>Ga0126376_10000161_pt1 | contig 31193 bp, 25 predicted proteins | sample PanSoiMetPlot_15_FD_92760 | JGI IMG/M metagenome (GOLD analysis project Ga0126376, IMG submission 92760) | Tropical forest soil microbial communities from Panama - MetaG Plot_15 | ecosystem: Environmental > Terrestrial > Soil > Tropical forest > Bulk soil | place: Panama | collected 2016-02-17 | reverse complement strand
TATTATGTCGCCTTCATGATCGCCGGTGATCTCGCGGCTTATGCCATTGGCCTCGTCACCGAACTTGAATTTGGCGGTCACGTGAGCCTCATCGTCTTTCTCGCGCTGTATTTTTTATTCTTATGGATTGCCTGGATCCTGGCGGTCCGGTTGACAAAGCCGAAGCATGCGGAAGCGGAGAGCGCCCCATCCTCGTGAGATGGCGAAATAAGAGCGCCATCTCCTGAAGGCCGGTCTAGCCAGTGCGGGCGAAGGCCAGCGAGAACTTTGCGCCACCAGTTGGGCGATTTTCAACGGTGATCGTTGCCGCGTGCGTATCAGCGATGCGTTGGACGATCGAAAGTCCCAGTCCCGCGCCCCCTGCCCGCCGCCGATCGCGACGCCAGAAGCGTCGAAAGATCAGCTCCCGTTCATGCTCCTTGATTCCAGGCCCCTCATCAAGGATTCGCACCGTGCCGCCGTCCTCGACGACGACCTCCACCGTCGCCCCAGCTGGAGAATGGTTGATTGCGTTCTCGACCAGATTACGAACCGCTCGCGACAGCATCTCCCCGTTCCCATGGACCCAGACGGGTGCTTGGCTGCCGCTCAATGCGATGTTCTTGCCTTGTGCCAGCGCCAGCGGGGCAGCGAACTCCGCGATTTCGGCGCAGATCGCGCCCAGATCGGCCCGCTCTGCAGGATCAATCGAGAAAGTCTCCAGTTCCGCGATCTCGAGCAGCTGGCTGACGATGCGCGCCATTCCTTCGATGTCTTTATGAAGCGCTTTCGAAATGCCTCCATCTGCCAGCGCGTCGATGCGGCTGCGCAAAATGGTTAGCGGCGTGCGCAGTTCGTGGGCCGCGTCGGCAGTAAACTCACGCTGAACGCGAAACCCCGCTTCAAGTCGATCGAGCGCCTGGTTTACCGCCTCGACGAGCGGCAAAATCTCTTTGGGAATCTTTTCAGGTGGCAGTCTTATATCTGTTCTTCTCGGATTGATCTTCTTCGCCATTTCCGAGGCGTTGAGCAGCGGCCGCAATGCCCGCCGGAAAATCACGATGTCGATCGCCAGCAGAAATAGCAACATCGGCAAGGTGATCCATCCCACACGTTTGAAAAAGTCAGCGACGATGTCATCAACGATCACATCCCGATGTGCGAGATCCTCGCCGACTTGGATCCACACCTTGCGTCCGCCCACCTCCTTGATGAGGCTGACACCGGAAATCGCCGCACTTCCCCGCCGCGTCTCCAGATACGCGACATCGGATGAGTGTGGATCGGCGGAGAATATCGGCGACCGCTCCTCGAGCGAGGAAAACAGGACCTGCCCGTTCTCGTCGATCAGCGCATAGGCGTACCGTCCGACGGCCTGCGAATAGATGTCCTCGAGCGCAGGCGGCAGATCAAGTGTCCAGCTCCCGTCCGCCTGCAACACGAGGTAATGCGCAACCAGCTGCGCCTGTTCGCGCATCGCTCGATCATGCAGATCGTTGGCTGCCCATTTAAAGAACCAATAGAGCACCACCGGCATGACAATCGCCGTGATCACCAGCGCGATCGCGTGCAAGAAAATGATTCGGGAGAAGATCGATTTGGATGAAATCACGCCGCCTTTTCCTCGGATATGAGGTATCCGACGCCGCGAATCGTGTGGATTTGCACCTTGGCGCCGCGCTCGGACAGCTGTTTGCGCAGGCGATGGATATAGACCTCGACTGCATTCGAGGCGACATCGCTGGACAGACCGAAAATATGGTCCTCGACCAGTTTTTTCGAGACAACGCGATCCTTGCGCCGCATCAAGAGTTCGAGCACGGCAGTCTCGCGGGCTGAGAGGAGCTGTGGCTTGTCGTCGATGAACGCTTGCCGGCTTTCCGTATCGAATGCAAGGTTTGCAATTTGCAGCGAACGTCCCAGCAACTGGCCGGGACGCCGTAGAAGCGCTTCCAAGCGAGCCAACAGTTCTTCGAACGCAAACGGCTTGACAAGATAATCGTCCGCCCCGCTGCGCAGTCCGCTGACGCGATCTTGGAGGCCTCCGCGGGCAGTGAGCACTAGAACTGGAAGCGGATCCTCGCGCTGGCGTATCTCGCGCAAGATGGGGAGGCCGTCGCCATCGGGCAAACCGAGGTCGAGAATCATGGCGGCGTAGCGCGTCGTCGTTACCGCGGTCTGCGCCTCGGCCGCCGTCGTGAGAAGGTCGGTTTCGTAGCCCGCAGCTTGGAGGCGCTGAGTCAGGAGCTTCGCAAGCTCCTCGTTGTCTTCAACAACAAGCAATCGCATAGGCAATCGATTCCGTCACGCGCGTTCGGCCACGATAAATTGTACCACGTCAAGGAATTCGGCGCATTGCCGTGCGCCGCAGTAGGATGAGCAACAGCTGCCGCGTCGCCTCACGGACGGCAACGCAGAAGCCCTCCCCAGTCGCAGTAACCGACACCGATGCGGCAACAGCCGAACGACCATCTCGAGCAGTAGTAGAACTGGTAATCGGAGCCGCAACGGTCCGAGCAGTAGTAAGCTCCGAGCGTCACATCGAAGCTACAGTGATTGCGAAATCGCCTCGGCAAGAATGCCGGATCTTGCCAACCGACACGCACGAAAGGACCAGGCGGATAGGCTTGTTCGCCGGCGTGGGTGCCGGATGCACCAGCGAGACAAGTCAACAGGGCGAGCTGGAGAATCCTCACACGCATTCCTGCATCATGCGTGGCGTCGACACAACATAGCACTATGCACACGAGATCGAAACGATTCGGCAGAAGGGCCGCGCACAACGGCTTCCGCGGTGTGCACGGTGCGCAAGTCACTAATGATCGGCGTGATCTTCGACGCGCTGCGCGTCGGCGGCCGCGATCTCCCGGACCTGCGCAGGAGGCTTGATCGGCAGCCGTACCGTCACCCGAGTCCCCTCGCCTTCCTTGCTCTTGACCGCGATCGCGCCGGCGTGAAGCTCGACGACCATCTTGACGAGGTAGAGTCCGACTCCGGTCCCCACGATTCCGGAAACATTGCTGCCGCGATGATAACGCTCGAATAATCGGTCCAGGTCTTTTGCGGGAACACCGATTCCGTGGTCATCGACAGCGACAACGACTTGTTCCGAATGAACTCCCGCGCTGATTTCAATAGGATCGCCGCTCGGTGAATATTTGATCGCATTCGACACCAAATTGCTGAATACCTGAAAAAGCAGCTTCGGGTCGCCCATCATCTGCAAAGGTTCTGGGCCGAACCGCTCCAGGATTTGGGATCCGGGCGCTATCTCGCGGTGCAATTGGCTGACCTCGCGCAGGAGTATGGAGATGTCGATCGCCTCCGGATGGAAGTAGAGGCCGGCACCGCCGTCGAATAGGCGCGACGTATTCAGGAGATTGTCTATCAAGTGCGTTATCCGCAACACCGCGCCACGAACCCTGCTGGCGCGCTCGTTGATTTCCTCGGTCGGCATGCGCTCTTTCAACTTTATCAGACGCTGAGCGTGACCATCGATGATCGTCAACGGCGTACGGAATTCGTGTGAAGCCATGGACACGAAGTTGCGTTGGAGCAGAGCCAGTCGCTGCTCCTGCGCCAGCTTCTCTTCCAGTATGGATGCCTGCTGCGCGAGCACACGCTGGCTACGCATCAACTCGATCGCATTATTGCGAAAAACGACGGCGGCGCGCGCCATCTCGCCGATCTCGTCGCGCCGCTCCGTGCCGGGAATATCGATATCCGTATCGTTGACTGCGAGGCGGTGCATGCGCTGAGCCAGTTGCAACAGGGGAGTAGAGATCGAACGGCTGATGTAGAACAGTGCGCCGACTACCATCACGCCCGCGATCGCCATCGCCAGCGCGACCAGCCAAAGCGCTTGCCGATAGGCGAGAGCAAGCCGGGCGCTCGCCTCCTCCGCATTAGCGACGGCCCGGTCGGTGAGAAGGCCCAACGTGTCACTCGCCGTGTTGTATGCGGATCGCGAGCCCGTCATGTAGGTGGCGATCGCCTCGGCCTTGCGATCGGTGCGCGACATGGCAACCATCTGGTTGACGATTTTTCTGTAATCATTCCACCGCTCTTTGAATTGCGCGTAGAGTTCGCTCTCCGCCGCATCGTGGCGAATCTGCTCGTAACTGCGCTCGGCCTGTGCAATCGAGCGGTCCAATTGTTCCATCTCCTTCTCGGTCGCGGTGATCTGGGATGGCTCCGCCGACAGAAGGTTACTGCCCTCGATCGCCCTAAAATCCGACGTGAAGTTGTTAAGATCGCCGAGCACGCGGGTGTTCGGCAACCACAGCTCTGCGATATCTGCAGAGAGGCTGTTGAAGTTGCTCAGACGCGAAATGCTAAACAGACCGAGGATTACCACCAACAGAAAGAAAAACAAAAAAACTAAAGTAAGATGGAATCTGATCGAACGGGGCTGGCGCATAGTGGCCGAATGTCAGGTTGCTGAAAGCATCATCTGCAAAGCGCACATAACACGGTCGAATATAGTAAGGTGCGGCAAACCGGGAAACTGGGTTTGCGGAAATTTTCGCTCGTAAGCCCCAATATTAACCTAATATCCGGTTTCTGGGTCGTATTGGTGCGGCAGCATGGCGGAAACGCGCAAAAGGATCCTGTGCATTGAAGACGACCGCGAGACCGCGGCGCTGATTGCCGAAGAGCTCGTGGAGCGGGGCTTCGAGGTCAGCGTCGCTCATGACGGTCGGACAGGTCTCGCCGCGATCCTGAAGAACATGCCCGATCTCGTTCTGTCAGATATCAGCATGCCGGTAATGTCCGGTTTCGAACTGCTGGAGCGGCTGACTGCGCTCGAGCCTCGCTTCGCGAAAATGCCGTTCGTATTCCTGACCGCCCTGACGGATCGCGATGATGAGCTGAAGGGCCGCCAACTCGGGGCGGACGACTATGTCACCAAGCCAATCGATTTCGATGTGCTCACCACCATCATCAATGCGCGCCTTGCGGGGGTGGCACGTTCGGAGCTGTGGCCGAAGCTCGTGCAGCTCAACGATCGGGAGGTGGAAACACTGACCTGGGTGGCGCGCGGCAAAACGTCGGCCGAAATTGCGCAGATTCTCGGTCTGACGAAGCGGACGGTCGATTTTCACATCGACAACGCGCGCACGAAGCTCGGCGCCGCGACGCGCACCCAGGCCGTGATCAAGGCGGCGACTGGGCGTCTCATCGAGCCGTAACACGAGCGCTAGCCGGCAGTCGTGTGTCACTGCATGAAGATGGCAAGCGCCAACGCAAAGGGCGCGATAACGAGTCCAAGGTAGACCCAGGTCCGATATCCCTCGAGGTCTTTGGGAAGCATGAAAAGGTGGAGCAAGATCCATAGCCCGACGGCGACTCCCAAGGCGAGCCTGATAAGATCGCCGGGGGTCTCATAGGCAGACCATATGCTTTCGTTCTGAGGGGTGCTGACGCGTGCAACGACCACCAGCAGTGCCCCAATGAATAGGGCGCGAAGGACGATAGCCCCTATTCGCAGGCTAATCGGAATGTCGGCCTGCGCCGGGTTTGTCTCAGGCGAAAGCTCCTGCCTGGACTCTTCCGTAGTAATCTTGGCACTCATGGGTTCGGGGCTCCGATTTCCGAGACCGAGAGCCTGGCACGATGAACTGACCCGCGCCCTTCCGACTTCCCGGCTGGATCATAGAGAAACTCGTTACAAGATGTAAGTTCCGTGGGCCGCTGGCGTAATGCCCCGGGCGCGGAACAGGGCCAATTCGCAAGCATTGCTCGCGGCTGCAGCAGAGTCGCGAGGGGTGCCTTGCCTCGGCCGCCTCCGGGACCAGGGGCGCTCGCCCCCCGCCCACCTGCCGCAGGCAGCGCGCCAAACAACGGGCTAGACAGCCCGGCCGAGCCAGACCCCACGAGCGATAGCCGGAAGCTATTGTTCAGCGCTGTTGTTAGGTGTCCACCTCGGCGTGGCCTCGTTCGTGCGGCATTGCCGGCGCGGCGTCGCTCGGTCTGCCTAAGAACAGCATCTGCAGCGCCGGCACGACAAGAAGCAGCATGATCGGTCCGACCAGCATGCCCCCCACCACCACGGTCGCGAGCGGGCGTTGAACTTGGCTGCCGATGCCGGTCGAGATTGCAGCCGGAAGCAGGCCGATGCAGGCCGACAACGTCATCATCAAGATCGGCCGCATTTGCTGTTCGGCGGCATGGAACATGGCCTCGACGGAGCCCATGCCACTTGCTGCAACTTGGCGATAGCCGTTGACGATGAGGATTCCGCTCATAACGGAAACGCCGAAAAGCGAGATGAACCCGATGGCAGCGGAAATGCTGAAAGCCAATCTGGAAACGTACAATCCTAAAATGCCACCGCAGACTGCAAAAGGAATTCCGAGTAGCGCCATGAGGCAGTCACGGAATGAGTTAAACAAACCGTAGAGGAGCATCATGATAAGCGCGAGAGTGATCGGGAGGATGACCGCAAGCCGGCTCTTTGCCTGTTGCAGGGATTCGAATTCCCCGGCCCATTCGATGCGATAGCCCGTGGGCAGGTTCACGTTGCGCGCTATCCGCTCCTGCGCCTCCGCGACAACGCTTGCGAGGTCCCGACCCCGCACGCTGAACTTGAGGGCCACGAAACGCTGGTTGCGCTCACGAAAAATGTAGGAAGCACCCGTATCGAGCGTAATAGTTGCGAGATCACTCAACGGTATATATGCATTACCGCTGTCGGTCTGAACTCCGACCTTGATGTTATTCACCGCCTCGATGCTGTTCCTATATTCGGGCGCAAGCCGCACCGTCACATTGAATTGTCGATCTGCCTCCAGCAGCGTCGTGGCAACGGTGCCGCCCAGCGCCGCTTGGATGACCATATTTAGGTCGCTGACATTGAGCCCGTAGCGTGCCGCCTTTTCCCGATCGACCTTGATGTTCAAGTTGGGTTGCCCGAGCACCCAAAAAACCCCGAGATCGGCAACTCCCTTGACCTCACTGACTTCGCGCAACGCCTGTCTGGCAATCTGCTCCAGAGTGGCGAGATCGCGACCAATGATCTTGATCGAGTTGGCGCCCTTGACGCCGGAAATACCCTCCTCGACGTTGTCCTGAATATATTGCGAGAAGTTGAAGCTGATGCCCGTGAACTCATTCGCGAACTCAGCCTGCAACTCGTCGATCAGCTTGGCTTTTGTCCTTCCCTTGGCCCACTCCTCAAAGGGCTTTAGCGGCACGAAAAATTCGGCATTGAAGAATCCCGCTGCGTCGCTGCCGTTGTCCGGGCGGCCATGCTGAGAAACAACTGTGATCACCTCGGGATGACGAAGCAGGATCTCCCGGAGTCTGTCGACGATCGGCATACCGGCTTCGAGCGATATGGTCGGCGGCATCGTCGCGCGAATCCAAAGATTACCTTCCTCGAGCGTCGGCAGAAATTCACCCCCAAGCCGAAGGCCGAGGAAGCCGCTGATCCCAAGGAAAAGCAACCCCATGGCCACCGCAAATCGCCGATAAATCAGTGACCAGCGCAGCACCGGAGTATAAACCGAACGTAGCGCCCTCACGACCGCGGTCTCGACTTCGCTGACGTGTTCGGGGAGCAAGAGGGATGCCAGGCACGGCGTCACCGTGAACGTCGCGATCAGGGCTCCCACCAAGGCATAGGCGTAAGTCCGCGCCATCGGCGCGAAGATTTGACCCTCAACTCCCTGCATCGTGAATAGCGGAATGAAGGCCGCCACGATGATCGCCGTCGAGAAGAGCACCGCCTTGTTGATTTGCAGAGCGCTGATCAGAATCAGCCGCAACCGATCGTTCCATGTCTGCGGACCGGATGAATCCGTCTCGCGTGTTGGGTCAACACCCCACTGTCCCGATGCCAATTGCTGCAACAGCCCTCGTCTTTCTTCCGGCCTTGCCTGAAAATTTCGATAGACATTTTCCACGAGAATCACTGCTGCATCGACAATGATGCCGAAATCTACCGCGCCCACCGACAACAAGTTTGCGTCTTCGTTCCGAACCACCAGAATGATGATGCTGAAGAACAATGCGAACGGAATATTGGCACCGACGATGATCGCGCTGCGCAAGTCGCCGAGGAAAAGCCACTGGATAAAGAAAATGAGCAGGCACCCAAATACGAGATTGTGCAGCACCGTTGTGGTCGTGACCGAGACGAGCGTGGTGCGGTCGTAGAAGGAGACCAGTTTCACGCCGGGGGGCAAGCTTCCGTCGCTGTTGATTTTGTCGACTTCCGCGTGTACCCGCGCCACGACATCATTCGTGTGCAGCGTGCGGTTCATGATCACGATTGCTGCGACGACGTCGTTCTCTTTGTCACGACCGGCTTTGCCTAGCCGGGGCACGTGACCGACGGAGACCTTCGCAACATTTTTCACAAATACGGGGACACCGTTCGATTGCGAAAGCAGGACGTTTTCGATGTCGCCAACCTTGTAACCCTGCGTCAAATCTGCCGAACCGCCGCTGTCCATGAGCCCTACGCCGCGGACATTGACGGACTGCTGGCCCATGTTGATGGTGCGGCCGCCCACGTTGATGTTAGCATTGCCGATGGCTGCGATGACCTGAGGGAGGGTGACGTTGTAGGCGTCGAGCTTGTGCAGATCGACTTCGACATCGTACTGCTTGGTGGTTCCGCCCCAAGTATTGACCTGGACCACGCCAGGAACGGTCAGGAGACGGCGCTGCAGGATCCAATCCTGGACCGTGCGCAGATTCGTCAACCCGAAGTTCGGCGGTCCAACTACCTGGTACCGGAAAATTTCGCCGACTAGGCTGGTGCCCTGGATCGTCGGCTGCACGTTATTCGGGAGATTTACGTTTTGCTGCAGGTTAATGGCGGTCTGCGTGAGAGCAAAGTAATAGTCAACGCCGTATTGGAATACGACGCGAACGAACGAGAGGCCGTAGAACGACGTGGAGCGAATGACGTTGACCCCAGGAGTTGGAGCAAGTCCCACCTCCAGCGGGATGGTGTAGTAACGCTCCATCTCTTCGGCCGAGAGGCCCGGCGCTTGCGCGGTGATCTCGAGAATGACCGGCGCGGGATTGGGATAGGCTTCGATGTTCAGCTTGCTGAACGCGATCAGGCCAGCGCCGATGAAAACCAACAGGCACAGCAAAACAATCGGACGTCGGGTCAGCCCGAATGCCAGTATCCCATTCAGCATCGATGTCCTCTCAACCCGCCGTGTCTCGCCGCTCGAGCGAGAAGATCAGCGCGATGCCGTGGCCAGAGCATTGCTCAGGAACAGCGCGCCTTCAGTGGCGATCAGCTCACCCGGCTGGACGCCCTCGAGGATCTGCCGGTAGCCGTCCTGTTGCAGGCCAACTTTGACGGTGCGTTTGGTGAAACGGCGCCGGTCGGCGGTGACCCACACCGTCATTGTGCCGTCTCCTTCGCGCACGACACCGTCGAGCGGAACCGCGACGGAGCGCACGGGAGCGCCGGTGCGAATCACGAATGTCGCGAACATTCCCGAGCGCAATTCGTCGCGCGGATTCTGCACTTCGGAACGGATGAGGACTCGGCGCGTGAATGGATCGACCATCGAGCCGATGGTGGAGATGCGCCCCTCGAACGTGCGCTCCGGAAAAGCGCTGACCTTCACCTTGACCTCTTGCCCGACGCGAAACGCAGGACTGTCATTCTCGGGGACGTTCGCGAGCATCCACATTGTGGAGATGTCCGCCACCAAATAGGGCGCGGGGGGATTTCCCGGTTGGACGAAGAGCCCCGGTGCCGCATTGCGGGCGGTGACTCTGCCTGCGATGGGGCTCGGAACGACAAGGATCGGATCGGCCTTGCGCTCGGCAATAATGCGATCGATTTCAGTATCGCTCTTGCCGAACAGGCGAACCGCATCGCGCGCTGCGCGCAGCGCGCCTTCGGCGGTTTGCTGGTCCGAGGCCGCCTGCTCCATGTCTTTTTGCGACACCGCGCGCGTCTTGTAGAGCTCGCGCAGGCGCGCGAGGTTTCGGGTTGTGAACTCCAACACCCCCGCGGCGGCGATCAACGTCGATTCCGCCTGCAGGAGATCGGGGCTGTCGATCGTGAATAAGGTCTGCCCCTTTTGGACGTCATCGCCGACTTTGGCGAACAGACCGACGATCCTGCCCTGATAGGGCGTAAAGACCTGGACCGTCATTTCCTGATTAAAATCGATGCTGCCGACCGATTCCTTCTCGATTGCAAACTCGCGCTCGCTGGCGGCCTCAGCCTTGACCGATCCGAGCTGCGTATCCGTGAGGTTGACGGTGGGCGGACCGCCTGCGTTGCCCCCAGCGGGGCTTGAAGGAGCGCCTTGCGCCTTGGCAGTCGTCGCCGCCGCGCCGAGCCCGGATTGCGACCAACCGAGAAGACCAAGCGAGGAATAGGTGAGAACGGCGGCAACGAGAATTGCAGCCGCAATCGCCGCCACTAGTGCGGTATTTCTGCCGTGAAAAGCCATAGATACGCTACGTCCAGGCTGATCGATCGGCGCGACGATGGCCACTGCCCCTCCCGGGGGTCTACTGATATTAATCACAGCTAAACACTTGATCTTTGGTTGTGGTAACCGCGTCACAAGCGCAGCCGCGGTGCTTGGCCGAAGCGGCCAGTGATTGGAGGTCTGTAAGGGGAAGACGGATTGAGCTGGCGCAGGGCTCGACAACTTCTGCCCATATTGCTGGCCTATTAACCCGAAAACGGGCAGTCCTACCGCTGCAATGCCGGTTGGGCGATAAGGGTCGCGCAGTTCGAAGACTCTGACCGACGTGGGGACCATGGAACCGACGCAAAGGTCCGCGCTTGCTCGCCTCCTTAACGGGCTGAAACGCGAGCAACACGATTATCGGCCTTCGTTGGAAGTCTTCCCGGCGCTCAACATCGAGAAGCTCGCCGGGGACATGAGGCTAGCGACAGTCGGGGCCGAGCGCGGCACCCGGGAAGAGCCGGCCTCAGGCGGCGTTGCCTTCGACGACGTCGAGAATCGGATCATCGAGCGCGTCGAAGCCGAGAAGAACGCGGCCCACGGCCTGCTTCTCGACGAGTTGCGCACGTATAAGGAGCGCTTGAGTGGTCTCGACTTCGAAGGGCGGTTTGCGACCATTCGACAAGCTGCACCGGCGGCCGTGAGCGAATTCCGCGCTGAAGCGGCGCAGGGCCGGGACGAGCTGCACCGCCTGCGCCGGCATTTGCGCGATCTGGAGGTCGAACGCGACGAGTTTCAGCGCCGCAACAAGCTCAAGCGAACCGCGCGCTGGGCATCTGGAGGCAACCTGACGCTCAAGGTCGGCATTCTTCTCGCCGTCTTCGTTTTTGAGATTTTTCTCAACGGGTTCTTTCTAGCGAAGGGAAGCGAGCTCGGGTATTTGGGCGGCGCGGTAGAGGCCTTCACGTTCGCGCTGCTCAATGTCGGCGTCAGCTTTCTCATCGCGGCCGCGGGCGTGCGTGAGCTCAACCACCGCAATTTTTTCCGCAAGTTTTTCGGACTGCTATCCCTGCTTTGCTACATCGGGTTAGCCATCGGTCTTAACCTTGCCCTCGCCCATTATCGTGAAGCCTCGGGATCGCTCGTCTCCGATGCGGGGCGCGAGGTGCTCGTGCGGCTCGCGGCCTCACCGCTCGCGATCGCGGACTTGAAATCCTGGCTGTTCTTTGGCCTGGGGATATTGTGCTCGTTGATAGCGTTTGCCGACGCGTTCCTTATCTTCGATCCCTATCCGGGATACGGGACCCTGGAAAAGCGGCGTACGGAGGCGCACGAGGCCTATATCAGGCAAAAGAACGATCTGATCGCAAAGCTTCTCGAGATTAGGAATCAGGCGATCGAGATCCTCGAGGAAGCGAACCGCGACCTCTCCATCCGGCGCGGCGAGCATGATGCCATTCTCGAAGGCCGCGCTCGATTGGCTCGCCTGTTCGCCGCACATCAGGCGCATCTCGAACGGGCAGCAAACGCCCTCCTCGCCGTCTATCACGAGGCGAATAAACGACAGAGAAAGACCCCACCACCGGCGAGGTTCTCGGCACGCTTTGCCCTTGACAAATTTCCCATCGACGAAGGCTGGCTGGAGACGTCGGCGCGTGACGATCTCAGGCGGTCGATTGCGGAATCGCAGGCGGTACTGGTTGCTCAAATCCAAGCCATTCACGGCGAATTCGAGCGGGCATTCGCCAGCTACCGCGAGATCGATGAACTCGTAGAGGAGAAGACGGTTGCCAAGTCGAGCGCCAAGGCGGCGTAGCAGGGATCCGGGCGATCTGCGCAAGCACGCGTTTGGAGCGGCATTGGCGTTGCTCGCGCTCAGCGCGCTTTCGGCGGGCGCCTACGTCTATACCACTGCCGCGCGCCCGCCTGCGCTCGATCGCTCCTCGCTCTGTCCCGTGGATGGGCCCCGCTCCGTCGCAGTCGTGCTTCTCGATTCGACCGACGACATCCCGGAAATCGCCAAGCGGGAAGTCAAGACCGCATTGGTGGATATTGCCGAGACGCTGCCGAGCTACGCGCTGCTCGAGCTTAGGCTCTTGGAGCCGAGTATCGCGGGCGGCAAGTCGATCTTTGCGCGATGTAATCCAGGCGACGGGTCGGGCTTGAGTGAATATACCGCCAACCCAGCCTTGGCGAAAAAGCGATGGATGGACGGATTTCGCGGGCCGCTCGAAAACGCGCTGCAAATCGGGTTTCGTCCTTTGCCGGGCAAAACCTCTCCAATCATGGAGACGGTTCAGCGCATTGCGGTCGAACGTTTCACAGGCCGAGCGGTGGAGGAAATTCCGAAGTCGCTCATCCTCGTGTCCGACATGTTGGAGCACGAAGAAGACTATTCGCAGTACGCCGGCGATCTATCCTACAGCCGCTACAAGGCCTCGCGGGCCTATCAGAAGTTCCGCACCAACCTTTACGGTGCCGAAGTGATGATCTTTTACATCCAACGATCGTCTGCCAAGCCGATCAACTCGGCGGATCACATCCGGTTCTGGGCCGAATGGATTCGTGACAACAACGGTCGCCTGAAACAGGCCAACAGACTTCAAGGGGTGGGTTAGTGCCGACGAAACACCCTTCCAATTGGACCCAACGAGCGGCGGATGCTGCCTACGCCACCGGCGCAAGCGCCGTGGTGTTCTTGGTCTTTGTTGCAGCGGGATGCGCTTACATCGTCGCAGCCAAACTCGCCGGCATCGGACCGTTCTACGTCACGTTCGTGCCGGTTGGAACCATGCTAGCCTATGCGCTGCTGATCTATTGCGCGCGAGGCTTGCGGCTGCGCGACGATCAGTCGGGCGACAATTTGTACTACATGGGATTTTTGTTCACGCTCACAAGCCTGGGTGTATCGCTCTATCAATTCACCGCCACCCCCGCGGCCGAAGAAATCGTGCAGAATTTCGGCATTGCGATCGGCTCGACGATCGCGGGCATCGGGCTGCGCGTAATCTTCAATCAAATGCGCCGCGATCCGGTCGAGATCGAACGGATGATGCGCCTGGAACTGGCCGAGGCAGCGCGCCGGGTGCGGCGCGAACTCGACAGCACTGTGGTGGAGTTTGGATACCACCGGCGATCCGCGCAACAGGCGGCGGCCGACTCGTTCAATCAGGTGACCGAGAAATTCGACGAGATTGTGGGCAAGTTCCTGGGCAGTCTGGAAGAGATCACGGCGAAAACAGTCGCACCGCTCGAAGACGCGTCACGCCGCTCCGCCGAGACGATCGTACAAGCAAGCGAGGGAATCGGCGCAAAACTGGGCGAGAGCGGCCGGCAAATCTCGGCGGCGAGCGAGACCTTGTCCGAGCGCGCAGCGGCGCTTTCCGCAGCGCTCGACCACGTGACAGCGAAACTTTCCGCAATGCAGACGCCGGAGCGCGTGATCGAAGTTCGCCTCGAGCCGGTGACCATGTCGCTGGCGAAGGCTGCCGAGCGCTTGGCCGCCCAAACCGGTTCGCAGACAACCGCCGTCAAGGACGCCCTGGAGACGGCAAACGCGGCCACCACCAGGTCGACCGATTTGGTCATGGAATTGCGACACGATCTCGAGACTGCGACCTCCACCAATCGCGCCACCCTCGAAGCGGCAGCCGCCATGGTCAAGGCGGTGGCGAAGGCGCTCGATGAATTCAAGGCCAGCTCGACGGCTTACGCCGAGGTCTTAAGGGCCACGCTGGAAAAGACCGACGCGACGATGCGGACATTCACGGACCTCCTCGTCAAATACGGAGTCGAGGCGGCGACGCAAAGCGACGATCTGCGGCAGCTCCTGCCAGCGGTGGAAGCGAGCGTGCGATCCTTGGCCGCCGCCAGCGAGAGGATATCTGGGGTCGCGGAAGACCTCCGTGCGTCGCGGCGGGCGCCAAGGCGGGAGACAATCGACTGATGCCTGAAACCATTGGCCAACAAGCTGCCTCGTATCGGCAGGGTCTCGTGCTGGGTCTGACCATGGCCGAGATCATGCTCCTGCTCGTCTTCTGCATGCTCATCGCCGTCGGGGTTGGACTCGCGAATGAACGCACCAAATTGCTCGATGCCATGCTGCGCCTCAAGCAGCTCGAGGCTGCCGCCGCCGCCGATAAAGCGATCGTTCAGACCATCAAGAGAAATCCACGCCTCACAGAGCTCCTGTCGCAAGCGACAGGTTCGACATCGCAACGCGAGATCGACGAGTTCTGGCGAAAACTTGTCGAGAGCAACGATGTTGTTGCCAAGCTGGGGCGTCAAGGCGTCTCACTCGTAGCGCTCAAGGAAGAGAGCGACTCCTTTGCCAAAATGCAGCGGCTGATGAAGGACGGTGTCGATCCCGACAAGATCGCGAGAGGAGTGGCACTCGCCGCTGCCATCGACCAGTCCGGCTCCGCCAAGAGCGGGCCGAAGCTGACGCCGGATCAGGTCGTCACCCTGATCGAGAAAGGGATCACCGCGTCCAAGCTCCAAAGCACAAACGAGCGCGGGAAAGGGCAGCACAACTGGCCGCCGATCATCAACTTGAGCGAGGCCGGCGGATATTATTTCGCAAGCGGCAGTGCGGTCCTGACGGCGGACTTTGCGGCGGCCCTGCGCAACGTCGTCATCGCTCGCTTGCTGGAGATCGCCGCCTCATTCGACGTCGACGTCATCGAAGTCATCGGACATACGGACGAGCAGTCCGTCACGAACCATGCATCGAACCTCGATCGCCATCTCTCCTCGGTGACCATGGGAGGCGCCGACGCCGCCGTCTTGCAGTGGTCGGATAATGCCGGGCTCGGGCTCGCGCGGGCGCTGGCCGTGGTCAAAGTCTTGGCCTCCGATGCGCGGCTCGCGGCGTTTCGCATTCTGCCGCTATCGGGTGCGCAGCTCATCGACACCGACGGCAGGCTGACCCGTTGGGAAGGGGGCGACGTCCGCGAGCGCCGGCGGATCGAAATCCGAATGCGAAAATCCAACTGAGCGACCGCCACAAGCGCCGACGAGTTGCTGGCCGCCATGCGGCACGCAGCTATCTGGGCCGGATCGTTGTCCCGTTGATGATGCCCCCAACGTTCTTTGCGGGCCCGCCGATTGCGGCCGTGGCAGAGGTTGGACGCACCATCCCCGTGCCGTTGATGACGGCATTGCCGGCCGTTCTATCGCTCGATGCGACCAAACTCATGCTGTTTTGCAGGGGCACACCCGGCCTCAACACCCTGGCGCGGAGAGGAGCGCTCATACCAATCGCGTTCGTTGCCGTGCCGGCGTTCCTCGCCATCACGTTATCGCTGCTCGTGATCGCAATGCCTGCGGCGTTCTTCACGCCGTCGGCGCCATTTGGCGGCTTACTGCTGGCGATACCCGAACCGTCCTGCGTGAGCATGCCGATCGAGTTTCGTGGCAAGCCGGCCGCGGCATCGCTGGGAGCGACCGGACCACGAGCCGCTAGACGGCTGGGGAAATTCTTCGACGGACTGGACAGGGTGATCGCCTTCTTCCAATCGCTTCCCTTGGCGGCGTTCTTGAAACGCTGCCGGGACGGCTCGCCGATTCGAGTGTCGATGGGCTCACTCTGGTAGGGCGAAGCCCCCGCAGGCGCCGCACCCCCTGTCGAGGCTCGCGTCTGCGGCTCCTCCGGGGGAGCCAAAGTTACGGGCGCGCTGACCCGCGGAACCTCTTCGAATTGGCCCGCCTTCTCCTCGCCTCTCGCCGCGGTCCTCTCGTTATTCTGTTCGACCCTCTCGAGCGGCTGGTTGGGCTGCGCCAGGGAGGGGACTGGCGCCACAGCCGGTGGAAGGGTGGTCTGTTCGACGGGCGGCGCGGCAGGCATCGGCGCAAGGTCGATGACCAGTGGGCCGGGACGCCAGGCCGGCGCCGTCGCGTTTCGCCAACTCAGCACCGCCGTTGCAATAGCCCCGTGCACAAGCAGCACGATCCCGGCGCTGAGGGTCCAGTACCGCAGATTCGCCTGGTTCGTGGTCGCAAATGCCGTCATGGGCTGGGCGCCTGCTCCCGCGCGACCAACCTCAACTCAAGAGAGCCCGCCGCGCGAAAGAAATTCATAAGTTCCACTCATTCACCATATGGCACCGTCTTCTTCGCGCGCAAGGAGATGGCCTATTGCTGAGGCCTTACGTCCGCCTCGAGCAGCCGCGTGCCAATATTCGTCTTCCTCTCAATCGATTTCGAAACGCTTGAACGTGCGGACAGTTTGGCAGCCATAAATATTGGGCGCGCCTCATCCCGACTATAACTGCCACAATTTAGTTTGGCAGGCCTCGAATTCTACTGTGATTGATCACAGTTCCTTCGCTGTTGATTGTTTGTCACTGTGGCAGGGGCGTTACAGCAAAGCCTCAAAACGAAACTATGATCGGGCAGCCCTTGGTCCGGAGGAGGCCCGGCAAGAGCCATCATGGTCCGTACGATCCGTAAGGCGTCGCCGTATGTGCTTGTGGCTGAGGCGTTTTTCCGAGGTCGCCGCCGCCTTGACGGTGGCTGCACTGCTGTCGAGCTGCATCGCCGTTGGGCCGGATTTCCTGCATCCCGCGGCTCCTGAGGCCGACCGCTATACCCCGGAGCCGCTTCCAGCGCGGACGTCCTCGACCGACGCGCCCACCGGCCAAGCGCAGCGTTTCTTCAAGGGCGGGGATATTCCCCAGCAGTGGTGGCGGCTGTTCAGGTCGCGCGCGCTCAACGCGTTGATCGAGCGGGCGCTGCAGAACAATCCTACTTTGCAATCCACCATGTCGGCGCTGCGCGTCGCCAAGGAGCAGGTATACGCGCAGCAGGGCAAATTCTTCCCCCTCGCGCAGGCGAACTTCAATCCGACCCGGCAGCTCACCTCTGGAGTCCTTACGCCCGTCCTCAACACGGCCCAGAACCCCTTCGATCTCTACACCGCCCAAGTCATGGTGTCCTACACGTTTGACGTCTGGGGGCAAAACCGGCGCGCGGTCGAATCGCTGCAGGCGCTGTCCGACAGCGAGCGCTTCCAGGTCGAGGCCGCCTATATCGCGTTGAGCTCGAACGTGGCGGTCGCGGCCATCACCGAGGCGGCGCTGCGCGGACAAATCGACGCCACCAACGAGCTCATCAGCCTCAACAGGAAGATGCTCGATATCCTGCGCAAGCAGCTAGACACCGGCTATGCCAACCGTAGCGACGTCGCGGCACAGGAGGCCCAGCTCGCGCAAGTCGAAGCGACCCTGCCGCCGCTGCGCAAGGCGCTCGCGGTCCAGCGCGATTTGCTCGCGGCTCTCTCCGGCGTTTTTCCCAGCGAGGGTCCGCACGAAACGTTCAGGCTTGCGGATCTGCAGCTGCCGACGGATCTGCCTGTCAGCCTTCCGCTCCAGCTGGTCGAACAACGTCCGGACGTGCGCGCCGCGGAAGAACTATTGCACTCGGCGAGCGCCGAGATCGGGGTGGCGACAGCGAACATGCTGCCGAATTTCACCATCGGCGCGAACGGCGGCTATATCAATACCGCGCTCGCCGGCCTGATCAATCCCGCCAACGCATTCTGGTTGTTGGCCGGCAATGCCACGCAGACGCTCTTCGACGGCGGAACCCTGCTCCATCACCGGCGCGCGGCCGCGGCCGCCTACGACCAGGCGGCCTGGGCCTACAAAGCCACCGTGATCGGCGCGGCGCAAAACGTCGCCGACGTGCTGCGCGCGCTGCAAAACGACGCCGACGCGCTGCGCGCGGCGCGAGCTTTCGAACGTGCCGCCAAGGTGAGCTTCGATCTCGCGCGCCAGCAGGTGGAGACTGGCAACGCCAACGTCCTGTTCTTGCTGACCGCGCAGGCGACTTATCTGCAAGCATTGATCCAAGTGGTGCAGGCGCGGGCGGCGCGCTTGGCCGACACGGCGGCGCTGTTCCAGGCACTGGGCGGCGGCTGGTGGAACAGGATCGAGCCGCCGAAAGAGAAAGTACTCAATGTGGGGACCGGGCAATCGTTCACGCTGGTCGACCCAAACGGCTTGTAAGGCAGCGTGACCATGAGGGCTTGGCGAATCTGATCGTTAGCGAGTGGGGGCGTATCATGAGAAAGTTGTCAGTTGCAGTTATCGCAGTGTTGGCGTTCGCCGCTGCAGGACCGGTCGTTGCGGCGGAGGCCCAAGTAACGCCGGGGCCGTTCGGCGCGCCGCCGGCTTTCCCTGCTCGCAGGGTCTATGATCGGCCCCCCGTATACGAACCTGCGGTCGTGCCCGACGTGTTTACGGCGCCTCCCGCTTTCCCGGCGGTCAGACTTTATAATTGGACTGGCGCCTATGTCGGCATCAACGGCGGCGGCGCATGGGGCCATCCGAGTTGGACCTCCGCGCCCGACCTCACCAGCGGCACCTACAATCTCTCCGGCGGGCTCGTGGGCGGAACGCTCGGGTACAATCTGCAAACCGGCGAACCTTTGGTCGTGGGCGTGGAGACGGATATCGCTTGGTCCGGCGTCAAGGGAAGCGTTTCGCCGACATCATGCGCGCCGACTTGCGACATGCGGAGCAATTGGCTGGCCACGGCGCGCCTGCGCTTCGGGTACGCCTTCGACACGGTCATGCCTTATGTCACGGCGGGCGCGGCCATCAGTCGCCTGTCCGCGAACACGACGGGCGCGCCGTTCGGCACAGATTACGCCAACAACCTCGGTTGGACCGCCGGTGTCGGCATCGAAGTCGTGATCTGGGGTCCGTGGACGGCGAAAGCGGAATACCTTTACGCCGACCTCAACGGTTTCAGCTGTAACGTGGCCTGCGGCGGCGGCCCGATCTCCTTCAATGTCAGGGAGAACATCGTCCGCGTCGGGCTCAATTACCGGATTTGGCAGCGCTGAGAACGCGCGCTACTCCGCAGCCTGGGTTTGCAACCCGGCGTATTCGCGGTCGGTGAGCGTCTGCAGGGCCGGCAGCACCTCGCGGGCGAACATCCGGATGTTCTTGTCGGTCAGATCGCGCGGTAAAGTCGCGAACTGCAGCATGCCAAGAAAATTCTGGAACCCGAGCAGGCGGTGGCTCTCCACCAGTTGCTTGCGAACGGAATCCGGGCTGCCGCACAGAATGATGCCCTGTTCGATAAGCGTGTCGACGGTGTGCTCCTGGCCCGTCACCGAGCGCTTGTGGCTCAACATGTTCTTGAGCGATTTGGCGCTGAGATAGCCGGGCGGAAAGATCATCTGGAACGGCTGGCGCAAAAGCTTGTTGAATAACGCCTCGATATGCGGCGCCGCTTCCGCGCGCGCCTTCTCGTCCGTGTCCGACACATAAACCGGCGCACACCAGCCGATCTGCTCGGAGCTTGCCGTATAGCCGTAAAGACGCTGCGCCGCCTCGCGATAGTAATTGAGAAACCGCGCGACCGATGCGATAGGACTATAGGTCTGCAGATAGACGTATTTGCGTGAGGGATGCGCCGCCCATTCGATCGTCTCGCTGGATCCGGTCGAAGGCGTCCAGATCGGCGGATGCGGCTGCTGGTAGGGGCGCGGCCACACGTTCACGTATTCGAAATGGTAAAATTTGCCCTCGAAAGCAAACGGCCCGGGCCGTGTCCAAGCCTGCACGACGAGATCGTGCGCCTCCTGGAAGCGCGCGTGCGAAAAGGCCGGGTTTGCGCCCATCGAGTAGTACTCGGCGCCGATGCCGCGCACCATGCCGCTGATCAGCCGCCCACCCGTGATGCAGTCGAGCATGGCGTGCTCCTCGGCGAGCGTGAGCGGATGCTCGCGGAGGCAGAAGGCATTACCGAGGATCGCGATCTTGGCGGTTTTGGTCCGGCGTGAGAGCGCGCCGGCCATGACAACGGGCGAGGGCATCAATCCATACGCATTCTGGTGATGCTCATTGACCGATATGCCGTCGAAACCGAGCTCGGCGGCGAGCTCAAGCTCGTCGAGGTAGCGATTGTAGAGCTCGTGCCCTTTCTTCGGATCGAAATAAGTGTTCGGCAACACCACCCAGGCGGAGCGATATTTGTCGGAAAAACTCATGTCCAGATACGCATAGGGCATGAGATGAAACATGAAGACTTTCATCGCCGGCTCCGATTTCCTCGCTTGCGGCCGATTGTACGTCCGCCCGCACGTTTTGCCAGCGCCGCCCGCCTTGCTGGCGTGAGCGCCAAGCCGTTAGGCTGGTGCGGGCGGTCATGCCTGTTGCCGTTTGAGGAGACGAGTGAGCCAATCCCCCGAAGGGCTGCCGGATCGCTTGCGCGACGTCGAGCACCTCGAGGAGGTGATGACCGCGCCCACGGCGACGTTGGTGACGGCACTGCAACAGCTTCCCGGAGACATCATAGTGCTCGGCGTCGCGGGGAAAATCGGTCCAACGCTTGTCCGTCTTGCCAAACGCGCCGTCCCCGAGAAACGCGTGGTCGGCGTCGCCCGCTTCAGTGAGAAGGAGGTGCGCGAAAAACTCCTCCGCTGGGGCATTGAATGCATCGAGGCCGATCTGCTCGACCGCAAACAGGTCGAGGCGTTGCCGAAGCTTCCCAATGTGGTGTTCATGGCCGGCCGCAAGTTCGGCTCCTCGGGCCACGAGGACTTGACTTGGGCGATGAACGCGCTCGTCCCGGCGCTCGTTGCCGAAGCTTTCGCCGGATCGCGCATCGTCGCCTATTCGACCGGCTGCGTGTACCCTTACGTTAACGTTCAGCATGGCGGCGCGACCGAAACGACGCCGACGACACCGCCGCCTGGCGCCTATGCCAATTCGTGCGTCGCGCGCGAGGCCATGTTCCAGTACTTCTCGCGCAAATGCGCCACGCCCGGCCGCATCATCCGCCTCAACTACGCAATCGACATGCGTTACGGCGTCCTCCACGACGTAGCCGCGCGCGTGCTCGCCGGCACGCCCATCAATCTTGCGACGGGCCATGTCAACGTGATCTGGCAAGGCGATGCCAATGCCATGGTGCTGCGTGCGTTCGGGCATTGCAGCGTGCCGACAAGCCCGCTCAATGTGAGCGGACCGGAAACCGTGAGCATCCGCTGGCTCGCGGAAGCGTTCGGCAAACGGCTGGGCAAGCAGCCGCACTTTGTCGGCGCCGAAGCGCCCGATGCTTGGCTCGTCAACACCACCGAGGCGAGGCGGCTCTTCGGCTCTCCGCGTGTGCCCCTCGAGAAGCTCGTCGATTGGACGGCGGACTGGGTCGCGCGCGGCATGCCGAGCCTCGGCAAGGACACCCATTATGATGTCCGCGATGGCGTCTTCTGAGCCACGGCTCGCGGTCAAACCGTCGCTGACCCCATCGGAGCTCGACGATGTCGGCGCGCTCGTGCGCGAGGCGCGCTGGAATCAGCTTGCCGCCGATTGGCGCATCTTCCTCGCGCTCGGCCGCCTCTATGCCATCCCCACGCAAGAGGGTCGCATCGTCGCGACCACCGCGACACTACCCTATGGCGGCCGCTTCGCCTGGATCAGCATGGTGCTGGTTGCACCCGAGTATCGCCGCCGCGGTTTGGCGACACGGCTGATGCAGCAAGCGATGCAGGACCTTTCGGCTGGCAAGCTCGTGCCCGTCCTCGACGCGACGCCGGATGGCCGCGAGGTCTATCGCCGGCTTGGCTTTGAGGATTCGTGGGGATTCCAACGGCTGATCCGCCGCGAGCTACAAACCACAAGCGCGCCTGCGCCGACCGGCGTCATTCTACGGCCGGTCACGGATGCGGATTGGCAGGCCGTGTGCGCCTATGATGCGGCAGCTTTCGGAGCCGAACGCGGCGCCGTTCTCGCCGGTCTGCGCGGGCGCCTGCCCGCGGCCGATCTCGTCGCGATGCGCGCGGATCAAATCGTCGGTTTTCTGCTCGGTCGCGACGGGAGGCTCGCCGCGCATCTCGGTCCGCTGATCGCCGAGGACGACGCGATCGCGCGTGCGCTCGTCGCGCGCGCGCTCGATGCCATCGACGGTGCGCTGTTCATTGATCTCGCCGACAGCAAGACCGAGCTGCGCCGCTTCCTCGACGCGCATGGCTTTGCGGTGGTGCGTCCCTTCACGCGCATGCTTTACGCGGCATCGGCGCGTTTCAACGATCCTGCGCGCACCTTCGCCGTGGTTGGACCGGAATTCGGCTAGGAGCGCACGAGGCCGTCGTCATTGCCGGGCTTGACCCGGCAATCCATCCTCCTCAATGAAGCCTTTTGTCGATGTATGCCCGGGTCCGGGCATGACGAATTGGGGGACCGCAGAAGTTCTCAATAAAGCTTCGGCGGGTTGATCGGCGGCGTCTTCACGTTTTTGTCGAGGAAGTCGTTGGTGTAGGCGGTCTTGATGTCGTAGGGCTTTTCCATCTTCAGATATTCATCGACCAGCTTGTAGTCGTCGGCCATGCGCTTGTCGTCGTGCCAGCCGAGCGCCACCGTGCGCGAGGTCTCGTCGCTCATCAGGATGGTCACGAGGTGCCAATTGTCGAGTTCGTTCTGGTGGAGCAGCGCGCCGTTCGCCTCGACTAGCGCCTGGATGCAAGGCTCGGGCGTCTTGGCGCAGTCGGCGAAGGCCTTCTGTGTAACTTTGACGAACTTGTCGGCCTTGTCCCGGTTGGCGTTGAGCCAAGCGCCGTTGGCGATGATGGAGTTGCCGTAGGGATTTACGCCCGCGTCCTTCCAGGCGAGAAAGCCCATGTCGCTGCCGAGCTCGCGCGCGAACACGTGGTGCAGGTTGAAGAACGACGTGGTCGCGTCGATCGTCCTCGACTTGAGCGCGCCCAGCTTGGCATTGGCATCGATGTTGACCCAGGTCACCGAGTTCGGGTCGATGCCGACACGCTTGGCCAAGGCGGGCCACATCGTGCGCGCGCCGTCGCCGGCGGGATTGCCGATCGTTTTACCGGCGAGATCCTTGACGTCGCGGATGCCGGAACTTTTCAGCCAATAAAGTCCCTGCGGCGAATTGGCATAGACGTTCATCACGCCCACAAGGTCGAGACCCTTGCCGCGGAACAGGAGCACGCCCGCCATGTCGGAGAGGCCGAGCTGCGATTGGCCGGCGCCGACCTTCTGTGCCGAGGCCGCCGAGCCGCGCCCGGTCTCGAAATCGACGTCGAGCCCGGCTTGTTTGTAGAAGCCCATTTTCTGGGCGTAGAAGTACGGCGCGTGATCGCCGCCTGCGACCCAGTTAAGCGTGAAGGTGAGCTTTTGCGCCGACGCCTGCGAAGCGCCGAACACAGCGAGCGTCGCGACGGCCAATTTCGCGATGATCTTCATACCGAACTCCGGAAGTGGAGAGAATTGACGCGTCGCTCCCGACGCGTGGGCAATGTTATAACTGCGCCCTCCTCGCGAATGCAATCGGGGTGCGACAAGAGGCTCTGGCGTTGCGCCGGCAAGGCTGGCCGCCTGCGCCGAACACACATTCGTTACGCTCTCTCTTGCGCTTCCGCTCATTGCAACTTCGTTCATTCCCGCGCAAGCGGGAATCCAGGAGCCGCAGTCATTGGCACTGGGTCCCCGCTTTCGCGGGGACGAACGGATGGAATTGCCTCAACTGGCTCCCACCACGCGCTTGTCCTACGATGCGCGCGAGGTCGTCGAGCTGAGGGAGGCGGCGTTGGGAAGACATCCACAGGCGCTCCAGCGCTACGCGCTGGCGGTGCTCAGCCACATCGGCCTGGTCGCGGCCTGGTATCTCTTCGTCAAGTTCGGCGAGGTGCCGAAATTCGTCATGCCCTCGCCCTATGACACCGTTCATGCACTCCTCGTGCCGAACTATCGCTGGCCGGAAAACATCGCCGTGACCACGGTCGAGATTTTCGCCGGCTACATTCTCGCCGTCGTTTTCGGTATCGGCGCCGCGCTGCTGTTCTCCTGGTTCCGCTGGTTCGAAATGGCGGTGATGCCGCTCTTGGTCAGCCTCAACATGATCCCCAAAGTCGCGCTCGGGCCGCTGATCATCGTGTGGTTCAAGTACGGCATCGGGCCTAACGCGATGATGGCGTTTGCCATCTGCTTCTTTCCGATCGTACTGACCACCGCGCGGGGCTTGCGCGAAGTCGAGCCGGATCTGCTCGACCTCGTGCATACGCTGCGCGGCTCGCGCTGGCAGCTCTTCACCAAGATTCAGCTTCCGGGCGCGCTCCCTTACGTGTTTTCCGGCATGAAGGTCGCCGCCATTCTGGCGGTCGCGGGCGCCATCGTCGGCGAATTTCTCGGCTCCGATCGCGGGCTCGGCTACCTCATGCTGCAGGTGCAGGTCACGCTCGACACCGCCGCCATGTTCATGGCGGTGATCCTGATCACGCTCATCGGCGTCGTGCTTTATGGGCTCGTGCTGGCGCTCGAGCGCGCGCTCGTGCCGCGCGACGCGCGGCTCGCGTGAAGCCTTAGCCAATGGGCGAACCGTTCATCCATCTGGCGGGCGTGCAGAAGGCTTACCGCGCGCAGGGCGTGCCGCTCCTCGCCATTTCAGAGGCGACCTTCGAGGTGGAGGCGGGCGAACTCGTGTCGCTAGTCGGGCCGTCCGGTTGCGGCAAGACAACGCTGCTCAAAGTTCTCGCCGGCCTGCATCCGGTCGATTCCGGCAAGGTCAAGATCGGCTCGCCAGCGCAGCCGTTCGATCCCTCCCGCGACATCGGCATGGTGTTTCAGCAGCCTCTCCTGCTCAAATGGCGCCGCATCATCGACAACGTGCTGCTGCCAGCGGAAATTCTTGGCCTTCCCATGGCGCAAAGCCGTGACCGCGCCCGCGACCTCCTTGCGCTCGTCGGGCTCAAGGGCAAAGAGAAGATGTACCCTTACGAACTCTCCGGCGGCATGCAGCAGCGCGCCGCCATCGCGCGCGCGCTCATCCATGATCCCAAGCTCATTCTCATGGACGAGCCGTTCGGCGCGCTCGACGCGCTCACGCGCGAGAAGATGAACCTCGAGTTGTTGCGCATCTGGCAGGAGGCGAAGAAGACCGTCGTCTTCGTCACCCACGGCATCACCGAAGCGGTCTTTCTGGGCACGCGTGTGATTGTGCTCACCGCCGGTCCGGCGCGCATGGCCGACAATTTCCGCGTCGAGCTGCCGCATCCGCGCACACTGGAGATGAAGACGGGCGAGGCGTTCGGCGATTATACGCGTCGCATCTACCGGCTACTGGGTATGGAGTAAAATCCCGATCCGGGACAGATTGGGACGGTGTCACGTGTCGCTATGCTCAGTTATGTCTGACGCACTCTCCTCCGTTCGTCCCCGCGAAAGCGGGGACCCAGAGCCTCTGATTTGCGGCCCCTGACGCTTGGGCGGGAATGAACGGAGTTTTGCTGCGCGCTTAAGTCCGAGGAAGGAAGCAGAATGGCGCAACAACGGCTCGGCATCATCATGAACGGCGTCACCGGCCGCATGGGCATGAACCAGCATTTGGTCCGCTCGATTCTCGCGATCCGCGCGCAGGCCGGCGTGAAGCTGAAGAATGGCGACACCGTCATGCCCGATCCGATCCTCGTCGGGCGCAACGAGGCAAAGCTCGCGCAACTCGCCAAGGCGCACGCCATCGCGCGCTGGACCACCGATCTTTCTGCCGCGCTCAAGAGCCGCGAGGACACGCTCTTCTTCGATGCCGCCACGACCAAGCTGCGCGCCAAGCTCTTGCGCCGGGCGATCGCGGCCGGCAAGGACATCTATTGCGAGAAGCCGATCGCCGAGACGCTTGCCGACGCGCTCGAAGTCGCGCGCGCGGCGAAAGCGGCCGGCATCAAACACGGCGTGGTGCAGGACAAGCTCTTTCTTCCCGGCCTGCTCAAGCTCAAGATGCTGATCGATTCCGGTTTCTTCGGCCGCATCCTCGCGGTGCGCGGCGAATTCGGCTACTGGGTGTTCGAGGGCGACTGGCAGCCCGCGCAGCGGCCGTCGTGGAATTACCGCAAGAAGGACGGCGGCGGCATCATTCTCGACATGCTCTGCCATTGGCGCTACGTGCTCGACAATCTGTTCGGCGAGGTCAAAAGCGTCTCCTGCCTCGGCGCAACCCATATCCCCAAGCGCTGGGACGAGAACGGCAAGGCCTACAAGGCCGACGTCGACGACGCTGCCTACGCTACCTTTCAACTCGCGAACGGCGTGATCGCCCACGTCAACAGCTCCTGGTGCACGCGCGTGCGGCGCGACGACCTCGTCACTTTCCACGTCGATGGAACGCTCGGCTCGGCGGTCGCGGGCTTGCAGAAATGCTTCAGTCAGGCGCGGGTGAACACGCCGCGACCAGTGTGGAACCCGGACGTGCCGCAGCCCATCGATTTTTTCAAAACCTGGAGCGAGGTGCCCGGCGACACTTACGGCAACGGCTTCAAGATGGAATGGGAGATGTTCATCCGCCACCTGTTCGAGGGTGCGCCGTTCAAATGGACGCTCGTGGAAGGCGCCAAAGGCGTGCAGCTCGCCGAGGCCGGGTTGCGCAGCTGGAAGGAGCGGCGCTGGATCGACATTCCGGAGTTGGAGGTGTGATGACGCGCGATCGAATGGCGCAACGCGTACTCGCTCTTGCGTGCGCGCGTCTCGAAGGATACGGGCGGGCCTCATGCTTCGAGACGCATCGCAGCGCGGTTAAGCTTGTGGCGGTAATCGAGCGGCCGCGCTGCGATGCTCCTCAGCATGAGGCCGAGAGAGAGCAATAACGATACAACGAGGTAAAGGACCCAACGTGCCTACTCTGAATCTCCCCGTCGCGCCTGGAAAGCTTGCGCCGTACACCATGCGGCCGGCGCGGCAATTTCCCGCGGCGAAGCCGCCGTTCAACCGCATCGCCTATGCAGCGGCGCATGTGGTCGCCGATCCGCTGGCTGATGCTGATCCCTGGCTCGAGCCCGCCATTGACTGGGAGCGCACCGTCGCGTTCCGCCGCCATCTATGGTCGCTCGGGCTCGGCGTTGCCGAGGCTATGGACACCGCGCAACGCGGCATTGGGCTCGACTGGCCGACGTCGCTCGAATTGATCCGCCGCACGCTCGAGGCGGCGCGCGATTTTTCCGGCGCGCTGACCGGCTGCGGCGCCGGCACCGATCAGCTCGACGGAGGCGCGAGCCTGGACGACGTCATCCGCGCCTACGAGGAGCAATGCGCCGCGATCGAGAAACTCGGCGGGCGCATCGTGCTGATGGCGAGCCGCGCGCTAGTCAAGGCGGCGCGCTCGGCGGACGACTACGTCAAGGTCTACGACCGCATCCTCGCGCAAGTGAGGCAGCCGGTGATCATCCATTGGCTCGGTGAGATGTTCGATCCCGCGCTCGACGGGTACTGGGGACACAAGGATCACTATCAGGCGATGGAGGTCGCGCTCGACGTGATCGCGGCGCATCCGGAAAAAGTCGACGGGATCAAAATCTCCCTGCTCGACAAGGATAAGGAGATCGCGATGCGGCGGCGCCTGCCGCAAGGCGTTCGCATGTTCACGGGCGATGATTTCAATTACGCGGAGTTGATCGCGGGCGATGCCCAAAACTATTCCGACGCGCTGCTCGGCATTTTCGACGCGATTGCGCCGGCGGCCGCGGCCGCGCTCGGCGCCTTGACGCGCGGCGAGGTGAAGATCTTTCACGAGATTCTCGCGCCCACCGTGCCGCTCTCCCGCCACATCTTCAAGGCGCCCACGCGTTTCTATAAGACCGGCGTCGTGTTCATGGCTTACCTCAACGGGCTGCAGGATCATTTCACGCTGGTCGGCGGGCAGGAGAGCGCGCGCTCGACTTTGCACCTTGCCGAGCTGTTTCGACTTGCCGACGCGGCGGGACTTCTTGCCGATCCGCAGCGTGCGGCGGCACGCATGCGCGCCGTGCTGGCGGCGCGAGGCGTCGCGGCGTGATGGGTGCGTGACATCGTCGTCCCGCGCAAGCGGGGACCCATATGGCTAGAAGTCAGTGATCATGGGTCCCCGCTTGCGTGGGGACGACAGTTGGTGAATTTGGGTCGATGTAATGCGTGACTTGTCGCACGATCGCGCGCTTCTCTCCATCAACTCGATGACGGTGAAGGCGTGGTCGCTTGAGCAGCTCATCGAGGGCTGCGCGCGCGCGGGCATCTCCGCGATCTCCCCCTGGCGCGACATCGTGCACGCCTGCGGGGTGGAGCGGGCGGGAAAACTGATCCGCGAGCGCGGCATGACGGTGACCGGGCTTTGCCGCGGCGGCATGTTCCCCGCGGCGGATGAGGCGGGGCGGCGTGCCGCGCTCGACGACAACCGCCGCGCCGTCGATGAAGCCGCCGCCATCGGCGCGCAATGCCTCGTGCTCGTGGTCGGCGGCTTGCCCCAAAACTCGCGCGATATTGTTGGAGCGCGCACGCAGGTGCGCGAGGCGCTGCATGCGCTCCTTCCCCACGCGCGGGAGGCACAGGTGCCGCTCGGGATGGAGCCGCTGCATCCGATGTACGCGGCCGACCGCGCCTGCGTAAACACCCTCGCGCAGGCGAACGACCTCTGCGACGAGCTGGGCGAGGGTGCGGGCGTCGTGGTCGACACTTATCATGTGTGGTGGGATCCCGACCTTGAGAGACAAATCGCGCGCGCCGGGAAAAAAATTCTCGCCTATCACGTCAATGACTGGCTTCTTCCGACCACCAATCTTTTGCTCGACCGCGGCATGATGGGCGACGGTGTCATCGATCTGCGCGCAATCCGCGCCATGGTGGAACGCGCCGGCTACCGCGGCCATTGCGAGGTCGAAATTCTCTCCCGCAAGAACTGGTGGAAGTGGGACCCCGCCGCCGTGCTGCGCGTCTGCATCGAGCGGCACCAGACGGTGGTGTGATCATGCCGCACGCGCACTATCGCCACTCGTGCCCTCTCCCCGACGGTTCTCGGGCCGGTGATTTCCCGAGATGGACGTTGATTGCTGACGGTTCATAACACGTTGATTTTTCTTGCGGGCACGCGGACGGCGTATCACGTTCAATCCTGTGAATTCATTCGCGGTGCTACCTATGTGACGTCAAGGTAGCACGACTCAACAGGTGATTCCTTCCATGCCACGCGTCAGATTGACCAAGAGCGCGATCGACGCGCTGCCGACTTTCAAATCGGACGTAGTCTACTGGGACAGCGGGTGTCCCGGCTTCGGCGTCAAGGTGACGCCAAGTGGCCGCAAAGTGTTCATCGTTCTTTACCGAACAGGCGGTGCCGGCTCGAAGCTGCGCAAGTACACGATTGGGCCGTATGGGCGCGTGACCCTTCATCAGGCGCGCGTGGCGGCGCAGAAGGTGTTCGCGGCCAAGCTCGAAGGCCGCGATTTGGACGCCGAGAAACGGGAGGCGAAACGACGGATTGTAGCAGACCGCGTCGAGAATCTATTGGAGACGTTCATTGCGCAATGGCTGTGACAGAACCGCTCCGGGGGTGAGATCGCGCGGCTCCTACGTCGGGAAATGGGTAAGACCTGGGCTGGCAGGAGCATTCATGAGATCAGCAAGCGAGACGTCGTTGAACTGGTCTCGGCGATTGAACAGCGCGGGGCCCCTGTCGCCGCGAACAAAACCTTGAAGTCGATCAAGACATTTCTTCGCTGGTGCGTTGGTCGAGCAGTTCTCGATCAATCCCCAGCCGAAAGCGTACCACTACCGTCGAAGGAAATCGCTCGCGACCGAGTACTGGACGACAACGAGCTCGCCCACGTCATCCTCGCCGCTCGAAAGATGGGTAGGCCGTACAAAAATCGTTTTTCCGACGCTCCGGGCCATCATGGATATCAGCGCGCGTGCGATCTCATTAGCGGACAGGCCTCAACGGGCCATTTGGGTCGCCAGTGTTCGCATGCGCCGGGAAGACCGATCCTCCATCTCGTTTTCATCCTCTCGCAGACCTCGGCAGGTTGGAGGAGGCCTTTGGGAAATTCGCACGCGAGCGGGTCGATGCGCTGCTCATTCCGCCCGACGTGACCTTCGCCACCCACCGGCGGCGCATCGTAAATCTCGCGCTGGGCGCGCGGCTGCCGACGATCTTTTTTCAACGCCAATCCGCCGAGGACGGCGGTCTGCTGAGTTACGGCCCCGACCAGGTTGAAAACTTCCGCCGCGCAGCAACCTATGTAGACAAGATTTTGAAGGGCGCAAAGCCGCAAGATCTTCCGATCGAGAGACCGACCAAGTTCGAGCTGGTCATCAACCGTATAGCGTCATCTGAGATTGTATTGACGGAGCAATGGGTTGAGCCTGAATTGGCGTTGGGGTAGGTACGAATAAGGTTCAAGCTCCGTCATCGGTGGTAGAATGCGAAGCGCCATGATTAGCCTCGACAGAATGGTGGGATGGTTCCCTCACACTCCTGTGGAGTGGATCGAGCTTATCATAGTGGCCCTGCTGCTGTGGCTGTTGATGATGGTGGCAATATCAGAGCTTGAGTTGAATTCGGTTATTCCAATTTAGGTCGGCAGATACCTTCGCCACATTCGATGTTTCGGCAACATTTTTTTCGATTCCGCCCTGCCCACTCTGTATGCTCGGCGGCAACATCGTTATTGACAACACCACGGGGTCTGTCGTCTCGGAAGACGTTACGATGACGAGTGTCTTCTGCAAGAAACTCTGGGTCCGACAAGAACCTTGCCAACCGTGCTATGACTTCGAAGAGAGTTGATGCCCATGCATGAAGTTGGATTGTTCCTTACGGGAATTGGTACGGCCCTCATCCTGGTGACGCTGATCGGGTTGATATGGTCGACGGTGCCACGTTGAACCTGACGGGGCCAGGATTGCTGTCTTTGACTGTGTTCGAGACTGACCTGCCTCCCTGTTTTCGGACCGATCATTGCTGGAAAATTCCAGTTTAGCGGCATGTGCGATTCGGGCCGTTGGACGAGGAAGGACCATGAAGAGATCGAAGTTTACGGAGGCGCAGATT
>Ga0126376_10000160_pt1 | contig 31233 bp, 23 predicted proteins | sample PanSoiMetPlot_15_FD_92760 | JGI IMG/M metagenome (GOLD analysis project Ga0126376, IMG submission 92760) | Tropical forest soil microbial communities from Panama - MetaG Plot_15 | ecosystem: Environmental > Terrestrial > Soil > Tropical forest > Bulk soil | place: Panama | collected 2016-02-17 | reverse complement strand
GCTTCTTTGACCGCCGCGTGGACGTGGAAGCCTCCGGATTTTTGATGAATTTCAAGAATCTGGTCACACCGATCAGCGTCGGCGGACTGCCCGCTCTCACCAATGCCGGAACGCAGCGCTTCAAGGGGTTTGAATCCGGCGTTTCTCTGTTCATGACCCATGACGTCATGGCTAAGGCAACCTACAGCTACCACGACGCGAGATTTACTGATTACGTGCAGGATTTCGACGGGGTGCCCACGCAGCTTGCGGGAAAGCGGCTGGAAATGTCTGCTCACAATCTCGCGGCCTTTGGCATCATTTACGCGCCGGAGCGCGGATTTCTGGGCGGCGTCAATGTGTATTACACCGGGGCGCGGTTCCTGAACAAACGCAACACCGCGCCGGTGAACGGCTTTGCCACCATCAACTTGAGCGCGGGCTATCGCACGCCGAAGTGGGAATTGCGTGTAGACGCTGCCAATTTGGGCGACCGCCGCGACCCGGTGGCCGAGAGCGAGCTCGGCGACGGGCAATATTATTTGATGACCAGCCGGCGTGTGGTGGCCGGGTTCACTTTCCATTTCTGAAAAGCTTCAGATCCGCGCCGAACGGGTGTTTTTCCGCAAAGCACAACCTTCAGTTTCGCCTCACACTTGCGCCAGTCGTACTCTGTCCCCACAGTGGACAATCTTCGCAACTTTTTCTTGACCACAACCACCGAAATGCTGAGTTTCTTCCAACATTTGCGAGAAGCGCCGTAATCTGCCGGTCACTCCGAGTAGCAAGCATTGGCGTAAGCGCACTTAAGAGTGCAACGTGTAACCGTGGTAGCCCACAGTGGACAATCTTCGCAACTTTTGTTTTTGACGCCAAGGACGGAAATGCTCAGTTTCTTCCAACACGTGACATCGGTGTAGATCGATGAAGGCGACGCTGTGCGGCGAGTCCGCTGCATGCCGTTAGGTGGCTGGAAGTGCATCGACGCGCTTGCGGCCGAACCGATAGAGCAACATCCACAGTATGAGTTGAGTGCCGACAAGGGCCAACATGCGAGCGGGACTGAGGGAACTAGTCCAAGAGACGGCTAAGCCGATTGCAGCGGTAATAGTTCCAGCAATACGTAGCGTATGCGACTCTTCGTGACCCCTCCAACCATCGCGAGGAAGAAAGAAAGCAAGTGAGAACAAACAAATAATTAGTATTGCCCCATTGGCGAACGCGAACGCGTATGACGACCTGTTGAATTGAAACCCTTCTCCGCGAACCGCGATGCCGAGCGCGAAGGCAGCCGCAAACGACGCCGCCGATTGGATGACGTCAAAAGCAACATCTAGTTGTTTGGGTTTATCATCGCCAAGGTTACTAACAAGAAAGTAGCCGATAAACCAAACCAAATAGATGTACCGCAACAACAGGTCAACCACAAATCGCCAACTGGGCGGGTCCACCAGTGTTGTTGCGTCAAGCGGAACACTACGCATCAAGGCCGCTAAAAAGCCACCAACGGTACCGGCCACCCACAGGTCCCGAAACGCCTTCCACGCTTTGTCCTTCTTCTTTTGATCCATCGCTCATTATCCTTCGTGCTGGCGCAACTCGTTGGCCGCATAAGGTCAGCATTGACGGGCGGCGCGATTTTATTCAACCTTCGCCGCACCAGGTTCGATACGAAACACGCTCCCGCCGCTTCGGTCCAACAAGTTTTATGCTGTTTTTCGAGGGCAGCCAAAAGGGAAGGATCCCGCAGTCTGTGTAAGGAAAAAGGTACTCCACTCTGGCCTCATTACCCGATTCCGAAATTCTGGCCAGATAGGCATGAAACCCCTTCGTCTGGGCACAGTCCTCAGCCGGGGAAATGACATCGTCTTGTATATTAACGGCCACTGTTATTCTCGAAGTTGTCATAGGAAACGGCCAAGGTAGGCGACTCGTGCATAGGCCCGCTCCTCAGCCGTTGAGGTAGTCCACCAGGGCTTCTTCAAAGACGAAACGGCGCACATTGTTGTATGTGATTTCGCTCACTAGGCCAAGGTTAGTCAGCACCTGAATCTTACCTTCCAAGTCCTCGTGGTCGTCGAAGTAGTAAGCGAGATAAGGCCGCCCTCCGCTGTTGTAGACCCACCATCGCTTGAGAAGCAGGAACTCCCGTGTGGTCGGATTGTTACCAAGGTCCTCGCGCATCTCCTCAAGTAGAGCAGGCAGAAGCCGTTCGATCATGGCGAAGCTCGGTTGGGACGTGTTTGCGGAGCCTCGGCCTTGGCTCAGCGCCGTCGCGGCAGCTCGCTCCGCGGCGCGCTTCCATAACTCCAGAACCGCGCGGCTGAAGCGACGGTCGTCATTGTCGATTAGCTTGGCACATGTTTGACACAGCCATATACCGTTGGAGGAATCGGCGCGCTGCTCTGACGACAGTTCGGCCTCATATCTCCGTCCTCCTGGTGAGGCTGCCGAAATATGCGCCGCCACTCCGATATTGACGGTGCCAGCGGGGTCAGCTTGCGGTCCACTAGTTGGCTGCTGGCACTCTGGATTCGAGCACACGAAGCCGACCCGCTTCGCCAATAAGTCCTTTGTGGCTACCGAGAAATCGTCCGCATGTTCGAAGCCCTAAGCTATGTGTCTGATGTTAGCCCTTCGTCCACCAGCACTGTCAATAGACCTTAGTCACATAACATCGCAACAGTAGCGATTGCTGTTTGATCGAACCGCCGTATTCTCAGATCTAAGTCAGTAAGGCGAGACGTCTGGCTCTCCTGAACTTAACCGAAACAAAAAAGAAGGCCACCTTCACGGGTGGCCTCGTCTTCTTCAATAATGAATGATTATTACTGCCCACAGTGGACAATCTTCGCAACTTTTTTCTGCGGCCGTTTCTGGAAAGCGAGAATCAGCTAAAGGTTCTCTTCTGTTTTCAATGATAACTCCACCATTCTTTCAAGAAGTTAGTCTGGTAGGCCCACGAAGTTTCTAAGGACTAGTTCCCTGGCGTACAGGCGAATCAGGTAACGAAGTTTAAGCGCTCTCGTGCGGGCCGCGTGAACAAAGTCACGGTGGCCATTATTGATGACCATCACCTTTTCGGCTCACGTCTGCATCGCTAGGCGTGCCGGGTGGTCCAAGTTCGGACCTACTGAGTTCCAAAAAGGAATTGTCACCTTCGAATCTCATCCTGAGCATACGCGAGCCGCCAACGGCTGGTTGGGCGGCGCATAGTCTACACCGGGACACGCCGGAACTCGGGGCCAGCGAAACGTTCGGAGGCGACACCGTTCTGATCTAGGGCGTTGAAGACTTCCAGCGTGCTGCCCTGAAGTTCGAACTCCAGGCCGTGAAGAAGCCATGCCTCATGCTTTCGCCCGACGTTGGCGGGGTTCCGGCGGTCCTGCACGACTGTCGTGCGATAGAGGTACTCCACGATGTTAATGCCGACGATCGTTCTGCCGATTGCGCCTCGCAAAGCGGGAATGCCATCGCGCCGCCATTCCAGGCTGAACTCTGAGCCCCAGTCCGCGACCCAGCGTGGAGGTTGGCTGAAATCGATCGCGTTCCACGAGAGGACGATCTCGCTGAGCTTCCAGCACACGATTTCGAGGCGGATCTCTCCGACCTTGATGATAACCGCCTCGTCAGCAAACCACTCGTCGCGGGCGATGTCCCATGCGACCCAGGTTGCGTCGATCGTCGTGCCAATGAGCGCCTTCAATCGAGTCCCATAGGCAGCAAGGAGACCGTCCACAGTGTCGAGGGAGAGTTCTCTGTCGAACATAGAACGCGGCACAATCTATTACACGCCGTCAGAGAAAGCAAAGCAAAGCAAAGGCGGACCACATCGCGCGTTCTTTCGAGTGTCGTGTCGCTGAAATATTTTGCATTTCGCCAAACTTGTCCTATTCTTTTCTACCAATGTTCGCCTTAAACTTCACCACCAATTTCCACACGAATTGATGCACTTGCAATTACGAACACAACTTGGCAAAGAGAAAGGCCGCCGGAACTGCTTCCAGTGGCCTTACTTTAAGATCGTCGCTCCCCACAGTGGACAATCTTCGCAACTTTCTCGTGAGGATACCGACCGCAATGCTCAGTTTCTTTCAACAGTGGCCAGAAATGCGCTAGTTGGGCAAGCTATCGACATTCCGCACAGGGTTGGCAATCCGCCTGCCGTAGCCCAGAGTGGACAATCTTCGCAACTTGTTTCCGACGCCAACGACAGAAGTGCTCGCTTTCATGCAACAGTTGGGAGATACGGTCTAGTCAAGCCGAGAACTGCCGATCCTTGCTGAACAACGCGAGAAGATCCAAGGAAGAAACAGTTCTATCCCTAACCCTAATAGTTCAATATCGTCTCGGCCTCACAAGGAACGCTATCTGCTCCGAAGTGAGGCACATCGGTTTTATACAGAAAAAACCGAACCAAATATCTCACGCAATCAATCACAGCAAATAAAGAACTTGACTGAATTTTGTTTTTGGTTTTATTACGGAAAGTGCGTAAAGTGTCTGCTTATACGGAACCAGATAATCATAAGTTACGCGGATCATCAGCGCTGAAGGCGCTGCGGAAGTGCGGAGACGGATGGCCTACGAACTAGTTCCCGCATTGACCGAGGATAAAGGATGGCTCGAACGTCTGCGACGGAACGTCTACCAAGACTTGTTCAAGGCAACTTTTGGTGGCTGGGACGAAGTTCGACACGTTCGACAATTCGCCGAGTGCTGGGGGCGTGGGCGTATCTCGATTATCATGGTAGATGGTGTGCGGGTAGGCATGATCCAGTTGTTTGAAGACCCAGACGCAATGGAAGTCGGCGAAATTCAGATACAGTTAAGTTACCAGAGCCGAGGCATCGGCAGCCGAGTTCTGAGAGACACCATTGCTCAAGCTCATAAGCAACGAAAGAGCGTAAGACTCTCTGTCGGCTTGAAAAACGATCGAGCATTGCAGCTTTATCAGCGGCTAGGTTTTCAAAAGATTGCCCAAAGCGAGACGCATCATCACATGGTGTTCGACTTCCCGAGTTGATTCCTACACGTGCCCAATTTGCCCCGTCTGTCTACCGAGTCCCCACAGTGGACAATCTTCGCAACTTTGTCTTGACCACAACGACAGAAGTGCTCAGTTTTTTCCAACAGTTGCGAGAATCGCCCTAATCTGCGACTCACTGCGAGTCGTGAGCATTGGCGCGTAAGCGCCTACGAGTGCTCAGCGTGTAACCGTGGGAGCCCCAGAGTGGACAATCTTCGCAACTTGTTCTTGAAGCCAACGACCGAAATGCTCGGTTTCTTACATGAGCTGCGACAGCCCGCTTTTCTCTATTTTATTTTGGCCGGGTTTTAAGGGAGGACGTCACCGACGGCAGAAATGCTCAGTTTCTTGCAACAGTCACTAGAAGCGCTTCCGGTAATAGGACTCGAGCGGGTAGCGTGGGAGTCATAATCAGAACCCACGCAAATTTTTAACTCTATTGACTTAAGTCGGGATGAAGCCCAGCGGTTTTCAGGATTTCTTTGAGTGATTCTTTATGTCGGATATCGCCTGCGCGTGCCTTTATCTGAATTCGAACGTTAAGCTAGGCTTTGCCACTGGACGACGCAGAATGTGGCGCCTTCTTGGAAGAGCCAGTCGTCAGAGCGCGGGGCCAGTTTCAGCCTGAAGCCCTGGAGCCGGTCAGTGACTTAGGAAAACATCCCACGCCCAACGTCCAACGTGTTCATGCTTAGAGTCGTCAACTTTCGCACGATAGCGGAACTGATTGCCGTACTGGTCAATGCGCCTCGACTCTTTGTAATCGAGGGAGATTGAAGTAACGCCAAGTTCCGTAAGAGTGTGCAATTCTGAGGGTTCTGATACCCCATTATGATTTTTGTCTTGCCAGAGACGCAAATTCGCGAAGATCGCATCGCTGCTGTCGATGACCCCGTCTCCATTACCGCCTTTCAGAGGCTTGTCATATTCGGCAAGCGCAAGAAAGCCATTTGGCTCCGGGGATGATGGTTGCGGTGTGAAGTTACCGAACAACTCCGTACCATTGTCTATGGTGCCGTTCCCATTCCGATCAAGGACCAGCCAGGCATTATCGGAGTCAACGGTTGTCCACGACAGCCGTTCCGCGGTTCGATCATTGTTGAGATCGAAGTTGACGCCTCCCTGCGTGTCCGTAAGGTCAAATCCATGACCCCCTATGTTTATCAGTATTGGACAAGGAGGACTAGGAACACAGCACGCACCACTTCTTTCATCGCCGCCACTAGCGGTATATCCTGGGGGACAGCCATACAAGTACATGCAAGCGTCGAAGTCAATAGCACTCGGGCAGTATTGCGGACACGTCTGCACTTCGCTGTTACACGTGTTGTTCGCAAAGTTCCAAAACCAGTTGTTTGCTTCACAAGTCTCTTCATCTTCGGCTTCACTGGCGCTACAGTAGTAATCAATCGGGTGATCGGCGCCAGCTGATTCGTACTGACACTGTGCGCCTCCACTCCCCCAAGTGGGAGCGTGCGTTACCTCATTCCAACGGTTCTTGTTTGAACCTATCCAAACCGGCGTGTCAAAGCCTGGATAGCAGGCCATACTGGCCGGATTGTTACACGTACCGTCAGCACTAACCTCAAAGGCTGGTGTTTCATGTCCATTAGTGTAATACAAATGCCATGTATGCTTTTTTCCAAAGCCGCCAAGGCTGCACTGTGTCCCCCAGAATGAAACATTTGATCCATCGGGTTGAGTTGGGGTGAAAGTAGAACCGCAGGCAGCCAGTATTGTGATCGTCACTGACGCGCTTCCGGCGATAAGAGACAACGCAACAAGAATCCTTTTCATTTTTGCTTGCCCCCTTTGTTCATGTGGAAGTCCTTTAGCTCGCGCATACTTTTTAGCGAAGAGCCACAACCTTCTTCCGTTCCGTCGGCAAATATTACACCGCCGATCCTAATCGGAGCTTTTGCCCCAAGATTTCCTAGAGTTATCGTTTTTGTTTCGCTAGGCCGAATAACGGTCAAAGGTGGTTGGTCTGGTGTAAATCCACTTTCTACCGTGGAATGTTTCTCTCTATTGACTAGCTGCTCAACAGATATTGAAATAACCCCAACATAGGCTTCATTCTCGACCTCTAAAGCCGCAACCTGCGAACCACCTTGATCAACCAATTCCGCTTTGATTAGTTTGATGTGTTCCGTGCAATTCTTTATGGGTGGTAACGTCGAAATCGTCTGGTGGGTTGGATTTGTCTGAGAGACTTGGGCTCGTCCCAACAATCCGAACCAGATGACACTCCCAATGCAAACGCCGATCGCTATAAAGCTAACCACTTTCGTGTGAGTTCTCATACTTTTGCTCCTTCGAGATAGCGGTGGCCGATTAGTCAGACTATCAGCGACATCGTTGATTTAAGCGGGGCCGCAGCTATACCGCCCCTACATGCTATTGTCAAGGTTTCGCATGACATTATCGCCAAAGTAGAACAATACTTGACTCTCAATCATTTCCGGGACTACGTTCCCGCCGTCGCCGCAACCGAACAGAAGGATCTTGCAGCCCAGAAACGTATAATAAACAACGTAGCTCGTCTCGATTGTGGGACTAAAGGATAGTGCTCCCCAAGTAGGACTCGAACTACAACCCTTTTGTTAATGGGGATACCTCCGCAGGTATACTGCGACTGGATTGTTGACGCTAGATTGAAATACTTGAAACAGGTGCAAACGTTTAAGAAAATTGCAAGTAAAACGGAAGCATCGATCAGAACCTAATGGCGGTTGAGCAAACGGGTAACAGGTCAGGTTTGACGTGAGCGGCATGGATCACATCATGAATCACGCTTGCTTGAGTGCCATTCAGATCAGCATTGAACTAAAGCAGACGTGATCGGCGGTAGAGCAAGTCTGCACTGACGCTGTGCAGTCTTGCATTGGCCAAGTTCAAACGTGCACAGACGAAACTCACGTTTGCTCGGCATTCAATTGGTCGTGAACAATCGCAGTTCGGGGTCTGAACGATCCACCCCCTGCCGTTAGTTGGATTTTTGATAGGTTAAAGAATCGTTTCAGTAGGATGGCGGCGTTTGTCCCACGGATCTGCGAACTCGGGATCATGTGAGTGATCGTGGCGATCGAGAGTCAGCAGTTCCTTAATAGCCGGAAGATCGCTGCTCGCGAATTCCTCAACTGACCCGTCAAATACAATTTTTCCAGACTCCAGAACCATCACTCTCGTCCGGGGCAGTCGCGTTGACGGTGATTCGATAGTTCTGACTTGTCCGTCCCCGGCGGTTTCTGCGGAGTAGTGTGCCAGATAATCGATCTCGTGGATTTTCTTAGTAACGTACAAGGACGAGATATGGTTGATATCGCGGGCGCGAATAATGAGATTTAACACTTTGAGAGCAGCCAGTGGATCGAGACTCATCGTTGGCTCGTCAAACAACATGATTCTCGGCCACCCGATTAGCGCGCGTGCTATCTCGAGGCGGCGCTTCATTCCGCCGGAAAGTTCTTCGGGAAACTTCTCTTCCTCTCCTTCGAGTCCGACGAACTGCAACACCTCGCGAACAGCTCTGTCAATCTCTTCCTCAGCCCAGCCATGCTCTTCGAGACGGTACGCGGCATTCTCATAAACCGGTAAGCCAGTGAAGAGGGAGTCTTCCTGAAAGACCATACCCATCAAGCCGCCACGAATGTCGATCAGTTCTGATTCGTTCAGGTTTTCGATCTCGCGTCCGTCGATGAAGATCTGTCCGGAGTCTGGTTTTAGAAGACCCATTGCTAAGCGCAACAACACAGATTTGCCGGATCCGGAGATGCCAGTCAGGAAGATCATCTCACCCTGCGAAAGCCTGAAGCTTATATCGTTCAGCACTAAACGATCTTCGAAGCTTAGACACACGTTGCGAAATTCGATTGCCGGCGGCGGGTTGGTCATGATCGTGTCCATGCTGATCTTGCGCAGCAATGTTCGTGCCGTTTTGAGTAACGCAGTTTACGCTTGAGACAAATAACGCCGAAGGCGTTAGCTAATTTTAGCCCAGGGTTGGAGCGCAGCGACAACCCTGGAATCGAATCAAGAGAGAGAAATTAAACCCTGAAAGGGTTCGGCATGTGAAACACTTTCAGGGTTGATTGAGGGGTGAATAAGCTAACCCAGGGTTGTCGCTGCGCTCCAACCCTGGGCTGACATAAGCCAACGCCTTCGGCGTTATATAGATTTTGTTCTCCGTCAGCTTTGCGGGAAATTTCTGATGACCTGCGAAATACCCCGCACGGCTCGCGTTCAGCCACTCTCCAAATTTCCCAGAACCGTCATAAAAACAGATGGTACAGGTTGTGCAAAGGTCTTAACCCGGAGAGAAAGAGAAGGAGCAAAAGTGATGGCGAAAGTGTTGATCCTGGGTGGAGGATTCGGAGGCGTTGTTGCTGCCGAGCGTCTCGCTGAGCAACTCGGCGATGAACATCAGATTACGCTCGTCTCGCGCAGTCGCCAGTTTATTTTCTATCCAGCACTCGTCCGGCTCGCTTTTGGTAAATGCCGGCCGGCGGATGTTTCGTTCGACTTGCGGCAGTCGTTGTTGAATCGAAAAGTCAACTTCATTGAGGCAGAAGTTGCCCGCATCGAGCCTTTCGACCGGATCGTAACCATTGCGCACGGGGAGGTCGAGGGAAAGCTTGGGTACGACTATCTCATATTCGCCCTTGGCCGAAGGCTGGCGACGGAACAAATCCCTGGGTTTTACGAACACGCTCACCACCTACTGAATGTCGATAAGGCAATCAAGTTTGGTAAAGCCATTAACAAGCTTCAGGAAGGAAGGGTTGTTTTTGGTCAATGTCCGGATGCGCGTTTGCCGGTCCCGGTTTACGAAAGTGCCTTTGCCCTGGCTCGCCTGTTGGATGAAAAGCGCAAACGCGATAGCGTCAGAATAACAGTCGTCAGCCCGACCACGCTGGAATCAGAGCTGGGAGACTTGGCGGCGGCCGCTACACTCAAGAAAGCACTCGACGCACATCAAATAGAATTCTTGCCAGACCTCAGCATTACTTCGCTGACAGAAAACTCAGCCATTACAGCGGCTGGGGCCAGGATCAATTTCAACCTGCTCATGTTGGTGCCGCCATTTCGAGGTTCTTCAGCAGCCTCATACATGGGAATCACAAACGACGACGGCTACATAAATGTCGACCGGACGATGCGCGTTGCCGGTCAAGAGCGAATGTTTGCAGTCGGCGACTGCGTTAACTTTGATGGTCCAAAGATGGGCCATATGGCCGTGCGTCAGGCGGAGGTTGCAGCGATGAACCTGGCGGCGGAGATCGACGAGCACGAGCCTGCTGCGCGTTATCAACACGAAATGAGATTTGTGATCGATGAGGTCGGAGGTGACAGCCTCTATCTCCACAAGGAGCTTTGGCAAGACGAACCAGCAACTGTGAGGCAGGGCCGTTTTTGGAGTTGGGCAAAACGTGTTCAAAAGAGATATTGGGAAGTTTCGCATTCATAGTTCAAGTGTTACGGAGGAAATTATCTCCTCGCATTAAGGAAGTGTTGAAATGAAAGCAAATGTTTTCCGAGGTAAGAACAAAATCGGGATCGAGGAGGTAGACAAGCCGCGCGCAGCGGCGGGTGAAGCCGTCATTCGCGTAACGCTGACCACGATTTGTGGGACCGACCTGCACATCGTTAGGGGCGAATATCCGGTTGTGCCCGGCTTGATCATCGGACACGAACCGGTCGGCGTGATCGAAGAACTTGGTGAAGGCGTTTCCGGATACAACATTGGCGATCGTGTGCTTGTCGGTGCAATTACGCCTTGCGGTCAATGTCGCGCGTGCCTGTCCGGTCACTCGGCGCAATGCGGTCATGGTGAAGGTTACGAGGCGCTTGGTGGATGGCGATTCGGCAACACTATCAATGGCGCCCAGGCCGAATATCTAAGAGTGCCGTATGCTCAGGCGAACCTCGCAAAGATTCCCGATGATCTGAGAGATGAACAAGTGGTCCTACTGGCCGACATCGCCTCCACAGGCTTCAGCGGTGCTGAATCCGCGGGCATAAGAATAGGCGACTCAGTTGTCGTGTTTGCGCAGGGTCCAATCGGTTTGTGTGCGACTGCCGGAGCGAAACTAATGGGCGCATCACTAATCATCGGCATCGATGGCGATGAGCATCGACTGGCGATGTCAAAACGAATGGGCGCAGACGTCACGCTCGACTATCGCGACGTTGATGTGGTGGCAGAAGTAAAACGTCTCACGGGCGGCGGCGCCGATGTGGCAATTGAAGCACTCGGTACTCAGCAAACATTTGAAAGCGCGTTGCGGAGCCTGCGACCGGCAGGGACTCTCTCCAGTCTCGGTGTTTACTCAGGCAAGCTTGAAATTCCTTACGAAGCGTTTGTGGCCGGCATCGGAGATCACAGGATCGTTACGACGCTTTGCCCTGGCGGCAAAGAGCGGATGCGGAGATTGATGGAGATGGTCCGTCATGGTCGCGTCGACCTCACGCCGTTGCTCACGCATACATTCGCACTGGACGACATAGGAGCAGCTTATGACCTATTCGGCGAGCGGCTCGACGGTGTAATGAAGGTGGCAATTAGACCTTGAGAAAACGCTCCTCACTGAAGTCAATGTGACTTACGCGGACAGTTCCCCGGATGATACAATTCCGTCATTCGAACCTCGGGCTAGACGAGGGGGCGGAAGCCAGGCATTCATCCCCATCTCATCATCGATCGTCTTGAGCAGTGTGACCTAAAGCCTGGACGCCGGATTTTCGCCCAATCCATAGGATTCACCATATGGTTCCTCGACGGGCTCACCTCTCCATTCTCGCACGGTTGTCTCCATTAATCCTGATCTGGTTTCAAAGCGCTACGGCTCAATACCACCTGGACAGTTGGACCACTGATAACGGGCTGCCCCAAAACTCCATTCGCTCGATCATACAAACCCGCGATGGTTATTTGTGGATGACTACGTTCGACGGACTGGTGCGCTTCAATGGCGTGCAGTTCAAGGCATTCGACAAAAGTAACACTCGGGGACTCAGCACCAACCGCTTCACTGCTCTTTACGAAGACAAGGAAGGGACGCTGTGGGCGGGAACGGGCGACGGCGGATTGACGCGCTATCGCGACGGCATCTTCACCTCGTACACGGCTGCCGATGGAGTGCCGGCCGGTCAAGTAATGGCTTTTGCGCACGACCTGAAAGGCGAGTTGCTCATCGCCATTGGCAACGGCCAGTTTTATATGCGCGAAGGCAAATTCATCCCCGCGCCGCCTGAATACGGCGCTCAGAATTTGACGCATTACCGTGCGCCTTCCGGAACCCAATGGACCATCGGGACAAACGGAGCCAAACAGATCAAAGACGGAAGCGTGACTCAATACCCGATAACTCTGAGTGGTCCTCGTGGCGCATCGCCTTACGAAGACAGGAAGGGCAATCTGTGGTTGGGCGACAAATCGGGGATCTACCGCTTACGAGACAGTAAAATAACGCGATACTCAAAAAAGGACGGCGTACCAACGCGCGCGGTCTTGCAACCCTCTTGTGAAGACGATGAAGGCGGCATCTGGTTTGTAGGCGACTCACCGGTTCGCTTCAAAGATGGACGTTTCACCGTCTATGGAAAGAACGAGTTAAGCGGTCATACTATCTACTGCATCTTCAAAGATCGCGAAGGCACGATCTGGATCGGCACGTCGCGCGGGCTGTATCGCCTGACCAAACAATTCATCAGCGTGTACTCGACAGCGAGCGGGCTCCTTCACCGCGAAGTCTATCCGATTTTGCAATCGCACAACGGCGATATCTGGGTCGGCTCGATACGTGGTCTGAGCCGCTTCCGCGACGGAGTATTCCACAACACTCCACTGCCTGAGCCTTACAACACCGTACAGGCTCTCGGCGAAGACAACAACGGTGGTTTATGGATCGGCATTGTTGGCGGATTACTACGCCTGGAGAATGGGAAACTCGAAAAGCTCTCGAGCCTGGTCCAGAAAGCCATCGTCAGCACGATTCTAACTGACCGCGACGGCGACGTCTGGGTTGGTTCCGAGCGTGGTCTGTTCAGATTTCACGACGGTCGCATAATCGCTCACTACACAACGAAAGAAGGACTGCCCGCCGACGATGTAACTGTAATTCACGAAGACCATCAGGGCGCGCTCTGGATTGGGACTCCCGGAAGTCTGGCTCGCTTCGATGAGGGCAAATTCGTTTCCTACGCTATGCCTGACGGTTTGGCAACCAATCACATCCGGTGCATCTATGAAGACACGGAAGGAACGTTTTGGATCGGAACTTACGACGATGGCCTGCGCCGCTTTCGCGACGGCCGTTTCTTCAGCTACAGGACGGACCATGGATTGTTCGACGACGGCGTCTTTCAGATACTCGAAGATCGGCATGGCTCTTTCTGGATCAGTTGTAACAGAGGTATCTACCGCGTCAGCAAGCAGGAGTTGAATGATTTCGCCGCCGGCGGAATCTCTCGCATCAACAGCGTCGCTTACGGAAAACGGGACGGCATGCTCAACAGTGAGTGCAACGGCGGGCGGCTGCCTGCGGGAATCGTTGCCCGCGACGGGAAATTCTGGTTTCCGACCCAGGACGGCGTAGCGGTAATTGATCCTGAAGCCGTCTACGTAAATCCGGAAGCGCCGCCGGTGCTGATTGAATCCGTGACGCTCGAGCGCAATCCCGTCGATTTTCAGCACGGTATTATTATTCAGGCGGGCCAGCGCGGACTCGAGATCAGCTACACGGGACTCACCTACATCAAGTCGGACCAAACCAGGTTCAAATACAAACTCGAAGGATTGGACGCTGATTGGATCGATGCAGGCACGCGCCGGGTCGCCTATTTTCCGTATCTACCGCCCGGCAATTACACCTTTCGCGTGATCGCGGCCAACAGCGACGGCGTTTGGAACAACACGGGCGCCGTTATCAACCTGGTGGTACGCGCTCCCTTCTGGCGACGATTGTGGTTCGTGCTGTTGTGCATCGGCTCCGTCACGGTCGTCGGCGCTTTTGTTGTCATGGGCCATGTCCGCCGATTGAAGAGAAGGCAAGCAGAGCGCGAAGCTTTCGCTCGACGGCTCATCGAATCACAGGAGGCCGAACGCAAGCGCCTTGCGGGCGAGCTGCACGACAGTTTGGGTCAAAACCTGCTGATTGTAAAAAACTGGGCGCTCACCGGTTTGAACTCGATCGCAGAAAACAATTCCGCTCGCAGGCATCTGACTGAGATTTCGGAGATGGCTTCACTGGCTCTCGACGAGGTCCACGAACTCGCTCGTAACCTGCGACCTAACCAGCTCGAACGGCTTGGATTGACAAGTACGATCGAGCAGATGGTCCGCCACGCCAGTGACTCGACGGATATAGAGTTCATAACCGAGATAGACGATATCGACGCGCTGTTATCGAAAGAGTCTGAGATCAATCTCTATCGCGTGGTGCAGGAGTGCGTCAACAATGTGCTCAAGCACAGCGCGGCGACGAATTGCTGGTTCACGATCAAACGAATCGCCGCCGGGGCGCAGATTGTTTGTAAGGATAACGGAAAAGGATTTGACCCCGAAGCAGTCACTCCCGAGAGCGGCGGTATCGGGTTGATAGGAATTGCCGAACGTGTGCGAATGCTCGGCGGCAGATACACGCGAGAATCTGCGCCGGGAAAGGGCGTGACGATCCGCATCACCATCGGACAAGCTTTAAGTTAAGTCTCGGGAAACTTCACCATGCCTGAAGAAATTTGCGTTCTAATCGCCGACGACCATCCGATTTTCCGCTGCGGGTTGCGGGGAGTGATCGAGGCCGACCCGCTGCTGAAGGTCGTAGCCGATGCCGGCGATGGCAAGTCCGCGCTCGCGGGAATCAGAGAGCTTCAGCCCGATGTAGCGGTTCTGGACGTTAACATGCCCGAACCTGACGGGTTGGCAATTGCCCGTGAGCTTCAGGACCAGCGATTGCCGGTCGGCGTAGTCTTTCTGACTATGTATAGAGACGAAGCTTTGTTCGAAGCCGCGCTGGCTGCCGGCGTGAAGGGCTTCATATTAAAGGATTGTGCGGTAAACGAAATCGTCGACTGCATCAAGGCCGTGTCTGCTGGTCAGAGTTTCTTTTGCTCAGTGCTTGGCGATTACCTGGTCGGCAGAAAGAAGCGGGCGGAATCACCCTCCATCAACAATCTCACTGCCGCAGAGCGCCGCATCTTGCTGCTGGTCGCCGAATCGAAGAGCAACAAAGAGATCGCCGAGATTATGTTCATCAGTGTGCGCACTGTCGAGCACCATCGCTCGAACATCTGCGCAAAGCTCCGACTGAGCGGGAAGAATGCGCTGCTAACCTTCGCGCTCACAAATCCGAAACGATAAAAATAGGAGCTACTACCTAGCTCAAAATGGGTAGTAGCTCCGATGACTAGATACGTACGCTGCCGGACAATCCTCCCGGTCTTAACTCAGCTCAGAAGACGTCCAAACTCCTCCCAGCAACGATCGTAATTTGCCAGATTTTTCTCGGAACTAATTATGAGCCTTGAGGAGCCCGAGCTTTACCGGGCACGCCTGAAGTGACAGTCCTCAACGGCTTTGATTCATTCACACGCTGGAGGATGGCGACGCTATACTCGTTCCTTTCATATTCTTTATCTCTCCCACTCAGATACCCGCCTGCGACTTAGCCACATTCTCCTTCCCGGTCCCAATTGACCGTGGCAGCTATCAGGTAAAAGGGTCGTAATGCCAACAGTGTAGGGCCGGAGCTTGAGAATCATTTGCACGGTTCCGGCCACACACCTGATTCCGCGCACGCAACCAGGCACAGGAAACTCATAATGACCCGACAAAGATCATTTCATCGCGCCGTAGTGGGAGTTGTGCTAGTGTCCTTGCTCGCACTGACCTTGTCCCCAGCCGCTCCCGCGCTCAAACAAAGTGACGAGCGGACGCCGGTTTACATCATCCACAACGTATTCGACGTGAAAACGCGGTCAGCCATCGCGGCGACGGGCGCCCTGATCATCGAAGTCGGCAAAGACTACGTGCTGGTGGAAGCGACGCGAAAAGAGAAGAGCGCGATCGAGGCTCTCGGCCTGCGCCTGGAAACGCCCCCTCAGCCGGACGTGACCACACTGGCCTTTCCGGCCGGAGACGAAGGCTATCACGACTACGCGGAAATGGTCGCCGATATTCAACAGGTGGCCAGCAACCATCCGGATATCTTCTCGTTATTCAGTCTCGGCACTTCCTACGAAGGCCGTGAAATCTGGGCCGGCAAGATCTCCGACAACGTCAATGTGGATGAAGACGAACCTGAAGTCTTATTTACTCACCATCAACACGCGCGCGAACACCTGACCGTGGAGATGGCGCTCTACACGCTACACATGCTCACCGACGAGTATGGCATCAATCAGCAAATCACCGATCTCGTCAACTCGCGTGAAATCTGGATGGTGTTCGATCTAAACCCGGATGGCGGCGAGTACGACATCGCCACTGGCACGTATCAATCCTGGCGCAAGAATCGCCAGCCTAATCAAGGGACCTCCGCCGTCGGCACCGACCTGAACCGGAATTGGGGCTACAAGTGGGGATGCTGCGGCGGCAGCAGTGGCACAGCGAGCAGCGAAACGTACCGCGGCGCAGCTCCTTTCTCGACACCCGAAGACCAGTTGGTCCGCAATTTCGTCAACAGCCGCGTAATTAACGGCAAACAGCAGATCACGTCGGCGATAGATTTCCATACGTACGGTGAGCTCATCCTCTGGCCGCTGGGATATACCCTTACCGATGTACCGGCCGACATGGTCCAGGACGATCGCGATGTGATGGCTACTATGGGCCAGGCGATGGCGGCTACCAATGGCTACACGCCTGAACAGGAAAGCGATTTATACATCACCGACGGGACGATCAACGATTGGCTCTATGGCGCTCACCGCATCATGAACTTCACCTTCGAGATGTATCCGGTCACTTCCGCTCAAGGAGGTTTCTATCCCGGGGATGAAATCATCGCGGCCCAGACCGTGCGCAATCGCGACGCGATTCTCTACCTGCTCGACAAGGCTGACTGCCCGTACAAGGTGATCGGCAAGGAAGGCCAGTACTGTAGCGGCGCGCCTCCGACTAATACGGGAATGAAGAGCCCGACTGCTAACTCGGCTGAAACAACGTCGGCCGGCGATAACAACGGTTACGAAGTCAACGCTGCCAATGCGCTTACGAATGACAGCTTGTTTGCCGTCGATAACAACAGCGGCTCAGGTACCAACACCTCGTGCACGCACGCGCAAAAGGACAAACACCGCTTTTACAACTTCGGCTTCGACATTCCGGGCACGGCGACGATCAAAGGGATCGAAGTGCGGCTGGATGCCAAGGCCGATAGTACCAGCGGCGCGCCGAAGATGTGCGTGCAGATGTCCTGGGACGGCGGTGTATCGTGGACGGCGACCAAGTCAACCGCGACGTTGACAACGAGCAACGCCACTTACATTCTCGGTGGACCAACCGACAACTGGGGCTTCTCGTGGACACTCTCAACGCTGAGCGATGCTAACTTCCGCGTGCGCGTCATCGATGTTTCGAGCAGCACCTCGCGCGATTTCTCGCTTGACTGGGTGGCGGTGCGAGTAAATTACTAGGTCACCAGTCTCGTTCGCATGGATTGAATTCGTTTGATCTGCTGTATAAGCCAGGTCTTCACTGCTTCTTCTGTCTTCGACTGATTATCCGTGACTTCCAGATCCTCAATCGTCTCGCCCGCATCGTTCAAAGGAATTTTATGACAGGGAACTTCAGCGTCGCGCAGTTCTGGTGAGACGAAATTAATCAGTTGACATTCATCGCAAGGATGCGAGCGGGAAGGATCTGTAAAGTTAAGACAGGTCAGAGAGTCCTGAAAGGTCGATTGTGGTTTCCACGGCGTTCGGACTGATCGGCCATATCCACCCTTTTCTATGAACTCCAATTCATCCTGGAGAAGATTGAGAATGTCGCGATTGTCCTCATCCACGGCCACAACCCTCCATTTCTCCCTGACCTAATGCCTGCCGCTCTCCTCTGCTTTCCCAAAACTGAAACCTGCATTGCCCCAGCGCAAGAAATGTGCCGCTGGCTCTTACTTGTCCAACGAAAAAAATCCAGGTCGATAGTGAGTTTAAATGCGCAAAGTTTCGCAGCCTTGCGCGAAAGTACTCAGAGTTTCAGCTCTCAGATAAGCCCGGACGGGCTTTGCACAAAAACTTGAGATGCCACGGGCTTGTCCCGTGGAATCTCACGTTTGTTGCTAAATGAATTCAAAACCTAAGGGCTACAGATGCCACCGGCTTGCCCCGTGGAGTTTCACGTTTGTTGCTATTTACCTGGGAACGTGAACCCTCCACGGCTCAAGGCCGTGGCATCCTGTTTGGTGTTTGAACGAAGCGATGTAGCGAACAACGTGACACTCCACGGGACAAGCCCGTGGCATCTCCGACTTTGTGCAAAGCAGCCTGACCGTTGAATTCGCATGGTCTTGAGTTTGCTACAGATGCTCTGGACTTCTATGGGAGAACATAACGTCGAACAGCAGGTGGATGAGAAGAAGTCGCAGGCCTTCATGAAGGCACTGCTGGAAGATCTATGCGCGCTAACGTGCATGCTCGAAGAGGGTTGTATAGAGAGCGACGTCACGCGAATCGGAGCAGAACAGGAGATGTTTCTGATCGATCGCTACTTGCGACCTGCTCCCGTTTCATTGGAAGTTCTCAAGCACGCCCACGACGCGCGATTAACGACAGAGATCGCCCGGTTCAATCTCGAAGCTAACCTCACTCCGCTCAGACTCGAGCACAACTGTTTCAGCCGCATCGAACAAGAGCTCGTCGAATTGATCGAGCTGGCGCGCAATAGTGCCGCAACTCAGGGCGCCGATGTTCTTCTCTCCGGTATCTTGCCGACGCTGCAAAAATCAGATTTGACTCTGGACAATCTTACCCCTGTCGCGCGGTACCACGAGTTAGATCGAGGCGTGATTAAACTGCGCGGCGGACCGCTTTCCATTCACATCAAAGGATTGGACGAGCTGCACCTGACGCACGACAACATCATGATGGAATCGTGCAACACCAGTTTCCAGGTTCACTTCCAAAGTAACCACAAAGAATTCGCCAATCATTACAACGTTGCGCAGGCGATAACCGCACCAGTGCTGGCTGTTGCCGTCAATTCGCCGCTGCTGTTTGGTCAACGCTTGTGGCAGGAAACTCGCGTTGCGCTGTTTCAACACTCGACAGACGAGCGCTCACGCCCGCAACTGGCGCGTCACCAGCCAACGCGCGTCAACTTCGGTGATCGTTGGCTCGAGAATTCCGTCATCGAGCTCTTTAAGGACCAGATTGTTCGTTTCCGACCCATCATGATTTCTGAGCCGGACGACAATCCTTTCGAGATTCTGGCACGTGGTGAGACGCCTTTGCTTTCAGCCTTGCGAATGCACAACGGAACTGTCTGGCGCTGGAATCGGGCCTGCTATGGCGTGACTGAAGGTGTCGCTCATCTGCGGATCGAGAATCGCGCACTGCCTTCTGGTCCAACGATTATCGATGAAATTGCAAATGCTGCGTTCTTCACGGGCTTGATGGCGGCACTTCCACGGGCGTACGGCGAGATTTCGAAGCGAATGGCTTTTGACGATGCGAAGATGAACTTTTTCCGTGCCGCGAGACATGGGCTCGATGCCCATTTCCAATGGATTGACGGACAAAGCCATAGCGCGACTTCGCTAATCCTGGACCATCTGCTTCCGCTTGCCCGTCAGGGTTTGAGCGGTTCGCACGTAGCAAGCGAAGACAATGACAGGTATCTCGGCATCATTGAAGAACGGACGCGATGCGGGCAAACCGGTGCGCGTTGGATAATGAAGTCGCTTTCCGCTAACGGGAGTTCACCCTCGAAAGACGCCGGCCTCAGAAGATTGACGGCCGCGATGCTGGCAAATCAGAAGCAAGATCAACCGATCCATCGTTGGTCGATCATCGAAAACGCGGATGCTGACGAATGGGAGCACGGCTATCGTACTGTCGGTCAGTTCATGTCGACAGATCTTTTCACCGTCAAGCCTGACGACTTAATCGATCTTGCAGCCAGCGTGATGGACTGGCGTCACATCAGGCACGTTCCCGTTGAAGATGCAGAAGGACGTTTGGTTGGTCTGGTAACTCATCGTGGATTGCTGCGAGTGATGAGTAACGGAAACCGGTTTATTGAAGGCCATCCAGTCACAGTACGTGAGGTTATGGTGGAAAACCCTGTCACGGTTTCGCCCTCGACATCATCGTTGGAGGCGATTGAAATCATGCGCAGTAATCGGGTCGGCTGTCTTCCAGTCGTCGAAGGTAATCAGTTAGTTGGGATTGTTACTTCTTACGACTTCCTCGAAGCCTCAGCGAGACTTTTCAAGCAACATCTCACCACACCCTCATAGAGCTGGGAAATCTCTCGCAGACTGGATGGCGGCTGCGCAATTTTCCACGCAGTTTCCTCAGCAACAATCATTAAAACCGGCGGGTTGAGAGCATTCTGTCTTGGCATAAGCGTTGCAATTTACAAGGCCGACTGACTTTTCGGTTGGAGCAAATCGATGCCGAGCGCGCAACAACGAGAAATCGAGGAGCCATTAAGGATTCAACAAACTGATCTTCCTTGGTTCTTACAGGCTACTCGCGCGTCGAATAACGGCAATCTGGATTCGCTTCACGGTCGCGGAACAATTCTGTTTGCCGAGGGAGAGCCGGCGCGGGGCGTCTACGTACTGCGAACGGGTCGAGCGACTGTTTCGATCTCGTCCAGTGAAGGACGGGTCGTGATGCTGCGTATGGCTCACGCCGGCGATGTTCTGGGGTTGAGCTCGGTGCTGCGAAATCGTTCATACGATACGACAGTCAAGACTCTCGAACCGTGTCGCACCGATTTCATCCCGCGTGGAGAATTGATCGAGCTAATGCAGCGAAACCACGCAGCGTCTCAGGCCATCTTGAACCTGTTGAGCCGGGAGCTTACTGAACTGACGGATCGCGCGAAGTCATTACTCTTGCCACAAACAGTGAGCGGCCGATTGGCTAAGCTGTTGCTTGAATGGGGCAAGGAAAACTCTTCGGACACGTCGCACACAGTGCGACTCGACCGGATTCTTACTCACGAAGAAATTGCGCAAATGATTTGTTCGTCGAGAGAGACAGTGACACGTCTGCTCGCAAATCTCAGTAGGCAGCGAGTCATTCACGTCACGTCAGACAGCATTCTGATTCACGATCGCAGTGCTTTGGAAAGGCTCGCGTTTAGTTGAAAAGTTCATTATTTGAGTACTTAACGTGACGGTCGTCACATCAAAACGACCGCTGAAAACCTAGAATACTTCACCACATTCGAACTCAGGGTCAGTCAGGGGAGGACCCTCGCGTGTACAAACTGATCAAAGTACTTCTGCTTTGTAGCTTGATAGTGGCGGCTATTGGTTGGCTGGCTTCCGATGGCGCGTCGCACTCTGCTCAAATGGCTCAGGCGAAACTCGCGGCTTACAAGTCTGAGGATTATGTTGGTAGCGACGCTTGCAAAGATTGCCACGAAGATCAGTTCAAAGCCTTCTCTCATACCTCCCACGCTCAGCTTGCCGGGATCAGCAGTTGGAAAGAGAAGGTGACAGGTTGCGAGTCGTGCCATGGTCCAGGCAAGGCTCACAGTGCGGAAGGTGATCCGAAGAAGATCATTTCTTTCAAAAACAAGTCTTCCAAAGAGATCTCCGAAACGTGCCTGGGTTGTCACGCAGGCAAAGAGGAGCACAACAACTTTCGTCGTGGCGAGCACTGGCGAAACGACATTGGTTGTACCGATTGCCACTCAACTCACTCTCAACCGAGCGGAAGGCAATTAGCGGCCTCGAATGTGTTCGTCTCACGAGCAAACGCACAAAAGCCAGGCTTCTCCGATCTGAAATTGCTCAAAACCAGCGAACCGCAACTCTGTCTTGGTTGTCATGCTGAGACCAAGCACCAGTTCAACTTGCCGTTCCATCACAAGGTGCTTGAAGGCGCGATGAAGTGCAGTGATTGCCACAATCCTCACGGCGGGTTCGAGCTTAAACAAACAAGACTGGCGACCGGCGCCGACGCAGCCTGCATCAAGTGTCATGCTGACAAGCAAGGTCCGTTTGTTTACGAGCATGCTCCCGTCAAAACGGATGGATGCATCGCGTGTCACACGCCGCACGGTTCTTCTAACCCGCGTTTGCTGATCACGAGCCGCGTCGCACAGCTTTGTCTGACGTGTCACAGCACTGCTCATGGCGTCGGAGCGGACGAGCCCGCAGGTCCACAGCACAACCTGAACGCGCAATACGCGAACTGCACAAATTGTCATATCAAGATCCACGGCTCGCGAACGAGCCCGGTTTTTTTCCGTTAACGAGGATTGGACATGAGCAGGATGCAAAAAATCACCGGAGTCGTGCTGGTCCTGTTTGCGATCCTGGGTGTTGCTCGGGCGCAGCAACCTGTCCCCTCACCGTCACCTTCGCCCAAAAAATCCGATTACAACGAAACGCCTGCTGAAACGGGCGAAAAGGCCGGTGACTTCACAGTCATTTCGAGTGTCGAGTTTGGGTATCGTGGGCTTAGAGTCGATGGCGATCTGAACAAGTATCAAAGCGATCTGAATTACAAGGCCGGTCCGAGACTTTTTGATAGTTCGTTTCTGCTCAAATCGACAGACGGCAAAGGCGGGCTATTTGATTCTCTCCTTGCGACGTCGACTGGCTGGGGAGCCGATCCGCAGGGCAATCTTCGCGTGAGTGTCGAACAACCCAAGTGGTATCGCTTCGATGCTACCTATCGACGCTTTAAGTATTTCCGTTTTCTCAACGATTTCGCCAATCCGAATTGGGTGTTCAGCCCGGCAACGTTCAGTGTTCCGCCAAAGATAACGACGGGAGAGCACGGATACAACACACGAGTAAAGCTGGGAGATTTTGATCTCACCCTGCTCCCGAAGAATCGTTGGATTCGTTTTAATGTCGGCTACTCGCCAGAACGTTACAGTGGCCCAGCGTTCACGAACTACCACGTCGGCGGGAACGAATTCATGCTCCTGTCGCAACTCCGATCGCGCGCCAACGATTTCCGTGTCGGCGCCGACGGCAAGTTAGGTCCACTAAACTTTTCGTTCCTGCAGGGGTTTCGGCGTTTTCGTGATGACAGCGCGATCGATCTCGGGGTTACTCCGGGAATCAATCTCAACTCGACGGTCGCGAGTTTGACCAGTTTCGATCGCAATGAGCCGGCGCGCGGCAGCGTTAACTACACTCGGTTCAGTTTGCAGACGCTGGTCGCAAAAAGACTCGACATCACCGGTCGTATCATCTACAGCAAGGCCACGCAGAACTACGTCACTCTCGAAAGCTTTACGGGTCGCAACTGGAATCCGCGAATCACTGGTTTCCCACCCAGTCCGCCCGGTGCGACACCGAACATTCTCAACCTGGGCCAGTACAACCTGACCGGCAACACGGAACGACCGAATTGGCTTGGGGATCTCGGGCTCACGTGGCTGGCGACCGACAAGTTCCGGCTCTCAAATACGTTCAGGGTTGAAACGTTCGAGATCAACGGCGCGGCGCTGTTCGCCGATTTCTTCTCGCTCACGCGCGGCACCAGGACTGACACAATCGGTTTCAGCAATCGTGATGTCAACACCCGAACCGAGTACCGAAAAATCCAGAACACGATCGAAGGCGACTACCAGTTCAACAAGGACTACTCGATCCATCTCGGTTATCGATACGGAAGACGACGCATCGAGGAGGCTATTAGCGGATTCGCTCTCAACTCGAATGCGCCTACGCCGCTGGCGCCCGAGACGGAAACAGAGCACAATAACACGCATGCAGTCCTTGGCGGCTTCAAGGCACGGCCCATGCACGAATGGACCATCTACTTCGACGCTGAGCACGGCACGGCTGACAATGTCTTTACCCGTATCGGCAATTACAACTACACAAACATTCGCGCCAAGAGCCGGTATAAGCCAACTTCGCGAATAGCTTTCAATCTCGCGTTGATCGCCAAAAACAACTCCAATCCTTCGGAGATTGCGGGAGTTTCGCTGGAAGACTTTGGCGTGAGTGTGAAGTCGAGAATATTTTCTTCTTCACTGGATTGGACTGCAACCTCGCGGTTCTCGATCAGCACCGGCTACAACTACCACTGGATCAACAGCAACGCGAAACTCGACTATTTCTTTAACGGCGTTCAGCATCCGCTTGGCAACAGTCTTTACTTCGTCAGGAATAATTTCTTCTTCGTTGAATCGGTGGCTCGTATCGCTCCGCGGGTGACGCTGTTCACCGCTTATCGAATCAACAAGGACAACGGTCAGGGAAATCGAGTGGCCGATCCGACCGGAATCCCCGGGACGTTGATCGCCTCGTATCCGATGAGTTATCAATCGCCGGAGGCGCGGCTGGCGATTAAGTTGCACCGGCGGCTCGATTGGAATGTTGGCTATCAGTATTACAATTACAACGAAAGCACGATCGTAGGTCCACGGCCGCAGAACTATCACGCACATCAGCCTTACACGTCTTTGCGTCTCTATTTCGGCCGGCGGGAATAGTGCGTCTTCGTTCAGCTGTAGGGGCGGCACTCCGGTGGCTGCCCCCCTCGCACAATTTATGCGGGAGAGGGGCGGCCACCGAGTGCCGCCCCTACAATTGCACCGCGTGTTACGACTAATCATATTGCTGGTAATTGTTCTTGCTTTGTCCATCGCTTCGGCTGAAGCGCAACGACGCGCGCGTCCAGCAACGATTGATTACGCGAGCTTTTCCCATTCAACTCACGTTACCAAAGAAAAACTCACATGTGACTCGTGTCACAAGTTCCCAACCAAAAACTGGAAGCAAGTCCGCAAAGGCGACTCGGCGTTTCCTGATGTAGCGGAGTTTCCCGAACATGGCTCCTGTTTGAATTGTCATCGACAGCAGTTCTTCGCGCGTGAGCGACCGGTTCCGAAGATCTGTTCCAACTGCCATGTGAAAGCGACGCCCGTCGACACGTCTCGATATCCGTTTCCGAGTCTCGGCGAGCCATTTCTCACGACCACTAAGGGCGCAAGTTTTGTTTCGGAGTTTCACGTTGCCTTTCCGCATCAAAAGCACACAGACACGGCGTGTGCTGATTGCCACGAAGCGGCGAAGCCGGAGGACAAAGGCTTCAAAATACGGCTGCTCACTCACGCGATGTGCTTCACCTGTCACAACCAGGAGAGTGAGCTCGCGCCACTGCCGCCGAACTGCGACGCGTGTCACAAACAAGGGACGTCAAGCGGAACGTCAGGCGGAACCGAAGGTCGTCAATTCTTCGCGCACGCGGTGTTCAGACCCGCGGATGACTATTCGCAGTTCAAGCATGAGAATGCTCAGCATGCGCGGCTTCCATGCTTGCTTTGCCATCGTCGTGAAAACAATTCACCGCAACCGACGTTACCGGGCAAAGCCGCTCACGCACCTTGCACAGGCTGTCACGCGCAACAGTTCTCAAATCCGGCGAGCGCGATTTGCACGATCTGTCACACGGACGTTCAGAGCGGAAAGGTAAAAGCCTTTCCACCGTTACAAAGCTTCGACGCCAGATTCGATCATTCGAAACATACAGCCGCCGCTTGCAACACTTGTCACCGGCGAAACCGTGGCGGCGTCGGGCTCTCAATTCCATCGAGACTGAATGCGCACGTCACTTGTTATAGCTGTCATACTCCTAATACTCAGGCAAACGGTCGCAACATCTCGTCATGCAGCACCTGCCATCAGCTCGGGCGTTTGGTTCGCACTTCAGAGCAAGCGCCCGCTTATCGAGTTGGCTTCAGTCACGCAAGCCATGATGCCTCTGAGAAGTTGGCGTGTGCTGCATGTCATCAGGTCAGGGCAGGTTTGCCGCGGGGCCGGCAAGTGTCAGCACCGTCGCCGCTAAATCATCGCTCATTGGCGAGCGCGTTTAGTTGCGCTAGTTGCCACAACGGACAACGAACATTCGGCGGCGATGATTTCTCTGCCTGCAAGCGTTGTCATAAGGGTTCCGCATGGCATTTTTGAGGACTGTGGAAAGTTTCACGCAGGTGTGCAAAAACCCGCTTTGAAAAGGACGTCAGCGGCGTTTTCGCGTCTATTTTGGTCCAACCTATGTCGGCATGGACCTTGCACCTGTTGGCAATGAGCGGTTTTCCGCTACGGGAGGCATCATGAAACGGATAATCACAATACCAATCGGAATCGCATCGCTGTTACTGTTCATGTTCGTGCTGTTTGGAATTGTCCGGGCGCAAGGTGAGGCTCAACCTTCTGACCCAGCCGCCTTCTACAAGGCCAAGTGTGTTGCTTGTCATGGACCGAAGGCCGAGAAGAAGTTCGACGCGTCCTTAACCGATGAGCAATATATCGATGCGATATTGAAGGGTAAGAAGCCTGAGAAGCCTCCCAACATGCCGGCGTACGGTGAGAAGGGTGTAACTGCCGAACAAGCAAAAGCACTGTTGGAGCACATGAAGCAACTGAGATCGGCTCAGTAGTCAGCGGATAACAAAAGGCGTTTCCCCTGCCACTCCCATGCTCGTTGGGGTAACCGACGGCATGGGAGGCGCGCGTGTTTTTAACTAACTCATTGAGACTCCGGATGAGCCAAGAAAAATCCCCGACACTTTTCAGAAACTACGTAAGCTTCGCCGGCGCGTTGATCGTAATCGCCGCGGTGGTAAGTATTCTGCTGTTGTTTCTCATCGAGTTGACGCAGTCGTCGAATAACCCGTACATCGGCATCATCACATACGTCGTCCTGCCCGCGTTCCTGATGCTTGGTCTGCTCGTTATTCTGATTGGGATGTTGTTTGAGCGACGAAGACGCAGGCGATCGCCAGATTCGGAGATAGCGCCTTACCCAAAACTTGATCTGAACGACCCAGGGCAACGTCGTCTCGCGATTGTGATCCTTGTTCTATCTTTTGTGTTCGTTTGCGCCAGTGCCTTTGGTAGTTATCGGGCGTATGAGTACACAGAGTCAGTCGAGTTTTGCGGACAGGCTTGCCACACGGTTATGAAGCCCGAGTTTGTAGCCTTTCACGCAACCTCACATGCCAAGATCCGTTGCGTTGATTGTCACGTGGGCCATGGTGCTGAGTCCTACGCTCGCTCGAAACTTTCCGGCGCGCGCCAGCTCTTTGCTTTAGTCGCCAACAACTATTCACGGCCGATTGAAACTCCGGTTCATAACATGCGACCCGCCAATCAGACGTGCGAACAGTGTCATTGGCCTTCGAAGTTTTATGGTGCTCAGCTCAAGACGTTCAATCATTACGCTTACGATGAGCAAAACTCCCTGCGTCAAACCCGGATGCTGATTAACGTCGGCGGTGGCGATCCGTCGAGTGGTCCAGTGGCAGGGATTCATTGGCATATGAACCTCGCTAATGAAATCACCTTCATAGCAACCGACCAGCAAAGACAGGTCATTCCCTGGATTCGCGTCAAGGATCGCAACGGAAACGTGACTGATTATTACGATCGGAATCGACCGCCCAGCGCGGAACAGATTGCCACCGCCGAGAAACGACGCATGGATTGTATCGACTGCCATAACCGTCCGGCGCATGCGTACCTGCCACCCGATATCGCACTGGACCAGTCATTCGCTGCTGGACGACTCGACCCGGCGTTGCCTTACCTTAAACGGCAAGCAGCGGAAGTATTGAACAAGCCCTACACGACGGAGCCAGAGGCATTCAACACGATTGCATCCGGTCTCGATGGGTTTTATCGGACCAACTACAGCCAGTTGTATGCGGCAAAAACAGACGCGATCAAAGCAGCGATCAGCGAAACGCAGCGCATCTTCAAGACCTACTTTTTCCCCGAGATGAAAACCGACTGGGCCACTCACCCAAACAATATCGGACATCTCTACTCGTCCGGTTGTTTTCGTTGTCATGATGGCGACCACGTCAGTGACACAGGCAAAGTAATTCGCAACGACTGTAATATCTGTCACACGGTCCTGTCAGATTCAGCGCGAGCATCTACACTTCCGCAGACGATCCCGATCCAGCACCCGGTCGATCTCGGTGGGTTGGCGGATCGAAAATGCGAAACCTGTCACAAGGGAAACGAACCGTTTAAGCACCCGATCAATTTGGGCGACATCTCGACGTTCCAGTGCGTCGAATGCCACCCAAAGAAATAGCTGAGTCTAGAATCGGACGCCGAAACCGATGCTGAGCTGTAAATTGTTTGTTGTGCCGAGACGGTGCGGGCAAGGGCAACGTCCCTCCTCGATCAAGTCGTTACCAAAACTAATGATGACGTCTGAAGCATCGAACCGTACAACAGTATGCCTGCTCGGGTAGTACTCCAGGACGGCGCCGACATCAAACGCAGGTTTTGTCACGCGTTCATAATCAAAGAAGCTTGGACCAGTACGGCGTGTGAAACTCGTTGTGAAGCCCGGTCGTGCCTTTGCAAAGATGCCAAAGTCATTGAAGCGACGGCCCACCTTGACTCCTGCAAACACTTGCGCGCCATTAACGCCTGAAGCTTCATCGTCCAAGTAGAGAGACGCATTCACCTCGGTGTCGATGGCAAAGTATTGGTTGAGGTTATAGGTAAACCGTCCGCCCGCGCCGGAGTCGCTCACTTTGCTTGAGGTCAAACCGTATACCTGCCCATCAAGCTCAAAGCGCGGTACGTTTGTGTCGTCCTGTTTGTTGGTCTGCGCCTGCACATGCAAAAGATTGAACGAGAGTAGCAACGCGACTGCCGGCAGTGTCAGAAATATATTTCGCATCAGACTGCTCCGAATCGGGATTGATAAAGCTAATCAGAGCGGAGCAATCCAAGTGCCCGTGACTTTCGATCAATTTTTGGGGGTCAGCTTCTGTTGAAGTCTCTTTGCCATGCAGTTCCATTGCATCAGATGATGAAAGAATCTGGCGCAATAATTCTTGTTCGAGTTCGCTTGCTACTTCATTCGGTTGTACTTTCGCAAAACCTGGACCACCCGATCGCCAGGCAAACCAAAGACGCGGATGCCATCTGCGCCCGTCATCGTCTGCGCTGCCAGCATCGCATTGACGACGGCTTCTTCGGTCGCTTCGATAGTGGCGCGGAAAAGAGGATCGATACGGTCATTGGGAAGCATGACCAGCGAAGGCGTGCCTTCAGGGTTTGCGGCACCGGCGTTCGCAGTTGAAAACGCGAGAAACAAGTCGCCGGATGAATTACCCGCGAAACTTCCCAGCCGCCCAAGCCCAAGACTCACGCGGCGCGCGATTCTTTCCAATTGATGTGGCAGCAGCGGCGCGTTGGTCGCAACGATCACAATGATCGAGCCACGACCTTCGTGTTCAAGAGCGTTTCCGTCCTCTCGTGCCGCACCGCCTGCGGTGGAACAGGGAGGAATGCCGGCCGACCATGGTCTGCTCAGTGGAGGCGGAAGTACCGTGCAAGTGCCCAGGTCAGTGATCTCGGAACGAATCGGAACGCCGAGAATGCGCAGATCTCCGCCGTAGTTACATTGGACCAGCACCCCGATCGTGTACCCGCCTTGTTGCGCGGTAAGTACTCGCGAGGAGGTACCGATTCCGCCTTTGAATCCGTTGCAACCCATCCCAGTGCCACCGCCCACTGCGCCTTCTTCAACTGGACCAGGTTTTGCGCGATCGAGTGCTTGAAACGCGTGGATCGGTTTTACATGTTCGCCGTTCGCATCGTTTAGAAAATCAAACGTCTCGGCGACAATCGGATAAGTAAAGATAAACTCGCGTCCGTTCTTCAATTGCCATTGAATCGCTGCATCGCGCACGGTCCCAACACTATGAGTGCCTGTCAGCAGAATTGGTCCCTCGAGAAATCCTGATTCTTTGATCCAGTTGACACCGGTCATGTCGCCATTGCCATTTTGATTGAACGTGGCTGCGAAGACGGGATCCCAGTTGCCTCGCGAGCGTGGAAGAATCGCCGTGACGCCTGTGCGAATTGGTCCCTTGCCAGGCACGAGTTTGCCTTCGCCCTCGATGAGTGTGACATGGCCGACAGCCACGCCGGGAACGTCAGTGATAGCATTCAGTGGTCCAGTTGTGCCGGGGAATGGAATTCCCAGTTCACGTCCGCGTGGCCGTGTCTGCGCAGTGACTGTGATGGCAATTGTGGCGGACAGTAAGAGTCCGAATGCAAATCGCATGAGAAGAACTCCTTTCGAGTTTTTGAAGTGGTAGGATAAGACGGATGATGGTCCATAAGCGGATCTATCGTGACACATGAATGGAACAGTATATAAACATCCTGATTGGAATACTGGTAATTGCCGCGATCATAGTGGTGCTAGTCAAACGCCCGCTTACATCAAAACTGAGTCGCTGGCTTTTAACGCATCGATTGCTGGTGAACAGAGTGGCTCCGTTCGTTTTCATCGCATGGGGCGGAGCGATCTGGGCGTTGATGATTCTAAAAGGCGATTTCAGCAACCTGATAGCGATAGTTGCGGCCAGCGTCATAATATGTATCGGGGTGTTTTTCTTCTTCAAACGCTTTTGAGGTGTTCCATCCAGGCAATCACTGAATTCTGCCCCACGCACTTGTCTTCCAATTGTCGATGGCGTCTTCAGACAAGATCCATGGTGGCAATGGCATGACCAAATACTCTGAAAGTGCGGCGACGTATGGTTCATACATTTCACGCATCTCGGTCAATCTATGTTCCGCATCTGTGATGTCTTCTGTCCAACCTTGCTCTGGTCGGACGATGGAGAGCATGCGTTGAAAGTCGGCATGTGAGAGTCGACCTTTAGACGCGTGGCGCGTTGTTGGCGCAGTCCTGAAAACTTGAGCGATGTCGACAATCGCATGACGCGCCATCGCAAATGTAAGACGCGCTTGCCATGCCGGAGACCCACCGAGACCGACTATTACCAGCGCGCAGGTATCAAGAATCGTCGTCATCGCCGCCAACCATGACTGATTGTCATGTTGTGAACGGAAGAAACAAAGGACTGGATAGGAGAGATGGCTCTCCATTAATTCAGCGGCCCAGCGTTCCCAACCACTGAGGAACTCGTTGAGATCCTCGGCACTGCCGCTTGCGTTATGACGGCGGAGCAGTTCTGCCGGACTGGAAGGTGAACCAGCCCTCTGGTCCAGGAGTGAAATGTTTACTTCACG
>Ga0126376_10000159_pt1 | contig 31253 bp, 23 predicted proteins | sample PanSoiMetPlot_15_FD_92760 | JGI IMG/M metagenome (GOLD analysis project Ga0126376, IMG submission 92760) | Tropical forest soil microbial communities from Panama - MetaG Plot_15 | ecosystem: Environmental > Terrestrial > Soil > Tropical forest > Bulk soil | place: Panama | collected 2016-02-17 | reverse complement strand
GCGTCGAGAATCAACATCTCGTCGCCGTACCGCACAGCCATGCAATTCATTCCGAACTCGCCGATACCACCGAGCGGGATGATCTCGAGGACGCTAGCCATAAATTGCCTGAGTATAGCATGTGCAACGACTTAGCACGGATGACATCCTCCGGTTTTCATCTGTATTATCCGGGCTATGATCAAGTTCCTACTGACCCTGTCATCCCTTTTCTTGTTTGCCTCTGTTGCTACTGCCGCCACTCCGACGATACGGTTGGATTACTACCACACGGGCGATGCGACGCAGGAAGTTTTCAGCGTCGATCGTGTCGTGATTGAGCCACTGCCATGGCCCGGAAACCCGTCGCAGGCGATCGATTCGTCGAACCTCGGCAAGTATTTCTTTGAAGTCCGCGACGCGAAGACGAAGCAGGTTTTGTATTCGCGTGGCTTCGCTTCGATCTACGGCGAGTGGGAAACCACCGACGAGGCGAAGACGGTTAAGCGCACGTTTCAGGAGTCGTTGCGCTTTCCAGCACCCACGGCGCCGGTCAGCATCGTGCTGAAGAAGCGCGATGCGAAGAACGTCTTTCAGGACATTTGGACCACAACGATCGATCCAGCGGATCAGTTTATCGATCGCTCGAAGCCGGTTGCGCCTGCACCTTTGATCACGATTCAGAAAACAGGCGAGCCGGAAGATCGCGTCGACTTCCTGATTCTCGGCGACGGCTACACGGCTGCTGAAGCGAAGAAGTTTGAGACTGATGCGCGTCGTCTTACTGAAGTGCTCTTCGCGACGTCGCCCTTCAAAGAGAACCGGCGCAGCTTCAACGTGTGGGCGCTTTGTCCACCGGCGGCGGAGTCGGGGATCTCGAGACCTTCGACCGGCATCTATCGCGATTCTCCGCTGGGCGCGACTTATGACGCGTTCGGATCGGAAAGATACGTGTTGACGTTCGACAATCGCGCGTTGCGGCGGACGGCGCAGTTTGCACCGTACGAGTTCATCGAAGTGATCGTTAACGGCCGTACTTACGGTGGCGGCGGCATCTTCAATCTCTACAGCACTGTCGCTTCTGACAACGCATTTTCGAATTACGTCTTTGTTCACGAATTTGGGCATCACTTCGCGGGACTCGCGGACGAATACTACACTTCGTCAGTCGCTTACACTCCGGCGGCCGAGCGAGTTGAGCCGTGGGAACCGAATGTGACGGCGCTGCTTGATATCAGCACCTTAAAGTGGCGCAACCTCGTCAATCCGTTTGCGGCCGTGACGCCGATACCGACGCCGTGGGACAAGGAAGCATTCGAGAATTACTCACGCGAGATCCAGCGACGACGCGTGCAGTTGCGCAAGGACAAGCGCCCGGAAGAAGAGATGGAAGCCCTGTTCCGTGAGGAGCTCGAACACGAACAAAAGATGTTCGCCGCCGAGAAACACTTCGGACAGGTGGGCGCTTTCGAAGGCGCGATGTACGAAGCGCGCGGTTACTATCGACCGGAAGTGGACTGCATCATGTTTTCGCGCACAGACCACTTCTGTAAAGTCTGTCGCGCCGCGATAGAGCGCATCATCAAGATGTACTCGAGACAAACTTAAGCCGCAGATTAGCGCGAACAAACACGGATCAGAATCCGCGTTCATCTGCGTCAATCCGTGGCTAATTCTAGTGGGGTTTTAGTGGTTCGATGAAGTCCTGATCTTTTGTGCCTGTGTGGCAAACGATACAGGATTGTTGGCCGCGTTCATCGAGATCGGAGACGAGGGCGTAGGTCAAACCGCGATCGGACCACGTGATCACTTTCAGTCCATCGATCGCGTTGAAGTGAAACTTCAAACCCTTCGAAGCGATCTCCTCGCCACCTGACGGTTTCGCTGACGAGTCGGAAGTTATGACCAGGCTTATCGGCCGCTCCTTCATGCGGTACGCGACATAAGCCGCGTAGTCGTTCTGGTAATTGACGAGGCGTGCGCCCTCCAACGTATACAGCTTGTCCTGCCCGGACGATTCCTGATAATTCGGGAGCTTCACACTAAAGTTAACCTTGTTTGCAAACCACGCGGAGATTTCCTCTGGACTCGCGGTTTCCGTCTCGAGCGGCAACTGCCCGCGCATGTGTCGCAAGTGAGTGTCAGCCGCCATCAACGCAAAGCTGCAAACTTGTGAAACCGGCGCCGGCTCCTTCTGTCGCACGATGCGCCAAACCACGACCGGCACGAGCAGCACCAGCAACCCTGCGGCAGTCGCCAACAGCCATGTAAAACGAGGTCGATGACGCGGCGCGCGTGACTGAGCGGGCTCCACTCTCAGCATCTGCTCGACGCTGCTGCGCAACTCCGGTGGCGCAACGTAAAGTGGTCCACTCTCGCGGATCGTGTTTAGAAAATTAAGCTCCCTCGCGAAGATGGCAGCGCACGATTCACAATCGCTCAAATGCGCTTCGACCGTAGCACGCTCGTCACCTTGTAACTCGTTATCGAGATACAACGTCAAGCGCCCACGTATGTCCTCACAACTTCTCAACGCCACTCCTCAAACTGCCCTGATGCGCGCCCGCGTGCGCCAGCCGGAAAGTAATGTGCGAAGCTTGCCACGCGCTCGTCCGAGCCGCGACATCACGGTGCCGGCCGGACAATCCAGCACAGTCGCGATTTCCTGGTAAGTAAATCCCTCGATGTCACGCAGCACAACTATCTCGCGGTAAGCATCAGGCAAACTCTCAATCGCCTCACGCACCTGCTCGCGTTCCAGCTTTCTTAAATAGACGACGTGCGGATTCTCCTGCATTTCGTCGACTGATTGCTCACCAGTCTCCAGCTCGACAAAACGCGGCCCGTTGTTTCTGTGTCGCACCTGGTTGAGCCAGGCATTGCGCATGATCACAAAGAGCCAGCCTTTCAAATTACTGTCGGCATCGGGACGATTAGATGCACTCGTCGCTCGCAAATACGTCTCCTGGACAAGGTCTTCAGCCTCGGTCAGGTCGCGCGTTAAGACCATCGCGTAACCAAAAAGCGCGTCGAGATACTCGAGTGCTTCCGGGCCGAATCCCAGGTTGTTAAAGATGCCGTCCATAGTCCTGTGCTTTTGACTTCAGCATTCTACACCCCGCGGCCCAAAAAATTCCCGGGAATAATTTGTGGACTTACGTGTTATTTCGATCAATGCGGTTTCTCTTTCGCTCCGTCGGGAGCGGCATGTAAGCGACGCGCGCGGCGCCGCCGGCATGTTTCGCTCCCGATGGGCGTCTCTCTGCGGTTCTCGGCGTATTCTCTGCGCCCTCTGCGTCTCGAAAGCTTTTATCGCAAAGGACGCGGAGAGATACGCTGAGGGCCGCAGAGTTATGTTATTTTCTCCCCCCATGGCATCCCCAAAATTACTCGCACGCATCGCCTTAGTCGCATTCCTGTCTGTTTCAACCATCTCCGCCCAAAAGCTGGTCCCGCATCAGATCTCGTTGGCGAACGGAAAGTCGTTTGACCTGAACCTTCCCGAGGAGTACGAGATCAAAGTGGCGGCGCAAGGACTGAAACGTGTGCGGTTCATGACGATGAGCCCTGACAACCGGCTCTTCGTTACCGACATGTACAACAAGACTGACAACCATCGTGGCGTGGTCTACATACTCGATCAGTTTGATCAAACAACGCGGCGCTTCAAGAAAGTCACGAAGTACATGACGGACCTGCACAATCCGAACAGCGTCGCTTTTTACACCGATCAGAACGGCAACGACTGGTTCTATCTCGCTTTGACTGATCGCCTGGTCCGTTATCGTTACGAAGCCGGAAAGGATTCGCCGTCCGGCGAGCCGCAGGTGCTGGCAACGTTTCCTGCGTACGGTCTGGACTACAAGTATGGTGGCTGGCACTTAACGCGCACAGTTATCGTCGGCGGCAACGGAAAGATCTACGTCGCGGTCGGAAGCAGTTGCAATGCCTGCGAAGAGAAGGAAGAAGTGCGAGCCAGTATTCTCGAGATGAATCCCGACGGCTCAGGCAAACGTTACTTCGCGCGTGGACTGCGCAACGCGGTCGGACTTCGTTGGATCAATAACAAACTCTACGCGACGAACATGGGCGCAGATCATCTCGGCATCAATCGTCCGGCCGACACTTTCTACGCCGTCCAGGATGGCAAGAATTACGGTTGGCCTTACTGCTTCCAGGCCGGTCCCAAAATCTATCCGGATCCGAAGTTTAATGTGAACGGGAAATTCGATTGTGCTCAGGTGCCGCCGGCGCTGACAGCCTTTCCCGCTCATAGCTCGCCGCTCGGGTTGGAGTACTTCGACACGAAAAACTCTTCGGACCTCGCGGGTTCTTTTCTGGTTGCGCTGCATGGATCGACAAATAAAAGCCTGCGGCGGGGTTATAAAGTTGTAAGAATCCGTCCGGGTGGCGCATCGACCGATTTCATCACCGGCTTTTTCGAGCTCAGTCGAATCAATGGCCGGCCTGCAGACGTTTTCAGCTTCGGCAAAGACGCGTTTCTCTTGACGGACGACTATGGTGGTGTGGTTTATTACGTATATCTGCGTAAATCTTCTCCGTGAATCCGTGTAATCTGTGGTCCGAAAGGAAATCATCATGCGCGTTCGTGTCTCACTGCTTCTGGTTATCCTCGTCTCTCTGTGTGCGCCCACCCTGGCGCAGAAACGCAACATCACTGAAAAAGATCTTTTCAACTTCGTCTGGATCGGAGATCCACAAATCTCTCCTGACGGCGCCCGCGTCGCATTTGTTCGCACGACCGTGAACGACAAGAAGGACGGCTACAACACCGCGATCTGGACCGTCTCAACCGCGACGGGCGAGACGCGCCAGTTGACCAATGGGCCACGCGACACTACACCGCGCTGGTCGCCGGATGGCCAGTACCTGCTCTTCGTGCGTGCGCCTGAGGTTTCCGCACGCGTTGAGCCACCGCAGTTGTTCATGCTGGCGATGGCCGGTGGCGAGCCGTTTCAGTTCACGACCTTGCCGCGCGGCGCCGGTGGTCCACAGTGGTCACCCGACGGAAAGACGATTGCTTTCTATAACAGCGCCACTGAAGAAGAGCTCGCGAAAGCTGCCGCAAAAAGTCAGCCGCAACCGAGTCCGTCGGCAAGTCCGACACCGCCCGAACGCGAAAGCGACGTGCGTGTGATCAACCGCGCCGTCTATCGTGCCAACGGCGCCGGCTATCTCGACTTCAAACATCCGCAACACATCTGGGTCGTGAACGCTCCTAAAACCGGCGATGAAAAAGTAACGCCAAAGCAGTTGACCAAGGGACACTTTGATGATGGCAGCGCGTTCTGGTCCAAAGACAGTTCGCACATCTACTTCGATTCTGACGTCACGGACGAACCTTACTACGAGCCGCCACGCACTGATATCTCCTCGGTGGCGGTGACCGGCAGCGAACCGTCAAAACTGACATCATTCGAAATGGGCTCGTTCGGATTCGTAGTGAGCCCGGACGGAAAGCAGGTCGCATTCGTAGCTCAGACCAGCCAACCGGTACGTTCTTATACTCAACCCGATCTCTGGGTGATGGATCTGGCGGCCAACGCGAAACCACGAAACCTCACCGCCAATTTTGATTTCGACATCGGCGGCGGTTTGACCGGCGACAACGTCGCGCCGCGTGCTGGCGGCGGTAACTTGCCGGTGTGGTCTACTGACGGTCGCAGCATCTCGATAATTTACGTCAAGGAAGGCAAAGCGAACGTCGGGCTGTTCGATGTCGCCAGCGGAAAGGAATCAGACGTCACGACCGGCAACCAGGCAGTGCTGAATTTCCGCGCCGTTCCTGATGCTTCCAAGTATGTGCTCTTGATCTCAACTCCGACGCGCGTCGGCGATCTCTACTGGCTCGACAAAGCCGGCGGCCAGCCAAAACAACTGACGCATATCAACGACGAGTTGTTCTCAAAACTGAGTCTCACTGAGCCTGAAGAGATGTGGCACACGAGTTTTGACGGCAAGAAGATTCAGACCTGGATACAAAAGCCACCCAACTTCGATCCGAACAAGAAGTACCCGCTGATTCTCAACATTCACGGTGGACCACACGCCGCGTATGGCTTCATCTTCGATCACGAGTTTCAGTGGATGGCGGCGAAGGGTTACGTCGTGCTCTATCCAAATCCGCGTGGCAGCACCAGCTACGGGCAGGAGTTTGGCAACATCATTCAGCACAACTATCCCGGCGACGATTACAAGGATTTGATGGCCGGCGTTGACGAGCTCATTAAGCGTGGTTACATCGACGAGAAGAAGATGGGCGTTACCGGCGGCAGCGGCGGCGGGTTGTTGACGAATTGGACCATCGGACAGACGACCCGTTTTGCGGCGGCAGTTTCGCAACGCGACATCGCAGATTGGTCTGACTGGTGGTACACGGCTGACTTCACGCTCTTTCAACCATCGTGGTTCAAGGCGCCGCCGTTTGAAGATCCGGAAGACTATCGCAGGCGCTCGCCGATCACTTACATCAACAAGGTGCAAACGCCGTTGATGTTGATCCTGGGCGATGCTGACTGGCGCACGCCGACTGGTTCTGGCGGTGAAGCGATGTTTCGGGCGTTGAAGTACCGGAAGATTCCGACGGTGATGGTGCGTTTTCCGAACGAGTCGCACGAGTTGTCGCGTTCCGGACAACCGTGGCATCGCATCGAGCGGTTGGAGCACATCGTGGGTTGGTTCGATAAGTGGCTCATGGGAGTGCCGAAACCGGAGTACGACATCGGCGAAGTCACTCGCATCACGACCACGCAGCAGTAAACATTATCCACAGATTACACAGATTGATTTATAAAATCTGTGTTATCTGTGGATACTTCTTCTTATGAAAACACTCGGTCTCATCGGCGGCACTGGCCCGGAATCAACCATCGACTACTACCGTCTCCTAACCGCGCAGTATCGCGAGAAAGCGGAAGGCGCTTCTCCGCCAGTCATCATCAACAGCGTCGATCTGAAACGGATGATCGGGTGGATGAACGCCGGCGAACTCGACAAAGTCACCGACTACCTCGTCGCCGAATTTGAAAAACTACAAAAAGCCGGCGTCGACTTTGCCGCCCTCACTGCAAACACGCCGCATATCGTCTTCGACGAAATTCAGCAACGCACTTCGCTGCCGCTGATCAGCATCGTCGAAGCTACCTGCGAACGAACTCAAGCGCTGGGCTTCAAAAGTGTCGCGTTGTTCGGCACGCGCTACACGATGGAAGCGCCTTTCTATCCGAAAGTCTTCTCACGCACTGACGTCAAGCTCGTCATGCCGAACGAATCCGAACAGGATTACATTCACGAAAAATATTTCGGCGAACTGCTGAAAGACGTCTTCCTTCCCGAAACACGCGCGCGTTTCCTCGCGATAGCAGACGACATCAAAGCCCGCGACAACATCGAGGCCGTCATTCTCGGCGGCACCGAAATACCTCTGCTACTACGCACTGAAGAACACAACGGCATGCAACTGCTCGACACTACGCGCATCCACGTCGATCGCTTGATCGCAGAAATGCTGAAATAATTCGTGTAATCCGCGTGCAAGTTTCCCTTCGACGGTCGTTCTTCGGATTAGATCGTTAGCTTTGAAAGCGCGAGGTAATCCGTCATGAAGACCCTTTTGCTCCTGTCACTCACGGCATTCATTACCACTTCCGGTTTGCTTGCCTGCACCGTAATGACCACCGACACGATTCCGCCAGTTGCCGCCTCAAGTCTCTTTCCGCCTAAAAAGACGATGGAGGCTTTCAAGTCGGAAGAGGAACTGGTCCGTTACTTCAAGCAATTGGCTGAGAAGCAACGACGGGAGCAGCGTGCGAAGGCTGCCATGTTTGACTCGCAGCCCGCCGCACCGGCAGCTTCGGTCGCCAAGGCTGAAGACGCAAAGGAACCTGCAGAGTCAGTCACAAACACCCAGCACGCGGGCGTTGATGAAGGCGGCATCGTCAAAGTACACGGCGATCATCTGGTGGTCCTGCGCCGCGGACGTCTCTTCACTGTCGCCATCGGTGACGGCGCGTTGAAGCCGATCTCCGCGGTCAACGCATTCGCGCCGGACCTCGATCCGAGTGGCACGTGGTACGACGAGATGCTCGTCTCCGGAAACACAGTGGTCGTGATTGGTTACAGCTATCAACGCGGTGGCACGGAAGTCGGGCTCTTCGAGATCACTGACGACGGCAAGCTGTCGTATCGCTCGACGTATCACCTGCGCTCAAACGACTACTACTCTTCGCGCAACTACGCCAGCCGTCTCATCGGCAACAAACTGATCTTCTACGCACCTGAATACTTCTACCCGGGCGCCGGAGATCCTTTTCAATACTTTCCGGCTGTCAGGAAATGGCACAGGGGCGCCAGGCCGGAAGAGTTTCATCGCATCGTTCCCGCCACGCGCGTCTACCGCCCGCAGACCGATTTTCCGACTGAGTACGCCACGGCGTTACACACTGTGACCGTGTGCGATCTCGCGAATGGTGGTTTCGATTGCCAGGCGACGAGCGTGATCGGACCTCCGGGACACGTGTTCTATGTCTCACCGGACGCAGTGTACGTCTGGGCCACTTCGTGGGGCGCTTCCGCTCGGGAAAATCGATCGCTCGTGTTCAGAATGCCGCTCGATGGATCTGGTCCAAGTGCGTTGCGCGTCTCGGGCAGTCCGGTCGATCAGTTTTCATTCCTTCAGAGCGAAGACCAGTATCTCAACGTGCTCGTGCGTTCGGATGCAAACGGCGATGGGATGTGGGCTGCGGAAACAACCGCCGGCGACGTGGCGCTGCTGCGAGTTCCAATCATGACCTTTTCAGACGGCAGCGAGATCGTCTCCTCGTCGAATTATCGACGGCTGCCGAAACCTCAAGGCTACACGTTCCAGAATCGTTTCGTTGGAAACTATCTGATCTACGGCACAGGCAGTGGCTGGGATTATCCAACGAAGCAAGCGGACCAGTCGAATCTGTTCATCGTCGACTGGAGACGTGGCAACTCGCATCAGTGGACGTTGCCGCATGGTGTGGACCGGATCGAGCAGATGGGTTCTGATGCCGTGATCGTCGGTACTGACGGCAAGAACCTGCACTTCTCGTCGCTGCGGTTGGGCCAGTGGCCGGAGATCGTTTCGCGTTACACGCGGCCGGATGCGTCGCAGGGAGAGTTGCGCAGTCATGGTTTCTTTTACAAACCTGACGGCGAGGACACCGGCATGCTGGGTCTGCCGATCAGTGTGCCGGGCCGGGCTGGTTACAAGCACCTGTTCCAGAACTCAGCGGCGATTCTCTTTCTGCGCAACGACTCACTTCAGTTTCGCGAGGTTGGTGAACTGGGGTCGCAGCCTGAAAGAGCAGTCGACGATCAGTGTCGCGCATCGTGCGTCGATTGGTACGGCAATGCGAGACCACTGTTCCTGCGCGGCAGAGTGTTCGCGTTGCTGGGTTACGAGATCGTCGAAGGCAAACTCGACGACGGTCGGATGCAGGAACTCCGCCGCGTGAATTACGCGCCCGGGCGGCAATACGTGGTCCGTGGCGAGTGAACAGGTTTCACGCAAAGGCGCAAAGCAAAGCCGCAAAGGCGCTAAGGAGATCCATCTTTTGGGATTCTTCTTTGTGTCTTTGCGGCTTTGCTTTGCGCCTTTGCGTGAAATCTTCTTTGCTGTAAACTTCCACTCTCTGCGCGCCCGTTCTAATAGCCACATCTTAGGAGGCCCTCTATGCTACGAAGACGCCTGAATTGTCTCCCCCTGCTGCTCGTCCTGGCGTTTGCTTTCTCGCTCGCCGCTCAAACCGCACGACATCCAATTCGACTCGATGACCTGACTCGCTTTCGCAACGTCGGCGATCCGCAGATCTCGCCCGACGGACAGTGGGTCGCTTACGTCGTCGGCTCCACCGACGCGAAGGAAGACAAATCCAACTCGCACATCTGGATGGTCAACATTGACGGCAGCAACGATCGCCAAATCACTTTCAGCAACGAGAGCGAGAGCTCGCCCCGTTTCAGCCCTGACGGCAAGTATCTCTCGTTCACTTCGTCACGTCCGGGCAAGGCGCGCGGCAACCAGGTATGGCTGCTCGATCGCAACGGCGGTGAGGCCATGCAGCTCACTGAGCTCAAGGGGCGTTTGCAGGGCCACGAATGGTCTCCTGACTCGAAGCGGCTGGCCCTCCTGATCGGCGATCCCGATCCGGAAGCTGAAGCTGGTCCATCACCACAACCCGGCGCGACACCGCGCGTGCCGAAGCCGATCGTGATCGATCGTTACAGGTACAAACAGGACGGCGCGGGTTATCTTCTAAGCGGGCGTCATACATACATCTATCTCTACGACATTGCCACGAAGAAACTCGACCGGCTCACGAAGAGCAAATGGGATGAGAGCTCGCCGGTCTGGTCGCCCGACGGCACTCGCATAGCCTTCACGAGCAATCACTCGGACGATCCCGATCGCGATCCGTCAGCCCAGGTCTATGTCGCCGAAGCCAAACCAGGCGCGACTGAAAAACAGGTCACGCCCAACAGCACGCGTGCCAGTCGCGGGCGAGCGGAATGGAGTCCTGATTCGAAGTGGCTCGCGTTCGTCGAAGGGGATGAGAAGCAGTATGGCGCTTACAACATGGACCACCTCTCGCTCGTGCCTGCCGACGGTAGCAGCGCGCCGGCCCGGTTGAAAGCCGCGGAGGACCTCGATCGCGGTGTATCGTCACCACGTTTCACCTCGGACGGAAAGTCGATTCAGTTTCTTGTTGCTGATGATCGCTCCGTTTATCCGGTCAAGGCGAGTTTGTCAGGCGGTGCAGCGCAACGTTTGCTGTCGCCTCCGGTTGTGATTTCCAGTTGGGACTTTGAAGCCGGAAAAGCAATAGCGATATCGGGCAGCGATACAAAGCCCGGTGAGATTCACGTTTGGGAAAGAAACTCGCTACGCCGGCTCACTCACCAGAACGATGCTTTGATGGCGGAGCTGGATCTGGGCACGACCGAAGAGGTTGGATTCAAGAGTAAAGACGGCACGCAGGTTAATGGACTGCTGACTTATCCGGTCGGTTACGTCAAAGGCACGAAGGTGCCGCTGCTGCTGCGCATTCACGGTGGTCCAAACGGACAGGACCAACACTCGTTCAGCACCGAGCGACAGTTTTTTGCGGCGAACGGTTACGCTGTCCTGGCTGTTAACTATCGTGGCAGTTCGGGCCGCGGACAGAAGTTCTCGCGCGCGATCTTTGCCGACTGGGGCAACTATGAAGTTCAGGATCTGCTCGCGGGCGTCGATCACGTCATCAAGATGGGGGTCGCCGATCCCGATCGGCTCGGTGTCGGCGGCTGGAGTTATGGCGGCATTCTGACTGACTACCTGATCGCCAGCGACAATCGCTTCAAGGGCGCGACCAGCGGCGCGGGCACGGCGTTCACCGTGGCGTTCTACGGCACCGACCAGTACATCATTCAATACGATTACGAGATTGGACCACCGTGGAATCCGAAGGCGTGGGAAACGTACGTGAAGATCTCGTATCCGTTCCTGCACGCCGATCGCATTCAGACGCCGACGCTCTTCCTTGGCGGCGAGCGCGACTTCAACGTTCCGGTCCAGGGTAGCCAGCAGATGTACCAGGCGCTGCGTAGTCTCGGTATCGATACGCAGCTCATCATCTATCCCAACGAAAACCACGGCATTCAAAGACCGAGTTATCAACGCGATCGCTGGGAGCGCTATCTTGGGTGGTACGACAAGTACGTGAAGAAAGCGGCTGCTCCGCCAACCACTACCACCGCGCAGTAATGGATTGATATAGTCGTCGCATGCGCCTTTTTGCGACGTCGGATTTACATACTGATTACAAAGAGAACTTTCGCTGGCTCAGCGAGATTTCTGACAGCGAATATCGCGATGATGCCTTAATTGTCGCGGGTGATATTTCCGATCGCCTGGAGATCATCCGCGACACCCTCAAACTGCTTCGTTCCAAGTTTCGTCACTTACTTTTCACGCCCGGCAATCACGAGCTCTGGGTCCGCAACGCAGAGTACGATTCGATCGAGAAGCTGCAACGCGTTCTCAAGCTCTGCGCTGAACTCAACGTAAACACCAGCCCGATGCGGTTTGAGCACTTTTGGGTAGTGCCGCTGTTCTCCTGGTACGACGGTGTCTTTGATCCGAAGTTGGATAACGAAAGATCAGCGCGACAAGCCTGGGCTGACTTTCACTTCTGCAAGTGGCCGGCGGATGCGACTCCGCTTCCGGGCTACTTTCTACGCCTGAACGAGCAGCATTTAAAAACCTACGACGCACCCGTCATCACGTTTTCACACTTCCTGCCCCGCGCGGATCTCTTGCCGCCGAAACAGTATCTGCGGATCAATTGGCTCGGCAGCGTCTCCGTCTGCGCCGCGCTCGATAGTCAGATTAGAAAACTCGAGTCGCTCGTACACGTCTGTGGTCACACGCACACGAGAGTCGATCACGTGATCGATGGCGTGAGGTACGTGCAGAACGCCGTCCGTTACCCGAAAGAGCGCACCGCCACCAGTGTTCCGATCAAGCTGATAGAGTTGTAGGGGCGGCACTCCGTGGCCGCCCCTACCGTTGAATTGGCCGCGAAAGGGGCGGCCACGGAGTGCCGCCCCTACAACTTCCCAACAAAATTTAACGATTATGCGCGACCTTGTGGTGCGGGATTTTTTGAAGGAGGCGCGCGAGGGTTTGGAGGTCGAAGGGTTTTGTGAGGTGCGCGTAGAAACCCTCTGCAGTAGCTCGCCGCACATCTTCCGGTCGCCCAAAACCCGTCAACGCAACTGCCGGTAGGTCCTTTTTGCCCGGCAGCTTCCTCAACTCACTCAGAAACTGAAATCCATCCATCTCTGGCATCGAGATATCTGACAACACCACGTCAAAATCCTTCTCACGTGCGATGCGCAATGCTTCCCATCCACTCGTCACTGCACACACCGACGCGCCACCAATCTCCAAGAGGTGTTGGACCATCTCCGTCGTGTCTTCCGAATCATCGACAACGAGCACTTCCAGGCCTTTCAACGTTCCGTCGCCCAGAGCAAGGACCGGCGCCAGCGGGCTCCTGGTGTCAACGCTGCGCGGTAGTTGAATGGTAAACGTCGCTCCCTGTCCCGTGCCCGCAGAAAAAGCGGTAACCGAGCCGCCGTGCAATTCGACCAGTTGTTGGACCACCGCAAGACCAATGCCCATGCCCGACTGCGAACGATTCGTGCGCGAATCAGCCTGACGGAAGATCTCGAAAATATGCGGCAGGAAAGAATCATCGATTCCCTGCCCGTTGTCAGAGACTGTGAGAACGATCTGGTCTTCAACTTCTTCCAGACGAACCTCGATGTGTCCGCCACGCGGCGTAAACTTCACCGAGTTGTTCAGCAAGTTCCAGATGATCTGTTCGAGCCTCACCGGATCCGCCTGTACAAAGAGCATTTCATCGGGCGCCGACACTGTTATCTCTATTTCCTTGCTATCGGCGTCGATGCGCACTGTCTCGATCGCGTTTTCGATCGAAGCAATGGGCGACACCGTCTCGCGATTGAGCTCGAGCTTGCCACTGCGCAGGCGCGACAGATCGAGCAGATCGCGAATCAGTTTTGACTGGGCCACGGCATTGCGCTTCACTGCGTCGGCCATGCGATGTAGATTGGGCGACTCCTTGATCTCACCCGAGCGCAGCAGCAACTCTGCGTAACCGAGAATCACGTTGAGCGGATTACGCAACTCATGCGACATGATCGCCAGAAACTCATCTTTCAAACGGTTCGCGTCTTCCGCGGTTTGCCGCAACTCGTGCTCGCGCTCCAGCAGGTGTTCACGTTCTTCTTCGACGCGTTTGCGCTCGAGGTAATCGGCAGTTTGCCGGGCCAGCAGATCGAGCAAGCGCAACTCCTGTTCGCTTGGTCGATGAGCGTGAGCAAAGTGAACGGAGACGATCCCGAGAACATTTTCGGTGCTGCTCAACAGCGGCAGCGATTGCACAGCCAGCACATCGGCGTGGCGCATCGCCTCGAGCGAATGCTTGCCGGCGTAGATCTCACTGTTGGTAATGTCTTCAACAATCACGCGTTGTCTCGTGCTCAGGGCGATACCACACGCCGTATCGTCACCGACGACGCTCTCAAAAAACTCTACAAACGGCTCCTCGAAACCACTCTGGGCCGAGAGCTTAAGAATGCCTGATTCGCGATCGAGTAATTGAATATTTCCTTTATCGGCGCCACTGATCTCGATCGCCACGTTGAGAACGTCTCTCAAACAACCATCAATGTCGTCTCCTTCTTTCGCGCAGAGCGTACCGATCTCATTGAGCCGCCGCATTGCTTTCAGGTCGGCCGCGCTGTGTTCCAGAATTCCGAAGAGACGCGCCTCGCTCTCGCGCAATTCCTTGGTGCGCTCGGCCACCTGCTCTTCGAGTCCGTTCTTCGCCTGGCGCAGTTTTTCTTCCAGCGTCTTTTGGGCAGTCAGGTCGGTAACGACAATGCTGATCGAGTTTGTCTGCGGTTGTAGCTTCGCAAACGACATGAGGACTGGAACCATACAGCCGTTGCCAGAACTGAGCGTGTATTCGCGCCGGACGCTCTCTTCATGAGCTTGTTGCAGATCCTTTAGGAAACGCTCGCGCATCTCCGGCACGATGAAGTCACCCAAAGGAATGCCGCTCGCATTGCTTCCATTCAGACCAAGGATACCGGCAAAGTTACGGTTGCTGTAGAGAATGAACGAATCGGGCGAAACACTGACGGCGCCTTCGTTCATCTCATCTATCATGAGCCTGTACGGATAGTCGGCGCTGGTCAGTGTGTAGATGGCCTCGCCCTCCGGACTATCTACGACGAGCGCATCGACTTCGCCCTCACGGATGGCGCGCAGAGTTTCTTCCGCCTCTTCGAGGCGACGTCTCAGCTCGATGATTTCATCGTCTTGCCGTATTGAACTCTCTTGTGCCTTTGACATTCGCTTTACTTAATGACCGCTGCCGAATTGATCGTTCGGTTCCTGGCGCTGGTAAATGTCCAGGCCGACCAGGAGCTTCTCTGTGTTTGATAGATCCCCGACGAATCGCCGCAGTGGCCGGGGCAGTCGTTTAACCAAAGTCGGCGCCGCAATGATCTGCTCCTCGCGCGCAGCATCTGGGTCCTTGTAGATATCAATCACTTCCAAATCGTAATCATCAGGCAAATGCTCTTCACAGAACTTCTTCAAGTTGGAGATCGCGCGTAACGATCGAGTGGAAGAACCCGTCACATACAAACGCAGGATGTATTTCGCACGTCGAAGCGATCGTGTCTTCAGTGCTTCTTCAAAAACTTCGGTTGCGCTCTGCAACCTGGTTTTCAAAGAATGTTTCCCGTTGGATTTTGAATCATTTTTAGACGCCATTTTTAACCCACATGCTTTCAGTTACTACGTGGTTGGATATCTAAACCAACCAGCACCCGCTCGGTGTTGGAGAGATCGCCGATGATTTTTCGAATTGGTTGCGGCAACTTCCGCACGAGCGTCGGGATAGCGAGTATCTGATCTCCGCGAGCCAGCGTCGGGTTCTCCATTAAGTCAATTACTTCGATGTGATACTGTCCCTTCAAATATTCCTCACAGATCTCCTTCAAGTTCTTGAAAGCCGTGAGCGACCGTGGAGTTTGCCCCGCAACGTAGAGACGTAAATTCCAACGGGCACCATCTGCTTCAGACTGCGGAGGGTGCCCGTTGCTCGGTCGCCGCAGTTTCTTCCTGGGGGTGGTTTTCATCTCGCGGTTCCTTTCCGTGATTTTCTGGCGCCATTGCCTTCCAGTTGAACTTCACCATTATCAGCCTGTCGCAGGCGAGCAATCTCAAGCCTCTGCGCAGCTATCACTTGTTGTCGTTGTTTTTCTTCGTCGAGATCCCTGAGAATCGCATCGCGTTCGATTTCGTATTGTCCTTTCAACGCGACGAGCTGTGCTTCATAGAGCTCCTGTTTACGCCGCAGCTCTCGTTGCTTGCGTTCCATTACCAGTTTGCGGTCGACTTCCGCGGCTTTCTCACGCGCGAGCTGAGACGAGCGCGCTGAGCCCATCAACACTCCCTCGGAACCGACGTAGGCATCGATGAGTTGAATGCCACCGTCCGTCAGCAGAAACTCGCGAACTTGATTTGAGTGTGCAATTCCGCGAGCCTTCAGGACGTAAAGTCCGCGATTTCTTTCGCCGTTATATTCAATGTTCTTTACCAGCAGCCACGCATCCATCAGCGACGACACCTCGATTTCGGAGTCTTCCATATCGTGTCCGCCCGAGGTCAAACTCGTAAACATCGCCGTAGTCTGCCGCGACTTCAGTAAATCGATCAGGCGCGTGAGCATCGATTTGGTTTCAACCCTCTCGCCGACCGACAGAAAGTTCGTAATCGGATCGACAACAACCACTGACGGAGAAAACTCAGAAATCGCTTTATGGATCATCGCGAGATGCGCTTCCAATCCCCACGTCGAAGGTCTCGCATTCTGAAACTTCAGCAATCCTTTTTTGACAAACTTCTCGAGATCCATGCCGACCGAACGCATGTTGCGAATGATTTGATCCTGCGACTCTTCAAACGCAAAGAAGAGCGCTCGCTCACCGCGCATACAAGCGGCCTCGATGAAGTGTGCACCGATCGTGCTCTTTCCTGTTCCAGCGGTTCCCGAAACGAGTACCGAGCTACCACGATAAAAACCGTTGTTATCAAGCATCGTGTCGAGGCGTGTTATGCCGGATGAAATATGTTCCGTCGGCGCCTTGTGAGCCAGGCCCAGCGAAGTGATCGGCACGACCGAGAAACCTTTGTCGTCGATCAGGAACGGATATTCATTGGTGCCGTGCGATGTGCCGCGGTACTTGACGATGCGCATGCGGCGCGTGGAGATCTGGTTCTCCACCCGATTGTCGAGCAGAATCACGCAGTCTGCGACGTACTCTTCGAGACCGTAGCGCGTGAGTCTGCCGTTGCCGCGCTCGCAGGTGATCAGCGCGGTCACTCCCCTTTCCTTCAACCAGCGAAACAGTCGTCGTAGTTCGGCGCGGATGATTGCTTCGTTTGGCAACGCGGAGAAGAGTGCCTCGAGAGTGTCGAGGACGATGCGCTTGGCGCCGATCGAATCAATTGCATGACCAAGCCTGAGAAACAGGCCTTCGAGATCGTATTCGCCAGTCTCTTCGATCTCTGATCGCTCGATAAAGACGTAGTCGAGCACCAGCTTTTTGTCGGCGACGAGTTGATTCAGATCAAACCCGAGCGAAGCGACGTTGGTGGAGAGTTCTTCGTCGGATTCCTCAAACGAGATGAACACGCCAGGCTGGTTGTAGAGAGTGGCCCCGCGCACGAGAAATTCCATCGCGAAGAGTGTCTTGCCGGCGCCGGCGCTGCCGCAAACGAGTGTCGGGCGACCTGCGGGCAAACCGCCGAGAGTAATTTCATCGAAGCCGGGTATTCCGGTGCGTTCTTTTGGCAGACCGTCGAGCGGACGGGAACGATTACGACGATTCGGTCTAATCACGAAGCTCCTCCGAGGGCGGATCGATACTAGGGGTAAACTGGTTGGGGATTGAGGGAAACAGGGGAAGGAATTTATACCACAATTACGTTTGCTGACGATAGCGGGCCGATCCGAACTAATCATCATCAGGAAATACAGCCGGCGGCAGTGTAGGCCGTTGCTTCCTGCGATATGAAATCAGCAACACCAACGGGCTCATAACAATGATAAACAGTCCCAGACCGCCGATTGGGCCTGAAAACCTGTGATACAGGTAGATGCCTCCCACGAACAGCGCCAAATCAATCAACAGAAAAGCGCATCCGACCGTCCAGGCAATTTCGCCAATCCAAACTACCAGACCCACCAGTTGATGACGAAGGAGATAAGGGATCAGAACAGTTACGAGAAATAGCAGTCCCCATGCTTTAGATGTCATAACTGTTCATCCTTAAAAAAACCGATGTTTCCTGGGAAATAGATTGACGCTCTGGCTGAAGGTTCTTCGTGGCGCGATCATGCTCCTGCTATTTGCGATGGTCAAGGCTGTGCTCGGCTTAAAGCACGATGCCCAACGGGTTTGTGAGTGCAAGCTGCGAAAGTGATGAGAAACAGGAAAAAGTATTTCACGCAAAGGCGCCAGGAAGAGTCGTAATTCTTCTTTGCGTCTTTTGCGGCTCGGCTTTGCGCCTTTGCGTGAAAAACTTTATCGTTACTTACTGAACTCAAGCATTAACGCCATGGTGAGAAATAGAACAGGACCAACAGGATCATGTGTGAGAAAAAGACGTTGGATCGTCGCGTTCTGCTGCGTCATGTTCGCTATCGTGAACGCGTTCGCGCAACAACAACTCACGAAGATCTCCGGTGTGGTTTCTGATTCTTCCGGCGCCGCCATCGCGAACGCGTCAGTCGAATTCGAAGCAAACGGAAATTCAATTCGCACTGCGACTGACGACGCCGGAAATTTTACGCTGTTGAGTACGCAATCGTACGGTACGCTCTCGATTAGTTCACCGGGATTCAACACGATCAAGATCGACGTAGCGAAGCCTGATGGACCGCTGCGCATCAAGCTCGAGCCTGCTGGTGTGATTGAAAGGATCGTCGTCGCGGCCGATGACGAACGAATTCCAGCAACGCCATCGAGTCAGTTCGCGATCAGCCGGCGAGAACTCGAGCTCGCAGGCGCGCTGACGATCGACGATGTGTTGCGTCAGGCGCCGGGGTTCTCACTCTTTCGGCGCTCGGGAAGTCTGTCCGCGAACCCAACGTCGCAAGGTGTTTCGTTGCGTGGCGTTGGTGCGAATGGTGCGAGCCGCGCGGTGGTCCTGGTCGATGGGATTCCGTTGAACAGTCCGTTTGGAGGTTGGGTTTATTGGAACCGCTTGCCACGCGCGAGCATTGAGAACGTGCAGGTTTTCAACGGTGGGACGTCGGATCTTTACGGCAGCGGCGCGTTGGGCGGCGTCATTAATATAAGGAGCACGACGACGCCGGCGACGATTTTCGATTTCGAGGCGTCGGCGGGAAACAAGACGACAGGCGCCACGTCGTTCAGCGCGGGTAAGTCGTTTGGTCGCTGGGGATTGATGTTTTCCGGCCAGGCTTTGCACACGGATGGTTACGTGCTCGTGCCTGAAAACCAGCGCGGCTCGGTCGACACGCCGGCCGGCACCGGAGATCTCGCGGGCTCGCTGCTCGTATCGAGAACGTTCGGTTCGCAAGGTCACGCTTTTGCGCGTTTGAGTTCGTTCGGTGAGAGTCGCCGGAATGGCACGCCGGTGCAGTTAAACGACACGCGGATCTCATCGCTCGACCTTGGCGTTGATTGGAACGACTTCTCGGCGCGTTTGTACGGATCGAGTGAGAACTTCAATCAGAACTTTTCCGCAGTTGCTGCGAATCGCGAGTCGGAGTCGTTGACGAACCGGCAGAGAAATCCTTCGCAACAAGCAGGCTTTGCATTTCAGTGGCGACGCAGTGTGGGCGATCATCAGGCGCTCTCGGTGGGTGTCGAGGGTCGCGATGTACGTGGTCACAGCGCAGAAACGACGTTCAACAATTCGAGGATCACTGCGTTTGTGGACGCAGGCGGCAGACAGAGATCGTTTGGCGTCTTCGGCGCTGACTCGGTGCGTTTTCAATCGTGGTTTTTCAGTTTCGGCGCGCGTGTAGATCGTTGGGTGAACAGTCGTGGGTTTTCGGATAGAGTTCCTGTCGTTGGTAAGCCCTCGCTCAATGACTTCCCGGATCGATCAGAGACTGCGTTTAGCCCGCGATTCTCGGTGATCAAGCGATTCAATCAGGGGTTCTCTTTAAGTGGTTCTGTGTACCGAGCGTTTCGGGCGCCGACCTTGAATGAGCTGTATCGAAATTTTCGCGTTGGAAATGTCGTCACGAATGCGAATGCTGCACTGCGCGCCGAGAGGTTGACAGGTGGTGAGGCCGGCGTTGGTTTGCAGAAGTTTGGTGAACGACTGTTTGTGCGCGGCAACTTTTTCTGGAGTCAGATCGACGATTCGATCGCGAATGTCACGTTGTCGACGACACCGGCGCTGATCACGCGGCAGCGGCAAAACCTGGGCGCGATTCGCGCGCGCGGGATCGAGTTGTCGGCAATCACGAAATTTGCGAGACATTGGGAGCTTGCGGGCGAGTATTTGTTGACAGACAGCACGGTGCTGAGTTTTCCGGCGAATCGAAGTCTGGAAGGTTTGCTGGTGCCGCAGGTGCCGCGGCATCAGTTTAGTTTTCAGGTTACTTACGTGAACGGGAAGTGGTTGTTGGGAACACAGGGAAGGTTTGTGAGCCGGCAGTTTGATGACGATCAGAACACGTTGCCGCTAGAAAAGTTCTTCACGATGGATGCGGAGGCGTCGCGCGCGGTCTCAGAGCGGGTGCGAGTGTTTGTGGCGTTCCAGAATCTGAATGGCAGCCGGTACGAGATCAGCAGCACGCCGGTGTTTACTGTTGGACCACCGGTGCTCGTCAGGGGCGGCGTGAGAGTCTCGATGCGGTAGAAATCTTTCACTGCAACAAGCGCACTACCTTACTGCTGTAGATTTGATCGAGCAGTTGCGTCGACAAACCGGAATCCACAGTCTTGAGGATCGAATACTGTTCGCGCGCGCAATCTTTCTGTTTCAACGCCAGGCAGGTCATCGCCAGGTTGTAACGCGCGGACGTGGAGTTGAGTGCCAGGGCTCTCTCAAAAACTTTTTTAGCCTCCTTTGGTTTTTCATCTGATACAAGATAAAGCCCAAACCGGCGTAGCCCGGTGATGAATTCGGACTAAGTTCAATCGCTTTCTGGGCGCTGGCGGCAGCTTCTTGATCTTGATTCAGGTGGAAATAACCCTCGGACAGTGCAACGTAAGTGTCTGCCTTGCTGCAGAACGAAACCCCCTGCTCCGATTGTTTCAAGCGGACGTAAGCAATACACAACCCGTTCATGACTTCGAATGAGTTCGGATCGAGGGCGAGCGCCTTGTTATCAAAGTGAGGACAAACACGAGGACAACTGCCCGGATCAACTTACTCATTCCGACCTCCGTAGATGCGAAAACCTAAACAACGGGGCAGGGTAGGATTGTCCGGCAGTTGGGCAATTGATATGCCAGTTGAGTTCCTTAAGTTTTCAGAGATTAGCCTTCGTTCGGTGTAACCAAACGATTCGTCAACTGTATTCGACTGGACCAGAATCCGTGTTTGTCCGCGAAATCCGTGGCTCAGTTGCGCGAAGTCTCCGGTTTCGATCCGAGGTACTTATCAAACCATTCCAGATTCGCTTTCATCACGGCCAATTGCATCTTCGGTTCGTTTGGTCCATGAGGCTGGCGCGGCAACACGATCATTCGCGTCGGCACGCCTTTCATCTTCAGCGCGTTGTAAAATTCGTAGCCTTGTGAGGTTGGTACGCGGACGTCCGCCTCACCGTGTTGAATCATGGTCGGCGTTGTCACTGCTTTGACGTTGAATATCGGCGAGTGCTTCTGATAGAGATCCATCACTTCCCAGAACTGGCCGCCAAAGTAATCAGGTATAAACGACGGAATATCCGCGGTGCCGTTGAAGCTCATCAGGTTCGTGACCGGCGCGCCTGCCGAAGCCGCTTTGAATCGTGTTGTTTGCGTAACAATCCACGACGTCATAAAGCCGCCGTAACTCCAACCCATCACTCCCAAACGATCCGGATCGGCAACGCCCATCTCAATCACTCGATCCACTCCGGTCATCAGATCCTGGTAGTCGCCGACACCCCAGTCGCGCAGGTTCGCGCGGCGAAAGTCGGTGCCGTAACCACTCGAGCCCCGCGGGTTCGCACGCAGGATCGCATAACCGCGCGCGGAGAAAGTCGCGAGCGGATAAGCACCGCGGCCGCCGATGAACGTCTGCTGGAATACTCCCGCCGGTCCACCGTGAACGTTGAGAATCAAAGGCACTTTTTGTCCGGTTTGATAACCGACCGGATAAGTGAGTAGACCTTCGATCTGTTTGCCGTCTTTCGATTTCCAGGTGATGACTTCGGTGCGTCCCACCGCCGGCGTCTTCAAGCCGGCATTTGCGTGCGTGATCTGAACCGGGTTGAAATCGTTGACCGGCGTGACGAACACGTCCGCAGGCGTGTCCGGAGCTTGTCTGACAAGACCGAACGTCGTGCCCGTTTGGTTAAGAGTGATCGCACTGATGACCCCGGACGTCGTTTTGATCTCGTCGATGCGATTGGCGTTGATGTCGAGTGAATAGACCTGAGTGCCGGTTCCTTTCGGTTCACTGAAATAGATGCGCTTGCTGTCGGCTGACCAGCCGGCGATGCCGGGTTGAGCGTCGAATGATGCGACGAGCGTTTTCGGCTGTCCGCCGGTAGCCGGGAAGATCTGAATCACGCCTGCCTGGGCCCAACGTGGTGGATTGTCGCTGGCGAGAATCGCGATCGACTTTCCGTCTGGTGAATAGAGTGGAGAGCTTTCCGCAGCCGGGGTGGCTGCGAGATCCGTGACCTTGCCTGTTGCGACTTCAATAATCGAGACGTCGGACGTGGTCCAATCGTTTGCGAGTGGTGATTTGACGTGACCAAAAGCGATGCGTGATCCGTCGCTGGACCAGTCAAAGTCCTCGACCTGATAGTTTTCGGTGGTGAGTTTGCGCGGTTCGCGTTTGCCGTTGGCGTCTTTTTGTATCGAGAGCACGTAGAGTCGCGACAGTTTTATGTTCTCATCGACCCAGCGCCAGTCATTCCGGCCTTTGTCGTTTTTCTCTTCTTCTTCGGTCTTCGGATCGGTCATGGTGAACGCGATCGAGCGTCCATCCGGAGACCAGGCAAAGTTGTTGACGCTGCTCTTCAGATCGGTCAGTGCTTCTGCTTCGCCGCCGCTCGTGCTCAGCACGAAGAGATTGTTTCGATTGTCCTTTCGATTCGAGGTGAACGCGATCCAGTTTCCGTCAGGCGACCATTTCGGATTGCTTGACGACTTGTCGCCGTACGTGAGTTGAATGTTCTGTTTGGTCACGAGATCAGCCATCCAGATCTGCGTGACAAACTCACTCTTGTCCTCGGTCATCACTGCTTCGTTGACGGTGTAGACCATCTTCTTTCCGTCCGGAGAAACTCTTGGTGTGCCGACGGCTTTGACCTTGAGTTGTAGTTCGGGATCCCATGTTTGCGCGTTCGCGGTAACGACAAAAAGGACGACGAGAGTCAGAGCTGTGGCGAGAGATTTCATGGCAGTTCTCCTGGAGTTGGAATTCGAAGGTGCCGAAACTTTTACTCGCGAGTGGCTGGAAAGTCAATAAAATTGTAAGCTGCGAAACCTCATGGATGGGATCTCATTAGTCGCTGTGCAGCAGGCGCGTCGCGTGATCGCTGATTCTGCGATCCGCACGCCGCTTTTGCAGCTCAATTTTGCGGATACGCCGGCTGAGATCTACTTGAAACTGGAGAATCTCCAACCGATTGGATCATTCAAGATTCGTGGCGCCGCGAATGCGATCGCGCAGTTGCAACCAGAGCAACTCGAGCGCGGTGTTGTCACAGCGTCGGCAGGCAACATGGCCCAGGGTGTCGCGTGGTGTGCGCGCAAGCTCGGCATTCCCTGCACCGTCATCGCTCCGTCAACTGCGCCCGACGCGAAAGTGAGTGCGATCGAGCGCCTCGGTGGACGTGTTATCAAGGTTACGTTTGATGAGTGGTGGAGAGCGTTTGAGCAGCGATCGTTTCCGGGTGTTGAAGGGACGTTCATTCACGCGTTTGACGATCCGCATGTGATGGCGGGAAACGGGACGATTGCGTTGGAGATCCTCGAGGATCTTGAGGATGTCGATGCGGTGGTGATTCCGTGGGGTGGCGGCGGACTTACGTGTGGGATTGGTTCGGTGTTGCGCGAGTTGAGGCCCGCGTGCAGAGTTTTCACGGCGGAAGTCGCGACAGCAGCGCCGTTTGCTGCGTCGTTAGCGGCAGGCATTCCGACAATGGTGGACTACGAACCATCATGGGTCGACGGCATCGGTTCGAAAGGCGTCTTTCCGCAGATGTTTGAGCGCGCTCGCAAGTTGGTTGACGGCGCGCTGGTCGCGGATCTGTCTGCAATCGCGTCCGCTCTACGTCACCTGGTCCAACACAACCACATCATCGCCGAAGGTGCCGGCGCCTGCCCGGTCGCCTGTGCCCTATCCGGCAACGCCGGCTCCGGCAAAATCACCTGCATCATCTCCGGCGGCAACCTCGACCCCACCAAACTCGCTCACATTTTGACGAGCTAGCTGTAGGGCTGCACTCCGTGGCCACCCCTACAGTCGTTCTTTTCATTTTGATTTCTCGTTAGCACCGGCTTTGCGTAAAACGTTCACGCCATTCTCTTACGCAGCCGGCGGAAGTGTGCCGGGGGTGAATCAAAGTGACGCTTGAACGCTCGGTTGAAGGCGGCCTCCGAACCATAACCAACTGACATCGCGATCTCAGCGACGCTGTTGTCAGTGTTTCGCAGGATCTCCGCGCCAAGTTTTAGCCGCCACAGCGCCAGGTACGCCATCGGCGACTCACCCAGGTAATGTCGAAATCTGTCAGCTAGCCGGCTACGAGAAAGTCCAACTTGCCGCGCCAGATCAGAGATGGTCCAGGGATGTGCCGGATTTTCGTGTAACAGTGCGAGCGCGTGTCCGACTATCGAGTCGCGCGTGCCTGCAAGCCAGCCGACTTCACCTTCAGGCAGATCGTTGATGTAACGACGTATCGTCTCTACAAACAACAGCTCGGCGAGCTTTGCCTGGACCAGCTTGCCACCGGCAATCGAACCGTGTGCTTCGTCGACCGAGTAACGTATCGAACGTTCGAGCCACTGGTCCGACTCTTCCTTGACCACACGCACCTTGAGTATCGGAGGCAAGCCCGAGAGCAAAAGGTTACCGAGATGTCGCTCACAGGCCATGAACCCGCACACGAATTTCGTTACTTCACCGCCGCCGCCGAAGCGCGCCAGTTTTAGTCCCTGACTCAAATTCGCGCCGAAGGTTTGTAGTGAGTCGACCGGCGTTGCTGATCCATTACCGAGATCGTGATCGTGACCGTGTGGAACGACAACGATGTCGCCCGCGTCCAATTCAACGCGGCGCCCGTCTGGTAACTCCGCGTAGGCGTGGCCCTCAGTCAGGAAGTGATAGACGATCACCTGCCCCGCATTCGGAGAAAGATACTGGGCCAGCGCCATCGGGCGCGTAGTTACACACCACGGCGCCGAAAATTCACCGTTGAAGAACAAAACACCTTCCAGCTTAACCACCCGCAAAACTTCCGAAAGTACGTCCATCGGTTAACTCTCTCAATTCCGAGCTTTTGGGCCAAGAATACGGGACGATCAATCAAGCCTTCAAGACCTGCGCTGGGCATCATATTGCGCGTTTGTAGTTTGGAAAGGATGAAAACGATGTACTCGATAAACAATCTCAGTAAGCTGGCTCAGGTGGGTGAGCTTGTGCCGGAAACCATGAACGCATTCGTAGCCTGGGACAAATTGGCCCTGGCTGAAGGAGCCGTTCCGAAAAAATATAAGGAGCTGATGGCAATCGCCGTCGCGCTCACGACGCAGTGTCCATACTGTATCGAGCTACATCGGCAGCGCGCAGTTGATACAGGCGCGACTGAGAAAGAGTTAGCGGAGACTGTTCACGTCGCTGCGGCTCTGCGCGCGGGCGGCGCGATCACGCACGGCACGCACCTGTTCTAAGAACGCCCGGGCCGCTGTTCTAATAACGCCGAAGGCGTTGGCTAATTGAAGCCCAGAGTTGGAGCGCAGCGACAACTCTGGGATCTAAATCAACCGAAGACGAATCAACCCTGAAAGGGTTCGTCACGAGTGAAACCCTTTCAGGGTTCAACGCACATTTTCTTTATGCGTACCCAGGGTTCTCACTACGTTCGAGCCCTGGGCTGAAATTAGCGAACGCCTTCCGCGTTTCGTCTGGGCTGAAAATTAGCGAGCCTCGGCGTTTCGCCCGTTGCGTGGGCTGAGCTACAATATCCGCCGCTTCGAAAGAGCCCAGGACTCCCCCGGATTGATGCGTTGTCATTCCCCGCACGCAAAAGGATTGGCCGCTATGAAATCTGCTCCCAACTCGGCGCGGGTGGCATGGGCGAAGTTTACCTCGCTAACGACACGAAGCTCGATCGCAAAGTCGCACTAAAAGTCCTTCCTTCCGAAGTCGGAGATGATACCGAAGATCGCGTGCGGCGCTTTGTGCAAGAGGCCAGAGCCGCTTCGGCACTCAACCATCCAAACATTCTCACCATCTACGAAATCGACGAGGTCGATTCCGAACAGTTCATCGCCACGGAGTTCATCGATGGCGACACGCTGCGCGATCGAATTAGATTAGGCGCTTTCACAGTCGTTGAAGCACTCGAAATCGGAATCCAGGTCGCAAGTGCACTTTCTGCAACTCACAGTGTCGGCATCATTCATCGTGACATCAAGCCTGACAACATCATGCTGCGCCGCGATGGCATCGTGAAAGTACTCGACTTCGGCCTCGCCAAACTGAGCCGCGATCGAGAAACCACAGATACTAACTCGCTCGCGCCAACCGAGAGATTTATCAACACTGCCGCCGGCACGGTGATGGGTACTGCTCACTACATGTCACCCGAACAAGCGAGAGGTTTTGAAGTTGACGCGCGCACGGACATCTGGAGTCTGGGCTGTGTGCTCTACGAGATGATTTCCGGCAAGCAACCCTTTTATGGCCCAACGACGATTGATGTGATGTCGGGAATTCTGAATCTTGACCCGGAATCGCTATTGCCGCATCTGCCCGATGGACCACGCGATCTCGACCGCGTCATCTCGCGCGCGTTGCGAAAAGATCGTGAAGAGCGTTATCAGACGGTCAAAGATTTCCTGATCGATCTGAAAGACCTCAAGCGAGAGCTGGAAACGCCGTCACAACGTTATTTCACCACTCGCGCGTCGGGAGCGATGACGCCGGAGTCTGTTCCGGAGAAGTCAATTGCGGTGCTTTATTTCGAGAACATGAGCTCGGAAAAAGACAGCGACTACTTCTGCGCCGGCATGACCGAAGACATCATCACCGACCTCTCGAAAATTCAGGAGCTGAAGGTCGTCTCGCGCACGGACGTGCTTCCCTTCCGCCACAAAGAAGTGAACACGCGGCACGTCGGCGATGCTCTGCGCGTGAATTACATACTCGACGGCAGTGTGCGTAAAGCGGGTAACCGCATCAGGATTACGGCGCAGCTCATCAGCGTGCGTGACGGTTATCAGCTCTGGGCCGAGCGTTTCGATCGTTTAGTTGAAGACATTTTCGATCTGCAAAATGAAGTCTCGCAAAAGATAGTTGACGCGTTGAAGGTGTCGCTCACCGAAGCTCAGCGACAACTGCTGGCGCAAAAACCGACCGACGATCTGCGCGCTTACGACTTCTACATGCGCGGCCGCGAGATGCTGTATCTCAAGGGACGGCGAAACACCGAGAACGCGATCAAGATGTTTGAGAACGCGGTCGCGATCGACTCGCGCTTCGCGGCTGCTTACGCAGGATTGGCCGAAGCTTATTCGTCGATGTACGAGTGGTACGACGGCAATTCCTCGTGGCTCAGCAAAGCGATCGAGATGAATCAGCATGCACTGGAGCTCGCGCCGGACTGCCTGGAAGCGAAGTATGGGATTGCGATGGTCTACTTCCATCACGGCCGGTTTTCTGAGTCGAAGCGCACTATCGAAGAGATTCTCAAGGAAAACGCGGAGTTCTTTCCAGGCCACATACGGCTGGGCATGATTGCCGAGTTCTTAAATGACGTCGAAGGGGCGCTCAAGCATTACCAGCGCGCGGCGGAGCTCAAGCCATACGATGAGGACGCCTTTATCTTTCTGACGGGAATTTACAAGCGCCGCGGCGACGTCACCGCCGCCCAAGAGGCGGCTTTGAAAGTGATCGAGATCACTTCGCGAAAGCTCGAAGCCAGTCTCGACGACATCATCGTGATGAGTCGGCTGGCGGAGGCATATGCGCGTTTCGGCAGCCGCGAAGAAGCAAACGCGACCTTGAAACGGGTACTCGAGTTGGAACCGAATGATGGACTGGCTGTATACAATTGTTCGTGCGCTTACGCGTTAATGGGAGAGAGGAGCGCGTCGATCATTCTGTTGCGGCGTGCGTTTGGAATTGGTTTCCGAACCGTGGCGCACTGGGCGCGAGCGGACAGTGCGTTCGACGCAATCCGCGGTGATGATGAGTTTCAGGAGTTATTGGTTGAAATGCAATAGGTCCTATAGGACTTATATTCAGTGAGCGTCCAAGGAGAAAATTACATGCCAAAATACGTTATCGAACGGGTAGTGCCGGGCGCGAGCAAGATGACGCCGGCGGAGTTGAAGATGATGTCCCAGCGTTCATGCAACGTGCTGAATGAGTTGGGACCGCAGATTCAGTGGGTGCAGAGTTACGTCACTGACAACAAGATTTATTGTGTCTACATCGCGCCAAACGAAGAGTTGATCCAGGAACACGCGCGGCTCGGAGGTTTTCCTGCGAATCAGGTCGCGCAGGTCAAAACAGTTATCGATCCGACCACTTCTGAGGACTGAGATGGACCTTCGCTCAATTCAGAAGCCACTGAAGGAGAAGTATCGCGGCGATCCGAACAGCTCGCGCATCATGCTGAAAGCACAGAGCGATCAAACGGACACGCCGATTGCCTGCTCGGTGGAGGTTGGTCAAAAGATCCTCGAAGCGCAGGCGCACAGCGGTGTTGGTGGTCCAGGCACCGCCGCCTGCTCGGGGGATCTCCTGCTCGGCGCGCTCGCCGCTTGTGCTCAACTGACGTGCCAACTGGTCGCGACAGCGATGGGCATACCTTTCGAGCACATTCGCGTCGAAGTTGAAGGCGAGATGGATCTGAGCGGAACGCTCGGGATCTCAAAATCGGTGCCTGTCGGTTTTCAGGATATTCATGCGAGATTCGACGTCGACGCTCCCGAGGCAACGGCGGAACAGTTAGCTGCATTAAAGGAGAAGACGGAGCAGTACTGTGTAGTGATGCAAACGCTTTTGCAGCCGCCACGAATAAGAACTAGTTGGCTAAATGGTGAGTAAGGTCTCAAAGTCAAAGCTCGACTTCCGACTGCCATCACTTGCACAAGCCACTGAGTGGCTCAATGCGAAGAGTGGTCCACAACAAGTAAAAGGGCACCCGACACTCGTTCACTTCTGGTCCATCAGTTCGGAAACAGCGAAGATCAACCTGGCCCAGGTTGCGGAACTGCGCGAGCGCCGGCGTGAGGGGTTGCGTGTAATCGCGGTCCACGTGCCGCAATCCGAGGCGGAAAAGTCTGTGCGCGCCGTGCGCGATGCCACCACGCGACTCAACCTCACCGAGCCTTGCGCGCTCGATAACAATCTCACGATGAGTCGCGCCGTTGAAGAGCTGCCGGTTTACTTTTTGTTTGATCCGGAGGGCGCGATTTACAGTTCCGGAACGGATCTCGAGGTAATTGAGGATCAGTTGGACCAGTTGCTCGCTGAGTTGCGAGCTCAGAGTCCGTTTTGTGCTGCGTGCGAGTTGTTTCTGAACAAAGAGGCGATGTTTTGTGCTAACTGCGGCTCACCGTTGACGCTGCCCGGCTCGGAAACACACCCGTACTACGAAGATCATTTCAACTCTGCCCTGCCCACGATTCGCCTCTCCAATCCGGATCCACTGATCGGTCATCGTATCGATGGCAGGTACGAACTGCTGGCTCGCCTGGGTGAAGGTGGCATGAGCGTCGTCTATCGCGCTCGTCGCGTACACATCGGCGACGACGTGGCGGTCAAGATTCTGACGGGCAAGTTTGTCAAAGACGACGCGGCGCTCGCGCGTTTTCGCCGCGAAGCGCGTGCGGCGGCGATGCTGCGGCATCCAAACGTCATCACGATTCATGACTTCGGCGAGACTGACGACGTGCATGCGCCGGCTTATATCGTGATGGAGTTTGTGCGCGGTTCGCCGATGCGCGAGCTCTTGCACAGCGAGAATCATTTTTCGGTTGAACGCGGCGTGCGGCTGATGCGCGGGATCTGTGCGGGTGTTGGATCAGCCCATCGACAAGGCGTGGTCCATCGCGATCTGAAGCCGGAGAATATTCTCGTGGTCGCCCCTGACGACGACTTCGAGGTCGAGAGCGTGAGAGTAGTCGACTTCGGGCTCGCAAAGTTGTTGGCTGATGCAGACGGCACGTCTACGGGAGCCGTCGTGGGCACGCCGTATTACATGTCGCCCGAGCAGTGTTTGGGCGAGCCGCTCGACGCGCGCTCTGATGTTTACAGTCTCGGGGCGATGTTCTACGAAATGCTCTCCGGAAAGCGACCATTCGAAGCAGAAACGGTGTCGGGTCTCATCAGCCGGCACTTGCAGGAACCGCCAGCGCCGTTTGATTTTTCGCTCGGCATACCGCGACGAATCTCGATGGGGATCATGCACGCGCTCTCAAAAGACCCGGACGACCGCCCGCAAACAGCGACGGAATTCGCGCGGCAAATGCAGTTGGTGTGATAAACGCCGAAGGCGTTGGCCAATTTCAGCCCAGGGTTGGAGCGCAGCGCCAACTGGGTTAAGACGCAAGCAAAAGATACAAACCCTGAAAGGGTTCCTCTCGGAGCGAACCCTTAGGGTTCAAATCGCTTGTTGTTGATTGTTACCCAGGGTTGTCGCTGCGCTGCGCTCCAACCCTGGGCTGAAATTAGCCAACGCCTTCGGCGTATTTTCACCTCGATACGCCTACATAGCTATTCACTCCTTCACGCGTGTATCAACCGCGACCCAATTGAGTTCCCACGTCTTGCCACCGTCATCAGAAAACGATTGCTCAAACCGATACTGATCCGGAGTGACCTTGGTGATCACGAATCGCACCAGTATTGCTCGACTGTTGTACGTGTCCTGGTTGTAGAACTCGCCGCGGCCGTCTTTGAACTCACCGATCGAAGGCACAGTCAGCGTCCCGCTGTTGACATTCGCGAAGTTCAAGCCCCACTGCCGCGCCTGCGGGTTGTAGAGACGCAAGCTCAGTCCTTCAAAGTGACCCGCTGGTCCGTCGGCCTTCAGCTCCACGAGATTCGCACGGCCATCAAAAACCTTACGCACGATGGTCGTGCCGTCATACTCAACCCACGTGGTCGAGTCGCTTAACGGACGCTGCAAACGACGCAGGTGTGTTTTCCACGTGCCGATCTCCCAATCGAAATCGTGCTGCCCGTCTCGCTGAGCAGT
>Ga0126376_10000158_pt1 | contig 31425 bp, 25 predicted proteins | sample PanSoiMetPlot_15_FD_92760 | JGI IMG/M metagenome (GOLD analysis project Ga0126376, IMG submission 92760) | Tropical forest soil microbial communities from Panama - MetaG Plot_15 | ecosystem: Environmental > Terrestrial > Soil > Tropical forest > Bulk soil | place: Panama | collected 2016-02-17 | reverse complement strand
GGCACCACCACCGCGACCGTGTTGGCCCAGGCGATCTTCCGCGAAGGCGTGAAGACTGTTGCCGCCGGCGCCAACCCGATGGCACTCAAGCGCGGTATCGACAAGGCTGTCGAGCGCGCCACCAGTGAAATCCAGCGACTGTCGAAGCCGGTCAAGGGCGATGCGATCGCACAGGTCGGCACCGTTTCGGCGAATGGCGATCAGACCATCGGCAACATCATTGCCGAAGCGATGAACAAGGTCGGTAAAGACGGCGTGATCACTGTCGAAGAGTCGCGCACGATGGAAACGGCACTCGAAGTCGTGGAAGGAATGCAGTTCGATCGCGGTTACCTGAGCCCATACTTCGTGACCGATCCAGAGCGGATGGAAGCAGTGCTCGAAAATCCGCTGATCCTGATCAACGAGAAGAAAGTCAGCTCGATGAAAGATCTGCTGCCGCTGCTCGAGCAGGTTGCAAAGCTCGGCAAGCCGATGCTGATCATCGCTGAAGACGTCGAAGGCGAAGCACTCGCGACTCTGGTTGTGAACAAGCTGCGCGGCACTCTGAATATCGCTGCGGTCAAGGCTCCGGGATTCGGCGATCGTCGCAAGGCGATGCTCGAAGACATCGCGATTCTCACCGGTGGCAAAGTCATCAGCGAGGATCTCGGTATCAAACTCGAGAACGTCAAGCTCGAAGATCTCGGTCGAGCCAAGAAGATCACGATCGACAAAGACAACACCACGATCGTGGAAGGCGCCGGCAAGCAGGGTGACATCGAAGGCCGCGTCAAGACTCTGCGCGCGCAGATCGAAGACACGACTTCCGACTACGATCGCGAGAAACTCCAGGAGCGACTCGCTAAGCTCGTCGGTGGCGTGGCAGTGATCAAAGTCGGTGCTGCTACCGAAACCGAAATGAAAGAGAAGAAGGCACGCGTCGAGGATGCAATGCACGCCACGCGCGCTGCGGTTGAGGAAGGCATCGTTCCGGGTGGCGGCGTCGCGCTCGTGAGAGCGGCGAAGGCCCTCGAGAAAGTCGATCTCAACAAAGACGGCGAAGGCGATCCGGACGAGCAGATCGGCGTCAACATCGTTCGCCGTGCGTTGGAAGAGCCGCTGCGCCAGATCGTGCAGAACGCTGGTAAAGAAGGCGCGGTGGTAGTCGAGCGAGTTCGTTCTGAGAAGAACGAAAACGTCGGCTTCAATGCGGCTACGGAACAATTTGAGGACCTGGTGAAGGCCGGCGTCATCGATCCGGCGAAGGTCACTCGCACTGCTCTTCAGAACGCAGCTTCGATCGCAGGCTTGATGCTGACGACTGAAGCGATGGTCTCGGAAATTCCCGAAGACGAGAAGGGTAGTCCCGCAATGCCGGGCGGTATGGGCGGCATGAGCGGCATGGGCATGTAAGACAGGCCGCGGATTTTCGCGAATGAACGCGGGTTACATAGTTAGTTCTATGTAATCCGCGTTACTGTTTTCGGCAAGATCTTCCTCTGGTAGAACGTCCTCTAAGATCTCTTCCAACAACTTCGCCGACATATCGAGCGCGGTGAGAAGCGGATGCAACGACGCGTGTTCGTTGACGTATCCCTTCGCGACGTCCTGCGCAAACGCAAGCGCCACGTAAGCACGCGCGAGACGACGACTATCGATGTTTCCCCAGTATGGTGGATTCATTTCTCGGATTTCAGATATTCATAAACGCTCGCACCAGCACCGCGAGCCCGATCGCCCCGCCGCCAAGCGTCAGGGTCCACTCACTGAGTGGACTCGGCCTTCCAAACAACTTGCGGCAGATCACCATGCCGCTCTTCCAGCCGTCGAGTTGATAGACAGGAATCAGGTTTCCGACCGCGAGTGCGAGATTGAACGCGCCAAAAAGCGATCCCCACGTTAGTACGCAAAGCACAAGGTTTACAACGATACCCGCCCCGAGCACAAACAACTGCTGAAACAACGGCCGGCGTTGTAATGCACCGATATCCATCTGCACGTACGCACCTGCGGGAAGCAGTCGTACCTGGCAATCAACTCCACCGACCTTGACGCCAAAAACTTTCGGTCCCCAACCGAATCCTGCCTGCTTGATCGGAACTCCGCAGATGCGTGCAGCGAAGAAATGGCCCAACTCGTGCAGCACGAGTGCGGCGAGAAAGGTCACTGTAGCGTTAATGATGATGGCCATGTTTGTTAGCGCAGCAGTGCAGAGATTCGTTGCTCAAGATCTCGCAAGCAGCGGAGTTCGAGTTTCCGTATCTGCAATTCGTCTCGCGTATCGAGAATCAGGTAGATAAGAGCACAAGCGATGACGATGACTTCAAGCTTTCCGAGGGCGCGATTGATGATGACGAGAAATAAAAAGAGTAACGTTAGCGCGGAGATGTAAAGCCTGATAGCCAGCATCGTGATCGACGTAAAAATAAATGTTCTAACGTGCGACAGCGAACAGACGTGTAGCTGAAGTGACTTCATAGTGTGTCGCCTCATTTTCCACGGCAGGTAAATAAAAGATGTAATGTTCGATGTGTTCCAGTCACAATAAGTGAAGGCACTCACATCCAATCCGAATTCTAGAAAGAGCGTCCAGATGTTGGACATTCAAGTAGTGAACAACAGTTTTTACCGCGATTTCGTGAGGAATAGTGCAGAAGGACACCCGACTAGATCGATGGCCCTTGAGTTGCTGCGGGCTGCACGGATCTACATGTCTGGGTGCTGACAGCATAGGGCTGTTCGAGTAGCAGTAATCTAGCTTTACCCAAACCCCTGCTAGGGTCTCGTTCGGTCCTCTTATCAAGATCAACAAGGTCAAACCTCGTCGTCCCCCCGGGGTCTACGAGTGTGTCCAAATCGGGTAAACGAAAAATCAATACGTCGTACTAGGGACGTCGGCTTCAAGCAAATCGGAACATCAAGTCGTTTAAGCGTTTTGTTATTCCAGTTTTGAAAGGAGTACTCCCAAAGGTTGAATACGAGCGGAGACAACTCAAGTCGCCGTTGAAGCAAAATAAAATCTTTAACCTAAGGAGTTAGTTAATTAATGCCCCTAGCAACTCCCACGGGTATCGATGGCTGGTCCACCAGCCACGCGAGCCACGCCAGGTCCGGCGAGATAGTTAACGACAAACCGGAAAGTCCCAGAGTTAACACCTTCAAATCCCCTACTCTCATCGGCCAATCGCCGGTGATGAAAAAACTCTTCTCAGTGATCGAACGGGTTGCGCCAACGGACGCTTCGGTACTCATAACCGGCGCCACCGGAACCGGCAAAGAACTCGCCGCGCGTGCGATCCACGACAGGAGTCCAAGACGAGACAACGCTTTCGTCGATATCAACTGCTCCGCCATTCCAGAAACACTTATCGAAGCAGAACTCTTCGGTCACCAGCGCGGCACCTTTACCGGCGCGCACGAGAACCGCAGTGGACTGTTTGAAAAAGCTTCGGGCGGAACGTTGTTTCTCGACGAAGTCGATGCGTTGAATCTTTCGGCGCAGGCGAAGTTGTTGCGCGTGTTGCAGGAACGCACAGTGCGTCGCATCGGCGCACGCGCCAACATCGCGATCGACGTGCGCATCATCTCCGCCACCAACTGCAATTTGGCGCAGGCAGTTGCTGACGGTCGTTTTCGTCCTGACCTTTACTATCGGTTGCGTGTGTTGCCGTTGCACGTGCCCGAGCTCTGCACGCGCGGTGACGACGTGAAACTCCTTGTCGACCACTTCCTGCGCATGAAGTCGGAGCGAAACGGTCAGCCGCTGAGAAAGTTTACGGCCGAAGCGATGCGTGCTCTTTGCGAGTATCCGTGGCCCGGCAACGTTCGCGAGCTCGAGAACACGATCGAGTATGCGTTGGCGATCGGTCTCGAAGATGAGTTGGGAATTGCGGATCTGCCGCCGGAGATCATGGATTCGCAACCGCAACGGAGTGTGGACAACTTCAGAGAAGTGCTCCAGGCTTACATGAACGACACGGTGCCACTCGCCGAAATTGAGAAGCGTTACATCCTCTCGGTGCTACAGCAATTTGGTGGCAACCAGGTGCGCACCGCAGCCGCACTGGGAATCGATCGCAGCAAGCTCTATCGCCGGCTCAAGCAGTACGGCGTAATGGCGGTGCGGTTCTTACAGGAAGAAGATATGAACGGCATGCAACTGCTCTCGCGCAGCGAGAACGCAGAGAGAAATCGGACCGAACATTAACTCTCTCGACACTGTTCATCACGACAGTTGCCGGATGTAACAACTGCTCGCCAGCGCGCAGTTGTTGTCAAACAGCGCAGCAGCATAACCGCGAGTCTCAAGAAATAGTCATTCTTTCTTAAGGCACATCGGTTGCTGCTACCTTCCAAAGAACTCCCACCCCCGACTGAGGAGCATCATGAGACGTATGCGATGGTTGCTCATCACAGTTGCCCTGCTGATCCTTTCGACCTCTGCCCAGGCACAGCCGGAAGTCGCACCAAGGATTCTGCGAAATAACGATGTGCTGCTCATGGTTGAAGATAAGGTCAAGCCGGAGGTAATCATCAGCAGGATCCTCACCTCACCCTGCAACTTCGATGTCTTTCCGCCAGTTTTACGTGATTTAAGCCGACGAGGTGTTCCCGAGAAGGTTCTGATGGTGATGCAAGTGGTGCCGAACGGACCGCCCGGCCTGGCCGACGTCGATTCGAAGGTAAAAGAAATTCCGCGTGTAGAGATTCCGGAAGGCACCCTCATTGAAGTGGAAACAGCCACCGCCACCTCCTCGGCAAAAGCTGTCGCTGGAGACTCGATAACGTTTCTCGCCAAGCGCCGCGTCTACGTCAACGATGTGCTGGTAATCGATCGAGGCGCGGTTGCGAGGGCACGAGTTGTCAAAGCGAGGAGTGCGAAGGCGTGGGGTCGCGCCGGCATGTTGGCCTGGGAGATTGAATATGTAGTGGCAGTTGATGGAACACGCATTCCGATCACTCTCAGTGGCAAACAGCATGGCGCAAACCGAACTGCGGCAATTGCCGGCGGCGCAGTTGCGACGGGGGCTCTGATTTTTCCCTACACGTCTCCGGTAGCGTTGATCTGGGGACTGAAGAAGGGCGACGAGGCAGTGCTTCGTGGCAGTAAAGTTTTCGAGGCCAGCGTACGGACCAAAACCGAAATAGCCGGCATACAGCCCCGACCGGGCGGCGTTGTCTATCGCGATAGAGATACCGTGAAAGCAAGCGCCGCCCCGCCCACAAAGACCAACTTCGAACAGGGCTTCGGTCGAAAAAAATCAAACCGTCAGCGCTAGTCGCGCAGCCTGACGCGATAAAGCACGTAATCACCTACGCGTTCACCCGCATCCCGTTCGTACCACTGATCGATTCGTGAAAAATCGAAGACGTCGTCTGCGCGCGTGATTACATACGTTAACGGACGTGTCGCTACATCGCTTCGCGAAAAAGAACGCATGAAGTTCTCAAACTGAGCCACTTCACTTTCGATCTCGAGCTGAGTAACGCGCTGAGGGTTCCAGCCAAGAATCAACAGGATTCGCTCCGGACCAAAGATCGTGCTGTTTATGAAGTAAGTTAGATAAGGATCATCGATTCTGTCGTTAAGGACCTCTCGAAAAAAACTTTCGTCCTTACCACAATAGTATAAATGTAGATAGATCCATTCCTTTCGTTGGGCCTGAGATACACCTTGAAAGACAGTGCTGCCAGTCCCTGTGAGTAGTCCTTGAGGCGCCCAACTGGGCAGAAGTCTTGAAATCCCGAACTCCGGCGAAAACACCACAGACGATGTCTTACCGTGTTCACGTAGTCCCTGCCACGTACCATCCGTTTTTGCCAATTCGTCCAAACGCCGGAGCACTGGCACGATCTGATCAAGCTTTGCATCCTTATTCGAACGAACAGGCGAAGGTACAACTACTTCGACAGCGGCCCACGAAAGACAAAACAGCACGAGAAGCAAGGCCGTTCGCGTCGTAACCGTAAGATTCAATAATTTCACCAGCATCATCAACCCGGCCAAAACAAAGTAGTTCGCTATGAAAATCTCATAGTGAAACGGTTGGAGTGAACGTCCGGTGACCAGTTGCTGATTGAAAATTAAGAATGGCGCCAAGCCAAAAGAAGCCGTAAAGATGAATCTCGGATCGCTGAGCGAAACGCGACCTCTACGCACGGCAATAATAAGGACTCCGAGAATAAACGCTCCAACTACTTCTGGAACACGCAGGAGGTCAGGTTCATGGGTAAAGGTCAGAACCGTCGCTTTTTCTACCGCTGGCGGGAGCTGGGAAAGAAGGTAAACGTAGCCGGCAAGAGCTGCAGCTAACGGTACTGCCACGGCGATAAGTATGCGTACAACCTTTGCTGCATCAGCCCACCGCGTGACGGCCCAGAGAATAGCGACGCACACAAGCCATGCAAAGACAGCGGTCCATAGATAGAAGTAAGAATAAATCAGCGCTCCGATTACTATCCCCGCCAACGAGCCCGTCACAATAATGGTTCGGATCGAAGAAGCGGTGAACGCCTTCCAGATAAGAGTGCAAAAGACAAAGCATAAGGGAAAAGGGACGCCCGGTTCGTACCGCCGTAAAAACGGCAAACCGACAACCCTGACATCTGGTTTCAGAATCAACCAAACTAATCCGTGTCCTCCGGCAAGGGCTCCAAAAGACAACACAACGAGTATGGCGAGGGCAGCGAACCGCTTATCGCCAGTCAACGAAGTGAACAACCAACACAACGATAAGCTGGTCAGCAATCCTTCCACGCCAAGTAATAAAATAAAGGCCGTAGAAGCTGAAATTCCAACGATTCTGGCGGGTAACGCGACAGCGTACGCCGGGATGAATTGAACGGAAAAAAGCGACTCTGGTAGCGGCGCCTGGGGATGATCGTCTCTGCCCGTGGGTGGGTCAGTACGGCGAGGACGGTCATCGATTAGAGCGTTTACGTAGGCCGAGTACAAAAGCTCATCGCCTTGAACTACAGTGAACGCGCCGTTCCACTGCGAACCACGCACTGCCCAAAAATGAAACTGGGGGATGAGTGCGAGGATAACAATTGCGAAGGAGGCGAGTGCACACCATTGCCATCCGGAGCCGTTTTTAATTACGGAGGGTTGGGCCTGCGGAGTTGTCATTTAATAGATGCGAAGCACGATTGTTCTCATCTGAGTTCAGCATATTTATCATAGTTCCCTCACCTGTTTGCCGAGTAAATAACTGACCACGCCGATTTTCCATTTCACATGGACCACCTGGTCCGATCAGTTGTGGTTTACAGCGCTCGTTTCTGCCTCAAGTGCTCGCAGGCGAGCAGTGTTCAACCAGTGCCAACGGCTATTGAGTTAGTGATGACCGTCGTTGGTTTCTCAAAAACATCGATATTTGCTGGTGCTTATGCAGTGGTTTGACGAAACGAGCACGAAGAGACCGCGATTCCGATTGCTGGCACAAACGTTGCGAAGGTGAGGTCGCACTCGAAATGTTGCCGTGATCGGCAGGGAGCGATCAACTCAGGTCTCCTGGGATGACGCCTGCATTTTATGTGCATCTTGCCAGGCAGCCTTAAACGATCTGGCGCTCAACATCAACCTACAAGGAGATAACTCAAATGCAGAAAATCAAGAAATTCATCAATGATGAGTCTGGTATGGAAACGTTGGAATACGCGGTCATCGCCGGCTTGATTGCAGTCGTGGCGGTGCTCGTTTATGGCAGCACCTGGGGAACGAATCTTTTGAACCGACTCACCGCAGCCACCAACGCCAGCTAGTAACCCGATTGTGAAGAACGGCGGGTTAGCTTGAATGGCCCGCCTTTCTTCGCAAATAGATGTTCCTGTACTGCATAGATACCGGAGAGTGCGATGCAAGTTCCCCAGAACATTGCGACGGCCCTGATTTTCATTCCGTTGGCATTGAGCATTACTTACATGGACGTGCGTTATCGTCGAATCCCTAATAGACAAGTACTTATTATTCTTCTCTGTGGTGTCGCAGTAAATACTTTCTTCGGCGCGTGGCACGGTCTTTTTGTCAGCCTTTTAGGAATAGTTATCGCATTTGGTCTTATGTTTTCTCTTCACGTCTTAGGAACAATGGGGGCCGGCGATGTGAAGTTGTTTGCTGCTATTGGAGCGGTCTTAGGCAGCTCTTTCGTAGTACAAACTTTTCTCATCGTCGCAGTCACCGGAGGCATTTTGGCAATTTGCAAGATGATCTATAAGCGGCGAGTCACTTCGACGATGCTTCGTGTGGTCCAGTTCTTCGTTGGCCTTTTACCTGGTCAAACTGTGCCTCGCGTAAGTGTTCCGGCAGACCCGACCTACACATTGCCTTATGCAGTGCCAATTTGTTTAGGCAGTGTAATTTCGTTTTTTCTTTTTCACGTTTAGGAACGCACTCGCATTGGTAGAAGGAGAATTCACGTTATGCGAAATAAACGGCTCATCATCGCACTCGCCGGAGCAGTGCTCTGCGGCGTACTCGGCGTGATGCTGGTCACACGCTACCTCTCAAACGTGCAAGCTTACACAAGAGATCTCGGCATGGTGGTAGTGGCCAAAGTCGAAATACCGCTAGGTGAAAGGATTGCAGCGGACCAGTTGATGTTAGCGCCGATTCCAAATGGATCCGCTCCGGAAGGAGCGTTCCGGAACATCGATGAAGTTGCTGGACGCGTAGCAATCACGCCTATTGGAGTGCGTGACCCAGTGACCTCGAGCAAACTCGCTCCCGACGGAGGGGCCGCCGGTTTATCAGCGGTTATCCCTGAGGGTTATCGCGCGATGACCGTCAAAGTTGACGATGTTGTGGGCGTCTCAGGTTTTGTTATGCCGGGCTCTTACGTCGACGTCGTAGCCGTGATCGTGCCACCGGCGGCGCAGGGAGTTCAGAGTCAAGGACCAATCTCAAAGATCGTTTTGCAGCACATCAAAGTGCTCGCCAGTGGTCCAAAGCTCGATTCACCCGACAATCAGCGCGAACCTACCAATGTCAAAGCGGTAACGCTGCAAGTAACACCTGAGCAGGCTGAGAAACTCGTGCTCGCCGCTAATGAGAGCAAATTACAACTCGTGATGCGCAACTACAGCGATCAGGAGCCTTCACAAACCAAGGGAGCGAATAAACACTCGTTGCTTACTGACGAGTCGACGATCGAAGACCCCGCACCGAAGGTCGAACAAACTGAATCCAAACCTGTGAAGAGCAAAAAGGCCGCCCCAAAACGTGTTGCGGTGACGATTCCAAAGGAACCCAAGCCACAGGCGCAACCCGCTCCACGCAACTCCGTGGAGTTAATCGAGGGTTCGAAGAGACGCGAGGTAGATATGCCTTAGTTGGCACATCCCTCGTCAGGTTTTAATAAGACAGTTTTCAATCAAACAAGGAGTCAAAAAGCTATGAAGCCCTGTTCTGCCATGCGCAACATCATCCTCATGCTTATCGTTTTTCTTTTTGCCTTCCCGCTACACAGCGTTGCTCAGGAAACGAGCACCAATGCGTCTTTTGGCAGTGACTCCAAAGAATCGATTCCTGTCAACGTGCTGGTGGGACAGTCAAGGTTGATTTCGTTCGACCGACCAATCGAGCGATTCGCCGTATCCAACCCTGAGATCGCCGAGGCCGTTCTGGTTACTCCGAATCAGGTGATGGTAAATGGCAAAGCCTTTGGTCAAATCAATTTCATCGCATGGGAAAAAGGTTCAGCCCGCTTCATAGTGTTTGATGTTTTCGTGCGGACGAATCTTTCTCTGATTGATTCGCAGATCAGGGCCCTGTTTCCGAAAGAGGATATCCGACTGAGCCAGGCGAACGGTTCAGTAGTCCTTTCGGGAACTGTCAGCGACCCCAGGATTGCGACACAGGCTGAGGCCGTAGTCCAGGCCGCGGGATTCAAGACCGTCAACATGCTCGAGTCTCCGGTAAAGGCCGCAAGCCAGGTGCAACTTCAAGTGCGTGTTGCCGAGGTGAGTCGAAACAGGATGCGCGAACTTGGAACCTCTTATGCATACCAGGCCACACCGGGTACCGGCGGTTATCTCAACAGTGGTACCGGCCCAAGTTCGTTGGGGAACCTGGATAGCGGCGTTCTCACCGGTACGATTGCGAATTCGCTGAACTTATTTGTGATGGGTGGAAATACGCTGGCCTTTCTTAGGGCGTTGCAACAACAGGGCGCGTTACGAGCGCTTGCAGAACCGAACCTGATCGCGATGAATGGTCAGGAAGCGAGTTTCCTCGCCGGCGGCGAATATCCCGTTCCTGTCGTTCAAGCCAATGGCGATCGCAGCACCGTATCAATCATTTTCAAGGAATACGGCGTACGGCTCAACTTCAAGCCGACCATCATTGATGAGGATCACATTCGGCTGGAGTTAGAGCCTGAAGTCTCCACGCTGGATTTCGTCAATGGCGTCAAATTTGAGGGTTTCCTGATTCCTGCTTTGAAAGCACGACGCGCCAAGACGGGAATCGAACTGCGGGATGGCCAGAGCTTCGCATTAGCAGGCCTGCTCGACAACAGTGAATCACAAACGCTTTCAAAGGTGCCCGGCGTTGGTGATATTCCGATTCTCGGAAATCTTTTCCGTTCGAAGCAATTTCAGAAGAACGAATCCGAGTTGATGTTTATCGTCACCGCGCAATTAGTGAAGCCAGTCAATCGCGACGATCTGCCGGCGCTTCCGAATGTGGACAGTCTAAGGGGTGGCTCTCTACTGGGCGTCGAACCAAAGGAACCAAAGGGGACGGGGCTGGTTGGTCCAAGTGGCTTCATGACGACTCCTGGTACATCAGCCGCACCGCCGGCTGACCCAACCAAAACAGCTTCGCCTTCGCCATCGGGTGGCTCAGCTGCGACATTGGGAAATGGCGCGCCGGCCGTAGTCAACCCCACGAAGCCGCCCACGCCCAATCCGTAAAGGATTCGAAAGGGCGGACAACAGGTACGGTCCGCAGCGTCTCCCCGTTGCGGACCGTTTCTGAGTACTAAAGGAGCCGTGGCAGATGAGTAACTCACGATTGAACCAAATGCGGTTAAAGAACAAGCAGGCAAATCGCCACGCTAATGAACGTGGCAGCGTGATGATCATGACGGCCATCCTCATGGCCGGCATCGTTCTGGCTGTGGGCCTTTGCATCGATGTTGCGAGGATGTACATGGTGCGAACCGAGCTTCAGAACGCGGCCGATGCTGCTGCTCTTGCGGCCGCTCGCGAATTGGATTCCGGAGCCGGTGGAATTCAGGATGCTGTCACACGGGCCACGACTATTATCAATAACTATGGATTTAATCATGCGGCCGTAAATATTTCGGCTACGAACGTACAATTCGCCATAAATCTAAACGGCTCTTATGTGAGCGCGGCGACAGCAGCTGCGAATCCAACGAATTATCGGTTCGTCAAGGTAACTACGCAGAGCGCGTCAACGCCGATGCTTTTTTCGGCGAGAGTACTGGGCGCCAATCATACGGAGTCAAGAAATGCGGTTGCAGGCATGTCAGTCGGTATCAACACTATCTGCGATTTCTTTCCTTTCGCGGTTGCGCTGAAAGATTCAGATACAACTGACGTCGGTTTTACTCCTCCGGCGCCTAACACAGTGATGACCCTGAATTTCGTTCAGGGTAACGGCAGCTCGATGACTCTCAAGGACAAAGACTACATCATCATCGAGGTCCCTGAGATTGCCGGCAATGGAGCCAAAGAAACCATCCAATTAGCCGCTGGAGTTACACAGGCTTGCCTGGGCCTGGGCCAGAACGTTCAATTCCACGCGACCCCTAGTTCAAACCAGAACAACGGACCCAAGCAGATAGTCGATGGCTCGAGTACGCGTTTCAATCTTTATGCGAATGGCCCTGGCAATTTGAACGCCACTGATTTTCCTCCTGACACTAATATTGCTCAAGGCATTACTTTCCAGCAATACGACGACCGCACAGTCGTTACGCCGCCGTCTCCTGGACCGGGCCAAGACCAGCGTCGCATTCTGATCGTACCCATCGTTGCACCCGGAACATACACAGGCACTCCCGTGAGTGCTCCTACTCTTAAGTTCGGGGCCTTTTTCTTAAAAAGCCTACCTACTGTAGACAGTCCCTGCTCGAAGGTGAACGATGGCTGCGCGCATTTCCAAGTCGAATGGATCGATGAGAGGCTGGTAATTGGCCGTGGTTCGTATACGCCTGGAGCGGGCACCACGAGTCTCACCTTACCGGTGCTCTACAAATGAGGTATTCATGAGAAAAAAGACGCCACTCAGAAATCTCATTACAAAATTTATCAGGTGCGATAGTGGCACTCAGATGATCGAGTTTGCCATCGTGTTTCCAGCGCTACTTCTTCTCTTCGCTGGCACGACTGAACTAGGCAGATTGTTCTATCAGTACACGACACTGGTGAAAGGTACCAGGGCCGCCGCACGTTATCTATCAACGCAACTGAACGTAGCAACAAGTACCACTGCTGCAAAGAACATTGTCCTATGCGGCAATGCTGCGGGATGCGGTGGAACCGGACAGCCGGCTGTAATGCTACCGAACCTGAACGCGAACAACATTGTAGTAACACCTCCCACAACAGGAGTGGGGGTCCACTACGTAACGGTTGAAATAACCAATTACAACTATCAGTTTCTTGTCTTCAATTTAAACGCAATGACTGGCCGTAACTTCAACGTCCCTCTGACCGCGCGGACACAAATGCGTTACATGGTTAAGTGAGGGGTTGAGCTAGATGTTAAGGAAGAAATTTCAAAAGACATGTGGTTACGAGCGCGGCGGCACTCTAATTGAATTCACTGTGGTGGCGTCGGTTTTTTTCATGATGCTGGTTGGGATTGTTTCCGCGGGAAATCTCTACTACACACACAACGCACTTGTCGAGGCGACGCGACGCGGAGCCCGATACGCAGTCATGCACCCGACTGGGAGTACTACGGCGGTGCAAAATGTTGTGATATATGGGACAGATAATCCCCCGAGCGGTGCAACATCCCTGGTCTATAACCTTCAGCCTGGTAACGTCTCCGTTACCTACTCCGGATTGAATATAGCGCAAGGTAGCGTAACGGTATCGATCACCAACTACACATTCCCCTTTGTACTCCCAACCAGAACGACTTCGATCACGATGCCCCCATATCGCACGACACTAACGGGCGAGTGCGCCGGACTTATACCGCCCGATATTTTTTAGAGGAAACAGGAAAGATTACGGGTTTCAAGGAATAGGTAAAGGTTAAAAACATGCATTCACTTTCGTTTATCACATTAAGCCAGAATCCTGAAGCTTCGAAAGAAGTCCGTGATGCTTTGAGCGAAACATCACGAGCGCGCGTGTTAGCGGAGAGCCAGGATGCGGACATGCTGTTCGTCGATACCGTTAGACTCCGGCCTTCGGCAGTTATCATAGTTCTGGAAACGGACGCAGCCGAAAAAGCTTTTCCTCTCATCAAGAAGCTGAGTGTGGCGGTGCCTGAGACAGCCATCATTACAGCCGCAAGTAATGCATCGCCGAATTTGATACTCGGCAGCATGCGAGCTGGCGCGCGCGAATTTTTGCAACTTCCAATCGTCGCTGATGAGCTGCGAACTGTGCTGGACCATGTCGCAGAGTTGTGCACCAGGGACGGCGAGAGTCATAGGCACGGACGAATTATAGGGGTCTTCTCGAGTAAAGGCGGCGCCGGCGTTTCTTTTTTAAGCGCTAATCTGGCTACGGCAATGAACGCGCAGACCTTGCTCGTAGATCTCAACCTACAGGCTGGCGACGCAGCATCTTTTGTCGGAGTAGAGCCTAGGTATTCGTTGGCTGACTTCGCCGCTAATCGAAATCGTCTCGATGATGCACTCATCAACAGTTTGGTTACTAATCACTCACGAAATTTGTCGTTGTTGGCAGCACCGCTTGAAGCACATGAGGCTGACGACATCACGGCTCAGAACGTGACGGAAGTTCTCCACCTTATGGGCCGGCGATATGAATGCATCGTTCTCGACCTGCCACATACTTTCGATCCAGTGACTGTTGCTGCCCTTGATTTAGCCGATGACATTTTGTTGGTCATGACATTGGACATTCCGGGAATTCGCAGCACCAAGCGGGCCCTGAAAGTCTTTGAACGACTTGGGTACCCACGCGGCAAGATTCGTGTTGTCGTTAATCGCTGGAGCAAGAGCATCGACGTGGAGCTACAGAAAGTTGAGACCCACCTCGACGAACAGTTAATCGGTTTTGTACCGAATGATTATCCCAAAGTGATTGAATCGATCAATCTCGGCCAACCGCTTGTGCAAGCTGAGCCTTCGTCGAAGTTGACGATTGAAATCAAACGCATAGCGGCCCTGGTCCAGGGAACCAATCACACAAGTTCTCCGCAACCCCGAAAAGGATTGCTGGGGTCGGTATTCGGGCGTTCGCGCAATAACGGAAATATTGAGTTTTTGGTGACGACCGACTTGGCGTAGACGAAAAGCTTGGCTGAGCAGGTAAACCACGTAAGAGAAAAGGAAAACGATGGCCTTAAGAGAACGATACATCAATGAGGGCACCGGCAGCCTCGTAGCTGAAGACGCCGTTTACGCTAATCAAAACTTCCAGGAGTTGAAAGCACGACTTCATCGCACGATTATCACTAAACTGGACTTAACCAAGCTGAATACGCTCGCACCGGAGCGCGTTCGTAGTGAAGTCTCAAGGATGGTCGAGGACTTGTTGATTGCGGAAGGCGTAGCACTCTCAGTCATCGAGCGCGATCGGCTGGTGAACGAGGTTCATCACGAGCTCTTCGGACTTGGACCACTCGAGCCGCTGCTCGCCGATCCAACCATTTCCGATATTCTCGTCAACTCGTACGCAAGCATCTACATTGAACGACGCGGCAAGCTCGAAAAGACTGCCATCAGTTTCAAAGATGACGAGCACCTGATGCGCGTTATCGAACGCATTGTTTCAACAGTTGGACGTCGCATCGATGAAGCGCAGCCAATGGTTGACGCTCGTCTAACGGATGGCTCGCGCGTTAATGCCATCATTCCACCGTTAGCTATTGACGGACCGATTCTCTCAATTCGGCGCTTCGGAACAGACCCCTTAAAAATGCCGGCTCTTATTGAAAATGGAGCTCTTACAAAAGAGATCGCGATACTGTTCGACATGTGCGTGAAAGCCCGTTTGAACATGATCATCTCCGGAGGCACAGGCGCCGGAAAAACGACCTTACTGAATGCCCTCTCCGCTTACATTCCTGTTGACGAACGCATCGTTACGATTGAGGACTCCGCTGAATTGCAACTGCAACAGCCTCACGTTGTAAGGCTGGAAACGCGTCCGCCAAATATTGAAAGCAAAGGCGAAGTGACGCAGCGAGATCTTGTGCGAAACGCTTTGCGCATGAGGCCTGACCGCATAATCGTCGGCGAGGTCCGCGGTGCTGAAGCGATCGACATGCTTCAGGCGATGAACACAGGCCACGATGGATCGCTTACAACGATCCATGCCAACAGCCCTCGGGACACACTCGGACGACTCGAGACGATGATCCAGATGACTGGAATGCGACTCTCAGACAAGGCAATGCGGCAACAGATCGCCTCGGCTATCGACCTTGTGATTCAAGTTGCGCGCCTAACTGATGGAACCCGTCGCATCACTTCTATTTCGGAAATTACCGGAATGGAAGGTGAAACCGTTGCGATGCAGGAGATTTTCCACTTTGAACGCACCGGGATCGATTCAATGGGCAAGGTCCTGGGCAGATTCCGCAGCACCGGCATTCGGCCGCGCTTCGCGGAACGCCTAAGACAGTATGGCATGCAACTGCCGGCGCTCTTTTAGGAGGTAGCTACGGAATGTTGATTTCCACAGTAGTCTTTCTATTCTTCCTGTTTTTGACTTACGCGGTATTCCTGTTGACGTCGCGCAAGTCCGACGCTCGACACATGCGACTCCAGAAGCGAGTTGCCGAGGCGTTGCAGGATTTTGGCTCGCAAGATCACGAAGTACAGATCTATCGCGAAGATTCGATCGGCGGCTACGCACCGATCAATCGAATTCTCTCCCCGCTCGATTTCATCAAGAAACTTGACGAGATCATTCGTCAGGCTGGTGTCCAGATTACCGTAAGTCGATTGCTTGGGTTCTGTGCTCTGGCTGGAACGCTGGGACTGCTTGCGGCTTCGACAGTGATGAACGTGGTGGTGGCTATCATACCAGCGGCATTAGCGGCGTCGCTGCCCTACCTCTATGTGTCATTCCTGCGAAGAAAACGATTGCGGAAAATTAATGCGCAACTTCCCGATGCTTTGGATCTGTTAGGTCGGTCGTTGGCTGTGGGCCATGCTTTCTCGGAAGCACTGAATCAGGTGTCAAGCGAAATGCCAGATCCTATCGCGACTGAGTTTCGCATTGTCTTTGAAGAACAGAAACTCGGCCTCTCGACAAAGGCGGCGCTTGATGGTTTGAGCGAGCGGGTTCCCTTAACCGATTTACGACTATGCATCACTGCTATGCACATTCAAAGAGAAACGGGGGGAAACCTGGCGGAAATTCTCGAGAAGGTAGCACAGACCATTCGCGAACGATTCAAACTGATGGAAGACTTTCGCACATTAACTACAAGCTCCCGCGGCTCTGCCTGGATTCTTTGTGCTTTGCCCTTCGGGATAGTTTTCTTATTAACAGCTATTAACCCCGATTACATGTCCCTACTGCTTCACGACTGGCGGGGACATTACATAATTGCGGCCGCGCTGTTATTACAGATCGTCGGAATGCTCGTGATAAGGAACATTCTGGCTATAAAGGTTTGAAGTTAGAGTTTTAGTAGGGGGACTGAGATCGATGTTATTCGCGTTAATAATAATTCTGACTTTCACGGGACTGTCGCTCGCGGTGATGAGTATCTATTTTCTCTTTGCCCGTCCCACCAGCACGATGAATGCGCGCCTGGAAAGCATCGATCCCTCGCTGGCCCTGATAGAAAACAATCCCATCACCGTCATGGCTGGGCGCGTGGCTGAGCCAATCAACCGCATCATTCCGATTTCCGCCGTTGAAGCATTGAAGATTCAAAAGAAATTGCTTCAGGCCGGATATCGTTCTCCCGAGGCTGCGACCGCATTTCGCGCAATTCAGGTCACCCTGTTAGTTGCGACCCCCAGTTTAGTAATGACGGCGTGTTTTCTACTCAATCGAAGTTTGAGCGACTTTGCTGTATTCGGAATGATTGGAGCTGCCGTTGGGTTCTACCTGCCTCGCTTTGTTCTCCATCGAAAGATTGCAGGTCGCCAGCAACGAATTACATGGGGTCTGGCAGATGCCATGGATTTGATGGTAGTAGCAGTCGAGGCTGGCCTGGGTCTTAATGCAGCACTCAATAAAGTAGGCGAAGAATTGAAACCGCTGCACCCTGAAATGCATGTTGAGATCGAGCTGGTCAATCTCGAGATTCGGGTTGGACGCAGCCGTGAAGAGGCGCTGCGCAATCTGGCCGAGCGTACTGGAGTCGAAGACATTCGCAGCTTCGTGGCCTTACTTATCCAGGCCGATCGCTTCGGATCGTCTATCGCCAAGGCAGTTCGAATCTTTGCAGACTCACTGCGAACCAAGCGACGCCAGCGCGCAGAGCAGATTTCGCAAAAGGCCGCGTTGAAACTGCTGTTCCCTCTTACTTGCTTTCTCTTTCCCGTAATCATTCTCGTAGTACTTGGCCCAGCACTTCTGAATTTGTACGACGTTCTGTTCAAGTAACGTTTTGATTTGCAACGACGTAAATCACAAAAGGAAGAACCAATGCTCAAACGTACATCGATAGTGCTTTTTCTCGCGGCCGCTTTGGTGCTCGCCACTCAGCCGGGCCACTCAGTTCATGGCGTTGTCATGACACCTGAGGAGTTAGCCATGCTCAGCTCCCTGGATGCACCCGACACCACGAGGGCTGAAAAATCGAAAGAGGATGGCAACGGTTTTATTCGCGCCTTAAAGGCTCCCTTCAAAGCACTGGGTCGCCTCTTTGGCGGGAAAAAGAACGACAGCAAGTTGCAACGGATCTCCGAAAAGGATCTCAAAAAATTTGAGAGCATTCCGTCACCAGTTGTCACTGACGCGAGAACAATCTCCAAAGAAACTGAGACGAATGTAAATCCCGTAGGCACTACAAGTGAGAGTGAATACTCAACGCACTTTAAAAGAGGACGGGACCTGTTGACTGGCGGCGACGTGAATGCCGCCATCACTGAATTATCACGCGCGATTTCGCTCGATCCGAAATCCGCTGAGGCCAGAAATCTTCTCGGCGTCGCTTACGAAGCAAAGGGCCTGCGAGATCGTGCGCTCGAGTCGTTCAAAGCCGCGGTCCAGGCAGACAAAAACAATGCGGAGTATTTGAACAACTATGGTTTCCTGCTTTTTAAGAACAACGATTTTGAAGATGCAACAAAATATCTGAAGCGCGCGGCAAAAGTATCGCCGGATAATCCACGCATTTGGAATAACCTGGGCCTGGCCCAGTGCCGGCGTGGGAAGTTTGACGACGCCTTCGAAAGCTTTTCACATGCGGGTGGTGAATTCAACGGCCATTTGAACGTGGCATCGCAACTGTTGGCCCATGGAAATGCGAAAGAGGCGATCGAACACCTGGAGAAAGCGCAAAAGATGCGGCCCAACTCAGCAGATGTGCTGGCGAAGCTGGTCGATCTTTACCAGATGACCGGACGAGCCCGGGATGCGGAAACTGCGCGGCGTTCGATTATTGCGTTGCAAACTTCTGCCGACGCCAAGAAGTAAGCTCACTATAAATCGGAGAATAAAATGGGCAACTTGAGTTTTCTTTCACGCGCAGAGATTGAAAGCCTTGGTCCACCCACTCCCGAAGAGCTCGACGAAATCGGTGTCTCACAAGCGTTTCTTCGTGATCTAACACTAAAGCACGTCGCGTCGCTGGCCAATCCCACCACAGCTTCCGTCGCCGAAAAGCTGCATCTGCCGCTGGCGTTAACCGACGAACTGCTCTATCAACTCTATCGCGAAAAACTCATCGAAATTCGTTTGCAGAGCGCGCTCGGTCAAACGCGCTATGCAATGTTGGACCACGGCTGGGAGCGAGTAGCACGCTTGCAAAATCATTGCGGCTACGTCGGGCCTGCGCCCGTTAGCCTCAACGATTACAGTCACATGATGAGGCTACAGGCAACGCCATCAAAGCCGGCCTCCATGGATACGGTGCGAACAGCATTTCGCGATCTGGTACTGCCGGAATCGCTTCTGAACACACTTGGATGCGCTATCAACTCTCGCTCTTCCCTCTTTCTCACCGGGTTGCCGGGCACGGGCAAGACGGCGGTTGCCGAAAGAATGAACGCAGTGCTGAGCGGTACTCTCTGGATACCTTACGCGATTGAGATCGATGGCCAGATTATCCGCACTTACGACTCTCACAACCACCGCGCGGTTCCGGAACGAACGATTCCGAACGAGTTCGATCGCCGCTGGATTCGCATCGAGCGACCGATGATCGTAGTCGGTGGTGAACTGACGCTGGAGAATACTGACCTCGTCTGGTCTGAATACTCACGCTTCTATGAAGCGCCGTTTCAGATGAAATCAAATGGCGGGACACTCGTCATTGACGAGCTGGGCCGGCAACGCGTCACTTGCCGCGATCTGCTGAACCGCTGGATTATGCCGCTGGAAAAGCGAGTCGACTTTTTGACGTTGCACAGTGGTAAGAAAATCGAAGTACCCTTTGAGCAGCTCGTCGTCTTCTCAACCAATCTCGATGAAAAAGAATTTGTCGATGAGGCTTTTCTGCGGCGGATGGGGTATCGCGCGCGGCTGGAGTTACCTACGCCCGGAGCCTATGGCGAGATATTCAGGCGTGCCGCTCTCTCAAGAGGACTCGCAGTGGACCATGAGAGCATGAATTACCTGCTCCACAAGTATGGCGAGGAAGGGCGTCCAATGAAGTGTTGCGAGCCAAGAGATCTGTTGAATCGGATTTCCGATATTTGCTCATTCGAAGGACGTCCGCTACAGCTCTCAGCGGCAATCATCGACGCCGCCTGGCGAAACTACTTCGGAGCCGCACATAGCTTCGAAGCGTTCAATGTCGCGCAACCACAGTCACGGGCAGTTGCTGTCTGATCAGAGCGCCAACGGCGCTGAGATAAATGATGAATCGCCAACTTAGTTCTGCCGGCCTGACGATTCTTTTAATGCTCTTCGCGTGCACGCCCCTCGTCGCGCAACGTTCTCCTGAACCCGACCAACCCGGTGAACTCGTTGGCAAGCGAATCATATTCAGCGATGGCGCAACGCTCGACGTCGATGACGCATGGAAACAAGGCGACACTTTTTGGTACCGCCTGCAGGGAACTTCTCAAAGCGTCCATCGCGAAGTGCGTAAGATCGAAAACCGGTACAAGGAAACCGCAGCCGCAACGAACGTTGCTCCAGCAACAAAAACCGTTGAGCCGAAGGCTCCGGCCGTTCCCGCCGCGTCCTGGATTTATCTCGTGGACGGTGCTCGCCTGCGTGTAGATGAAGTCAGAGAAGTGGCTGACGGCGCCTGGTACAACCGCGGGAAAGTAACGATTTTCCTTGAACGTGAACGTATCGCTCGTATCGAGCGCGAACCGGAGGCGTCAGCCGAATTAGGACAAGAATGGAAACAACATGGGTGGTCATCGGGAAGTTCCTCGATCGATGATTTGATCAAGACGACTGCATCCCGTTTTGCGATTGACCCTTACCTCGTTTTTCTGGTAATCGAGCAGGAATCGCGCTTTCATCCACGTGCAGTCAGTCCGAAAGGCGCTCGGGGCCTGATGCAGTTAATGCCCGGAACCGCTCGACGTTTTGGCGTATCGCGTCCCTTTGAGCCTGCGGAAAACATTCGCGGCGGCACGCAATATTTGAAAGAACTGTTGACTATGTTTAACGGCCGGGTAGATCTGGCCCTGGCGAGTTATAATGCGGGCGAGGGTCGGGTCCTCGATTATGGTAACCGGGTGCCTCCTTTTAAAGAGACACGCGATTATGTCAAACGAATAAGCAGCCGCTATCGCACCAGTTTGGTTCAGAATGAATCGGGGCCGGCTGCAAAGACACCACGTCGTCGCGCACAGAAGAGGAAGTCATCATGAAGCGTTTTCCATTCAGACGTAGTCTCCTCCTGGTTCTGTTGCTCCTGCTAAATTGCTCGTTGATCTGGGCGCAGTCGCGCACTCATGATGCGCCCCTGACGAATGCCGCCATTGTTAAGCTCGTTAAAGCAGGCTTCAAAGAAAAGTCGATAATCACGATCATCGCTTCGAAGCCCGTAAATTTCGATTTATCGACTGACCGTCTCATCGAGCTCAAACGCACCGGTGTGACCGAAAAAGTGATCCTCGCGATGATGGCGCGCCAGGAAGGCTCTGAGTTTCCTGACGATTCTTTGAGTGACGAGGAGTTCTTCAAACAATCAACCAACGCCGCCAAGGATCCGGGTAAAACAGGCGATTCAAACGAGAGCAGTACGAACATCTTCGGCTCGAGCGGCAGTAGCCAGGGCTCAACGAGGACACGTGGTGGCAGTGGTTCTTCATCAGGCGACACAGTAACGACTGGCTCGGCCACTGTGCGTATCCTCCGTCCACCGACTGAAGCAGGAGGAGCACCGGCGAAACTCGAGAAGACAAAGAGCCTCACAAACGATTCGATTTGCGAACTCGTCGAAGCGGGCTTTTCAGAAGGAACGATTATCCGGCGCATCGAGCAATCGCCGGTTGAATTCGATCTCTCTGCTGCGAAGGTTGAAGAGTTGCGCAAGCGCCGGGTCAGCGAAAAGATCCTGGCCGCGATGAAGGCTGCGATGGGCGACGAGTCGAGTAAGTAAGTTCAAGCTTGCCCCAAAAACCTCAAGACTCTGCCCGGCTGCGGGAAAACTTTGGAAATTTGTCGTGATTGGGTGTTTCTAATTTCAGATGATCCGCACCAATAAGAGTAGATGGCCCGTAATTCTGCTGCTCTTAATCCTGGCGGCACTTCTATTTCTGCCGTACAGCTTCGTTACTAGTGCGCAGAAACAAACCTCACTGCGCGGCACCCAACGAAAAGCAACTCCTCGGCCAAAAGCTGCTCCAACGCCGACGCCCACGGCCCTCGAATCACTGGGTGCTCCCCCGCCCGTACCAACTCTGCGCCAGAAACGCGAGGAACAGGATGTTAACCCCGGTGACGTTATTTCGGTAAACACCACCGAAGTGATGATTCCGGTTACCGTACGCGACCAAAATGGGCGCCTTGTAAACGAACTGACTCGCAATGACTTTCGTGTTTTCGAAAACGACCGAGAGCAGCCGTTGAGCGATCTCGCGTTACGCCAGGTGCCGGTTGATGTGATCTTGATGGTCGACGCATCATCCTCAGTAGCAACCAACCTGGACGACTTCCGGCGTGCGGCCGAAGGGTTTGCCGATCGACTCACGGATGAAGATCGTATCAGCCTGATAAAGTTTGACGATCGGGTTGAACTTTTGCAGGATTGGACTCACAGTCGTTTTCAGTTGCGACGCGCCCTGGGTCGAATCGAACCGGGAATGTTCACGCGCTTTAACGATGCCCTGTTGCTCGCTGCGCGCGAACAGTTCGGCGAGACGAAATCACGTCGAGCGGTCATCGTATTGTCAGACGGCATCGATAGTGGACGTGGTGCTGCGACGCTCGAGGAGGCCGTGCAGGCACTACTGCGCGCGCAGGTCAGTGTTTATGTCGTGAGCAACACTGAGATCTCTCGAGCCACGAAACGAGCTGAGTTGGATTCCCTGACTGGAGGCTCCGACTCGGCAGTACGTTTCAATCAACTCCGCATCGATGATCTGCGTACAGGACTCCGCGTTCTGGATTTAAGCGAACAGAATCTGGCACAACTTACCGCCACTACGGGTGGCAAGCTGTATAAGCCGCTGAGTTTTGCCGGACTTGAGAGCACGTATGCGGAGGTCGCTGAAGAGCTGCGTCACCAGTATGCGCTGTACTATACCCCTTTGAACAAAGCGCGCGATGGAGGATTCCGTCGCATTCGCGTGGAAATGACCAACCCCGCTTATAAAGGCCATACTCGGGTCGGCTATTTCGCTCCGAAGTCATAAGAACCAAAACTCAGGAAAGATGCCACGGGCTTGTCCCGTGGAGTATTACGCTCGTCGCTACACCGAAGATCGAAAGGGAGCCTGGATGCCACGGCCTTGGGCCGTGGAGGTTCACGTTCTTAGCTAAATAGCGGGAAACGTGAAGCTCCACGGGCCAAGCCCGTGGCATCTGAAGACCTTGGTCGTGGGATTCTGATAGCTGCACACATGAAACTCCACGGGGCAAGCCCGTGGTATCTTCGACTTTTGTGCAAAGCGGGTTTCGTCCCACGCTGAGAATGATGAACGCCTTCGACGTACTATTGTGCTTTGAGTATCAACCTTAACAATCCTCCCTCCGATCCTTTATCCGAACAGTGGATTGATCTGCGGCTGGTTTCAACAATGCGTCTTATGTTGGCCGCAGCTGCGTTGTTGGTGATTTTTCTCGATCCTTCTGAACGAGATGGTTCTCTAAAGCTCACTTATATTGCTCTCGCGCTCTACACGATCTATAGCGCAGCAATTCTTTTCTTATCGGTTCGTCGCAGCGATCTTATTCCCACCCGACACATGCACTGGTTCGACATGGTCTGGTTTCTCGGCCTGATTTCGTTGAGCAGTGGTACAAGCAGCATTTTTTTCAGTTACTTCTTCTTCGCCATTCTCGTCGCTTCGTTCGGGTGGGGCTACACCGCCGGCTTGCGCCTGACTCTGGTTTCCGCCTTTCTCATCTTGCTTGTTGGCTTTTTGACTGCGCCTCCGGGCTTCGAATTGTATCGACTCTTACTGCGGCCCATTCAGTTGCTCATCCTGGGTTACCTGATCTCACGTTGGGGCGGATTCAAAATCAACTTGCGCGACCGCTTGCAACGCTTGCAACTGCTTAAGGACGTGACCGTCCTCTGCAATCCGCGCTTCGGTATCGATCGCACAATCAACACCATTCTTGAGAGTCTTCGGTCCTTTTACGATGCCGACAGTGTTCTCTTGCTGATTCCTGCTGAACGGAACAAAGATTCCTATCAGGTCTATCGCGCCCGGCGCGGTATTTACTCGGCCGGATTGACACCTCCGGTAATAAGCGCGGAGGCTGCGGATTTGTTCTTGCTACCGTTCCCCAATCACGCGGTGATTCACCAAAAAGATGGTTCGGAACAGACCTCGTTGTTCGATATCAAAACCCGCAAATTCGTTCCGGGCGATGCAACGGTCAGTAGTCGCGTTGAAAGCGCGCTGGAAACCGCAAACTACGTGTCCGTTCCGGTTCACAATCGTCACGAACCTATGGGCCGTCTATATCTATGTGGGAGTCAGAATCACTTCGATAACCTGGCCATGGACTTCGTGCTTCAGTTGTTGGACCACATAGCTCCATTGATGGAAAACATCAGACTCGTCGACAGCCTCGCGTCGGACGCTGCCGAACAGGAGCGCCATCGGATCGCGCGCGATATACACGACAGCGTCATTCAACCTTATGTCGGCTTGCAACTAGGCATTGCCGCACTCGCCCAAAAACTTCGAGCAGGAAACACCGATGTTCTTGCCAACGTCGAGGAACTACTCGAGCTCACGAATCAAGAGTTGGTCGAGATGCGGCTTTATGTGTGGGGACTGAAAGCAAGTGAAGACCGCCGAGACGTTCTCCTGCCGGCGATTCATCGTTTCGTCACAAGATTTGCTTCGGTTACCGGCATACATGTCGACGTGATGACTCGTGGCAAGGTCGAAGTCAACGATCGATTGGCGGCAGAACTATTCCAGATCGTGGCGGAAGGATTAAGTAATGTCAGACGTCACGCTCTCTGTAACGAGGCCCGAGTGGAGATCGACTGTGAGCCCGGCCGGCTGCAGCTTCAGATAAAGAATCGCCGTCCGGGGGAAGCCGGCGATCTCAATCGAGCAGGCAATCACAACGAGCAAACCCTCTTCACTCCTCGTTCAATTTCGGAGCGAGCGGCGTTATTCGGAGGAGAAACCAGAGTTTCAATTGACGAAAACAACTATACAGTCGTGAACGTCGCGATTCCGCTGTAGACATTTGTGAAATTCCGCGAAGTCTGCATAATATTTCGACAGTTTCTGCTGATTTATCTGGTGAGTCCCCCTGTTTTGGAGCCTCATGACGACTCAACGTCCCATCACCATAATGATCATTGACGATCACGTCGTAATCCGCAGCGGCTTACGGATGTTGATTGAACACGATCAGCGGATGGAAGTTATTGCCCAGGCCGGCAATCGGATTGAAGCACTCGAACGGGCCGCCAACAGTCGTCCTGATGTGATCATTTTGGATCTGGTGCTTGGTGACGAAGATGGATTGTCGTTTCTACCGGAGTTATGCCAGGCGAGCCCCAGCTCACGCGTGCTCGTACTGACTGGTGTTCAAAATCCGGATGCACATCGAACCGCGATCCGGCGCGGTGCGATGGGAATCGTCTTGAAGGAACATGCTGCCGATCAGTTGCTTAAAGCGATCATGAAAGTCCATGAAGGCGAGGTGTGGATCGAGCGCTCAATGATGGGCAGCATGATCCAGGAGTTTAATAAACCAACCACTGTGGATCCTGAAATAGCGAAGATCGAGTCATTGACCGATCGCGAGCGTGAGGTCATCGCGCTGGTTGGTGAAGGACTCAAGAACAAGCAAGTCGGCGAGCGGTTGTTTATCAGTGAAACTACTGTAACGCATCACCTGAGCTCGGTGTTTTCCAAACTCGATGTCTCCGATCGTCTCGAGTTGATCATCTACGCCTTCCGCCACGGTCTCGCCAAGATGCCGAAGTAATTCGCCCGGCAGGATTCTGCCAATTCGCGCGCTGAAAAATCCCAGACAACTGCCAGATAAATCGGCATGGATCTCCATTGCTCGCCTACGGAGGACGAAAGTAATCAATTTGTGTCATGGAACCGGTCCCCCTGAAAATCCGGATCCTGATCATTAATGATCAGTTAGTTGTGCGCGACGGACTCCGTATGCTGCTCGAGAACGAAGGGGCCATTAACGTCGTCGCGATGGCCGGCACTCGCTCCGAAGCTCTGGAAATCGCTGCGCGCCAAACGTGCGATCTGATAATTCTCGATCTGGAACTCGGCGGGCACAGTGCCCTTTCTCTAATCCCTCAATTGCGTGAAGCTGCCAAAAGCGCGCGCGTGCTGTTGCTGAGTGGTTTGCGTGATTCGGAGACGCACCAAAGGGCGGCTCAATTGGGAGCAATGGGAGTAGTTTTAAAGGATGATGCTGCCGATCTCCTGCTCAAGGCAATTGAGAAGGTTTACAAAGGTGAAGCGTGGTTCGACCGTCGCACTGTGGGAACATTACTCTCGCGATGGTCCAGCCAGGAAAAAGAGTCACTCGATCCGCATCAGAAAAAAATCGCGTCGCTCACGAACCGAGAACGACAAGTGATTGATCTGATTGCGCAAGGACTGAAAAACCGGCAAATCGCCGAACGGCTCTTCATCAGCCAAACCACTGTCACACATCGCCTGAGCTCAATCTACGCGAAATTGGGAGTGTCTGACCGGGTCGAGTTGGTGGTCTATGCGTTTGCCAACGAACTCGCGAAAATGTCCACGTAATCTTGTCGCCTGCAGTGGCAGGATCCTGCCGTTTAGACTGCCCAAAATGTGCACAAACATGCTGCAAAAATCGGCAAACACCTCCGTTGTGAGAAATTCATAATAGAAATACCATCCAGATATCAAAAAGCGCCGAAGCTACCGCTGGTCCATGGACCATGCGTCAGCTGTCGCCCCCGGCGCAGTTATCGGTGATTCTTAACTCGTCTGGGACGCTTTCCCAACCTTGCGTAGCGTCACTGGCACTCGGAAGCAAAAGCTTTCGCCTAATTCTATGGCACCCGGCGCCACAGGTTTTTTGTCTCAGTCGCACTTTAAATGCGCGATTACCCCTCGATAAGGAGCACTCCCATGTTTGCCCAGCGTAAGTCAGATCGTCGCTCTTTCCTCTCGAGTCGCCGTTATTCGGCTCCTCGCCTGGCCTTGATCACCTTAATTGTATTTGGATTATCGGTGATTGCCGGCTTCACCGTAACCGCCAAGGCCCCTGGCTTTGTGAAAGCAATGGTTACTGGATCCTCTTCCGTTCCGGAGCCTGTTATACAGCCCGTTCCGCTGCATCCGCTGGCGCACCTCTTAAACGCTCCAAGTGTGATCGAAACGACCGTCTATACGGATAAACCGAACTACCAACCTGGTGAAACAGCGATCATAACCGGCTCAGGATTCTGGCCGAACGAAGTGGTCACGCTCCAGGTGGTCCACACTGACGGGATTGGTGAGGGGGGAGCTGGTCATGCCCCCTGGACTGTGACGGCCGATGACTTCGGCAACTTTACTACCACCTGGTTTGTCGATCCGGACGACTCAGGGGGCAGTACGTTTCTATTGACTGCTCTCGGCGCAAGTTCCGGACTTAACGCGGAAACTTCCTTCACTGACGGCTCCGCGAATCTCGATACCTGTGCCAACGGACCAAGCAACGCTCCGGTGTTTTGTACCGGCGGCAATTGGGACAACGGCAATCTCACTAGCAGCAAGTCTCATTATTTTGAAGGCAACTCGGTTCCATATCGCGCTGTTTTATCAAACCTGATTGCGGGTAACACATACACACTCACGATCGAATACGACACGACTCAGGGTGGAAAGCACGCGTTCGATTACCTGACTAGTTTCGATGCAACCGAAGCGCAGCCGGGCAACAACCCGTGTACACAGAAATCGGGAAACTCTGTCGTCAACATCTGCAACGTGGGATCGTTCAACACCTTAGCTATCCCCACTGATCCAAACGTCACGGCCAACAGCGTCAGTCAAGCTCCCGGCGTCTTCACCCTTTACAATGGCGACACCATGTCAATCGTGGGAGGGCCTTACACACTTAGCGGCTCGTATGCTGGAAATAGTTCGACCGCAATCACGGTCCAGTTTAATGCAACCGATACGACCGCCGTGCTCGCGTGGGGCGGCCATATCTCGACCCGACCGGATTGGGGTCCGAACAATTCCGCGATTTCGATCAACGGTTCTCCGTATCACATGCGTCTGACGGCTCTAAGCTGTTCCGGGGCCGGCGAAATTTGTAATGTAGGTAATCAGGACCACCAGCTCTCCGCCGAGCAGGTGTTCTTCCCGATTCAACTCACCATCATCAAAGAGACGAATCCGGACGACGCTCAGGTCAAAACCTTTAACTATACGACCACCGGTAACAACCTTGGTCCATTCTCCCTCACGCCGCCAAACGGCACGACGCCGGCTCAAACACAGTTCAGCCTAACTGATACAACCGCCCGGACTGTGACTGAGTCGGATCCACATGCTTCGGCTCCCCAATTTACCCTGACAGGGCTTTCATGCACGCAAACGGACGGAGGATTGGGAACTGGCACTCTGACGACCGATACGAGTACCAGAACAGTCAGTTTCACTCCTAAGGAAGGACAGTCTATCTCCTGTACGTTTACGAACGAGGAAGATTTCGATGTAACCCGAGGCAAGATCATCGTCGACAAGGTCACCAATCCCAGCGGTGACCCGACGAGCTTCGACTTCACTACGACTTACGGAAGTCCGTTTAGTCTGACTGACGCGGCGCCGCCAAACAATAGCGGGTTCCTGCTGCCCGGCAGTTATCAAGTGAGCGAGGCAGCGAATTCAGATTACACGACGTCAGCTACATGCACGTCGAGCTTGGGTCAGCCAGCCGAGAATCCCAACTCAATAAATCTCGATGCGGGCGAAATAGTGACTTGTACTTTCACCAATACCAAGAAACCAAAACTGACTGTCACCAAGATCCTGGTACCGTCCAACGATTCTGGTAAGTTCAATCTGCAGATCGATGGCGTGACGCAGGCTGCCAATGTCGGCGATGGCGGCACTACCGGTGCGCAGTTTGTCTCCATCGGCTCGCACACAGTCGGTGAGACTGCGGGCACAGGTACTGATCTTAACGACTACACCACCGCCATCGGTGGTGACTGCGATGCTGCCGGTAATGTCAGTCTGGCGGCAGGTGAGAACAAGACCTGCACCATCACTAACACACGTAGACCTAAACTGACCGTCACCAAGATCCTGGTGCCGTCCAACGACACTGGTAAGTTCAATCTCCAGATCGATGGCGTGACTCAGGCTGCTAACGTCGGTGACGGTGGCACTACTGGAGCGCAGTTTGTCACCGTCGGCTCGCATACGGTCGGTGAGACGGCGGGCACGGGTACTGATCTTAACGACTACACTACTGTCATCGGTGGCGACTGCGCAGCAAACGGAAGCGTGTCGCTCGCCGCAGGTGAAAGTAAGTCCTGTACGATCACCAATACACGTAAACCGAAACTAACAGTCACCAAGATCCTGGTGCCATCCAACGATTCTGGTAAGTTCAATCTCCAGATCGACGGCGTGACCCAAGCTGCCAACGTGGGCGATGGCGGCACTACCGGTGCACAGTTTGTCAGTATCGGCTCGCATACAGTCGGTGAGACGGCGGGCACGGGTACTGATCTTAACGACTACACCACTCTCATCGGTGGTGACTGCGCACCAAACGGAAGCGTTTCGCTCAACGCAGGTGATAATAAGACCTGTACGATCACGAATACACGCAAACCCAAATTAACGGTTACGAAGATCCTGTTACCATCCAACGACACTGGTAAATTCAATCTCCAGGTCGATGGTGTTACGCAGGCTGCCAATGTCGGCGACGGCGGCACTACCGGTGCGCAGTTTGTCACCATCGGCTCACATACAGTCGGTGAGAGCGCCGGCACGGGTACTGATCTTAACGACTACACTACCGTCATCGGCGGTGACTGCGATGCTTTCGGCAACGTCAATCTGGCGGCAGGCGAAAATAAGACCTGTACCATCACCAACACGCGCCGGCCTAAGCTGACCGTCACCAAGATCCTGGTGCCGTCCAACGACACTGGTAAGTTCAACCTCCAGATCGATGGCGGGACTCAGGCTGCTAACGTCGGTGACGGTGGCACTACCGGTGCGCAGTTTGTCACCGTCGGCTCGCATACGGTCGGTGAGACTGCCGGCACCGGCACCTCGCTCGGCGACTACACAACTGAAATCGGAGGTGACTGCGATGCCGCCGGCAATGTCACTCTTGCGGCGGGTGAAAGTAAGTCCTGTACCATCACCAACACACGCAGACCGAAACTAACCGTGACGAAGATCCTGGCACCATCCAACGACACTGGTAAGTTCAATCTCCAGATCGATGGCGGGACTCAGGCTGCCAATGTGGGCAACAACGGCACCACCGGTGCGCAGTTTGTCACCATCGGCTCGCATTCAGTCGGTGAAACTGCCGGCACCGGCACTTCACTCGGCGACTACACAACACTAATTGGCGGTGACTGCGATGCTGCTGGGAATGTCAGTCTGGCGGCAGGCGAGAGTAAGACCTGCACCATCACTAACACACGCAGGCCCAAACTAACCGTGACGAAGATCCTGGTACCGTCCAACGATACTGGTCTCTTCAATCTCCAGGTCGATGGTGGAACTCAGGCTGCCAATGTGGGCAACAACGGCACCACGGGAGCACAGTTTGTCAACATTGGTTCGCACACCGTTGGTGAAACCGCCGGCACCGGCACTTCACTCGGCGACTACACAACAATAATTGGTGGTGACTGCGATGCCAGTGGCAATGTCAGTCTCGCCGCAGGCCAGAGTAAGACCTGTACCATCACCAACACACGCAGACCACGACTGACCGTCACCAAGATCCTGCTACCAGCGAACGATACTGGTCTGTTTAATCTCAAAATTGATGGCGTCACGCTCGCTGCCAATGTCGGCAACAACGGCTCCACGGGACCGCAGTTTGTCACCATTGGAGGGCATACCGCCAGCGAGACTGCGGGCACTGGAACTTCGCTCGGTGACTACGTCACTACTATCGGAGGTGACTGCGCAGCAAATGGAGCTGTTTCGCTGGTCGCCGGTGATAACAAGGCCTGCACCATCACCAACAAGAAGAAAGGTATGGCTCAGGTCGTGAAGACCGTGAAAGGACAGCCGCCCGCGGCGAATCAGAGCTTCACGTTCGAACTGCGGCAGGGCGCCTCAACCTCTTCTGACGGCACCGTTCTCGAATCGACGAACACTGATGCGAGCGGTAACATTAACTTCACCACGAAGCTCAATCCTGGCGACACGTATCAGATATGCGAGTGGGTCTTCCCAGCCTGGAACTCGAACCTCGCGGGTGATGGGCCGCTGTTTGTTCCGAGCAGCATCATCCCGCCGGCACTTCCAAACCCGAACGTCAATAATC
>Ga0126376_10000157_pt1 | contig 31488 bp, 26 predicted proteins | sample PanSoiMetPlot_15_FD_92760 | JGI IMG/M metagenome (GOLD analysis project Ga0126376, IMG submission 92760) | Tropical forest soil microbial communities from Panama - MetaG Plot_15 | ecosystem: Environmental > Terrestrial > Soil > Tropical forest > Bulk soil | place: Panama | collected 2016-02-17 | reverse complement strand
GACCGAATTACCAATGGCCCCGCACGCAATGGGGGTAAAACCGGCGAGCAGCGATTGAGTCATCGGACCCCCGCCTGCAAAGGGAACGGTGACGAAACTGACCCCAAGTTCCTGCTTAAGGAGTTCGATCGACAGCGATGGCGTCGTGCCGGTCCCAGGGGAAGCGACACTGAGCTGCCCGGGACTGGCCTTCATCGAGTCGATCAACTCCTTCATCGTTTTGGGCGGAAAATCGTGATTGACCAGCCAGGAGTTCGGAGAGGCTCCCGCCCTGGTAACGGGGATGAGATCCTTCTTCACGTCGAAAGGAATTTTCTTGTATAGGCTCGGGTTCACCACGATGCTCGATGAGGCGAACAGGATCGTGTACCCGTCGCCTGCTGCGTGCGCGGCATCTGCCATCCCGATATTGCCGCCGGCTCCGCCAATGTTTTCGACGTAGAATTGCCGCCCGAGCCGCTCGGAGAGCCTCTGCACGATGACGCGAGTAGCGATGTCGGTTACGCCCCCGGCGGGGAATGGCACGATTACCTTGACGGGGTGATCAGGATAGCCCGCGGCATGCAAGCTGGATGTCGAGGCAACAGCCAGCACCCCGAGCAGCGCAGAAATTTTGAGAATAGCCATGTGTTGCTCACGATGCATGTCGTAATTTGCCGACCGTTATGCTGTGCCCGTTCGGCAACATGATCAATCGACAAACCGCGTGAGCTGGTCAACCGATCTTCCGGTCGCTGCAGAAAGATAGCTCATGTCAACGTACCCAGGAACCTGGGCGCTCATGTCGGCTTTGCTGAAGAAGGTGGTGCCTTGCTTCGCCACATTGACCATGGTGCGCACGTCTGCCCGGACATCCCAGATGCCATGTTTCCAAGCTTCCGCAATAACGTCCTTGCTTACGCCGGTATATTCGGTGATCAGGCTGACGGCCTTGTCCGGATTCTTGACATAGAATTCGAGCGACTCCGAATAGACCTTGAGAAACCTCACTGCCAAATCCCGGTCCTTGAGGAAATCGGTATTGGCTGCAAGGATTTGGTTTCCGGCGCCGTACTTTTCAGTTTTGCCGATATCGCAGCACGGCGGATAATAACCGTAGCCTTCGACGACGGCGCGATCGAGAACCGGCGACCACAGCACCAGGCCATCGAGATCGCCGCTCTTGAGCGCTTGCAGCTCGGCAGGCCCGGCCGACGTCGTGTTGATCAGACTGATTTTCGAAGTGTCGACGCCATTTTCTTTGGCAGCCAGTGTGAATAGTATCGTCACGTAGCTTCCTGGCGGTCGGCCAATGCGTTTTCCTTCGAGGTCCTTCCACGATTTGACGTCAATCCCTTTGCGCATGATGAGATTCTGACCACCCAGTTGCTCTCCCGCGATGATCTTGACGTTCGCAACGTTTTGCTCGGCCATGACTGCTGGGCTTTGATAGCCCAACGTGCCGAGCTCGATGCCGCTCTGCAGATTGCGCTGCATGTCTGCATTTGTACCGGCTGGAATGTGCTCGACCCGGAAGCCAGCATTTTCCGCAAATGGTCCGATGCCCCACAGCGGGATTGCGCTGACGCTGCGCGCCGACGTGATACGGATGTGCTTTGGCTCCTCGGCGGCCACGTTGCAGGCCGCGCCGATTGTCGAGGCAAGAGACAGCACCGCCGCAGCGGTTGGAAAATAACGACGCCAGATGCCGAGAAAGCCATTCAAAATTGCTGGCATGTTCTCTCCTGTTCGATCAAGCTGCACGAGCAGAGGTAGGCCAAACCCAAGGCGAAATCACCCCGCCGCGCAGTGCAAATCCGCATGATATTGCATCATGCGCGCGCCGGTTGGCGAGCCAATCGCACGGGTGCGACCCCGTATCGCTGCCATCACTCAGGTGTAGCGGTTCGGCCAGCGATATACGCGGCGCGGTTCGTTCGCTATCAATGGAACGCCTAGCGTAAACTATTGAAAGAGGAGCGTAATGCCGACCAAGCAAAGAATCGTCGCGATTGAGGAGCACTATTGGATTCCCGAGTTGCGCGACCGCTACAGCGGGCCTCGAGGCATCTCGGCGCATACTCCAGCGCGCCAACTCGACGACCTTGGCGAGATTCGGCTTGCGGAAATGGATGCGGCCGGCATCGACATGCAGGTCATCTCACATATGCAGCCGGGAACGCAGATCTTCGACGCCGAGACCGCGATTACACTGGCCCGCAAAGCCAACGACGTGCTTTATGCGGCAACACGCGCGCACCCGACGCGGTTTGCCGGCTTCGCCGAGTTGCCAACGGTCGATCCCAAGGCCGCGGCCGATGAACTCGAACGCACCGTTGCGCAGTATAATTTTAAGGGTGCGCTGATTAACGGCCTTGCTGCCGGAGCCTTCCTCGACCATAAAAGATTTTGGTGCATTTTCGAACGGGCGCAGGCGCTCGACGTTCCGATCTATTTGCATCCGGGAATCCCGCACCATGCCGTCACCGACGCCTACTACTCCGACTACCGCCGCGGCGATTTTCCGTTTCTGTCGGTAGCGTGGGGTTTTACTGCTGAGACCGCCATCCATGCCATCCGTCTGGTTGTCAGCGGCGTATTTGAGGCCTTTCCACGGTTGAAAATCATCCTTGGCCATCTCGGCGAAACGATTCCATTCACGCTTTGGCGCTGTGACTGGATTCTTGAACATGTCGGCGACCGCCGCGCATTCGCGGACGCTTTCCGCGGGCATTTTTATTTGACGACCAGCGGAAACTTTCAGCCATCGGCGCTGGCCTGTTGCATTGCCGAGCTTGGCATCGATAGAATCATGTTCGCGGTAGACTATCCCTATAATTCCAGCGCCGAAGGCGTCGCATTCGTCCGCACCGCGCCGATCAGCGAAGCAGACAAGAAAAAAATTTTCCACGCCAACGCGGATCGCTTGCTGCGTCTTTGTGGGTGAAACAGCGGCAATGTGTTACAGGTTAGCTGCATGGTGGGCGTACCCATAGCACTGGCGCCGCCAAGGAACTGAGTAATGAATCGCGTGCCAAATCCCATCCTCGGCCCGAATAAGTTCAAGTTCGGCTTGTTCAATGCCAATTGCGACGGTGGCTTCGCTATCAGCAAGGCGCCCGAGCGTTGGCGCTGCGAATGGGATGATGTCGTCAAGGCTTGCGTGATGGCGGATGAGGCCGGGATCGACTTCATCCTGCCGGTGGCGAAGTGGCGAGGGCTCAGTGGTGAAGCCGACAATCTCGGCCGTTCGTTCGAGACGCTGACCCACGGCGCTGCGATCGGCGCCCTGACCAAGCGGATTGGTCTATTCGCCACCGTGCACGTACCATTGGCGACGCCGGCTTTTGTCGCCAAGGCGATCGCGACGATCGATCACGTCACGCACGGCCGTGTCGGCCTCAACATCGTGTGTGGATGGAATCAGGACGAATTTAGCGTGCACGGGGTGAGCATTGATCCGGAGCGCCGTTATGATCAGGGGCTGGAATGGTTCCGGATCTATGCCAAGATTTTAGAGGGCGGTCCGCCGTTCGATTGGGATGGGGAATTCTACAAGTTGCGCGGCGTGACCACGAACCCACTCACGCTCCAGCGGCCGCGGCCGCCAATCATGTCAGCCGGATTTTCGCCAAAAGGTCGCGACTTTGCAGCGCAAGCGGCCGATCTCCTGTTCACCTCCGTTTCTAACCTGGAGCGCGCGCCAGTCATCGTCAAAAGTGTGCAGGACTTTGCAGCGCGTTATGGCCGCAAGGTCGCAGTGTTCACGACGTGCCATATCGTCTGCCGGCCGACTCGCAAGGAGGCGGAAGATTTCTATTACTATTTTGCCGAGGAGATGGCCGATCGCGAATCGCTCGCCTACATCGTGCAGCAAAAGGAAGCGACGGCTGGCAGCGACATCCCCAAATCGGAACGCCCGGACACCAACCCGCAGGCTAATACTCGCCGACGCGGGAAGATTTATTCAGGAACGTTTCCGGGCTGCTACACGATCGTCGGCACACCGGATGACGTGGCCGACGAGATGATCGAGATGAGCGAAGCCGGCTTAGCCGGAGCTTCCATTTGTTTTCTCGATTACCTGGCGGCAATGCCGTATTTCATCCAGGAGGTGTTGCCGCGACTTGAATACGCTGGTCTGCGCGAAAAAGGCAGCACCGCTGCGCGCAGCGTTGCTATGGTCTAGCCGTTATCCTGCGGCTTCGCGCAGCCTAACGCGTAGTCCGCGACATTCCTTGCCTTGACAGATTTGCAAGGCTCTTCCTACCGTGAGCTTTATTTTCGAGGCTTTCTAGATGACGCGCGATTCACAGGTAGATCTCGTCTTTTCGCACATGACGCCGCGGTACCTCGCCACAGGAGTTGATCCGAACGACCTGCAACGTTTGGTGGCACGCATCGAGCGATGGGACAATTGGTGCCGCATTTGGTGCGCGGAGGCGGCGCGCCACGAAGATCTGGCGCAGGAAGCCGCCGAGCACAACCGGAACGTCACCGCGTCCGAATCGAGTTTGCGCGCGTCGATCTATTATCATTATGCAAAACACCTCTTCGCCCACGATGCGGACCAGTACCTCGGGGCTCATCAGCGCATGCTGACTTGCTATCAGCGGGGCGCCGCGGGTGCAGACCCCCCGGTGGAGCGGATAACGATTCCATTCGAGCGCGCGACAATGGTCGGCAATCTGCGCCGGCCGGCGGATCCAGCTCGGCCGCCGGTCGCGATCCTTTTGCCGGGACTTGACGCCTGCAAGGAAGAACTCCACGCGTGGAGCGACGCTTTTGTGCGCCGCGGCATGGCCACGCTGGCGATCGATGGGCCGGGGCAGGGTGAGACCGCTTTTCAGCTTCCGATTACCAATCGATGGGGGGCGGTGATCGGTGCGGTCATCGATGTACTGGAAAGGCGCTCGGACGTTGACGGCAGCAACGTCGCGGTGGTGGGCCAAAGCCTCGGGGCCCTTTATGCACCGCTCGCCGCCGCGTTCGAGCCGCGGATCAAAGCTTGTGTCTCCAATTGCGGGCCATTCGATTTCGGCGCCGTGCTCCCGACCATGCCCGCCGCTTCGCAGGAGACTTTCCGCGTGCGCAGTTACGCCAAGACTGAAGCGGAGGCCCGCGACATCGCGCGAGGTTTGACGCTCGAGGGCGTGGCGCAACGGATCAACTGCCCGCTGCTGGTGGTTTTTGGCGCCGGCGATAAGCTGATAAGCGTCAGCGAGGGTGAGCGGTTGGCACGCGCGGCGTCGGGTCCAACCGAACTCGTCGTGTTCGAGGAGGGTAACCATGTGTGCTTCAACATTAGCTATAAATTTCGCCCTCTCACCGCCGACTGGACAGCTGAACACTTGAACACGATCGCGCATTGACCGCGAGCTTTCGAAACATCTGGGCCGACTTCAAGCGAGGAGAAAATGACGGCACCGGCCTCCTATACGCTGCCCAATCCCTACAGCGTCGGCAGCACGGATTATATGGCCGGCATCGATTTCCCGCGCATGCGGGAAGAGCGTCTGCGTAAGGCACAGGTAGCGCTCAGGCGCCATAACATCGCCGCGGCGCTATTCATGCGCCACGAAAATATTCGTTATGCGGTTGCGGTTAAGGGGCACGCCTTCTGTCCGCAGCTGAGCTATGCGCTCGTTTTCGCCGAACACGATCCAATTCTTTACGAACTTGGCGACATGGTCGAGCACCAGCGATTGTACTGCCCTTGGCTCAAGCCCGAGAACATCCGCTTTTCCTATAGTTGGCTCGATTCTATCTGCGGTCCAGAGGGCACAAAGCAAGAAGCCCAGCGTTTCGCGGCAGCGATTGTTGCCGATCTCAAAGCCAAGGGTGTGTTCGGGGAGCGCATCGGTGTCGATTCCCTCGATGAGGCAGGACGCACGGCGCTGCGCAGCGCGGGCGTCGAACTCGTGGATGTGAAGCCGGCAATCATGGAAGCCCGGCGCTGCAAGACGGTGGATGAGCTTGCCTGCATCGAGACAGCGATAGCCATCTCCAACAACGGCTATGCAAGTTTCATGAGTTTCAAACTGGGAATGCGTGAGCGCGACGGCGGCGCCGCCATGCACGAAGCGATGATGCGGGCTGGAGCCGAATTCGCCTCCGGTGGCGTGCGCTCAAAGTTGAACACCTACGACGTCTACCACCATGGCAATACCGATCGCATCGTGGATGCCGGCGATCTCGTCGTGGTGAACACCTGTGGCACGACTTTCGCGGGTTATCGAGTCTGCATCTACCGGAGCTTTATTTTGGGTCGAAAGCCCAATGCGAAGGAGCGCGACTTTTACGCACGCTGCCGCGACCGGGTCTATGCTATCATCGATCGCATCAAGCCGGGGGCGACGACCGCTGATGCAGCGAAAGCGCTTTTACCTTCGAACACTTGGGGATACCCGGCGGAGCAATCGTTGCTGGTGGCAGAGGTCGGTCACGGCATCGGCATGACGTATGAGGAGCCGGTCATCAGCCGGATTTGGTCCTTCGACCATCCGCAAGTCCTGGAGCCGGGAATGGTTGTGGCGGTGGAATGCCGCGAAGGCGAGTGGGGCTATGGCGGGGTGCGCCTCGAAGAGATGGTGCTTGTGACCGAGACCGGAAATCGCATTCTCAGCAATTGGCCATCCGAGGAAATCATTCCCGTGGCGAGTGTGCTCGGATAGCTCTCATCCAGGAGATTAAGACCATGTTGAGAGGTCATTGGATTGTCGCGGCGCTGATTGTTCCGGTGACAATGATACTGATGTCGGCAGCAGGGCAGGATTCAGCGGTGCGGGCGCAAGCGGGCAAGAAGGTCGTGCGCATGGCCTCTGCACGCGGGGTCATCTTTTATCCGCTTTGGGGCATTGAGCCTTTCGCGGAAAAATATGGCATCCGGACGGAGATGATTCCGATCATGACCAACGCCGATCAGCAGCGAGCGCTGCAGACGGGGGGCGCGGATGTGGCAACTCAAGGATATGTAAACCCGGCTATTATGGGGGAGCAGAACGTCACCAACGTGAAAATCATTTCCGGGCTTTATCTCGGCGGCCAGAACCTCATTATGCGCAAAGGCGTCGAGCTAAAAAGCTGGAAGGAGCTCGAGGGAAAAAAGATCGGCCGCGCGCCGGGAACATTTGCGCAGGTGCTCTTTATTCTGGCGGCCGAAGCCAACAAGGTTGACGTATCGAAGATCAACCTGGTCAACGTAACCGCGGTCGGTACTGCCGAGCTGCAAGCGCTCAAAAACGGCGACCTCGACGGCTTGGTGATGTTTTCGCCGACGGTCGATCGCGGCGTTGTCGAGGGGTATGCCTATTACCCACCGTGCTGCGATATTTCCTCAACTGCCAAGTTTGGCGGCCGTAATCAATTGCTCGCTGCAAACAGCGAGTTTTTGAAGGACCGCCAGACCGCGATTAATTTCCTCAAAGCATACCTCGATGCCGAGAAATACTACCTGCAGAATCGGGATAAGGCGATTGAAGTTGCAATCCAGTACACCGGCGTCAGCAAGGACGTCGTCGATGAGGCGTTGAAGCACGCCACATTGGAACACCGCGTGGACGTGCAAACTGCGATTGACATCGCAAAGGAGGGGCCAAAGTTCGGCTTCACCAAAGCGGATGTAAGCGACAAGGTCGCGTCCTATTTCGATCTCAGTTATCTGTCCGAGGCGACCGGCAAGCCGGTCAATCAGCTCGATAGCCTGCGAAAATAGGAAGGGAGGAAAAGCATGAAGATCGCTCGGCATTTTGCGGCAGGCTTCGTAGCCGTCGCGCTTGTGTTTGCACTGACTGCGGCATGGTATGCGTCCGGCCGCGCGGCGGAGGGCGATCTTAAACTGGTGCGCGCGACGCTTTCGCGGAGCCTTTCCGCGCCGTTTCTCTGGGGATTCACTGCCGTCGGCGAAAAATACGGCCTGCGCGTGCAAGTGCTCGACGCGATTACCAATGCCGATCAGCAGCGCAACATCCAGACTGGAGGCGTCGAGGTCGGATCTGTCGGCTACCAGTCCCCCGCGGGAATGGCCGAACAGAACATCCAAAACGTGAAGATCATAGCTGGGATGTATGTCGGCGGACAAAACCTGATCATGCGTAAGGGCGTCGAGCTGAAAGGTTGGAAGGACATCGAAGGCAAGAAGATCGGCCGCCCGCCCGGAACTTACGCCGGAGTCCTGTTCACGCTTGCGGCGCAAGCAAACGGCGTCGATCTATCGAAAGTAAACCTCGTCAACACCACGCCAGCCGGGCCGCCGGAGCTGCAGGCGCTCAAAAATGGCGACCTCGACGGTTTCATACTGTGGTCGCCAGTTATCGATCGGGCGGTGATCGAAGGCTACGGATATTATCCGCCAGGCTGCGATATCGGCGCGACCAAGGAATTCGGCGCGGGGAACCAGCTTCTTGCCGCGAGTACCGACTTCCTCAAGGATCGCAAGCTGGCGGTGACGTTCCTGAAAGCCTATGTCGAGTCGATGGATTTCTACGGCAAAAATCCAGACAAGACAGTTGCGCTCGTGGCGCAATATACGGGAGGTAGCCCAGCCATCCTGGACGAGGCTATGAAACATTCGAGATGGACTTATCGGGTCAATGTCCAGAATGCGATCAACGTTGCGAAAGAGGGCCCCAAATTCGGCTTCACCAAGGCGGACATGAGCGGCAAGGTGACCGACTATTTCGACCTTAGCTATCTTGCCGAAGCCACCGGCCAGTCGGTCGAGCAACTCAGCTCCTATGGACGTTAGGCGCGCCAGTTGAGTGGTCAGGACGCAGTACCCGAACCGGTCATTGCCCGGCCGGGCAAGTGGCGCTTCGCGCTCGCGCACGCCCACAGCAAGATTGGCTGGGAGCGTATGGCGCGCCGCGCTGTGGTGCCGTTGGTATTGCTGGCGATATGGCAGTACGCGTCGACGGTCGGTTTTTTTGATCCGAGCTTCGTGCCTTCCCCCGTCAGCGTGGTTACGTCGTGGTGGCAATGGATCTTCGGGCCGCGGTCGGAGCTAGCGTGGTATTCCGGCACTTGGCTCAATTACGTCTATCTCAGCGGCTGGCGCGTCTTGGTCGGCTTTGCGATCGCTTCCACTGTCGGCATTAGCGCTGGCGTGCTGATCGGCTGGTTCGAGCTGATCCGCGACATGCTCGACCCCATCGTGCAAGGATTGCGGCCAATTCCAATGACGGCTTGGCTGCCGTTCGCGACCTTCATTTTCGGCATACGCGAAGGCGCGGCCATCTTCCTCATCGCCATGGGCTCGTTCTTTCCGATTGCAGTGAGTTGCACGATCGGCGCCGAGCAAACGCCGAAGAACCTGGTCCGCGCCGCCTTGATGCTTGGCACACCCCCGCGCAAACTGCTTGTGCGGGTCGTATTACCGTCGGCGCTGCCTTACGTCTTTAACGGGCTTCGGGTCGGCCTGGGAATAGCCTGGGTGCTGGTGATCGTATCGGAAATGTTGGCAGTGAAGGGCGGCATCGGTTACGCGATGTGGACGGCGTATCAATTCGTGCGCATCGATCTCATCATTGCGGCAATGTTCACGATGGGTCTTCTGGGCCTTGTCAGTGACCGACTCCTGCTTTTGCTCAGTCGGAGGCTACTGCGGTGGAACACGGGACTGCGGGCGCGTTAGGCCGCAGCGCAGCGGGACGGATCGAATGCCGCTCCGTGCGCAAGACGTATCGTGACGCGGCCGACGGCACCGAGATCGTCGCGCTCGACGGGCTTACGCTCGACATCGAGGCACGCGAATTTTTGACGCTGCTCGGCCCGAGCGGCTGCGGCAAGTCGACGTTACTGAACATTCTAGCCGGCTTCGAAAGGCCCAATAGCGGCAAGGTTCTGCTCAACGGCGTTCCCATCGAACGCCCGGGGCCGGACCGCGGCGTCGTATTCCAGGACTATGCGCTGTTTCCCTGGCTCAACATCCAGCAGAACGTGCAATACGGCCTGCGCGAGAAAGGCATGGACAAAGCCGAGAGCAGCACCGTTGCGCAACGTTTCCTCGCCATGGTGGGCCTCAGTGGGTTCGAGCGCCGCTTTCCGCACGAGCTATCGGGCGGCATGCGCCAGCGTGTCGCCCTAATCCGGGTCTTGGCGATCGATCCAGAAATTTTGCTGATGGACGAGCCCTTTGCCGCGGTTGATGCACAGACGCGCATCATCCTGCAGGAGGAACTGCAGCGCTTATGGATGCAAACGCTCAAGACTGTGGTTTTCGTAACGCACAGCGTCGACGAGGCTATCTACCTTGCTGATCGCGTGACCGTGATGACGGCGCGACCCGGCCTAGTGAAGGCAATCGTGCCAATCGAGCTGCCGCGACCTCGCGATTCGACGTCGGATGCATTTAATCAGTATCGTCGCGAGATCGCGCAACTCATCGAAGTTGAATCGCGAAAAGTCTTCGCTGCGGCCGCTGCATAGCTCTCAAGCGCCAAGGCAGTTCAGTCACGACGATGACACGAGAAGCGTTCAAGCGCGACTAACTCGCGCGATAATCGATACGATTCCTTTAACCCGCTGGCGATTATCCGAATGGCCTTTCCGCGGTGAGCCGCTGCACGGCCTCTTTCGCAATGCTCGGCTCGATCACGCGCCCTTGCGGCACCTTGTTTTCGACCGTCCTGAAGGTATCTGCCCAGAAATCCTGCTCCGCCATAATCGAAGCGACATTCGGCATGCCGTCTTCAGCGATCCATTCCCAATGTGGAGCGACCGCTTTGAGCAGGCCCTCATCGCGCGGAAGTATGGATTTGACGATCAGTTTGAGCATGTCCGCATGTTTGTCAGGATCACCCGCCACCTGATTGAACAGGCGCCCCGCCTGGATGCACGCCATTGCGTATTTTACGACGACATCTCTCTTTCCCTGTCGCATGTCATCGCGAACGGTGTGCATCGCCGCCTGGGAGTCCGGCAGGATTTCGTCGCGCGACCATAAGATTCGGCAGAAGCCCTCCTTTTGGGCGAGATAGGCGAGATGATAGGTAATTTCGGCAATATCGACCTGCTTTTGCCCGAGCTGTTTTACAATGTCCGGCTGAGGAACCGAGGTCTGCCATTGCACATCGCGCACCGGATCGAGACCGGCGAGCTTGAGAGCGGAACCCAGTCCATATTGGTTGATGCTGCCTGCCGCACCGACCGCAGCAGTCTTGCCTTTCATCCGTGCAAGATCCGCTAACGTCTTGATGCCGGCATCATAATGATCGCTGCGAATGACAAGGGCGGTCACCGCGCGGCCGCGGCGCCCCTGGCCATTGCAAAGAAACGCCCGGAACGGCCCGCCGCGAGAGAGCGAATTGAAGAAGCCTGCGTTGGGAGTCATGATTCCGATCTGGAGCTCGCCCGACAGCATCGGCGCAACCACCAACGCCCCATCCATGAAAACTTTCATGTCGATGTCCAAACCCACTTTGGAAAAATAGCCAAGTTCATTGGCCAGGAAGATGGTGGCCTGATTAATGAATGGTGAGAGGCCGATGGTCAGCCTTTCATGCCCTTGCGCTTTCACCGTCTTGCTGCCAACAAGCAAGGCCATTCCTGCGGAGCCGGCGCTGGTCACAAACCTTCTGCGGGATATCTGTTTCATGATGTCGCAATCCTTTCGGTTCTCCGAGGAGGCGGTTTGATCCAGGCTGATGACGCACGGTCAAACAATCCTGCTTTTGTTACGATCTCTTGGGTCCTCGCGCACGCACGCGCGAACAGAGATTTGCTATCGGAAAAAGTCGTGAGGCGGTGATTACTGACCACCTCGCGGCCGTCCACGAATACCGTGTGAGCGTCAGGTCCCCGAGCGGAATAGACAAGGCTCGCAACTGGATTGGTCGCGGGACTCGAATGCGGTGTATTGAGATCAAAAATGGCAATGTCGGCAAGCTTCCCCGCCTCAAGAGAGCCGATCTCGCCGTCGAGCCCCATCGCACGGGCGGCATTGATGGTGGCCATTTCAATGCATCGCTCCGGTGGCATGATAGTCGGATCGTGATGCTTGACCCCTTGCAAGAACGAGCAGGCCTTCATCTGTTCCACCATATCGACAGAGTCATCGACCATGGGACCATCCGAGCCGAGCGCGACATTCACACCGGCGGCGAGCGCGGGAGCAGCGGGACCAATGCCGCCACCCCGCACGGCCTCGCTTGTCGGACAGTAAATGAGACTGGCGCCGCTGTTGGCAATCAGACGCAAGTCAGTTGGCGTACAATTGATCCCATGCACCAGAATCCAGGAGGAATCGAGAAGGCCCAGCCGCATCAAGAATTGTGCATCGGTTTGGCCGGTCTTCCGCAGGATCTGCAGATAGCTTTTGTCGAATGACAGGGTGCCACCCGAAATATGAGCGGCGAGCTTGAGATCGTGCCGGTCGGCAAGCTTCTTGCTCTCGATCAATAATTCTTCCGACGTGAGTTTATGCTCGACGAAGACAGAGGTGCATTCCGCGACGAGACAGAGACGCGTCAGGCCGTCGTGGGTGCGCTTCCACCGGGGGATAAGGTCCTCGACGTAGGCGATCTCCTCGGCGAGATCCCGCGGATGGCGCGGATTGCCGGGCAACCGGCACTGGACTTCCTTCCCGATGACCTGCCGAAAGCCGAGCTCGGCCGTTGGTGCCGAAATGCGCCGTAGTAGCTCCTCGCTTGTGGCGGTGCGCAGATGGTTGAGGCAGCAGGTCGTTCCAGTGCTCAGCATCTCGATCGCGGCGAGATAGGAGGTAAGCTCCATATCGTCATCTGTGAGATGGGGCAGAACCGGAAATACCAGATGCGGAAACCAGTCCTCGAGCAAGAGGCCGTGCCCTAAGCCTTTGAACAGATGATAATAGAAATGCTGGTGCGCGTTGATGAGGCCCGGAATGACGACCATCCCGCTCGCATCGAGCGTGCGAGCAACGTCCTGTGTCGGCATCTGCGCTGAATCGCCGACGGCCTCGATCTTGTTTCGGTTGATGAGAACAAATCCGTCAGGATACACCCGCCGCTGGGGATCGACGGTGATGACGTAGCCGTTCTTGATCAGAACTCTGCCCATTCCCGAAGGTATCCCTTCAATAACAAACCATAGCACGGGTTGTTGGCGGGCTGAGCGGCATCAAACGCGCGGATCGATGGGAGTCAGGACTTTATGTCGCGACTCAATGGCTTCCCCTGCCCTTAAACAAACGTGCTCGTGAAATCGCGCTGCGACGAGTTGCACCCCGACCGGTACGCCATCTGCGAAACCAATCGGGATCGCGAGCGCGGGCAGCCCCAAGACCGAGATCACGAGCATCGGATGATGCGCGGTGAGCATCCGCCTGACTGCATTGTCGCCTTGTTGGTCGAAGTCGATTGGAAACGGTCTTTCCCAGGAGACTGGCGTCAGCAGAAGCGGATAGCGTTCGAAAAATAGCATCCACTCGCGCAGGATTGAAGTTCGGCGTGCAAATGCTTGGATGTAGCCTTCGAAATCGAGCTCGCCCGCATACGCCATGGTGGAAGCCCTGGCACGCCGAAGCGCGTCATCGCCGAAACGCTGGATCGCCTTGGTCGTCCCTGCCTTTTCCTCGGTCCGAACGAGCGTGAAGAACATCTCAGCCGCTTCTTCCAGGCGCGGAGGCGTCACTTCTTCGACCCTGTAGCCGGCATCTTCCAACCAGCGCGCAGCATCCCGGATACTCGCCGAGATCGCCTGATCGATCGCAATGCCCGACGCGTGTGCGACCATGGCTACACGCACCGATCCCAGCGCGCTGCCGGCATCAAGCTCTGCCGGGACCCACCAGGGATCGCGCGAGTCGTGGCCAGCCATCGCTAGGAATCCTAGCCGCACATCGCCGACGGATCGCGCCAATGGACCTTGCACGTGGGTGAGCTGCGTCGTGATGGTGGGATCACCCGTCGCCGTGGATTCGAAGGTGGGGACGACGCCGATGGTAGGCCGCAAACCCACCACGCCGCAGGCAAACGCCGGATAACGAATGGAGCCGGCCCGATCATTGCCGTGAGCGAGCGGGCCGATGCCGGTCGCAACGGCCGCGGCCGCGCCTCCACTCGAGCCGCCTGGCGTGCGCGCCACATCCCAGGGATTGAGCGTGCGGCCGTAAAGTGCATTGTCGGTGAAGAAACGCGCGCTGAACGACGGAACATTAGTCCGGCCAATCACGATCGCGCCGGCCTTGCGCCAATTCGCAACCGGCGGACTATCGGTCTCGGCGATACGGTCCTTAAACGCGACCACCCCATTCGTGGTGGCACGACCGACGCAGTCCACGTTGATCTTGATAGTGACGGGAACGCCATGCAGCGATCCAACTGCCTCTCCCCGGGCGATGATTTTATCGGCGTGATCGGCTGCAGCGAGGGCGTCGTCCGCCATCGCCAGAGTTCGGCGTTCACAGGAACCGCACGTGAGCAGTTTCAAACAATCCTTGACCGACCGCTCAGTTGCCGAATGGCTTGTCGCGAGCCAGACGCGCCTTGGCGTCATTGGCGACCGACAAATCGAAAAGTTGTTCGCGTGAAACCTTCTGCTCGACAAAGTGGAAGTCCTTGCCGCTCCAGAAGTCCTGCATTGTCATGATCGAATCGACCGGCGGTGCGCCGTCCTCGTTGACATAGCTCCAATGGGGAGCGATCGCCTTAATCAGCTCCGGCTTGTTCAGCGCCGTGGTGCGCGCGAGGATAGCGACGACGTCGGTATGCTTGTCGGGAGCGACAGCCGCAGCATTGAACTCCTTGACACCCTGCAAGTAGCCATGGCCCAGCGGACAACCACGTCACGATTCTTCTGCAAATAATCCTTGCGTACCGCAAAAGCTGCAATTGCGGTGCCGGGCGCTACCACGTCGCCCGTGGCGATCATCGGGCCCCATTTATTGTTCTGGACGAAGAAGCCGAACTGGTAGGCAAGATCGGTGACATCGACCTGCTTTTGCCCGAGCATCTTCATCAGATCGGGCTGCGGCACGTTGACAGTCCACTGCACATCCTTGGCCGGATCGAGGCCCGCCTTGGCGAGCGCGAGAGCGACATTGTATTGGTTGATGCTGCCGAGAGCCCCGACGCCGACGCGCTTACCCTTGAGCTGGCCGAAATCCGCCAGCGATCGAATCCCTTGATCATGCATCTCCTGGGTGACGCTGGTGACGGTATAGCCGAAACCCGGACGATTATTCCCACGGTCAAGAATTATTACGAGCGGCGCACCCTTGGCCACGCTGTTGAACAAACCGGCGGCCGCGGTCATGGCGGAGATGTCGAGCTCGCCTGAGACGATCACCGGCACGGCGAGCGAGCCGTCCATGAACTCGCGATGCTGAATCTCAATCCCGAGCTTCTGGAAATATCCCTTCTCCCGCGCAACATAATAGCCACCGCCGGACACGAAGGGGCCGTCGCTGACGCGCACCATGTCCGCCGTCTGGGCATCGCGATTTCCCAAGAAATAGAACGCGGCAAGGGCGAGAGCGAGAATGGGACCGACTTTCATTGCGGCATTCTCCAAGGTCAGCGGTTATCGTGCGCAACCCATGGCGCGATTCTGCGATCGACCCACTGCTGCAGCTTCATGATAGCGGCTCCCATGACTGCAAGCACCACCAGGCTCGCAAAAACCTTTTCCGTCTCCATCACCTGTCCTGACGAGATCAGCAGGTAGCCCATACCGCTCTGGCTCGATCCGCCGATCATCTCAGCCGCAACGATCAGGATAATGGTGACGCCCATGCCCAGTTGCAGGCCGGAAAGTATACTCGGCATGGCGGCAGGGATGACGACCTTGAACTGGATCTGACGCGCGTTGGCGCCCAAGTCCTCGGCCGCCTTGATCAATCCGCGATCAGCCTGCCGAATGCCTGCATAGGTGCTGATCACGATCGGAAAGAACGCGGTGATGGCGCTGATGACAATCCGATAGGATTCCCCGGTGCCGAGCCAGATGATCAACAGCGGGATCAGCGAAATCTTCGGCAAGGGATACAAGGCAGCAATCCAGATATCAGCAATTCGCGAGACGATGCGTGACATACCCATCAGCAGCCCAAGCGCGATGCCGCTTACGGCTGCGACGAAGAACCCCGCGAAGATGCGCAGCAATGTCACTCCCAGGTGGAATTCGAGGCTGCCGCCCGCGATCATTTGCCACATCTGGAGCGCGATGGACGTGGGCGCCGGGAGGTAGATCGGCGCAATCCCGCGCCAGCGTACGACCAACTCCCAGATCAGAAGAAAAATGACAATGCTCAGTGCAGGAAGCAGCGCTTCGGCGAGCTTCGCCGTCCGGCCGTCAGTTCGTTTCATGACTGGCTCGCCACCAACGCCGCTTGCTGCGCCAGCGCTGCCGTAACCTCCTCCCGGATGAGATGGAATGTGCGGTCGAACAGCGCGCCGAATTCCTTCGTGTTGACCATTTCCAGCGAGCGCGGACGTGGCAGTGCGATGGGAATCACTTCCTTTATTCGACCGGGGCGCGCGGTCATCACGACTACTTCATCACCGAGAAGAATGGCTTCCTCGATGGCGTGGGTAACGAACAGTATTGTCTTGTGCGTGCGATCAAAGATTTTCAATAGCTCTTCCTGCATTACGATCTTGGTCTGGGCATCAAGCGCTGCGAATGGCTCATCCATGAGCAGGACGGGCCGCTCCATGATCAGGGCGCGCGCCAGCGCCACCCTCTGGCGCATGCCGCCGGACAGCTGCCCAGGTAGGTGATGCTCGAATCCCCGCAAGCCAACCGAAGCTACGAACGTGTTCGCGCGTTGATAGCGCTCCGCGCGCGGTACTCTGCGCATTTCAAGCCCAAAGGCAATGTTGTCGATGACATTGCGCCAGGGGAACAGATTCAGGTTCTGCCACACCATGACCGAGTCAGCGCCCAGCGGGCGGGCACGATCCGGATGCTGCGGGTCTTGCACGCGAACGTGACCGGCAGTCGCAGGTTCGAGCCCGCCAACGATTTGGATGAGCGTGCTCTTGCCGCAACCACTCGGTCCGAGCAGGCACGAGAAACGCCCGGAACGAAAATGATGAGAGAAGCGGTCAAGTGCTTTAACCTGGGAAACCCCCTGCCCCCAGATTTGCGTCACCTCCTCGACCACAACATCCATGCCAAACGGTCATATGCTCGATTATACTTACGAACAGGAACAAAACGCCCCCAACGAGCCCCAAGTATAACAATTACCGCTATGACGCGCGGCGGATTAATCAGCCGACCGGCGACAGGCGTCAGATCATCGCCCCGTAAGTGCCATAACCCCTCATTCTGCGAATCAATAATGGGATGATCCGGCCACGCTTTGTCGAGCACCGCCGATGGATCTGCCGACTTTCCCGCACGTCTTTGAAAGAAAACGGCCGGCCGCTATCCGCTTTTGACCGGACGCCGCGACGGCAGTAATAAGAGACTCCAACTGGCGCAGGTTAGGCTTGTCCACCCTAGCCGGCGGACCTAACATCGACCTTGCAGGGCGGGGACGGCGGCGCAGTGATGCGTCGTGAACTAGACAGCCGTGGCCCCTGAAGAGATGGATGGCGTCTCAGATGGGTCGATTCCGTGCTCTGCGCAAGTTCAACAGGCGCAAGAGGTCCCGCCATGCCTCGCAGAATCGTCGATCTGTCGGTGACGCTCACGAACAATATGCCGGCGCACAAATTCTTTCCGCGCCCGGTGATCCTGCCCCAGTTTACGCACGACGAGATGGAGACTTGGGGCAATGGTACGCCGGAGGATCCGCTGGGCGGCTGCACCACATTCATCTCGATGATGGACCACGTCGGCACTCACGTCGACGCGTTCGTTCACGTCAAGCGCGGTGGGGCGAGCATCGACCAGATGCCTCTCGATATGTTCATGGGCAAGTCGGTGTGCCTCGACCTGCGGCACATTCCCGACCTCGGAGACATCGACACCAAGGACCTGGAAGCCGCCGAGAAAAAAGCCGGTGTGAAAATAGACGGCCACATCGTGCTCATCTGCACGGGCCTGCATAAGCGACATTTTCCGACCGACAAGGTGGTGTGGTCCAATCCGGGAATCACTGCCGAGGCGACCCATTGGCTGGCGGACCGCTCGCGCGTGCATGGCGTCGAGGGTCCGTCCACCGACAAGCCAAGCCACAATCTCTTTCCCAACCATCGGGTCTGCCGCGACCGCGGCATCACCCACTACGAATGGCTGTGCAATCTCGAGGAGCTACTCGGCAAGGGAGAGTTCGAGTTCAGCGGACTGCCGCTGCGCATCGGCAACGGCAGTGGCTCGCCCGTTCGTGCAGTCGCATTTCTCGAGTGATCAGGCCCTGCATCGGGTATCGCTTTGCACTGAAACGGAAGCGACAGGAGAGCGGCGCAGTTCCGGCACTAACATGTATGATGACTTCGCCTACATGTCCGCGCTCGACCTGCGCCGTCTGGTCCGGAGCAAGGAAGTGTCTCCCGTCGAGATCGTCGAGAGCACAATCCGCCGCGCCGAAGCGTCGCAGCCGATGTTCAACCCGTTCGTGACCATCACTGCCGATCTCGCCCTCCGCGCCGCCAAGCGCGCCGAGCAGCACGTCATGACCGGCGAAGATGATGGATTGCTCACCGGCGTTCCCCTGTCGATCAAGGACCTCACCGCCGTCAAAGACGTCCGTTTCACCTCCGGCTCGCGCACGTTGGCCGATTTCGTGGCGCCGATTGATGCGCCGGCTTCCGAGCGCGTGAAGGCGCACGGGGCAGCGATTATCGGTAAGACCACCACGACCGAGTTTGGTTGTAAGGCGTCAAGCGACAGCCCGCTCACCGGCCTCACCCGCAACCCATGGAATCTCGAGAAGACGACCGGCGGCTCGTCCGCGGGTGCCGGTGCCAGCGTCGCGGCCGGTATCACGCCATTCGCGCTCGGTACCGACGGGGGTGGATCGATTCGCATTCCGTCCTCGTTTTGTGGACTGTTCGGAATAAAGGCGCAGTTCGGCCGCGTGCCGGTGTACCCGGTCGCCGCCACCCCCACGCTCGCTCATGTGGGACCGATGGCGCGCACCGTGCGCGATGCCGCGCTGCTGCTCGCCGCCGTATCCGGCTACGATACACGCGACCCCGCTAGCGTCGCTGCCGGGGTGCCCGATTATCTCGGTGCCTGCGATCAGCCGACCAAAGGGTTGCGCGTCGCTTGGAGCCCGACCCTCGGCTACGCTCGCCCGATTGCGGAAGTGGCCGAAATCGCCGGGCGGGCCGCAGCTGCCTTCGAACAGCTTGGCTGCACGGTCGAACAAGTCGACAAGGTGTTCGACGATCCGATCGAGCTGTGGATGGCGGAGTTCTATGCCGGTGTGGGTACCCGCCTCAAGAGACCGCTGGCCGAGCATCGTGACCTTCTCGATCCGGCCGTCGCTGAAGTTCTCGAGCGAGCACTCGACCAGTCGCTCGACCATTACTATGCCCGGGTGTTCGAACGCTACGAGTTCCGCGACATCGTGCGGCGCTTCTTCGATCGCTTCGACCTTTTGATGACACCGACTACGCCAACTCCCGCCTTCGACGTCGGGCGCAACCTGCCCATCGAGTTCGACGGCGAAAGCATCGTTGCCTGGGTCGCCTACACCTATCCGGTCAATCTCTGCGGTCTGCCGGCGGCCTCGGTACCGTGCGGGTTCACTGGCGCCGGCCTGCCGGTCGGGTTGCAAATCGTTTCGAAGGCGCTTCACGAGACCGACATCCTACGCGCGGCGGCTGCATTCGAGGCGGCACAGCCGTGGTCCCACAGAAAGCCGCTGGCAGCGCACGAGTCCCGCGCAATGGCCGCAGCCGAGCCTGCACCCATCGGGACATGAACAGCTTCAAATGGAGGTTGGCGATGACAGGGAATGGACACATGCGGGTTGCTGCCGCCGTGATGGCAGCCTCCTTCTGGACATGGGCGCCGGCTCAAGCGCAGGAGCCGATCAAGCTCGGGTTTGCGGGCGCGCTCAGCGGGCCGGCATCGTTCGTCGGCGTCGAGATCAAGCGCGGCGCCGAGATCGCCATCGATGAGATCAATGCCAAGGGCGGCATCGGCGGTCGCAAGCTCGTGCTGGTCTCGCGCGACGACGAGCACAACCCGGTCAAGACTGTCGCGCAATATCGCGAGCTTGTGGAGCGCGAGAAGGCCGTGGCCATCGTCGGCGCGACCAACAGTGCCTCGATGTTGGCGGTGGCGCCGATCGTGAACGATACGCTCAACGTCCCTGTGATCTGCCCGGCGACCGATGCGACGGCGATCACCGAAAACGATGCCCAGAAGCAAGGGCGGGACAACTACCTGTTCCGGGTCGGCATGTACGGGACAGGCCAGGCGAACTTCATGGTCGATACCATGGTCAAGAAGTTCGGCCATACGAAAGTTGGCCTGCTCACCTGGACCGGCGGCTGGGGCGTGACAGGACGCGGCGAACTGCAGCGGCGGCTTAGGGAGAATGGGCTCGCTCCGGTGGCGGACGAGACGTTCGATAACAACGACACCGACATGACGCCGCAAATCATCAAGCTCAAGAACGCGGGCGCACAGAGCATTCTCAATTACGCGCTGGTGCGCGAGAACACCTTCGTCGTGCAGACCAAGGAAAAGCTGAGGGACAATACGCCTTACGTTTCAGCCTGGGGCATCGCCGGTCCCGCCTTCTGGAAGGCCGCGGGCGCCGCTGGCGAGGGCGTCCTCACCAGCACGACGGTGACGATCGACGGGCCGCAGCCGCCGGAGCGCATGACCTTCGTCAACGAGTATCGCCGCCGGCACAACCAGGATATGGATGCCGCCGTCTTCGCGATCGGCGCCTACGATGCGGTGTACCTGTTCAAGGCCGCGATCGAACGCGACGGCGTGGAGCCGCAGAAGATTCGAGCGGCCCTCGAGAACATTCCGGAGTTCAAGGGCTTGGTGAAGCACTTCACGCGACCGGTGTTCACTCGCGATCGCCACAACGCGGTGACCGAGGAGGATATGGTCATGACGCGCTGGACCAACGGCAAGATGCTTGAGGTCAAGTTCGATGCCAAAGGTCCTCATGTCGAGATCGATGCCCAGACCAAGAAGTACCTCGACAGGTCCAACATGACTCTGCTGTGAGCAGGAGGTGCGCCCGGGCGCGCGCTCGCGCGCGGCCGGCACTCTGGCGGCCGCGCGCGCGGCCCTCGCCGGCATTCGCAGCACCCGCATGTACTTCTTCTTCCAGGTTGCGCTTAGTGGCGTCGCCACCGGCGCCATCTACGGACTGATCGCGGTCGGATACAGCCTCACCTTTATGACCACCAAGGCGCTGAACTTCGCCCTCGGCATGTGGGTGATGCTCGGCGGCATGCTCACCTATTCCTTAATCGTCCTGCACGCGTTCCACCCGCTAACGGCGCTTCCGATTGTCGTATCCGCGCTGTTTGCGCTCGGAATTGTCGCCGAACGATTTTCCGTCATGCCGTTTCTACGCGCCGGCAGTGACGTGTGGGTGATGAGCACGCTGGCAGTCGGATTTTTGATGATCGATCTGGCCGAGATCGTCTGGGGGCGCAGCCCGACGCCCGTGCCACCGCTCCTCGGCAAGAATCCCATCTATATCGGGCCGGCGGCGGTCCTGCCGCAACAGCTCCTCATCGTCGGGGCTGCATGCGTGACTTTCATCGCGCTCGACCTGTTCTACCGCAGGACGCTGCTCGGCAAGGCATTCCGGGCGGTCGCCCACAGCGGAGAAACGAGCGGCCTAATGGGCATCAATACCCGGCGCGTCCAGGCGGTTTCGTATGCGGCGGCGACTGCGCTCGCGGGCTTTGCCGGTTTTCTGGTGGTACCACTTACGCTAGCCGAACCGCAGCTTGGCACCGTGCTCGGCCTGAAGGCCTTTGCCATTGCCATCATCGCCGGGCTCGCCGCGCCGCGCGGAATTCTCGTGTGCGGGCTCGCCTACGGCGCGCTCGAAGCGCTCATCTCTGGATATTTCTACACCGGGATTCGCGACATCCTCGGCTTTTCCCTGATGATTGCCGCGCTGTTTCTCAAGCCTGAAGGCTTGTTCGGCAAACCGCTCGAGGAAAGAGCATGACGGAGCGATCGGTCCCCTGGCTCGTTGGGCCCACTTTGGCCGCCCTCATCATTCTGCCGATCTTCGTCCAGGGCACCTACTACCGTTTTCTCGGCATCGTCATCTTCATCTACGGAATCGTTGCCGTCGGTCTCAATATCCTCGCCGGCTATGCTGGGCAGTTCTCGCTTGGACATGCGGCGCTGATGGCGGTGGGGGCCTACACCACGGCGCTGCTGACCAAAGCGCTCGCGCCGCTGCCGTTCTTCGCGGCGACAGGTTTGCACATCTGGTTTGGCCTCGTCGCGGGAACTCTGGTCGCAGCAGCCTTTGGTGCTCTGTTGGCTGTTCCAGCGCTGCGCGTGCGCGGACCCTATCTCGCAATGGTGACGATCGCGTTCGGTTGGGTGATTTTCAAGGTTCTACAGGAATGGGTGTCGGTCACCGGCGGTGACCTGGGCCTATCCTCGATTCCGAAGGCGCAGCTCGGCCGGTATTTGTTTGACACCGGCAGCTTCTACTACGTCGTGCTCGGCTTCTTCGTGGCGACGCTCATGCTCCAGCACCGGCTGGTCAACTCAGACTTCGGCCTTCGCATCATCGCCATCAAGCACAGCGAGATCGCGGTATCGGCAGTCGGCATTAATGTCTACCGATTGAAAGTACTTGTATTCGTGATCAGCGCGGCTTTTGCCGGATTTGGCGGGACGCTTTTTGCGCACCAACAGAACTACGTCAGTCCGGACAATTTCCAATTCTTCAGCTCAGTGTTCTTCCTTCTTGCCGTGCTATTCGGCGGAGCAGGGACGCTGATGGGGCCGGTGGTCGGGGCGGCGGTGCTCACCATCCTGCCCGAGATACTGCAAGAGTTCGACAAGTTCCGCCTGATCATCTACGGCTGCTTCATCCTGCTCACGCTATACTTCCTGCCCAATGGCGTGATGGGCCTGCTTGCCGTCCGCAGTATACGCGCACCCGGCCCCGAAAAAGGCCCCACCCTGGTCGACGCGACGTCGCCTAACAAACCGGCAAAGATCGTTGGCGTGGGGCTGCAGCTAAATAACATTTTCAAGAGCTTTGGGGGATTACAGGCTCTTCGCGACGTCAATCTTCGGGTGGAACCCAGCACGATTCATGCGTTAATCGGACCGAACGGGGCCGGCAAGACGACACTGATTAACGTCGCGACCGGTTTCTATCCACTGGATTCTGGAGAGATGGTAATCAACGGGCATACGACGACGCTCCGTTCGATGCACGATGCCGCCCGCCAAGGTATTGTGCGGACGTTTCAAACGATAAAACTGTTCGGAAACATGACCGTGCTTGAGCACGTGCTCGTGGGCTGCGCGCGGCATTCACGCTCCGGATATTTCGACGCCATTATGGGGCGCAAGAGCGCCCGTGACGAAGCCGCGCGCAACTTGGCCAATGCGCGCGAGCTAATCTCCTTTGTCGGGCTAGCACGCTATGAAAATGTGCCGGCCAACAGTTTGGCTTATGGACACCGCCGGCTGCTCGAAATTGCCCGTGCGCTGGCCGTACGACCACAGCTGCTCTTGCTTGACGAACCGGCCGCTGGTCTGGTCGCCGAAGAGATTCACACGCTGGGACGCATCATCCGCCAGCTCAAAGCCAGCGGAATCACCGTGGTATTGGTCGAGCATCACATGGAGCTCGTCATCAGCATCTCGGACCGGGTAACCGTGCTCGATTATGGCGTTGTCATCGCCGATGGACCGCCGGCCGCTATTCAGCGCGACGAACGCGTGATTGCCGCCTATTTGGGGACGCCCCATGCCGCTGCTTGAGGTCGAGGATCTGCACGTGGCATATGGCGAGCTCGAGGTGGTGAGGGGCCTCTCGTTCACGATCGAGCCGGGCGAGATTATCACCATTCTCGGGAGCAACGGTGCCGGCAAGACCACGACGCTGAGATGCCTGGCCGGTTTGTTGCCGCGCGCGAGGGGCCGAATCGAATTCTCTGGCGGCTCGATCGCCGACATGCCCGCGCACGAAATCGCCGATCGTGGGCTGACCCTGGTCCCCGAAGGGCGCCAGCTTTTTCCCGAGCACACCGTGCGCGAGAACCTAGAGCTCGGCGCGTATCGGTATCTGCGACGGGGTCGGCGAGCGGAGTTCTTAGAGAGTCTCGAGGAGGTCTGCGAGTTGTTTCCCCGCGTGCGGGAGCGGCTCGGCCAGTCGGCTGGTCTGCTCAGCGGCGGAGAACAGCAGATGGTGGCGATCGGACGTGCGCTGATGAGTCGCCCGCGGCTGCTGTTACTCGATGAGCCCTCGCTCGGCCTTGCCCCGATCGTGTTGCACTCCATCTTCGATGCTTTCGCAAAACTTAAGGCGCGCGGGCTAACCCTTCTGCTGGTCGAGCAGATGGCGTGGCTGGCACTTGAGAGTTGCAATCGCGCTTATGTCCTTGAAAGAGGAGCTATTATGCTTTCGGGCTCGTCCCGCGAACTGAAGTCCAATGCGCGCGTGATCGAAGCTTACCTTGGCGCGGCTGTGTAACGTTGGATCACAGCGTCCTGAGCCCGCGCGCCTCATCCTCTTTTCTCTGTTCCATAACTTATCATTGTGCGACAGCTGCCACCCCGTTGCCGCTCTTCGCTACGGGGATAGCATGCTAGCCTTGGGCGCCGCACACATCTGCACGCGTTCAATCCATCGCCAGCACGCCCCTGGATTTGAAGATCTCGCGAATGCGGCCTGCATAATCATTGAACTCGGCGGGCAATTTGTCTAAACGGCGTGGGCGTGGCAGATCAATGTTGATGACTTCGACGATGCGTCCCGGCCGCGGCCCCATTACAATGACGCGGTCCGCCAGCAGAACGGCTTCCGGGATGCTATGCGTGATGTGCAGCGCGGTCTTGCGACTCTCCATCCAGAGCCGCTGGATGTCCATCGCAATCTGCTCACGCGTGAGCGCGTCGAGCGCGCCGAAAGGCTCGTCCATTAACAACAAGCTGGGATCGTGCACGAGCGCACGACAAATGGAGACGCGCTGCCGCATGCCGCCGGACAACTCGTATGGCCGCTTCTTTTCGAATCCTCCCAGACCGGTGGCGTTGAGTAGATTCATCGCAACGGGTTCATATTTCACGCGGTCCATGTGGCGGATATCGATCTGGAGCATTACGTTCGACAGCACGTTGCGCCAATCGAGCATGATTGCGTCCTGAAACACAATTCCGACGTCGGTCTGGGGGCGATCAACCAGCTGGTCGCCGATCGTGATCGTCCCTGAGCTGTATGGGATCAAACCGGCGACCATCTTGAGAATGGTGGTCTTGCCGCAACCGCTGGGACCCACGATTGCGACGAACTCGGATTGCCTAATGTCGATGGTTACGTGCGAGCACGCTTCGATAACGCCACTCTTGGTTTGATAGATCTTACCGACATTCTTCAACCGGATGTGCGCTCGATTCATCTTGGTTGCCGGGGATGCCCTGGGATGGCCTTCCCACGCTCACGCAACGCATGGGAAGGTCCTCCGCCACAAGCATCTACTTTTTCGCAAGATACGGGGGTTCGGACAGGAATTCGTTCGAGAAGTAGACATTGACGTCAGGTTGACTCTTCAACTTGGCGTATTTCTCCAAAAGATCCTGCGACTCCTTCCAGTCCTCGCTCGCGGACCAGCTGATCGGCTTGTTCTTGGTTTTCTCGGTGTGCAGGATCGTCATGGTGCCGTTGATTTCCAGCAGTGAAATCTCCTTATTGAAGGCCGGGGCGCGCTTCATGAAGATCTCGGCAGCCTCGTCGCGATTATCGAAGGTGTATTGCCAACCGCGCTGCGAAGCGCGCAAAAACCGCCTGAGCTGAGCCTGGTTTTTCCCATCCTTGAGCCAGTCGTTGTTGGCAATGATCGCGCTGCTAAGCGTCGAGACACCCGCCATGTCATAGAGGCGCGTCCAGCCCATCTTCACTCCGGTCTGCAGCTGCATGCGCGGGCCTTGATCCATAAAGTAGCCGAGCAGGGCATCGGCCTGCTTGTTGAGGACCGCCTGCTCCTTGGATTGCGGATTGGCAACAGTGATCAGTTGAACGTCATCCAGCTTCATGCCGAGCTTGCCCATGAAGGCGGTGAAGATCGCCAGGCTCGCGTCGCCCGCGGTGATCGCAATGCGGCTGCCTTTGATTTCTTCGATCTTGGTGGGGCGCGGCGCGTCCGCCCTGTAGATGAAGGCCATTGGGCTTTGCTGGAGTGTTACGCCGACTGCTTTGATCGGCATGCCCGCGCCGACGCCACGCATCATCGTCGCCGCGTCCACATAGGCGACGGGATTGGTCATGTTGGCGACCAATTGGGCAACCGTGGTGGAGCCGCTACCTTCCAAAATCTCGACCTCGAGCCCCTCCTCCTTGTAGAAGCCCTTGTCCAGAGCGACGAAGAAGGGCGCGTGCTCACCGTAGAGCGTCCAATTCAGACGGAACTGGAACTTGTCCAGTGTCTGCGCGCGGGCTGAAGCGTCGAGCGCGGCAATCGCCGCAATGGCGGCAAGCAGCCTGAACATGTTCCTTCTGCTCTTCATGGTCTCCTCCCTTTTCTCGCGTGTCGGTCGTTGGTGAGCCTGACGGCTGCGTATCTCAGGTGTGTGCGGGGACGGCTCCTTCCTCGCGAACAGGCGGCATTACATTGTGCCGCTTTCTTCACGGATGCGATGGGTAACGTGCCACGGAATCAGGAGCGATTCGAGAAATTCAACAGAGTAGAAGAAAACCAGGCCGATGAACGTCAATCCAACAAGGGTGGAGAACATCAAGGCCGTCTCCATATTCGAATTCGTCACCAGTAGCAGATAGCCCAAGCCTTTGTCGGCGCCCACAAATTCGCCCACGACCGCGCCCGCAATGGCCAAGGTCGCCGCAACCTTGAGCCCGCTGAACAGGTAGGGCAGGCTCGTCGGCAGTCGAAATTGCGTGAAAATCTGGGCGCGGCTCGCTCCCATCGAGCGCGCCAGGTCCGTCATCTCCGACGACATCGAGCGCAAGCCCACCGCGGCGTCAATGACGATCGGAAAAAAGGAAATCAGGAAAGCGACGAGGATCTTCGGCATCGCCCCGACGCCAAACCAAACCAGGAACAGCGGCGCAATCGCGACCTTGGGTACGACCTGAAAGAAAAGCATCGTCGGCATGACGAATTCGTCGAAGCGCTGCGACGAGGTAATCGCAATTGCTAGGGGAATGGCGATCGCGACAGCCAGGAGGTATCCCAACAACATTTCGTAGGTCGTGACCCATCCGTGTCGCAACAGCTTTGGAAATTCGTCGATGAACGTCTGGGCGATTTCCGTCGGCGCGGGCAACAGGTAGGCAGGCACCCCGGAGAACATCACACCGGCCTGCCAGATCGCAAGAAAGACGAGAATGCCGGCAATCGGGGTCAGCATTCTCATAAGCTTGACGCCGAGTCTTCCGGTTCTGTCCGTTTGTAATTTTTCGGTTCTGTCCGTTTGTAATTTTTGCTGAGCCATGGTCCTACCTGAGTGTGGTCGAGCGATCGGGTAACCTATCGAAGTGTGCGGTTCCGCAGCGACACGATCATCCAGCTTTCGCCGCCATGCTCATCGATTTTTCCGCACGCTCATCGAGCGTTATGCCAAGCCCCGGCGCCGCCGGGACGCGGATGACATCGCCATTGGCACGGAAGGTCGGGTCGGTCGTGCCCCCCGCCGAGATGTACTGCGGCCCGTTGAGCGCGGCGGGAGTGTTCAATCCGGCCCATGCGAAAAGATGGACCGATGCCGCCAGAGACAAATCGAGGTCGGTCAGTCCCGAGGCGAACATGAGCAGGTTGTTTTCCCGCAGCAAGCTCACGATCCTCGACGCGTTCCAAAGTCCTCCGCAACGCGCCACTTTCATGGCGATTCCGTCAAACATTTCCAGCGCGGGAAATTCCGCGACTTCGACCGGTGAAACGATGCCTTTGTCCATCAGAATGGGCAGCGCGCCCTGCCGCTTCAGGCCCTGATAGCCGCGTATCAGGTTCGCCGGGAGCGGCGACTCAAGGCTTTTGAGGCCGGCCTCCGCGAGCTTGGGTGCCATCGCAAGCGCGGTTTCCACGTCATAGTTGGTGTTCGCGTCCGCCCAGTGAAAACCATCGGGCGCGAAATTGCACACCGTGCGGGCAAGTTGGAGATCATATTCCGGCGTCTGCGGATAGCCGAGCTTGACATTGAAACTGTCATAGCCCCGCGTCCTGGCGAGCGCGAGTTGCGTCTCTGCACCGGTCATCGTCGGCGATTGAACGGTCCAACTGAGCTTCACCTGCTTTTGTCTCGCACCGCCGAGAATCTCGGACACGCTGCGATTAGTCTGCTTGCCCCACAGGTCGTAGCAAGCAAGGTCCACCGCCGTTTTGCACAGCGGCTGGCCAACCGAAAACGACGGCCTGATTGCTCGATCCATCCGTTCGTGGATTGCTGCAAGATCTGACGGTTCAGCGCCCAGAATGACGGGCGCGAGATAGTGTCGCAGCGTGGTCTCGACGGTCTCCACGGTCTCATACGTCCAGGTTTCGACCGGGACCGACTGTCCCCAACCCTGGACGCCATTTTCGTCGGTCAATCGCACCAATATCGACGGCCGCACCGGCGTCTTGAAGAACTTGAATTCGCCCATCAGATCGTAATCGACCCTGCCGACCTCAAAGCGAACTATCCGGCTCATTGTAGTCGTAGGCCTCCCTCGGTCCGCGCGCTCGTTTGGGCGCCAAGATCTTGGGCGTCAAGACCGTGCTTGCCGGGCATGACGCAACGTCAATTTTTCTTTATCTTCATCATGCGGTCAAAGGGGCGCGAACGAAACGGCGGCAGGATGCTCGCCTCGGAATTCGGCGACCGTTCGCCGGCGCAACACGGAACCGGGCAAATGATCACAAGTTTCAAGGTGTCTGCCTGGCTTGTGCCAGTGGCCTTTTCGGCCGCCGCGTTTCGCGCAGCCATTCCGCATCACTGACGTGACGGCGCCCGTATTCACCGTTCGAGAAGTGTGCCTCTTCGAAAGGGAGGTACGCTTGCGCCTGCCCTTTCGGTTTGGCGTGGTCACGCTCACCGAGGCGCCGCAGGTATTCGTGCGTGCGCGGATCGAACTTCCCGACGGTAGCTCGCATTGGGGAGCGGCGGCGGAACTGCTCGCGCCCAAGTGGTTCGACAAGAATCTCGCGCTTTCCAACGAGGAAAATTTCGAGCAGTTGCGTCTCGCGCTCGTGCTCGCCACCGACGCATATACGGAGCCGGACCAACCGCGCACTGCGTTCGGCCATTTCGCCGCCCATTACGACCAACAGATCGCCGCGGGCGCTGCGTGCGGTCTCAACCCCCTGGTCGCGAGCTTCGGTCCGGCCCAGATCGACCGCGCCGTCCTCGACGCCATGTGCCAGAGTGCGGGCTGTTCGTTCTATCAAGCGATGCGGGTCAATTTGCCCGGCATCGGTCCCGCCCTGCTGTCGACGCAGCTGGCCGACCTCGCCGGCTTCGACATGCAGCGATTTCTTGAGCAGTCGACGCCTGCGGCGACAATCGCGGCACGGCATACGGTCGGCCTGCTCGACGCCATCGCCGGCCATCCCCGCGAAGTCAATGATGGTTTGCCGGAATCGCTGGAAGAGGCCATTGCCGTCTACGGCCACACTTATTTCAAACTCAAGGTCGGCGGTGTGGCCGAGGCCGACCTGCAGCGCCTCATCGAAACCGCCGCGGCGCTGGACGGCATCGCCGGGCCCTACCATGTCTCGCTGGACGGCAATGAGCAGTATGATGATCTCGATGGCCTGCTCGATCTGTGGCGGCGTATGCAGGCCTCGCCTCGACTGAGGCGCCTGGTCGCGAGCATCTTGTTCATCGAGCAGCCGATCAACCGCAAGCATGCGCTCGACAGGGACGTGTCGGCACTGTCGCGGATCAAGCCGGTGATCATCGACGAGTCCGATGCCGAGCTTAGCGCCTTCTCATCTGCCCGCGAGCTCGGCTACACTGGAGTGTCGAGCAAATGCTGCAAGGGACTCTACAAATCCGTCCTCAACGCCGCCCGATGCAGAGTGTGGAACGCCGAGGCCGGCGGCGAGCGCTACTTCATGTCCGGTGAGGATCTCACCACACAGGCTGGGCTGGCAGTGCAGCAGGATCTCGCCCTGGTCAACCTGCTCGGGCTGATGCATGTCGAGCGCAACGGCCATCATTACGTCAACGGCATGGCCGGATTACCTCAACGCGAACAAGACGACTTTCTCGCCGCGCATCCCGACCTCTACGAGCACAGCCGGGGCGCGGTGCGGGTCAAGATCCGCAACGGACGGCTTGCGATCGGCTCACTAGCAAGTGCGGGCTTTGCCTCCGGCGCGTATCCCGATTGGGCGTCGCTCAGGCCGCTCGTCCCTCCGCCACTACGGCGGATGGCAAGCGCGTGACGATGGAGCTTAGGGCGCTCCCAAGCGCCCCGCGCAGAGACACGCTTGCCCGCGCAGCTGCAGATTGCTTTGCGGGTCCGAAGCTATTCTGCGACCGTTGAAGCCGAAGCGGTCATGGATGAGCCCCCCGGCGCTCCCCCTTTTCCATAACCTCTCATTCTGCGAATCGCCGGATTTTCTTGTGCTGAGACTTAAGTCACCGTGAGTTGGGAAGCTGCCGCCGCACACCCTTGGCAGGCGTATCAAAAGCGCGGTTGCCCCAAGATTCACATGGCCTCGTCTGCTTCCGTGTCGCTATAGATAATTCGCCCGCCATCAGCAGCGAGCCTGGCGATTTCGCGAGCAACAGCGCGATAGAATTCGCCTTTATCATCATTACAAAACAACGGTCGTCAGCGTCAGGCCCGCTAACAAAACAACGAACCAATCTCACATGGCTTCGAACCGAGTCTCTGGGCTCACAAGACGGATATTGGAAATTGGCGACCAGAGACTGCCCCGCGGAACTGGTCTGTCACGGCTTAAAATCTGGAAAATTGCACCTCTGAGACTGCGTGACCTCTCAGTAAGTCTCGGGAATGTCGCATACATTTTTTGAGACCAGGCACAGTCGACAGAGACGGGACTGGTTGGCTGGGGGTGAGAGGATTCGAACTCGCAGATGCCACGCGCAAACCGGGCCTTTGACGTGTCGTAAGAAATTGGCCCGGCTTCCGGAACACCTCGTGACCAGAGACTTTTCGCGCGAAATCTGTCAGCCTTCGACTCGCCACTGCGAGCTGCGCTGCATGCCAGGGACGTAGGATTCGAACCCGTCTCAGCCGCGGTGTTTTGGATATTTCGCTTTAGAAAGGCTAACGTACCTCAGCTGCACAATCGGACTGTCGCATGCGCGACTGCTTTGGCGGCGGTGACGAGGTCGCTCAGGCGCACCCGCTCGTCAGGTGTCGGCCATTCCTTGTAGACGCGGATGTCGCCTGGACCGTATTGCACGGTCGGGATGCCGAGCTTTTCCTGGATGATATTTCCGTCACCCACATTGCCGAGGCGCCCATGCGCGCCCACT
>Ga0126376_10000155_pt1 | contig 31504 bp, 26 predicted proteins | sample PanSoiMetPlot_15_FD_92760 | JGI IMG/M metagenome (GOLD analysis project Ga0126376, IMG submission 92760) | Tropical forest soil microbial communities from Panama - MetaG Plot_15 | ecosystem: Environmental > Terrestrial > Soil > Tropical forest > Bulk soil | place: Panama | collected 2016-02-17 | reverse complement strand
TGAAGCTCATCGATGGTACTTCGCGACTGGGCTGCGGTGCAGGCCGCGACTAGGCCAAGCGTAAGCAGAACAATGGCAATATTCAGTTTCATAAGGGCCTTATACGCCGCAATTCAAGAAACACTATAGGCGATTCTGAATCGACGTGGCCAATTCCTGGTAAACGCGGTTACCGGTAACTTGACTAGCCTCTATCCACTTGTCCGATAAGCCGACTTACCAGGCATGTTCGATTACTTCCGGTTTGCTCGTCGCTCAGACACTATGTGCTGCATGAAGCTTCATTTGAACCTATACGACGTTATAATGTCGGTATGTCGGCGGCGCACAACTCTCTTCTCTATGCACGCCTCGAAGCCGTCCTCGCTGCCGAGATTACCAGTGGCGACCTCAAGGTCGGCGACCAACTGCCTACCGAAGAAAGCCTCATTGCGCGATTTGGGGTCAGCCGCATCACCGTCCGTCGGGCTATTCAGAATCTTGTGAGCCGTGGTCTTGTCGAGATTCGTCGCGGCAAGGGCACATTCGCAGCTGCGCCAAAGATCACGCAGGACCTTAAAGAGCTGAGCGGATTTGTGGAAGACATGCACGCAGTTGGCCGCAAGCCAACCGCCCGCGTAATCGGTAAGGAAATTGTCTCCGCCAACGCGACTGTGGCGCGACAGCTTGCCCTGACGAGGGGCGAGCGCGTCGTTAGAATTCGCCGCGTGCGCCTGGCAGACGGCGTTCCCCTGTCCTTCGACGAGACTTACCTGCCCTTGGAAATTGGCCAGAAGATCATCACCAACAATCTGAAAGTCGAACCCATTTTTTCGCTCCTGGAACGCAAATACGGTGTTCCGCTGATCGAGGCGGAGTACAAATTGGACGCAGTCGCCGCCGAAAACGAGGTTGCCAGCGCGCTGAAAGTGAAACCAAGAAGCCCGATTTTTCGCATTGAACGAACCTCGTACTCGACAGGCAGCCGTCCCGTCGATTACGAAACACTGCACTACCGCGGAGATCTCGTCCGATTCGTCACGCGCCTTGTACGAAAGATTTCTCATTGAGTGGCCCAATCATTCAAGCGCAGGTTAGAGTCCGCGCCGTGCCCTAGGGAACTGGCTCAGGCAGTTCGGGCTGCACGGTCTTGGATTTCTGCGACGGACGCGTCTTTGGGCGCGAGACTGCGGGCGCACGAACGTCCAGAAACTGAACGAGGTCCTTCGAAAAGATCAAGTCAAGCGTCCAGTCCAAGGCGACACGGAGTTTCTTTTCGAACCGTGGGAGCTTGAAAAGGTAGATCGTCCGCCAGAGCCACCAAGCGATGAATCCCGAGAAGTTAATGCCCAGGATGTTGGCCACACCGGTCCGCCGGCCGATGGTCGCGAGCTGCGCGATAGTCGAAAAATCGAACGGCTTCTTTTTCGTCCCGCGAATAGCCGCGATAATGTTATGCGCAGCGGTCTTGCCCTGGCGCAGAGCGTGCTGCGCGGTGGGCGGATGAAACTTACCCGTCAACCGATCGGGGATGGCCGAGCAATCACCCAGAGCCCAGACACCGGGCCAGCCTTGGAGCTCAAGAAACTCCGTCACCAGCAGGCGGCCGCCTTCCTTCGCGCACGGAATCGTTTCGAGCAGAGGATTCGGGGAAGTTCCTGCCGTCCAAACAAGCGTGTTCGTAGGAATCATCTTTCCGTCGGTCAATCGGACCGCTCGGCCCGAAAAGCTTTCGATCTTTGTTTTGAGGCGAATCTCGACCTTGCGCCGTGCGAGGATTTTCTGAGCGTAAACACCCAGGCTCTCCTCTAACTCGGGCAGGATAACTGGTCCGGAATGGATAAGCATGACCCGTACCATATCTTCGGATAGATGGGGGTACGACCGCAGTGCTCGACGGACGAAGTCGTTGATACCGGCGACGGTCTCAACGCCGGCAAAGCCTCCGCCGGCGACAACAAACGTCAACAACGACTCTATCTTTTCGCAGCAATCACTGTCCGCCTCCTCGAGGTGAGCGATCAGATGGTTGCGCACTCGCATGGCGTCACCCAGCGACTTCATAGTCAGCGCATGTTCTTGCACTCCAGGAAGCCCATAGGTGTTGGTGATGGAGCCCAAGCCGAAAACCAAAAAGTCAAATTCGAGGGTGTGAGGATGGGGATCGAAGCCATGGGAAACAATGACCCTCTTTTGTTTGAGATCAATTTGATTCACTTCGCCTGCCAAGAAGTTCACGCGGCGCAGCATTTTGCGGACGGGATTCACAATTGTCGTGAGGTCCAGATCGCTGGCCGCGACTTCGTGAAGCATTGGCGTGAACAAGAAAAAGTTCTCACGGTTGACAAGTGTGATCTCGACCGAAGGATCGCGGGCAAGTTTCCTCTCCAATTCCATGGCCACCGTGAGGCCGGCAAAACCTCCGCCTACAACGAGTACGCGCTTTGGTGTTTTGTTTTCCATGAGCAGTTGCTTCCGGCCTCGTTCTGCTCGGCGGCCGGGTTCAGTTCACACGAATATTCGATTTCAACCGACACGAGCCAGCGCTCGACGTGAGGCCGTATCCTGCGCGAAATGTGGAAGGGGCTATCTCTTCTTCCCGAGATACCGATCAATGGCCAGCGGCCCAGAACCACCGAATACAAGCGCCGCAAGGCAGGCAATATAGAGCAGATCAAGTTCGTAGCCCGGCGGTCCGAACTGGGCCCGGCCGTCCGTCACATTCAGCAGCTTGATCGAGCTGAACCCGTAAGGGAGATGGACAGTCAGCATCGCTACGAAGAGAACCGCGGCCATGGGCAGGCTTACAAGCGGGACGAAAGCCCCGAGCAGGACCGCGAGACCGCCGAAGAGTTCGGTCAGAATGGTGAGCCAAGCAATGAGATGGGGCGCGGGTACGCCGATCGTATGCAGAATGGCGGCGAAGACTTCCGGTCCCCTGGAAAGCTTCGCGTAGCCATGCGCCATGAAACCATAGCCAACAATCAGCCGCAGCGGAAGCGGAGCCCAAACAGCTACCGAAGGTCCTGCCAACGATGCCAGAGGGTTGCTTAAGAATCCAAAACGGCTGCCGCCTTCCCGTTTTAATGATTGGGTAAGTTCGTCCATACTCGAAAAGCTCCCTATTTTTTGATCTTCGTCGAACACGGGAACGTGCGAAGGGCCGAAAGGGAACTTCGAACGCCATGCTATGTCCACTCATTATGATGTTATAATGTCGTAGAGGTTACAAAATATTGTGAGAACTCTTTTGCAGAAGGCTCGGGCTTGCGCCCCCGTAGAAAGAACATTCGTTTTTTGCATAGTCAGATTGCCTAGGAGAAGGCTTGAAAGCTTCCCAACAGGGCGGGAGATTTTGAGAGGTCAAGTCCGCTCTATTTTTTGTCCGGAAATAGGCAGGCGGTCATTCCGGTCGCCGAGTCGGGGGACGGCTCATCACTGCTAACGGTTTTATTGTAGGGTGTTTGCCCCAGGCTCACAAGCTTTTCGTGGCTTCACTCCCGTGGTGATAAGGCGTCCAGACAACTTAAGAACGATGATTCAATAGTCGCAAGAGTTCTAAGCCTGAGCCACTTCTGTCGTCAAATAACCAATCCTTCGGCAACAAATTCTGCCTCATTGTTTTAGCGTCTCGTATTTCACGGACAAAGCAAAGGCTACGTAAACTCCGCCGGACTTCGATTTCGGATCTTTTCCCCCACCTGCGGCGATGACAACGAATTGCCGGCCGTGAATCATGTAGGTTGCCGGTGTGGCGTTGCCGGAAAAGGGAAGGGTGGTCTCCCAAAGAAGCTCGCCAGTGGCTTTGTCGAAGGCGCGGAATTTCTTGTCATAGTTTGTCGCGCCAATAAAAATTAGGCCGCCCGCAGTGACCACGGGCCCGCCATAATTCTCCGTGCCCGTGTTGGTGAGACCTTTGGCCGCGAGTTCAGGATAGACGCCCAGTGGAATTCTCCAAACATATTCGCCCGTGTTGAGATTGATTGCGTTCAGTGTCCCCCACGGCGGCGCGATGGCCGGATAGCCGTCCGGGTCGAGAAACTTCTTGTAACCAGTGAAGCGGTACTTCATGCCAAGAAGTGGAGGACCGGAACTCTCGAGCTCCTTGTTTTCGCCACTCATCAGAAATTCGATCAGCACATACAGCTGATCGTCCGTGAGACTTGGAAAACCTTGCATACGTCCTTTGCCACTCTTTATGGTGGCGGCAATTTGTTGTGCGGAAAGTCGATCACCGACTCCAACGAGCGAAGGAATTTCGGGCGGCGAACCCGCCAATTTTTCGCCATGGCAAACGCCACATTGGCTCAGATAAATGGATTTGGGAGAGTTGCTGCACGTATTTTCTGCTAGCGCGCCGGTCCAGGCCATTTCATTCGAATTGATGTAGATAACGCCCGACTCTGGATCGACCGCCGGCCCGCCCCACTCTGCCGCCCCATCGAATCCGGGAAAAACCACAGTATCTTTGCCAACACTGAAGGGAACGAATTGCCCTCCGCTGCGAAACGCTGCGAATTTCTCCGCAGCCCATTTATGAGCTTCGGGCGTTCGCTGAGTGAGCAGCTTGTCGGTCAGCAACTGGCGAGCGAATGGAGCCGGCTTTGTCGGAAGCGGTTGAGTCCCCGCCGCAACTTCTCCTGGGATGTTGCTTGATGGATATTTCCGGTATGTGATCGGAAAAAGGGGCGTGCCGTTCGTGCGATCGAAGAGGTAGACGAATCCTTGTTTGGTTGTTTGTGCAACGGCATCGATTTCTTTCCCGTTCCGATGAATAGTCAACAATGCAGGGGGTGCAGGGAAATCGCGATCCCACAAATCATGGCGGACTCCCTGAAAATGCCACAGCCGCTTGCCGGTTTGCGCGTCAAGTGCGATTAGTGAATTGGCAAAGAGGTCGTCGCCAAGGCGGTCGCCGCCATAGAAATCGGATGCCGCAGATCCTGTGGGAACGTAAACAATGCCCCGCTTGGCGTCGAGCGACATTCCAGCCCAATTGTTTGCTGCGCCGCTCGATTTCCACGCGTCTGCCGGCCACGTCTCATAACCAAATTCACCTGGATGCGGAATACTGTGAAAGGACCAGCGAAGCTCGCCGGTGCGAACATCGAAAGCACGAATGTCGCCTGGCGGAGCGGGAAGTGTCTCCGGATTGCGGCCACCGACGATGAGCAGATCTTTGTAAACGATGCCGGGGCTGGTAAGAGAAATGGATTGCGCTTCAACGGGGTCGCGTCCGAGGCTTTCCCGCAGATCAATTCGGCCGCTGTGCCCGAAGGTTGGAATGGGTTTTCCAGTCACCGCATCGAGCGCGTAAACAAAGTTCATTACCCCAACAAGGACGCGCGGAGACTTTCCGTCCGTCCAAAATGAGAGCCCGCGATTGGGCTGGGTGCTCTTGATTCCTGCATCAAATTTCCAGAGCAAATTTCCTGTGGCTGCATCGAGGGCAAAGACTCTTTGCGTTGGCGTCAGGCCATAGAGTACACCGTCTGCGATGATGGGACTCGTTTGCAGGCCACCTTCTTCGCCGGTGTCAAAGCTCCAGGCCACTTGAAGTTGGCTGACATTCTTGCGATTGATTTGCTCAAGTCGCGAGTAGTGATTGTTGAGAGGACCGCCACCGTATGCGGGCCAGTCGAGATTTTCTGTGGCAGTGGGTTTTTCTGCGTCGCGCCGCTGCGCACGAATCAGCAGCGTTGACGAAGCGAAGACGGCCAGGGAAATACTCACAGCCCAGATGCGAGGCACAATCCCGCGGCGCATGGCAAGACCTCCGCAGGGACTATATCTCTTCTGTCGAGAAGGATAAATATGGGCGCCGTTACCGCCAGGGAATCTCGGGATCGCTGCGCCATTCGAGGCCCATATTGTCGTCTGTAATGATGAGGTTGTGTGCTGTGCGAGCGCGAAGTGAGTCAGTCGCTTCCATGCCGATCAGGCGTGCCGGAGCGTTCACCGTGTCTGCAAAAAGCATATAGACGGCCAGGACTTTCTGAGCTGCAGGATTCACAGGATCGAAAACTATCTTGCCATCGATCCGGTAACACCGCAGAACGTCGAGCCACCGTTCCTTGTCGACATTTATGGGCGAATCGCTGACTGCGAGGAAATTCATGACCCGCAGACCGTACGGAAACACGCGCAACGCAGTGGCAATCGGCTCGTTTGCAGATGTCGTATTGAAGTAGTAGACGCCGCCGGGATTCAAATGAGATTTCATCAGTTGAAGATATTCCACGGATAGCAGGACGGAACTGTGATCGCGCCAATTGAAAGTCGTATTCGCAACTATGGCGTCGTATCGAACTTCCGGATGAGCGAGCATCCACCTACGAGCGTCGTCGGTGTGGACGTGAACCTTGGGGTTGCGGAGGAAAGACTCTACCGCCGAATATTTCGGAATGAGCTGTAGATAGCCGGGATTGATGTCAATCGCATCCAATGATTCCACTTGCGGGTGATTCGCTAGCACCTGAGCCCAGGAAGCAGAGCCGATTCCAATGACTAGCATCCGTTTGGGAGTGGCCGAAAAAGCGCTGAGCGCATACGCGCGTACGACCTGGTTTACGTCGTCCAGCGGATTCACGTTGTATGCTCCATCGTAAACGCCGCCGCCGAATACCTCCTTATCGGCCGTGATGGCGATAACGCCGTTTCGATTCTCGACGATTTGCGCAAAGGGCGTGCTCGCCTCCCGACGGCTTCCAAAGATCAGTCGTTCATAGAGAAGGGAATAAGAGCCGGAAGACAAAACGATCGCTAACAATGATGCAAGAGCCAGCGCCCCCGCCCAAAGAGAAGGCTTTGCTAGCTTTCCATCGCGAAAAATCAAAACAACAATTCCAAGCAACGCTGCCAGCAATCCGAGCACCACGGAAATCGGCCGCAATCCCAAGTATTGAGTCAGCACAAAGCCGATGCCCAGACTCCCAAGCGCAGAGCCGAGAATGTTTGAAACGTACACGAGGCTTACTCTGCGGCCTGCTTCCTGTCCGGGAGAAATCGCCAATTGACATACGACGGGGAGCACCGAACCGACAAATGCCGAAGCGAGAAAAAACATCGGCGCACTTGCGAGATAGGAGATCTTCTTTGCGATGAACGTTGCGACGAGCGGCGGCAGATACACGGAGATTATCCCTGCAAGCAGCAGCAAAACTCCAAGCAAAAGAGTGACGCTCGATGATCCCCGGCTTTCGGACCATTTCTCTGTCAGAAAAGCGCCCATTGCAATGCCGCCCAGGCATGTTGCCAGCATCATCGCGAATGCCGGTGCGCGATCCGCGGAAGCTAGTGCGAACACGCGATACCAGGTGATTTCAAATCCAAGCGCGATGAAACCGGACAACCCTGCGAGAGCCACCGCAAAAGAAAGAGACATCGGCGTAGCCCCAGTTCCAATTTTTGGCGAAACGTGGGTTTCTTCAGACGAATGTCCCGCACCGCGCGCAAACAGATACGCGGTGCCGCCAACCAGAGCATTCACGCAGGCTGCGATCGATACGGAACCCGATTGTCCGAAGTTACGCAGGAGAAGAACCGCGCATAGATAACAAGCAACGGCGGATCCCGATGTATTTACGAAATACAGAAACGACACGGAAGCGCCCACTCGATTCGTCCGAAGCACGAGGTATTCGACGAGCAACGGAAGCGTCGCGCCCATCAATACTGTAGGTACCAGCAGCAAGCACAAGCTGAAGATGATCACTGCGCCGAGGTTTGCCCCTGCCGTGTAAACTGAAGCCCAATGAAAAATCCGCAATGAGCAAAGGCCAAAAATAGCTACTCCCAATTCGGCAATGGCAAAGAAAAAGGTTCCATGCTTCGGAAATCGCGAAGAAAGCCAGCCGCCCACCAAGCTTCCGGCTCCCAATCCCAGCATGAATGCCGTTACGATCACCGCCACAGACTGGGAATTAATCCCATAGATTGCAAAAAGCGTCCTTTGCCAAACAACTTGATAGACAAGAGCCGGCATCCCGGACACAAAAAAGAGCAAACCCAGGAAGACCAGGTCTTTCTGCCAGCTCGCGTTTCGGGGCCTCAGAACAAACGCGAGTAGAAGAATTACGTTAATCGCAAGCAATCCGCCTACAGGTGCCGAAGACATAGTTCTCCTGCGACAGGCCCGGTGACTCCCGGGCTTTTCCATTTCCGATAAGCCATATTTTCATGAGAACGCAATTTGCCGGCGAGCACTCATCCGCCCTGTTCTCGATTCACTAACACTCTCTGAGCTGGATATGGAATTGATGCGGAGGGATAGAAAGGCGATGGCCAAGGAGTTTTGGAGGCGCGTGGCGGAATCGAACCGCCGATAAAGGTTTTGCAGACCTTTGCCTTACCACTTGGCGAACGCGCCTCAAGAGCCGGCAGCAAGTTGCCGCCGCCAGGGCTAGCAGAAACGAAAAACCCACCTGCCGAAACCTCTTCTGGCGGTGGGTCAAACTGCTTGGCTAATCTTGCATCGCTAGGGGATTAGCCCGCCTTCGCCAGAAGAGTCGAGCGCATGAACGAACAACATTGTTGCCAGTACGCAGTCACTTTGGCGATGGATCTCATGAATCAAGTTTGACGCAGAAGGCCGAACTAGTCAAAACGGAAAACTCGCTTTCGAGTATTTGAGATTTGGATTGCTGAACGAATAACTCCTTATGACGGTCGCTTCAATCCCACTGCTTCCGCGGTCACATCAACATATTTCAGGCCCGAACCGGTATTGAAGAGCACGACCTTGTCCCCAGGATTCAAATATCCAGTCTTAAGCAAGTGATCGTACGCCAAAGTAGCCGCGGCGCCCTCTGGTGAAAGAAAGATGCCTTCGTTTTTCGCCCAATCTTTAAGCGACGACAGAATCTGATCATCGGCGAACGAGAGCGCCACCCCTCCCGATTCCTTCAGGATTTCCAGTATGATGTAATCGCCGTACGGTTTCGGAACGCGTAAGCCCGCAGCAAACGTTTCCGCGTTCTCCCACATCTGACTGACTTTTTGGCTGCTTTCGAATGCGCGAGTTACGGGTGCGCATCCGGCGGACTGCACCGCAATCATGCGCGGCCGTCTGCCCGGCTTTACCCAGCCGAGTTCCTCCAATTCGATAAATGCCTTCCACATACCGATGAGGCCGACACCACCGCCCGTCGGGTAAAAGACCGCTGCTGGATATTCCCAGCCCATCTGCTCGACAAGTTCGTATCCCATCGTTTTTTTTCCTTCGATGCGGAAGGGCTCCTTCAACGTCGAAATGTCAAACCATCCTTCCTTCTCTTTGCGTTCTGTAACAATGCGGCCGCAATCGGAAATAAGGCCATTGACCAGCTTTACGTTCGCACCGTAGAGGACGGCCTCCACATAGTTGGCGAAAGGAACATCTTTCGGCATGAAGATATTTGCTTCGATGCCGGCCGCAGCGGCGTAAGCGGCAAGCGCCCCTGCCGCGTTTCCCGCAGAAGGAACCGCGAGCTTCTCCAAACCAAAATGCCGGGCCATCGTGACGGCCAGCGCAAGGCCACGTGCCTTAAAGCTGCCCGTCGGATTGGCTCCTTCTTCCTTCAGAAATGCGTTGGAGTAACGCTTGCTGCGCAGCATCGGCGTCCAGCCCTCGCCGAGCGTTATGGGAATAACGTCCGGAAGCACGGCGCGGTAGCGCCACATGCCCAGCCAGGATGACCCTGTTGCGTTGGCTTCGATCGTGTCTCTCACTGCCGTCCCGCGTGCGGAAGAGAGGTCGTAGCGAACATAGAGCGAGCCGGCACAATCGGGACAAACTGTTTGCGGTTTATCGGCAGGAACAGTTTTCTTACAGCGCGAACATTCGAAGTGGCTGATTTTTGGCATTTAACGACGATAGCAGCCAGCGCGCGAACGCTGCAAGTTGGCTCCAAAGGCGCTTGAAAGAAATTCAGCACAAGTTTCGCGTGAGCACGCTAAGATGTCGCCGCTTCGTATGCCTCCCAAAAATGAAAACTAACAAGAACCAATCGGTAAAGGAACCGGCCCCAAGCAAAACGACCGTTGCCCAATTAGCTGGATTCATCTTGCTCGGCTTGGGATTCCTGTTGATTCATTTCCTGCCCGGACACATCATTGCAGTCTGCGTTCGTTGGGCGGCGCTGCTGTTGCTCGCCTTGGTCGGCGTCCGCAAACGTTCCCTCACTTACTGGATTTTCTTCGCAATGCTCGTCGGCCTGGAAATCGGGCTGGATTGGCCCGTGTTTGCTGCTCGCCTGAAAATCCTCAGCGATATTTTCTTAAGATTGATCAAGGTCATCGTCGCTCCGCTGATCTTGGGAACTTTGATTACGGGCGTTGCCGGGCACGGCGATATCCGCCGAGTGGGAAGAATCGGCTGGAAAAGCCTCCTCTATTTTGAAGTGATCACAACGATCGCGCTCGTGTTGGGCGTCTTTGCCATCAATCTGACCCGCGCTGGAGAGGGCCTCAACTTTCCCGCAAATTCTGGCGAAGCCGCTCAGCAAAACCTCCAGCAGCTGCGCTGGGACGATTTTGTGCTTCACATCTTTCCTGAAAACATCGTTAAGTCCGTCGCCGAGAATCAGATCTTGCAAGTAGCTGTGTTTGCGGTCCTCTTTGCAATTGCTCTGTCTCGCATTGCAGAAAAATACCGAGAACCAATGCTGAGTCTCGCAGAATCCCTAACGCAGACCATGTTCAGCTTCACAAAAATGGTGATGTACTACGCGCCGATAGGCGTCGGCGCGGCCATGGCGTACACCGTAGGCAACATGGGCGCGAGCGTGTTGTTGCCACTGGCAAAGCTGTTGCTTACCGCTTACGGGACACTATTGGCCTTTCTACTCCTCGTATTGCTGCCCGTTGCACTTCTTTCGCGAGTGCCTCTGAAGGGATTTTTGAATGCCGTAGCGGAACCCGCGACGATTGCCTTCGCCACAAGCACCTCCGAAGCAGCATTACCGCGCGCCATGGAATGCATGGAGGAGTTTGGAGTGCCCCGGCGAATCGTCGCCTTTGTGATTCCAGCGGGCTACAGCTTCAATTTGGATGGGTCCACATTGTATCTCGCTCTGGCTTCGATTTTTGTCGCGCAAGCCGCTGGAATTCACATGTCCTGGCGTGAACAAGCGTTTATGGTCTTTGCACTTATGCTCACGAGCAAAGGGATTGCAGGCGTCCCACGCGCCGTTCCCGTTGTGCTTCTTGCGACCTCATCTCTCTTTCACCTGCCCACGGAACCAATCTTTGTAATCCTAGGTGTGGACGCATTAATTGACATGGCGAGAACCTCGGTCAATGTCACCGGAAATTGTTTGGCGAGCGCGGTGATTGCGCGATGGGAGGGCGAGTTGGCCCGGCCCAACGCAGAATGAGATTTGCTTACTGAGGGAGCAGCGTGGTCCGCGTTTTGACCAAGGGTTTTTGGTAGACCAAACGCTGGCTGGCGCCTTGCGCCGCGGAATGGTTCTTAAAGGAAACAGCCCCGGAAGAATGGTGCGACTCGGCCCGGTGAATGAATTCGCCGGCCCAGAGCATGATATCGAGCAGCCGGGCCTTTTGAAGATTATTCAAGGATGAGGAACGCAGCGATACTTCCAGCGCTCCCTGAAGGCAACTGTTTACGCACTCTTTCAATGCGGCAAATTGCAGGACATCCCCATTTCCTGAGCGCTGTGCATCAATCCCCTGGAGAAATTCGTAGCTGCGCAAAACAAAATGATCGCAGCAAAGATCTTCATCGCCAAGGGAAGCAATCCCAAGCTCCTCGCAATGAGCGTAACCGCAAGGTTTGTGAAGATGCATTTCACGAAGTTCCCCCGAGTCCCCGGTGGTCGCCGATTTTTCAGTTGCTCTTGCCGGTACTGCCATGACTTCCTTCCGATAATTGGTGAAACTAAACTTCGAATCGTTTCACTCCAGATTTGAATCAATCCTACGCAACGACTGCCGAGTAGGCTTCTACAGCAGAAGAGAAAGAGTTCTCCTTTAGGGCTGCATGCGTTGTGCGCAGGGAACTCTTTGCATCCAGGACACGCGCACTGAACGTTTGCACGCGCAGCGATTTGTCGAGATACGGCTCCAGCTTCCGGCGCAGTCTCACCACTCGCCGTTCTCGAGCTTCCGCGAGGTCGCTCCCATGCCAAAAAGTGATCACCGTGACCAGGCGCGTTTCCATTTCAGAGACAAGCACGAGGGCCTGCAAAAATTGCCGATCGCGCCCGAATGAGTTCGCAAGGATGGCGTCAATTTCTTCTCGAGCTTTTTCTTCGTGTCCAGGCTTAAGGACAAAATCTGCCCGCAAAGCAATTACGGACTCACTGCTTTTGCTTGTTCCTTCTGAGGGGTTCGAAACGAAGGGGGGCCCGGGCCCAAGGTTCCCAACAACTAGTTCTCGCAACGGAGTTCTCCTATGCAACCGCCCTGAAAAAAAGGGAGGCGGATCGGAATTGGCTCTCCCACTCAACCCCGGTCCGCCGCCTCAGGGGCACGCCTGGGGACATTTCTTGCGTCCCTAGGGTGTAGGTTTCCCAGGCTTCAGGATTCCTATGCACGGTAGTGAGCTCCGATAGAGATTCGTTACAAATGAAATTCCATTTTGGGACCAACGATTTATTGCTCCGCGAAGAAGTCGCGGCTATACTTCCCACTCCTAGAGCTCTCCCGGTGCAACTGTATCCTTTTGACCACGAGTATTTTGAACGGCTCCGAAATGGCGATCCCGCCACGGAAAAGCATTTCGTTACCTATTTTGGTCAATTGCTGCGAATTAAACTGCGTGCCCGCCGTCTGCCCGCGGATGTGATCGAAGATATTCAGCAGGAAACGTTTATCCGATTCTTCCGCAAACTTCGGCAGGAGAATGGAATTCACCATCCCGAACGTATCGGTGCTTTTGTAAACTCCGTTTGCAACAACGTTCTTCAGGAATACTATCGGTCACTTGGGAAGGAACAGCGCGTCAACGGCGAAAGTGCTGATCCTCCGGATAAGATATTGAATCTGGAAAAGTTAGCCATAGTCGAGGAGGCCTATGCGAAGGTTCGCAAAGCTGTAAAGGAGCTGGCTCCGCGTGAGCAAGACCTGATTCGAAAGATATTCTTTCAGGAGATGGAGAAAGACGAAGTTTGCGCCAAACTTGGCGTAAGCCGCGACTATCTTCGTGTGCTGCTGCATCGGGCGATCGAACATCTGCGTGAATCCATGGGAAATAAGGACTTACTGGGGAACGACCCTCGCAGCGAATGAGGGGAGCGAAATGAAACGATTTACCAGTCTCCTGCACTATTCACACGGATGGAGAATATGGAACACACAGATGCAGTGAAGCTGCAAGCTGTTGAAAAATACATACTTGGCGAGCTCCCCCCCACTCTCAGGGACGAATTTGAAGCCCACTTTTTCGATTGTGCTGAATGCTCTCAAAATCTTCGCGCTGGCATGGCATTTGTCGCCGGGAGCAGGCAGTATTTTGGCGAGCCGACGGCCCGCGAAGTAGTGCTCACAGAGAAACCGCGAGACTGGTTCGCTTGGCTCAAACCGCTTGTCGTCATTCCGGCTCTTGCCGCGCTACTCCTCGTCATTGGCTATCAGAATCTCGTTAGCATCCCCCGATTACAGCAAACTGTTGGTTCTGGAGCGATGGGGCCTTGGTTTTCGCTCGTAGCTTCTGATGTACGCGGACCTGCCGGCCAAAAACTTGAGGTTCCTCCTAAACACAGATTTATGCTGTTCATCCCCATAACGGCCAAGCCTCACGACGCCACCTCCCGGTTTTTGATGAGGCTCGAAGACTCCTCCGGTAAAGTCCTTGTAAGTGGTAGGGTGTCGGCGGTGGAGGCTAAAAAGCCCGTCCCTTTCTCAGTACCCGCACTTACCCACGATGGCGAATACAAAATCGTGATTCTTGAAGAGACCGCCGGTTCGACTACGAAGGTATCCGAACTTCCTTTTGCTGTTGCTTTTTCTGCTCCCGTTGAGCAGGATTAAACGCCCCATAGTTAAATTATCGAGGTGATACCATGTCCCCCAGCCGTCCCCGCACGTTTCAGTACCACGCTTGCGCGCATGCTTTCAGCGCAAACTTCCATAGGCCCTTTCACCACCAGATCGATGCTCAGGCGCAAAGTGCCCTGCCCGTTATCGGTGGCCATGGTCACGCCCGCGTGGAAAATTTCCAGTTTTGTTCGTTCATCTCGTTTAAGTCCGGCTACTCGCATGTATCAGGCGGCCATCAAGCCGATGACGACAGCAACAACACTCTCGCGACTGCCGTTCTCGAAGGCTTGAACATGTTCGATATACTCACGGCTGATCGTGTCGTCTCTCGCCTTTATTCAAAGCATCCACCCAAGGTCGGCGAGGGCTACATCACCTGGATTGGCAGCAAATTTGATAACCTGCGAATCGCCGGTTTTCCCATACACATGGAATTCAATCACGAGGTCTTCGATGAGATGCATACTTACGAAGCCGCCGAACAAGCCTTTAAGAAAGGCGGCAATTTTAGGAAAATAGCCGAGGATCCCTTTCAAACGGGAGACGTGCTCAAACCCGCCGACGTAAACGGAGCTTTTTTGTGCTCGATTGTGAAGAACATCAAAGTGGACTGCCCCGGCGTGAAAGTTTCTGGCCACTCCCTTTATGTGCCCGGCTTCGGCAAGGTTTATCTTGGCGAACTCTTGATCAAGTACGGCGAAAAAACACTCACAATGTTGCGCTTCGAACTCGGTTCTTCCACCGGTGGAAACGGAACCGGCGGCGGCACAAAAACCAACGGCCAGCCCTGGTAATTTCTTTTCTTTTAGGACTTGTTCTTCTCAATTCGTCCGCATGTAAACCCAGTCAGGCTCAAGCGCAAGCTTGGCTAGACAATGGCTGGCAAAAAACTAGATTGGGCCAGTATTCGGCTGCTCTGAACCTGGCTGATCGCGGCTTCCGGCGCTTTCCAGATCCCAACACTGAACTGCATTGGCGATTTCGCACTCTCAAAGCCGAGATCCTCCTGCGTATGGGATTGAACCAAGATGCTCTCAACCTACTCACCCCAGATACTCCTCAATCTTTGGCGTCCTCCCATATCGCTGCTCGCCGCAAGATAACTCAATGTGGAGCGTTAACTTTTCTCGGGCGCTTCAAGGAAGCCTCCGATGCCCTCAAGGCGGCGCAGGATCTAGTTGCCGACGGCCACCCGGAATTGGCTGGCGACGCCGCTCTTCGTCAAGGGACCCTCGCATTTCGGCAAGGGCACATAGACGAGGCCGAGCTTGCATACCGTTCCATGCTTTCCATTGCCAGGGATCAAAAGAATCCTTTCTGGGAAGTAGCCGCCCTCGGCAGCTTGGGGCTCACCGCAATTCGCAGGGAACACTACGACGAGTCCCTGGACCTCCATAAACAAGCTCGTGACCTTGCAGAGAAGGTCGGCGATCTCGATTCGCTCGCACGGATAGATGGCAACATCGGATTTGGCTATCGTGAGGTCGGTGATCTTGAAAGAGCCAGCCAATTTAATGACAACGCCGCCGATTTGAACATTCGCAACGGCGCGCCAGGGCGCGGTGCAACTTGGCTTTCCGCAGCCGGTGATATCTATTACGCCTTGCATGATTACGCGAACGCCGAATCCAAATCCCGCGACGCTCTCAAGCTCGCTGAGTCACTTCAGAATAATGAAGACGCCATTTCCTGTCTGCAGAATCTCGCGCTGGTCGCCATCGCTCGCAAACAATTTGATGTCGCTAGGAAGGATATCGAAGATGCTTTGAGTCGTGAAGGCAGCGCTCCCGAACATGATCGGCAAACTACATCACTCTTAATTTCTGCTCGGCTCGCCACAGATACTCGCAACTTCGGGGCTGCGGAATCTGCCTATTCCCGAATCGCACAAGACGAAGGGGCCCTGAAATCTGACCACTGGCAGGCGTTGGCCGGCCTCGCGCAAGTCCATGCTTCGGAAGGCAACAATTCGTTAGCTGAGCGTGAATTTCAAGAATCTATCGGCACCATTTCCGCAGCGCAAGACTCGATCCAAAACGAAGACGCTCGCCTCTCCTTTCTTTCCGTCGCCATTCGCTTCTACGAAGACTATATCGACTTCCTCATTTCCCTCCATCGTCTCGGTGATGCACTGCGCGTTGCTGATCTGAGTCGCGCCCAGACTCTCGAGCATGGACTCTCCCTGGGTGCCAACGCAGCAACAGAAAAACTCCCCGCTCGGCCACCCAATGCTCAACTTTCTTTGCGGCCACAGGATATTGCTCGCAGTCAGAACGCTACTTTGCTTTTTTATTGGCTGGGCAGGAACAACTCCTATCTTTGGGTGATTGGTCCTTCCAAAACGACATTCTTGCCGTTGCCCTCCGCATCCGAGATCAATGATGACGTCAAATCCTACAATTCCACTTTCGTCGATCCACGCGACCCGTTTGAGTCCGGCGAAGCATTGGGAACAAAGCTCTATGAGAGTCTTGTGCGCCCCGCGGAGAAACTCATCCCAAAAGATTCTCGCGCAATTATCGTTCCGGACGGAACGCTAAATACTCTCAATTTTGAAACTCTGGTTGTGCCGGGTCCGAAACCCCACTACTGGATTGAAGACGTCACGATTTCCATCGCGAATTCGCTTTCATTGCTCGCACGTGCGCGTCGTGAAGCGCCGCCTAAGTCGCCTAAACTTTTGCTTTTCGGGGACGCTCTCTTCGCCACTAAGGAATTTCCCCTTCTTCCGGACTCCGGCAAGGAAACGGACGTTCTTAAAAAATATTTCCCTGAGTCACGCCGTTCTCTATTTACCAAGGCAAGCGCGACAGCATCTTCATATCTCTCCAGCAACCCCGGAAAATATTCCTTTCTGCATTTCGCTACGCATGGAACGGCGAGCAGCGCCCGTCCGCTTGAATCGGCGATCGTTCTTTCTCCCGAAGGCGATTCGTTTAAACTTTACGCGCGCGACATCATCCAGCATCCACTCAGCGCATATCTTGTCACCATTTCCGCTTGCAACGGCTCTGGCATCAAGGTCTACGCAGGCGAAGGCTTGATCGGATTGTCCTGGGCATTTCTTCGAGCTGGAGCGCACAATGTCATTGGCGGTTTGTGGGAGGTCAGCAACGCCTCCACGCCGCGATTGATGGATGAGCTCTACAAAGGACTAAAGAATGGCGACGATCCCGCGGTCGCGCTTCGCAATGCCAAGCTAACCTTCGTTCATTCCACGGAATACTACAGCAGGCCATTTTACTGGGGCCCGTTTCAGGTCTACTCGGGTTCCTGATCTACTCAAAAGGCAATCCCACATAATTCTCCGCGAGCGTCGTCCGCGCCGCACGCGAACTCGTCACGTAATCCAATTCCGCCATCTGCCGCCGCCGGTCGAACTCAGAATCCTCGGGGAACTTGTGCAGCATCGAAGTCATCCACCACGAAAATCGTTGTACCTTCCAAACGCGCCGCAAACAAATCTCAGAATATCGCTGCAGAAGGCCGCGCAAGCCAGTCCTATAGAATTCCTTCAAACCCGCGGTGAGCACTCGAACGTCGGCAACCGCGAGATTCAATCCCTTCGCCCCTGTCGGCGGAACGATGTGCGCGGAATCTCCGGCAAGAAAGAGCCGCCCAAACTGCATCGGCTCAACAACAAAACTCCTCATTCCCGTCACACCTTTTTGAATCACAGGGCCTTCGGCCAGTGTGAAGCCATCTCGCGCCAACCGTTTGTGCAGTTCTTCCCAAATGCGTGCATCAGGCCATTCGCTCAAATCCTCGGCAGGTTTGCACTGAATATAAAGCCGGCTGATCTTCGGCGAGCGCATACTCATCAAAGCGAAACCGCGCTTATGGTTTGCGTAAATCAGTTCATGTGAAGCCGGCGGCGCCTCTGCGAGAATTCCCAGCCAGCCGAACGGATAATCGCGCTCGTAAATTCTCAGCAAGCCCGATGGAATGGAATCGCGGCAGATGCCGTGGAATCCGTCGCATCCTGCGATGAAATCGCATTGTAACTCCATCGGTGTATCATTATGGGTGAACCGAATCGCAGGCTTTTCGCTGTCCAATCCGTACACGCTTACTTCTTTCGCTTCGAATAGAATCTTTCCGTTTGCCGCCAGCCGCGCCGCCACCAAGTCTTTGATCACTTCGTGCTGCGCGTAGATCATCACTCCTTTGCCGTTCGTCAATTCCTTGAAATCAATCCTGTGCCCGCGTCCATCAAATCGCAATTCCACTCCGTAGTGCATTAATCCCTGCCGCATCATCCGCTCGCCGAGCCCCAGCTCGTTCAGAAGATCCACTGTTCCTTGCTCCAGCACTCCCGCCCGCACGCGTTCCTCGATGTAATGGCGCGTCTGGTTTTCAAGCACGACGCTTTCAATTCCAGCCTTTGCCAGCAGCTGCGACAGCACCAGCCCTGCCGGACCTGCGCCAACAATTCCCACCTGCGTTTTCATCTTCTCGGGTCCATCGACGGATTCATGATGATTATTTTTTTCGTTTTCGAGGCCGCACGTAGTGAAACCGGATCAAGTAGATTTTGTCTCCTTTTCCGTGTTTCGCGACTTTAAGCAGATCCAAAACTCCTAAAAACCCAGACTCGCGAGCCAGTTCCGGTGTGATGTCGGGAAGGCCAATCGGCTCGATAGAATCCACCTCGACCCATCCTTCCTCCATGCGGTATCGCGCGCCGATTTGTACGCGTAGTCGTGTCCAGATTCGGACGGAGCAGGTAATCTCTCCGCGGCGTATTCCTTCGCGAAGCCGTTTTGTGAAGGTCATTTAACATCCGTTTTCTGTTGCCTATACGCTTTATTTGCGATATAGTAATGCGTGAATCGGTCCTTCAAATCCGCTAAGCCTCGCAGAATCAACAGATCCGCTAAATGCGATTCTAACTCCCTTGGAATCTGCAGTTACAAATCATTAGACCTAAAGTCCTTTAGAATCAACAGTTCCGCAAAAAGGGGTATACACTCCTCGCTCCTCGGCACTCCTTCGCACCCTTTCGCTCTCTTTGCACAAGAGCGAAATGCATCTTCAATCAATTCAATACCTTCCGCACACTCTTTGCAAAACACCGGGGGTGTACCCCCCTTGCTCGAGAATGTTATCCTCTTTCCTTACCTTTCAGTCTTGTCAGGCCCGATTTCCCTGGAGCGCAAGCATGAGTCCTGAAAATCCCCCTCGTCTTGACATCGTTGATCGCCATGGACATCCTCTCACCGACACCGCTGGCGCAATCGCCGCTTTGAATGGCCGTGCGCTTCAACCGAATCGTGGCTCTTCGCTCAACCTGGACTGGATCGAAAGCGTGCGCGTCAACACCAGTGCCGTCGAGCGCCGCGCCGCAACTCTCGTCACCCGCCGCACCGTGAAAAAAGATTGGCAGATCGCCTGGCTCCTCCGCGCCATCTCTTGCATGGATCTAACTACCCTGTCCGGTGACGACACCGACGAGCGCGTCCGGCGTCTTTGCTCAAAGGCTCGCCAACCGCTACAACACGAACTGGTGCAGAAACTTGGCATCGTGGATCTGAACATTCAAGTCGGCGCTGTTTGCGTCTATCACCTTTTTGTGGAAACGGCGCGGCGCGCGCTCGAAGGAACAAAAATTAATGTCGCCGCGGTCTCCACAGGATTCCCGGCGGGGCTTTCTCCCTTTGAAGATCGCGTTTCGGAAATTCGCCGCTCCGTTGCCGCTGGTGCTCAGGAAATTGACGTTGTCATCACGCGCGCGCATGTTTTCGGTGCTCAGTGGCAAAAACTCTACGACGAAATCGTAGCTTTCAAGGACGCTTGCGGCCCCGCGCACCTGAAAGTCATTCTGGGAACAGGCGATCTCCTCACTTTGCGCAACGTCGCCAAAGCAAGTCTCGTCGCGATGATGGCAGGCGCCGATTTCATTAAGACCTCCACTGGAAAAGAAGCTGTCAACGCAACTCTCCCCGTCGGTATCGTCATGACGCGCATGATCCGCGAGTTTGCTCAGGAAACGGGAATTGCCGTCGGCTTCAAACCGGCGGGCGGAATTAAAACTGCCAAGCAGTCCATCGAGTGGCTCTCGCTCATGAAAGAAGAGCTTGGAAATTCATGGCTCGAGCCGCACCTCTTCCGGATTGGCGCGAGTTCAATGCTCGCGGATGTCGAACGGCAACTCGAATTTCATACGACCGGCCGGTATTCAGCCGAATACCGCCATCCGATCGCCTGAGAAAGAAATATGAGCGTCCTCGAAAAATACAAAACGATGGAATACGGTCCCGCCCCCGAGGACCCGAAAGAGACTCTCGTCTGGCTCGATGGCCACAAACGCAGATTCGGGCATTTCATCGGCGGAAAGTGGCAGTCACCCGCCGAAGGAAAATACTTTGAAACCGCCGACCCCGCAACGGGAGAAAAAATCGCGGAAGTAGCGCAGGGAAGTGCCGCAGATGTTGACGCCGCCGTGAAAGCAGCTCGCACGGCCCTTCCGGTGTGGCAAGGATTCACGGCCCATGCGCGAGCGCGCTATTTGTACGCAATTGCCCGGCAAATCCAGAAGCATTCACGCCGCCTTTCCGTGCTCGAAACGATTGACAATGGAAAACCAATTCGCGAGAGCCGCGACATTGATATTCCTCTCGTGGCTCGTCATTTCTACCATCACGCCGGCTGGGCGCAGTTGCTCGAAGGAGAATTTCCTGGCTACACCGCGTGCGGCGTCGTTGGCCAAATCATTCCGTGGAATTTTCCGCTGCTGATGCTCGCATGGAAAATTGCGCCCGCGCTCGCAACCGGAAACACTGTCGTACTCAAACCTGCCGAGTTCACTCCGCTCACCGCGCTGGCTTTCGCCGAGATTTGCGTCGAGGTTGCCTTGCCTGCTGGAGCGGTGAATATCATTACAGGTGACGGCTCCACCGGCGAAGCATTGGTAAAACATCCCGACGTGGACAAGATCGCTTTCACCGGCTCAACCGAGGTGGGCCGGGCGATTCGCCGCGCGACCTCGCAATCGCACAAAAAGCTTTCTCTTGAACTCGGCGGAAAATCTCCCTTCATCATTTTTGAAGACGCGGATCTGGACAGTGCCGTCGAAGGATTGGTCGACGGCATCTGGTTCAACCAAGGCCAGGTATGCTGCGCCGGTTCGCGGCTGCTCATGCAGGAAAGCATCGCGGAAAAACTCACGCGCAAAGTGCAGGCTCGCATGAGCACGCTGCGCGTTGGCTCGCCACTCGACAAAGCGATTGATGTCGGCGCAATCGTCGCCAAAGTGCAGCTCGAACGAATCGACAGCCTTGTGAAGCAGGGAATCGCTGAAGGCGCGACCTGCTGGCAACCAGAAATCGTTATGCCTTCGCGCGGCCTCTATTACAAACCCACATTCCTCAGCAACGTTCATCCGACTTCCGTCGTCGCGCAGCAGGAGATTTTTGGCCCCGTACTCGCGGCGATGACATTCCGCACGCCGAAAGAAGCCGTCGAACTGGCCAACAATACTGCATACGGCCTGGCCGCGAGCGTTTGGAGCGAGAGCATCAATGTTTCGTTGCACGTGGCCTCCCAATTGAAGGCGGGCGTGGTTTGGGTGAACTGTACGAACATGTTTGACGCCGCTTGTGGTTTTGGCGGCTATCGCGAAAGCGGCTACGGCCGTGAAGGTGGCAGAGAAGGCCTGCTCGAATACCTCGAACCGGCATGGTTTAAGAGCGCGAAGAAACTTCCCACAGATTCTGCTTCTGCAAATGGAGCTGTGGAAGTTGCGAATCCTTTCATCGATCGCACGGTGAAGCTCTACATCGGCGGCAAACAGGCGCGGCCCGATTCCGGCTACAGCACCGAAGTCCGCGGCGCGAACGGGCAATTGCTTGGCGAGTCTCCGCTCGGAAACCGCAAAGATATTCGCAACGCCGTAGAGGCTGCGAGGAAAGCGGACGGCTGGGCAAGAACCACGGCGCACAACCGTGCGCAGGTCCTTTTCTACATCGCCGAGAATCTTTCGCAGCGCAGCACGGAGATTGCCCAGCGCCTATCGGCAGCGGTTGGGCCGCAACGGGCGCAGCAAGAAGTCAGCGCCAGTATCGAGCGGATTTTTTCCTACGCCGCCTGGACGGACAAATTTGACGGAGCCGTGCATAATCCGCCCTTCCGGAACGTTTCCATTGCGATGAATGAGCCGATCGGGACCGTCGGGCTTTTGTGTCCCGCCGATGCGCCGCTTCTCGGATTTTTCTCGCTCGTCCTTCCGCTCGTTGCCGCAGGAAATGCTGTGGTCGCAGTGCCTTCCGAAAATTACCCGCTCATTAGCGGTGATCTTTACCAGGTCTTTGAAACCAGCGACTTGCCCGGCGGCGTCATCAATATAGTTCCGGGACGCAGCTCCGAACTTTTGAAAGTCCTTGCGGAACACGACAATCTCGATGCCATTTGGTGTTATGGCGATGATACGTTGTGCGCCGCCGCGAAAGCTCTCTCCGTCGGAAATTTGAAACAAGTGTGGACGAATGAAGGACGAGAAATTGATTTTCTTGAGCGGAAACAAGGCGAGGGCCGCTGGTATCTTGAGCATGCCTACCAGGTAAAAAACATCTGGGTTCCGTACGGCGAGTAAGGCGCAAGTGTCCACAATACAACCTGAAATTACAGACGCGAAAAATGATTCGCGCGCGGCATTCCGCTATCCGGCCTTCGTGCTTTTTCAAACCGCGCGTTGCCTCGTCGTGTTCGCGCTCGAAATGCAAGCCGTGGCCGTCGGCTGGCAAGTCTACGAAATCACCCATCGCCCTCTCGATTTGGGATTGGTCGGGCTTGCACAATTTCTTCCCGGCATCGTTTTGTTCCTGCCTGCAGGTCATGTTGCGGACATTTTTGATCGCCGGAGAGTCCTGATCACTTGCGAAGCGGGATTTGGAATCTGTTTCCTGCTGCTCTTGCTTCTCACCGCATATCACTCGCAATCCGTCTTGGCGATTTACGCTGTGCTCGTGCTGCTCGGAGTTGTGCGTTCGTTCAATGGGCCTGTGAGCCGCGCGATTCTTCCGCATCTTGTGCCGGGGGAACACTTTCAGAATTCGGTTGCGTGGGCTTCAGGAATTTTCCAGTTGGCGACAATTCTTGGGCCGGTTCTTGGTGGTCTGATCTACGCGATCTTCCGCGGGCCATTCGCTGTGTACTTGATTGCGACCGCAATTGCCATGGTCGCAGTTGCATTGCTCCTGAAGTTGCAAGTGAGCATCAAGGCTGGCGGCAATGGGGAGACGACAAGTTCCTCCTCTGTCTTTGAAGGATTCCGCTATCTCTGGCGGGAAAAGCTCGTGCTTGGCGCGATTTCCCTAGATATGTTTGCAGTACTCCTCGGCGGCGCAGTTGCATTGTTGCCGGTTTATGCGAAAGAAATTTTGCAAGCAGGACCGTGGGGATTGGGAATTTTGCGCAGTGCGCCCGGCATCGGTGCGGGAATCATGGCGATTGCGATTGCGTACAAACCGCTGAAAAAAAATGCGGGCGCGACGATGTTGTGGTGCGTGGCGGCGTTTGGATTGTTCACGGTGCTATTCGGAATTTCTCGCAGCATGATTTTGTCGCTGATTGCGTTGTTCATGGTTGGCGCAACGGACATGGTCAGTGTGATCGTGCGCGGCACGCTGATACAAGTGGCCACTCCAGACGAGATGCGCGGCCGCGTCAACGCCGTGGACATGATTTTCATTGGCGCATCGAACGAGCTGGGACAGTTCGAGTCCGGTGTAACAGCGCAATGGTTCGGATCCGTCCCCGCCGTGATACTTGGTGGCATCGGTGCAATCGTGGTGACGGGACTATGGGCCTGGATGTTTCCGCAGTTGCGAAAAGTGGATCAGCTCAATTTTAAAGAAGGCGCATAATCAGTTTGCCGCGCGCAGAGCGGCGTAGGCTGCGCCGAGAATCGGCGCATCTTCATTGAGAACAACGGCAATCGGAATATTTTGCAAAATCGGGCCAAGCTGACCTTTGTCGGCGAATGCGCTGCAAAAAGTGCTCTTCTGAAGCAGAGGCAGAATTTTCATTGCGATTCCGCCGGCCAAATAAACACCGCCATAAGCAAGAACGCGCAGCGCGAGGTTCCCGGATTCCGCGCCGAAAGCGTCCGTCCAGAAATCGAGCGTTTCCACACACGCAGCGCATGAGCCATTTAGTGCATTGCCCGTAATTTCCTGAGCTGATTCTGCCGCCGCGCGTTCGAACGAGGCGTGGCGAATGTCTGGGGCCAGAAATTCGTGGATGGGACGGAAACCGCGTCCCGAGAAAAGCTCCTCGCAGGAGACGCGCGTGAGTCGCTTCTTCAGAAATGTTAGAAACGCAATCTCACGATCGGAGCGAGGAGCGAAATCGGCGGATCCGCCTTCGGACGGTGCCGCACGGTGTCCGTGCCCGTCCCAATAGAGAACTGCCTCGCCTAGACCCGTCCCAGCGGCGATCACGGCGATGTTGTCCTCGGGATGATCCACCCCGCGATTCAGGTAGAGAAAATCTTCCGGACCAAGTTTCTGCAGACCACGCGCGGTGGCGACGAGATCGTTCATGAGGACAACGCGCTCCCGAGGAAGTTTCAGCCGTGCCGCGAGAGACGCGGCGTCCAGGATCCAGGGAATGTGCGCGGCGTGAAGGCGGCCGTCCACGACGGTACCGGGGACGCCGAAACCGGCGGCGATAACGTTGCGATTCGAAACGGAAGGAATAGCGGCGTGCGCGAAAGTTTCAATCAGGTGTTCGAAACTGGAAAACTCGCGAGTGGCATAGCGCTGTTTAAAGACGAGCTTCAGAGTCCCGCTGTGATCGAGGTAGGCCGCGAGGTTGCATTTTGTTCCGCCGATGTCGCCCGAGATGATCACGAAGCGTCGCGCCTTTCTGGAAAGCTATGCCAGCTTTTCCGGAGTGTACTTCTTTGTAAGCTCGAGCACGCGATGATAATAATCGCGCAGCGTAAGAGCGGAGGCCGCATGCTCATCAAGGATGAAAGTGACTTCGGGATGTAATTGCAAAGCCGATGCGCTGACCGCCGCCGAAATGGCGCCCTCGATCGTTTTGGCGACAGCGGTGGCTTTTGATTCTCCCGTCGCGAGGATCAAAATGCGGCGCGCGTCGAGGATGGTGCCGATTCCCATGGTGATGGCGCATTCGGGAATTTCGGCGCCAGCTGGAAAAAACCTGCGATTGTCTTCCATGGTTTCCTGTGTGAGCTCTTTCAAACGCGTGCGAGAAGCGAGACTGGAGTTCGGTTCGTTGAAACCGATGTGGCCGTTGCGGCCGATGCCGAGAATTTGCAAGTCGATTCCGCCAGCGGATTTTATCGCGCGCTCATAACCATCGCAGTATTCAGAATAATTGGCGCGGATGGAGCCGTCGGGGATGTGAATTTTGTCCGGCGAGAAATTCACATGCGAAAAAAAGTTGGAATGCATGAAGTAATGGAAACTTTGCGGGTGATCGTGAGAGAGGCCGAGATATTCATCGAGGTTAAAGGAAGTAGCCTTCGAAAAATCGAGTTTGGCAGCGCGATGAAGCGCAACCAATTCCTCATACATGCCAAGCGGAGTGCTGCCTGTGGCCAGGCCGAGAACAATCTTTGGATTGGCGTGCACAGCGGCCGCCACCATACGAGCGGCCTCGTGGCCTACTTCTTTAGCTGTCTGTTTGAGGATTACCAACATCCGAATGCAACTCTCCGCTAAAGAATTCGAAATGCTACCAATAAATATGAAGCCGACGACTAATCAACGAAAACGCCTGATGACGAAATTGTGGCGATCCGAACGATAGATCCCCAACGCAAAGATCAGAGGTTTGTCTTTTGTAGAGAAAATCAACTGACGAATGCGAAGAAGCGGCTCACGGCGCGGGACTCCAAGTAGTTCGGCCATTTGGGGCTCAGCCGCAGTTGCGTCAATTTCCTCATCGGAGTAGCCGAGCTTCACGTCGTAGTTGCGCTCGAGATAGGCAAACAGGGAGCCGCGTTCAAGGGGAGCATCGAGAAGGTCCGGAAATTCATGCTGAGAGAGATAGCAGGTTTCCAGGGCAAAAGGCTCCAGATCGGCGTGGCGAAGACGCTCGAGCTTGATGATAGGCGAACTTTCCGGAAGCGAAAGCCGCGCGGCGACTTCGGGTTCGTTATCAATCAATTTGAAGCTCAGGACCCTGGAACTAGCGTTGAGATTCCGAGCGGCCATTTGCTCTGTGTAGCCCATCAATTTGTTGAAATGGATTTTGGGAGCGGCAACAAAGGTTCCGATTCCGCGGCGCCGTTCGACCAGACCTTCGTGTTCGAGCGTAGCGAGGGCGTGGCGCGCGGTCATCAGGCTAACTTGATGCAATTTGGCCAGGTCGCGTTCGGAGGATACAGGATCGCCGGGACGAAGCTGCCCGGCGTCGATGCGCTTGCGAATCGTGCTTTGAATGCGTTGGTACGCAGGAACACCGGGACGAACCTTCTGGGACATGCAAACTCCTCGACAGGAATGGGGCGGCTGCTCAGCGATTGACGAAGACACAGACTTGCGGCCGCAGAAAGCCAGCCAAGGTATGGTGCTGGCTGGAGCTTTCCGCGTAGATAGTACAACAAAGAGCTATATAGCGGCAATCGGTGCTGCTGAGGGTGCCGAAAACGATTCAGCGGGAATCCGAACCGAGAATTTCAGCGGCAATTTTGAAGGCGTGATTGGCTGCCGGAACACCGCAATAGACGGCGGAATGGATCAGAAGTTCGCGAATCTCTTCGCGCGTGACGCCATTATTGAGCGCGGCGGGCAAATGCAAACGAAATTCTTCTTCGCGATTTAGAGCGACAGTCATAGCGAGCGTGAGAAGGCTGCGAGTATGGCGCGAGAGACCCGGACGGGACCAGACTTCTCCCCATGCGTAACGGGTGATGAGGTCTTGAAACGGAGCTGTAAAGTCGCTTGCCGATTGCGTGGCATGATCGACGTGAGCGTTGCCGAGAACTTCGCGGCGAATCTTCATGCCTTGTTCATAGCGTTCGCGGTCGTCCATCGGGCGGCTCCTTAAGCGGAAAGAAAATCCAGGGCTTCCGTAGTGAAGCGATCGGCAGATTCGATATTGGAGATGTGAGCGGCAGACAATGTTAGAAAGCGGGCGCCGGGAATTTGTTCGGCGATGAATTTTCCGTCGGCGGGCGGAGTGGACAAATCCTGATCGCTCGCGATGACGAGAGTGGGGACAGAGATAGAAGAGAGCTGTTGGCGCGAGTCGTAATCGCGGACAGCGGCGCAGCAGGCGGTGTAGCCCTGCGGATTGGCAGATTCGAGTGTTTTGCGTATGCCAGCGACAACTCCCGGTTGAGCCGAAGAAAATGCAGACGTGAACCAGCGCGAAATGATCGCGTCCGATACGTCCTTCATGCCGCGGGCGAGGACGGACTCTATGCGCGTGTTCCAATTTTCCGGCGTGCCGATTTTCGCGCCAGTGTTGCAGAGAACAAGCTTGTGGAGCCGGTGCGGCGCATGAATGGCGAGCCACTGACCGATTTGTCCGCCCATAGAGAGGCCGCAAAAGTAGAAGCGATCGATGAGTAGCGCATCGAGAAGACGCAGGACATCGTTTGAGAGGAGTTCGATGGAGTAAGGGCCAGGGGTGACTGAAGATTGGCCATGGCCGCGGGTGTCGTAGCGGAGAAGGCGAAAACGTGAGCCGAAAGCGGGAACCTGGGGGTTCCACATGGAGAACGTTGCTCCGAGAGAGTTGGAGAGAACCAGGACGGGATCGGAGCCGCCGTAGATCGAGTAGTTGATTCTGGCATCGCTGAGATCGGCGAAGGGCATGGATTAGCCTTTGGCAGAGCGTTGCTGGGGATTCTGGCGTGATTTTGCGGTTTGCAAAATGGAATCAATCATTGCGGAAGAAGAGCCGAGATAGTTCAAAGGATCAAAGAGGCGATCCAACTCGGCGGAAGAAAAAATAGAGGGGATTTCGCTCTGGGATGCGAGGACATCGCGAAGGTAGCGTTGCGAGGAGTGAGCAAGGCGGCAGATGGCTTCGACTTTTTCGTGGGCGGCAGTGCGACCGAGTTTTTCAGCGAGGGCCATGGAGACGGCTTCCGCGTAAATGAGGCCCCGAGTGGACTCGAGATTTTCGCGCATGCGAGCTGTGTTGACTTGAAGATTTGGTGCGAGAACCGCGAAATGATGAAGCCCGCCAGCGGTGAGACGAATGATTTCGGGAAGGGTTGTCCATTCGGAATGCCAGGAGCCGAGGCCGCGCTGATGATCCTGGGGCTGCGTGGCGAGAATTGTGCTGACGAGACCCGGAACGCGATTGGTTGCTGCAAGGATTGCGGCGCAGGCCACGGGATTTTGCTTGTGCGGCATAGTGGAAGAGCCGCCTCGGCCCGGCGCGTGAGGCTCAGCGAGCTCCTGAATCTCGGTTTGCATGTGTAAGGAAAGATCGTGGGCGATTTTGTTGAGCGTTGCGGCAAGCAGGCCGAAGGTCGTGGCAATTTCGCCGATGCGGTCACGGTGCGAGTGCCAGGAAGCCGGCGGAAGCGGGAGAGGCAATTCTTCGGCCAGATGTTTTGCAACGACACTGCCGTGAGAGCCGAGAGCTGCGAGAGTGCCGACAGCGCCGCCGAATTGGAGAACGAAGGCGCGTTCGTTGAGTGAGAGGAGGCGGGCGCGGTGGCGGAGCAGGGTATCGAGCCAGCCCGCAACAACGAAGCCAAAAGATGTGGGAAGGGCTTGCTGCAGCAGAGTGCGGGCAACAACAGGTGTACGGCGATGAGCGTCAGCGAGTTTTGCGAGGACGTCGCAGAGTGAATCGAGTTCGGAAAGTGTGGGGGAGAGCGCGGAGCGGATTCGGAGAATGAGGCTAGTGTCAATAACGTCTTGGCTGGTGGAGCCCCAGTGGACGAACCGAGCCACAGCGGGATCCTGTTTTGCAACAAGGGTGGTGAGTTGCTTTACGAGCGGAATGGCAAGGTTTCCGGAGAGAGGAACAGCGGCAGCCAGCGAGGCCAAGTCGAATTTCTCGACGCAGCAAGTTGCGGAAATTAGCGAAGCGGCAGCGGATGGGATGAGGCCGGCTTTTGCTTCGGCACGGGCCAAGCCGGCTTCGAAGTCCAACATCGCTTGAATGCAGGCGGCATCGGAAAAGAAGGGTTCGACAGAGGGCGAGTAGAAGAGTCCATCGAGAAGAGGCATGAAGAGAGTTTAATCTTTCCTGCGTGAAGGAAAAACGATTTCGTTGGGAGAAAGGGCGTAAGGTAGACTCCTGCAAATCGAGGCGAGAGGGCGAGCGATGAGGAAGAATCGGAAGCAGATTCATGTGGAGTGGGGAGATTGCGATCCGGCGGGAATTGTGTACTACCCAAGATTTTTTGAGATGTTTGATGCTTGCACGAACGCGTTATTTGAAAGCGCGGGATTTCCCAAGCAGGAGATGCTGGCAAAGTACGGGCTCGCGGGAATCCCAATGGTGGAGACGAGCGCGAAGTTTCTTGTGCCGTCGAGTTTTGGAGATACGGTGACGGTGGAATCGAGAATTTTGGAATGGGGAAACAGCAGCTTTCGCGTGGAGCATAAGTTGTTTCGAGGGGATGTGCTGGCAGCGGAAGGAATAGAAAAGCGAGTTTGGACCGTGCGTGCGAAAGACGATTCGAAGAAATTGAAGAGTGAGAAGATTCCTGAGGAAGTGAAGGACAAATTCCGATAAAAAACGGCCCGGCGACACAAGAAATCGCCGGGCCGAATTGAATTTACAGTCTACTTTTTGATTTCGAGCGGTTCCTTGAGCTTGAAGGTCAGACCCGTTTCTGCGGGAAGAACAACGTCGGCCTTTCCAGTGAATGCTGCTCCAGCCGTCCCCGCGCCCGCGCCGGCCGCAGCGCCGATGGCTGCGCCCTTACCCCCGCCAGCAAGCCCACCGATCAACGCGCCCAATCCTGCGCCGCCACCCACGGCGACCGCAGTGCGCTTGCCTTTACCCTTGTGGCTAAACGTGGGAGCAGAAGTCGATACATCGTAAGTCTTGCCGTTAACTTCCACGCTCTTCAAAGCGAGCTCTAAGAGAGAAGCGCCTTTGAAGCGTCCGGCGGCTTTTGCGTCTTTGACGGTGCCCCTTGCGCGCGCACCCTTGGGAATTGCAACCTTGCCGTCGATTTCGATGGGAGTCTCAACGGTCGCATCGAAAGCTTGTCCAGGAGTCGCTGTCTTCGAGCTGAGCGACTCGTCGAGAACGACTTCGATGGGAGTGTCTGCGGGAACGACCAAGGGCTTGGAAACGAAGACGTCCTTGAGCGAAGAAGATTTGCTGGAAGAGCTGGAGCCGCTGCTGCTCGCGGAAGTGTCCGCGGCGGAATCAGAGTTTGCGGCCTGATCTGCTGATTTGGAACATCCGGTCAGCGCCAGGGCGAGGATGAAGGCGCAGACAGAGAACTTCGTAAGACGACGAAACAAATTACACCTCCGAATAAGAGAAGTGACTGCGGATGGCCTATATCAATTGTTAAGGGGAACGAGCGGAGGCGCAAGCGAAAATTGGGAGAATCCATAAAGTAGATCTAGAATCCGTATTTTGCAATCACGGTCCGCTTATCTTTTGAAATGAGCGCAAGCGCGGCCCGCTCCGGCGGCAGTACAAAATTCAACTGCGTTCCTGTCAATTTATCTCGCAACGTAATCTGTACGGGCGCCGCATTCTCTGACGCAAATGTGTAGAGGACGGAGTCTTCGAGCACGGTCGGATAAATCAGAACACCGCTGGGCACCGCAGACTGCAGCTCAAATTGCGGAGAGATTCCCAAACGCTGCACCACATACTGATAAACATCCGCTGCACTGCTCGTTCCTTCCGCGAGTTCCACGGGATAAGCCGCCCAGAAAAGTTTTCCCTTCCCATGGTTCAGCTCGGCAAATGTATCTCCGCCATTCATCTCGAGCGCTTCCGCCCAAAATTGCCGGTCTTGGCTGAACGAAAGCGGAATAGTCGCGCTCCCCAGCCGCACAGAAGCATTGTGATACCAAAGCGGCGACACTTGGGCGTTCAGCTTCAGCATGCTCGTTCGATCCACACGCTGCCAGTGCTCATCCCGCCCAACCGGGCCGGTGACCAAAAGATTTCCTCCCGTATTTACATACTGCAACAAGGCTTGCCACGTGGTTTCGCTCAGCGACTGCGGCGACGGCAAGATCGCCAGCTTCGGCGTTCCCAGCTTTGCAATCTGATTCTCCGCAATCACGTAAGCTGTTAGATGCGAGTCGTATGCGAGCGCGCGGATTGCCGCCTTTTGCGCGTCAATCTGCTGATATCCAATAGCGGAATACTGCGCAGCCTGCGAAGTCACAATTGCAACCGCAGGCAACTCAGGATTTTTTAAATGGTCGCTGACCTGTTTCGAAAATGCAGCGAACTCTCGCAAGACTGTGGCTTCGGGTTTTTCTGTTCCATCAGGGCGCACCGCGCCAATGGGCGTTTCGTTTCCTTCCGTCATGTATGAGTTCGAGTTCCATAGCCACTCAATCGTTCCGGAGGATTGCACGAACGAAATCGCCACCTTCCGCTCAAACAGATTTGCTTCCTGCTC
>Ga0126376_10000154_pt1 | contig 31518 bp, 26 predicted proteins | sample PanSoiMetPlot_15_FD_92760 | JGI IMG/M metagenome (GOLD analysis project Ga0126376, IMG submission 92760) | Tropical forest soil microbial communities from Panama - MetaG Plot_15 | ecosystem: Environmental > Terrestrial > Soil > Tropical forest > Bulk soil | place: Panama | collected 2016-02-17 | reverse complement strand
CCAAGTACAAATGGCTGAACGCTTCGCCGAAATTCCAGGTCGAAACTCCTGGCATTCCCATTGTCGTCATGGCCTGCACATCATGAAGTCCCTGCTCCAGAAATTCCGTGTACGTGATCGGATCAATGTTCGGGTTGTATGGCCCCGTCCCGTTCCACGACATCAGCAGCGGCACCGCCTCGTGCAAATCGTGCACAACTGTCGGATGCCACTCATAAAACATTCGATGAACGGCCTTCGTCGTTTCATGCGTTTGCTGATGTGTGTCGCGGTTTATGTCCACAAATGCGTACTTCGACCAGTACGGCGGCGATTGCCGCGGCAAATTTGCGTAATCCGTCTTGCCCTTCAAATAGGTGTAAAACCACTCCGTCACTTTGTCGCGCCCATCCGGATTGCAAACCGGATTGATCAGTACCACCAGTTTTTCGCGAATCTGGCGAATCATCGGTTGCTCGGAAACCGCAAGCCGGTACGCCAATTCCAAAACCGATTCCGTCGAACCCGTCTCGTCGGCGTGTAATCCCGCGTTCAGGTAATAAATTGGTCGGCCCGCCGCGATTACTCTGTCTGCGCCGGCCGCATCCACTTTTCTCGGATCTTCAAGTGTCGCCGTTGCGGATTTGAGTTGCTCGAGATTCTTTATTCCCGCCTCATCTGCGATCGCCACCATAACAATGTCGCGGCCCTCTTCACTTTTTCCAATCGTGAAGAATTTCACCCGCGGAGACGCTTCCGCCAGCGCTCGCAAATACGCTTGTGATTTTTCTGAACTTGCCAGTTCGCCCGGCGCGCCCATGATTCTTCCAAAGAATTTTTCGGGCGAAGGAACTTTGTTCGAAGCTGGAACCGACGCGACCCACGGTGAAAGAAATCGCGGCTCCGTCGTCGCCTTTGCAATTGCTTCCGTCGTTCCGGACTCAGGAATGTCCGCAGGTGCTGCCGCCTTTTGCGCTGCCGTTATCTGCGCAAAAAAGGAAAATACAATTGCCAAAAAATACTTCATTCTGCTCTCCGCATTCGGTGAAAAAATCAGGCGCGTGGAATTTACTATCTCCCGCAAAGCTCGGCAACCCGTAGGCTTCTTCAAAGCATCGAATTGCAATTTCGGAAACTTACCAAATTGACTCTTTGATTTCGTCATTGCTTGAGACTAAACAAGAAGGTGGGGTAGTCTGTCTGAAATTGTTCGTGTGCGAGTGGGGCATGGGGGGAAATTGAATAGAGAATTTGTTTTTGTCCTTGGGGTCGTGTTGCTTACGGGCGGTGCTTCGATCGCCTATGCATTTCAGCAACGCCTGGAATCTATCGCAGATCTTGATCGCGAAATTTCACTCGCGCAGAAGCAAGCAGCAGCGATTCACGAAAATACCGTCGTTCCCACAGACCAGCGCGTCCGCGCCGGAGAAAATTTCTCCATCGCATTGCAGAAATTCGGTCTTTCGCCGCAAGAAGCAGAGGAAGCTTCTGCCGCTGCCCAGCGCGCATTCAATCTAAGGCAAGTTCGCGCGGGAAATACAATCACCGTCGGCCGCTCCATCGAGGGGCAGCTGCGCGAAATCAACTACAAAATTGATGCAGACCGGGTGCTTAAAATCACTCCGGAGGACAAAGGCTACGTCGCGAAGATCCGCGAGATTCCATCGCATATGGAAGTCGTAGCTGTGAGCGGCAGGCTAGACGATTCACTCTTTAACGCAGTGGAAGATACCGGCGAATCGGGGGAGCTGGCGATGCGACTCTCGCAGATTTTCGGTTACGACCTGGATTTTTACACCGATCCGCGCAAGGGCGACACGTTCCTCGTCGTGCTCGAAAAGAAAAAATATGCGGCCGGTCAGACCGCGTCGTACGGGAGAATTTTCGCCGCCGAATATGACAACGATGGCAGAAAATATCAGGCGCTGTTGTTTCACGATCCGGCAGGGCAACCAGGCTACTACACCGCGGACGGAAAGTCTCTGCAAAAGGCTTTCTTGCGTTCGCCTCTCAAGTTCGGCGCGCCGGTTACTTCACATTTCAGCAAAGCGAGATTCCATCCGATTCTCAAAACGGTTCGTGCGCACATGGGAACGGATTACGGCGCTCCCATCGGCACGCCGGTGCAAACGATCGGCCGCGGCCGAGTAATCTTCGCAGGACGCAAGGGTGGCGAAGGAAACATGGTACAAGTTGCCCACGCGAATGGGTACGAGACGATGTACCTCCATCTTTCCCGGATGTTCGTGCGGCCGGGCGAGCACCTAGAGATTGGAAAAACCATCGGGCTTGTCGGAAGCACCGGACTTTCGACTGGGCCGCATCTCGATTTCCGGATTTTGCAACGCGGGCAGTACAAGAATTTTGAAAAACTGGGTCTGCCGCCTTCCGATCCTGTCTCCAAAAAGAACTGGCCGGAATTTGCCGAGACACGGGAGAAGTGGTTGCCGCTGTTGAAGAATCCGGAATTGTTGCAGGCGGGAAGTGGCGCAACGTCGACCACGGCGGTTGCTGCTCGCTGATTTGCCCCTGATTCCTCGCTATGCCATCTCAGTAGATAACGGGCATGCGAGAAAAGTCAGCCGGGCTGACTTCTTCGGCGACCCGAAGAACGAGCAGGGTGCGGTCGTCGTGCGGCGGAGCAGAGCCGCTGAATTCATCGGTAGCGAGAAGGATCGCACCCGAAACATCCTCGACGGATTCACCGCTTGCTCTGCTCTCGAGAAGCGAGAAGAGCCGCTCGATTCCAAATTCCTCGTGCTTCGGATTCTCGGATTCGACGATGCCGTCGGAAGCGAAGACCAGCAGATCGCCCGGCTCCAAATGCACTGTAAGAACTTCGTAGTCAATATCCGTAAGCAGCCCGAGGGGCACGCCCTCGACGATTAGCTCTTCAACTTTTCCATTTCTGACGAGCAGAGGATGCGGCGCGCCCGCGCTGGCCATCGTAAGCGTGCGGTGGCTCGCATCGTAAAGCGCGAAAAGCATGGCAACGAAGCGGGCATCGAGACGCGCAGCGTATAGGCGTCCGTTCAGCATCTTGAGCATTTCAGCCGGAGGACAAGGATGCTCGACAACATGTTCGCGCAGAATTCCGATGGCGAGCGAGCCAAAGAGCGCCGCCGGCGTGCCTTTGCCGGATACGTCGCCAAGAACGAAGGCGAGGCGGCCATTGCCATAAGGAAGGAAATCGTAGAAGTCTCCACCGAGTTCGCGCGCGGGAACATAGGACGCGGCGATATCCAGGCCGGGAACTTCGCGGGCGCCGCGCGGCAAGAGCTGACGCTGAATTTCACGCGCAGTGTCGAGTTCGGCGAGAAGGCGTTGTTCGTTGCGGCGAGCCTCTTCATACATGCGGGAATTTTCGAGCGAAATGGCAATGAACGAAGAGAGAGCCGTAAGGATGCGCTCATTTTCGGCAGTGAATGCTTCTGGTTCAGTGGATTCGAGATCAAGTACGCCGATGAGTTTGTCCTGAAGCAGAAGAGGAACGACAAGTTCGGAACGCACACCGTGGCTCGGGTCGCAGTGAAGGTAGCGAGGCTCGAGTTTTACGTCAGGAACGCGAATGGGCTTGCGATCGGCCGCGGCGGTACCGGTCACACCCTCGCCAAGAGGAACGCGGAAGCGTGCCGGTATGGTGTCCTCGTAGTGCATGGCGAAGACACCTTCGAGAAGCTGGCTGGCTTCGTTCCAGAGCATGACGGTGAAAACGTGGTAGTTGACCAGCTTTTTTACGTGGGTGGCGATGCTGCGCAGCAGGGTTTCGCGGTCCAGGATGGCCGTGAGTTCGCGACTGATGTCGTAGAGAAGCGTGAGCGTTTTAGCCTGCTCTGGGAATGACAGAAGCAGCGACTGCGGAACCGGATCGGCGTCGCCGAGCAGAGGAAGCGGAGCGAGTTTGGCGGTTTCGTCCATCGGCCTGGAAGTCTCTGGTCTATTTTGACTTAGATGCGCGGGGATGCAAGTAGGAGACAGCGGAGAGTGGCTGACGACTGGTGAACAGCGGCCAGTGAAGAGTGATTGGCGCCTGGTTCGCACCGAATGGAAACGCCTGTGGGATTTGTTGAGATGATCTGCGTTTGCTGCCCGGCTCCTAGCAATCGCAACTCTTTGCAAGCGCGACCTTAATATCCACAACCGGCGTCCCGTCAATCGCTTCCAGCGGGCCAACTCGCAGGCGCAAGCCGTCCATATCGAGGACTTTCACGCGATGCAATCCCAGCGGATTTGGCCTGTCCGGCGATCGCGTTCCGAACACTCCCGTTAGTGGATTGTTTTTGTCGTTGCCCGGATGCACTTTCATCACGTCTCGCCGCCCTTGATGCAGCCACGTGATCAGAATCACTTCCTCGCCCACGCCAAGTCTATGCAAACACTTCGCAAACGCCGGCAGAATCTCCACGCGCGCTTCCGGCGCGCCCAAATACCCCTGCCTCGGCGCATTCTTCCTCTTCATTAATTCCGACCGCACGTACCCCACAGGCTTTAGCGAATAACTCTTCGCATTTTTCATTGGACGCGCTCCACATGTTACCATCTACGATAACCGAGTGCGGCACCATCGTGAGCGCAAATTGCGAAATGGAGTCTTATTTCCAGCCGCTGATGGATTCCGGTTTGATTAGCGTGGGATTGTATCTCGCTGCTCGGTTGCTCATCCCGAGCGAATACCCGTTCGCAAGATACTCCGGAATATCTCGGTCGTCATGAAGCGGAATATGCGGGCCTTGTCTCGTCAGGCTCACGTGAAAGCGACCGTCCGCTTTGTAGCGGTGCGGAAACAGGCGAACTCCTGATCTCTTCCCGCGGCGAACTGTAGCAAACAGCATGGTACTCCCCCTATGCGAGTTCGGGCTGCCCCGCGACTATGCGCGACCGCGCTTAACCGCGCAACACCCTCGCCGGTGGAAGTCTGTGGAAAAAATTTGGCTCGCGTGGGGTGCTCCAGATCTAGCCTCCACGCGGCATCAGGCCAGGTTGGATTTTGTTCCTCGACTCACAATAGTTCAAATCCAACTTGGCCTGCTTCTCCCCTAGGACGCTGTCTGCTTTTTAATCTGGACGCTTAGCCGCTTTTCTCTTTCCCTCTCCTCGGGCGAGAGCGCCTCGCCAAAGTCCACTGCTTCGAACACTTGCCGGATCTCCACCTCCGTGCCGCCGCCGAAGGGAGCCCGTTTCAGCCACTCGATCGCTTCTTCCTTTGATTTCACTTCCCAAAGCCAGAAACCAGCGATTAGTTCCTTCGTTTCGGCAAAAGGCCCGTCAATCACCGTTCGTTTCTTTCCCTCAAACCGCACCCGCGCGCCCTTTGAGCTCGCTTGCAGTCCCTCGCCTGCAAGCATCACGCCTGCCTTCACCAATTCCTCGTTAAACTTTCCCATTGCGGCTAAAATCTCTTTGCTCGGCAGAACTCCGGCTTCAGATTCGTTGTTCGCCTTCACGATCACCATGAATCGCATCGTCCTATCTCCTTGTGGTTTCTGTTCGAAGCTGAGTGGGCATCGGGATGTATCGCCTGTCCCAGCCTCCACCTACATGTCGAATGAAGGCTAGGGAAATCGACACTTACGTCCGTCGGGCGCTAGCGCTCAAATGTCTGGACTTAAGTCCTTTAGAATTAGTAGATCCCAAAAGGGCCTGGGGTTAGCGACGAGCCGTTTTCCTTGCGGTTGCCGTGCCAGCATCTGGGATCCATGTCCATTTTGGGCCGCGCCGTTCGTCCTATAAGCGAGGGCCAAATTGTGCGTTGAAAGCCTTTTTCACGAAGGCCTAGCATTAAATTGAGGGGACAAAGGGAAGGACGAACATGGAAACCTATCTACCACCGATTGAACATCCGCAGGGGCTATTGATGAAGCTAGCGTACTACTTCACGCGCAAGCAATTCGGAAAAGTGCTGACGCCGGTAAAAGTGCACTCGGCGCGGCTGCCCGCAGCTTTCGGGCTGTTTTACGGAAGAATCGGAAAGCTGGACAAAAAGCTGACGCTGAAGCCGGAAATAGTCATGCTGATTCGCGAACAGGTGGCGCGCATCAACGTTTGCGTGTTCTGCATAGATATTGGCCGGGCGTTCACGATTCAAGCGTCGATGAACCAAGCAAAATTCGACGCGCTCGAGCACTATCAGACCAGCGCGCTCTTCAGCGAAGCCGAGCGTGCTGCTCTGGATTACGTGACAGAGCTGACGCGAGACAAAAAGGCCGATCCGGAAAAATTCGCACAGATGGCAAAGTATTTTTCCGAGCGAGAGATTTGCGAAATTGTCTACGTCGTTGCAACAGAACACGTCTACAACATGACCAACATCGGATTGAACATCCATTCGGACATGCTCTGCGATATCGCCAAAAAGAACAGCAGCTAGTGACCAGGAGAAACAATGAAACCAAGCTCTTCCGGAAGCCGGCGCGGAGTGTGCTAGCCTGAACGCGTGTGTTGGCACTAGCTCCCAGCTGGTCGTTCTGAGCTGCAAATTCCGGAGGACAAAGCGATGAAAGCGAACTCGTTACTGCGATGTTTAGGGCTGTCGATTGCGGTATTTGTATTGCCCACGATTGCGTCAGCGCAACGCACGGTAAAGTGCGAATCCAACGACGGAAGACGGAATTACTGTCTTGATGTGAATCAGCAAGACCGCGTGACCATGCAACAGCAGATCAGCGGTTCCCCCTGCGAAGCGGGCCGCACGTGGGGCGTGGACGGCCGCGGACTCTGGGTGGACCGCGGATGCCGCGCCATCTTCCTGGTTGGCGGAAGATCGGGCCCACGCGATTCCGAGGGCGGCTGGTGGCAGCGCGACCCGAATGATACATGGCCGCCTCGAGGCGATTGGCATGGAGGACGTTGGAATCGTGGAGGCGCCTGCTTCTACCGCGATAGAGATTTCGGCGGCGACTATTTTTGCATCAGGCGCGGAGAGAGCCGCGAATCGCTAGGTGGCTTGGGCGATGACATCTCATCCATTCGTGTGTTTGGCGGAGCGCGCGTGACGGTTTATGACGACCGGGATTTCAGGGGGAAGCGCGCCTCGTTTGGCGGCGACGTTTCCGATCTGCGGCAAGTCTCCGTGCGTGGAAAATCCGGGCATACTTGGAACAACCGGATTTCATCGGTGGCCGTGCAGTAAGCCCACAGAGCATCAAAACAAAAAGCCCTGTTCGCATTGCCGCGAACAGGGCTTTTTCATTTTCTTGCGCTTGATTTTCCTAGATGCCGCCGTTCATGTACGAGTGGTCTTGGGGTGCATAAACCGAGCCCCCGAGATCCGCGTCGGACACGCCAAAAACGAAGAACTGGCTGGGGTTGGTGCCCGGGCCGCTGAAATCCTGGAGAAAGTCATTGTCGTTCGCGAGCCAGAGGGTGTGCACGGTTTGCCCGTCAAACTGAATGTCCGGACCGAAGGAGAGGCCCTCGAGCTTGGCCGGGATCTTGTCGGAGGTGATGCCGTTATCGTTGAGAACTTTGACGACATCGAGGAAAAGAGTTTTGGGAACGGCCAGAACGGCAGCGTGAGTACCGTCGAGGCCGGAAATGTCCACGGCGTTCGAAATGTCGATCTTAAAGATCTGTTTAACTTTTGCTTTGCTGCCGTCGCCAAGACCTTTGCCGTCGCGTTCGTCTACGAGAAATTCGTGGTCGTTGATGGCAGTGATGTCGCTTACGCCGGAACCTGTGGTGAGGAGGTAAGCGAATTGGTGAGTGGTCTTGCCGGTTTGTGCGTCAATGGTTACAAAGCGAAGCAAACTCGCAGCGGGACTTCCCAAGATATTGTCCTGGATCGTCGCTGCTTGCAACATGCCGACAATCGTGCGGCCATCGGGAGTGATGGCGATGCCTTCCATCCCTTTGTTGGGAGTTCTGCCGCTGAGGTTAGCGGCGACTTCGCCGCTGCCCGTGGGAGCGGGATGGGCGACGAAGAATTCATCGGGCAGCCGGAATGTGCGCACACGCTGGCCGCTGACGCGAAGGAATTGGTAAACGTAAGGGCCGTATTCGTCGGAGATGTAAACGAAAACGCCGTCGTTCGAAACGCGGATGCTCTCAGGATCAAGACGCGCATCAGAGGGATCCTGAGAGGATTGATTGGGATCGAAATTGTCCGAGCGACCGGTGAAATAATTGCGCGAAGGCCGATTAATTGGTGGAACACCGGAACCAATGTTGAGACCGTTTCCGGAACCGTAGACGAGCGTAGAGGCGGAATAAAGAAGAGTCGTGCTTTGGAGCTCCGGCGAAATAGTGAAGGGAAGTCCCGGGCCCTGATTTGGTTGGAGGTGCATGTCAATCGCGTGGAAGCGTGCGACGAAAGAAGAAGTGTCATCGATGAGGGGATTGAAGCTGACAGCGTTTGGTCCGCGGTCAGGAATGGCGAGAAACGTGTTGCCGGAGAGATAAGTCAGGCCGGAGCCCAAGCCGCCAAGAAGATCGGCGGGAACACCGTTTTCGAGGGTGTAGTCGAGGCCGGAGAGGTCTTTGTTGAGTCCGGCAGGGGAAGAAGTAAGGCTGCTGTTGGCGATCAGTTTGATTTGTGCAGTTGCAGGAAGCACACCGAGAAGAAAAACAGCAAACAACAACGAATGGACCGAGAACTTTTTGGTCACAGTGATTTGTCTCCGTTATGGGGTGAACAGCGAGGAGAGACGGTATCGGGTGTTTGTGAAAAACTGGTGAAGGTTCGTTAAAAAAGAAGAGAGTTAGCGAGCTTCGACGCGCCACGTGTCGCCGGCGCGAAGAAGTTTGTTGAGATCGCCGGGGCCGCGCTTGTCCTGGACTTCCTTTAGTTGTTCATGGATTAGATCTTCGTAACGGGGCACTTCATCCCAGGCCCGCAAGACCCCAATCGGAGTGGGGAATCCTTCGCGGAGCTCCATGTGCGAGAGAAGGAATGCGTAAGATGGGCGCGGGTGATGCGCGTCATGAACGAGGAGGTCGGATTCGGAGACTCCGTTGCCGAGCTGCACGACTTCGATGTCCCCGTCGAGTTTGCGGCGGATGCCTTTGTCGCGGTTCTTACCGAAGACGAGCGGCTTGCCGTGCTCGAGCTGGAGGATGTGTTCGCTGCGCGCATCTTTTTCGGTGAGCGAGAACCAGGCGCCGTCGTTGAAGATGTTGCAGTTTTGCAGAATTTCGATGAAGGCGGAGCCTTTGTGCCCAGCGGCGTGCTTTAGTGTGTCCTTCAAGTGGCCCTGAAAAACGTCGATGCTGCGCGCGACGAACGTAGCTTCGGCCCCGATGGCGAGTGAGATGGGATTGAAAGGACGATCGAGCGAACCGTACGGAGTGGACTTGGTCTTCTTGTTCATCTCCGAAGTCGGCGAGTATTGGCCTTTTGTGAGGCCGTAGATGCGGTTGTTGAAGAGAAGAACTTTGAGGCCGACGTTGCGTCGCAGCATGTGAATGGTGTGATTGCCGCCGATCGAGAGCGCATCGCCGTCACCGGTGGCGACCCAGACTTCGAGATCGGGGCGAATCGTTTTGAGACCGGTCGCAACCGCGGGTGCGCGCCCATGAATCGTATGAAAACCGAACGTGTTCACATAATACGGAAAACGCGAAGAGCAGCCGATCCCAGAGATGACGACGAAATTCTCGCGTTTGATGCCGAGTTCGGGGAAAACGGACTGCACGGCAGAGAGGATCGCGTAATCGCCGCAGCCGGGGCACCAGCGGACTTCCTGGTCGGTTTGGAAGTCCTTCTTCGTTAAGAGTGGCAGGGTGGCAGTGGTCATTTTTTATAAAACCCCATTGGCCTCAAAAAATCAATCCAGAAGCTCTTCAATTTTTTGTTCGAGCTCGGACTGCTTGAACGGACGACCCTGAATTTTGTTGAGGCCGATGGCGTTCACGAGAAACTTGGCGCGTAGGACCCAGCTGAGCTGGCCCATATTGAGCTCGGGAACAAGGACCTTTTTGTAGCGCTTCAAAATGTCACCGAGATTCAAGGGCAGCGGATTGAGGTGCCGCAAGTGAAGGTGGCCAATGCGCCCGCGTCCCCCAAGCTTTTGACGCTGCGCCTTGACAGCAGCGGTGATCGAGCCGTGCGTTGAACCCCACGCGACGATGAGCAGATCGCCGTCGGAGTCGCCTTCGGGCTCGGCAAGAGGGATATCCTGCGCGATGGCTTCGACCTTCGCGGCGCGGAGGCGAACCATTTTCTCGTGGTTAAGTGGTTCGTAGTTGATGTTGCCTGAGACGTCTTGTTTCTCTAGGCCGCCGATACGGTGTTCAAGGCCAGGCGTGCCAGGAACGGCCCAAGGACGCGAAAGCGTTTGTGGATCGCGGCGATAGGGTTTGAAATCAACGGGATTCGTTTCGAATTTGACGGGGATGTCTGGAAGTTCATTCAACTCGGGAATGCGCCAAGGCTCAGCGCCGTTCGCGAGATAGCCGTCGGACAAAAGAATCACGGGAACCATGTACTTCACGGCGATGCGCGAGGCTTCCATTGCGGCCCAGAAGCAATCGCTCGGAGTTGCCGCCGCGACGATGGGAATCGGCGCTTCGGAGTTTCGGCCGAAGAGAGCTTGCAGCAGATCAGCTTGCTCGGTTTTTGTCGGGAGGCCGGTTGACGGTCCACCGCGCTGAATATCGCAGACCACGAGCGGGATTTCCACAGCAACGGCGAGGCCCATCGCTTCAGTTTTGAGGGCCATGCCGGGACCGGAGGTCGTGGTGATGGCGAGCGCGCCCGCGTAAGCGGCGCCGATGGCGCTGGTTACAGCGGCAATTTCGTCTTCGGCTTGGAAGGTGATGACGCCAAAGTCTTTGTATTGTGAAAGCTCGTGAAGAATGTCCGAGGCGGGCGTGATGGGATAGCTGCCCTGGAACAGTCTCAGACCTGATTTTTGCGATGCGGCGACAAAGCCGAGAGCAAGTGCCTGATTGCCGCTCAAATTCCGATAAAGGCCAGGCTCAAGTTTTGCCGGAGGGATTTCGTAGCTGACTTGAAATGCTTCGGTGGCTTCGCAGTAGGCGTAGCCCGCTTTCATGGCGAGTTTGTTGGCTTCAACAAGGAGCGGTTTCTTGCCGAATTTCGCTTCGATCCAGCGGACGGTGGAATCCATCGAGCGGTTGTATAGCCAATAACACATGCCCAGCGCGAAGAAGTTCTTGCAGCGGCTGATGGACTTGGCGTCCATGCCAAGATGTTCGAGTGCGGTCTTGGTGAGGCGCTCGAGCTCGACGGAAAAGAGGCGGTATTTGTCGAGCGAATGGTCTTCGAGTGGATTCGAAGTCATTTGCGCTTTGCGAAGGTCGGTTTCCGCAAAAGCATCCGAATTGACGATGAGGATGCCGTTTGCCTTGAGGTCCGCGATATTAGTCTTGAGGGCGGCCGGGTTCATGGCGATGAGGACGTCAACCGCGTCGCCGGGCGTAAAGATTTCGTTTGAGGAAAAGTGAAGCTGGTAGCCGCTGACGCCAGGGAGCGTTCCGGCAGGGGCGCGAATTTCGGCGGGGAAGTCCGGGAAAGTGGCGATGTCGTTACCGTACAGCGCGACGGTGTTCGTGAACTGGCTGCCAGTGACCTGCATGCCATCGCCGGAGTCGCCGGCGAAGCGGATTACGGCGCGGTCGATGACTTCGCGCTTGGTCTTAGGCAAAGGTATATCTGTGGTTGTGGCCATCCTGGTATGAAACTCCCCCGAAGAAACAGGATAACACAAGGAAACCCAGAGGGATGCGAGGTGGCGTTGTCTGCAACATTCAATCAATTTCCTGATTTTCGCGAGTTAGGAAAGAAGATGTTTGCGCGGGCTAGCGTCCGGCTTCGTTGGCAGCCTTAAGGAAGCTGAGCCGGTAATAGAAGAGGCCCGCAATGAGGAGGACAGTAGGGATGGCAGTCGCGATGGCGGAGATCAATGGTGGAAAGTTGAAATGAATGAAGTACGTCGCTTTTTGATCTAGTTGTAAGGCGGCATAGCAACTGCCGACGTACCACGGGAACTGCGGGCTCACCTGGCTGACAAAAAGACTCACAAGCCAGAAAGCGTGGAGAGCGATGACGCCGGTGTAGCTCCAGCGTTGAAGCTTTAGCAAGCCGATGCCGCAAATCAAGAAAAGCAAGATGTTTGCTGCCCAAATCCATATGCTCGATTCGAGTGAGAAGACGTGTGTGAAGAGCATGGCGGGAATTTTTGCGAATATGAGGGGCCAAGAAAGAGTAGTAAGGGCTGATGTAAGAATCATGAGCCAGGCGAGCAAAGCTATGGGTACAGGGCAGGCAGGTTTCTTGATGGAGGACGGAGCAGAAAAATCGGCGTTTGGAGAAAACTGAGCGGCGACGGACCTCCTGGAAAAAAGAATGACCCACCAGAGAGCCAGTCCGGAAATCAGCGCATAAACGAGAAGCAGCGAGAGATAGTAGCCTCCGTTGTCTGTTGGGATTTCAACGCCCAATCCCAACCTCAAGAATCCGAACAGGGCTACGCATGCTGCCAAAGCTCCGAGGGCGCAGAAAAACGCGACAAGAGCCCCTAAGACGAGAGCAGCGATGCGGGCCGAGTTGCGTGCTCGGAAAAGGCCGATGGCGATCAAGGCGCCCGCCACACCTGCCAAGGAAAACGCTGCGAACAGAAAACGCAAAAGCGAATAAGGGATGAGCCCGATTGCGACATCCGGCTGGAGAAAAAGTGCGAGGGCAAGCCAGTAAATGACGTGAAGGAAACTGAGGACGAGAATAGAGCCGGCGCCGATGCGGACACTGAGAGTGAGTTTGGGCATCGGAGAAAATGTACCGCAAACAAGGCGAGGGGTTCAGGAACAAAGGCGGAGAAAAAGCAAAAAAGAGTATTGACACTTCGCTTTCTTTTCGCCTAGAGTGGCTGTGGAAAAGTCCAGAGGGCCATCTCAGAAGATGGCTCCTAAATTTGTTTGAGAGAGAAAGAAGTCGAGGAGGCACCCATGGCCCTCACCAAACGGCAGAAAGAAGTGCTGGATTACCTGGTTTCGTTCGAAACAAAACATGGATATGCGCCGAGCTTTGAAGAGATCGGCAAGGGTCTGAAGCTGACGTCGCTCGCTACGGTACACAAACACGTCACAACGCTGGAGAAAAAGGGATTTATTCGCCGCGGCTACAACCAGAGCCGTTCGATTGAGATTGTTCAATTGCCGAAACCAGTGAAGGAGCAAGTGCTCGAGCGCAGAGTGCAGGAGCTGCCGCTGGTCGGGCGAATCGCGGCGGGGCGGCCGCTGGAAGCCGTGGAAGAGCGTGAAACTCTTTCCCTGGGCGATTTTGCGCGCGGAGGCAATTCATTTGTGTTGCAGGTGAAAGGAACCTCCATGATTGAGGATCACATCATGGACGGGGATTTTGTCGTTTGCGAGCAGACGCAGGTGGCGAATGCGGGAGATATTGTCGTCGCGCTGGTAAACGGGGAAGACGCGACGTTAAAGCGGTTCTATCGCGAGGGCGCGGGGAGAATCCGTTTGCAGCCCGCCAACTCGGAGATGTCCCCGATCATGGTGAACGCAGCGGACGTGAAGATTCAGGGGCGCGTGATCGGCGTTCTGCGGAAATACTAGGGCAGATTAGTTCTCTCAGATTTCTGAAACCTTGGGACCTTCTCATACATCGAAAATCCAGTAAGATGACTGCCTGCGCTGTTATGCGCGGATGGTGCGCGTTGCCTGCCACCAAGTAAGCCTGGTCAGAAGGACTCCCCGTTGCCCGAGAAACGTGAAGTGATTGTGATTGTGGAGCCGGACGCAAACCGCCGTGCGGCCTTTGCCGAACTGTTGAATTCATCGGGATATGACGCGAAAAGTGCCGATTCGCAGGCGGAAGGATTCCGGCTGGTTCGGGACTCACAAGTGGATCTGTTCCTGCTACGTGCTGACTTGATGGATTTACAGTGCTGCGATGCGCTGGCGGAGATCAAAGGCTCGGCAGCGACCGCGCATACAAAAGTTTTGTTGTTGCTGAACGGAGGGCCGGCGGAACGTGCCCGCGGCCTGGATTTGGGCGCAGATGACGCGATTTCCGTGCCCTGGGATGCGACGGAATTAGTCGCGCGCGTGCGATCGTTGTTGCGCGCGAAGCATGCGTCCGAAGAACTGGCTCGGCTGGCGCAAATCGCTGATCAAGGGCGCGAAATGGCGCAGACGGCGCTGCAGGCCGTGGCCGTCACGGAAAAAATGACGCGCGACGCGTTTTCGCTGGAGCGCGCCTTGAAAATCGGCGTGGCAACGCTGTTTTCGCTTGCGCTTGTCATCTCTGGAATTTTCTTCCTGTTTTCCCACAAAGCCGAAAAGGAAAACAAACTGGCTCGCATGGTAATCGCGCAGCTCCAGCATGGATTGCAAACCCAGGACCAGTTGATGGCGGAAACGAAGCAAGCGCGCGAAGAGCTTGCGAAAAATGATCTGCAAAGACAAAAGCAGGATTTGCAGCAAAAGTCGGATGAATTGAAACAGAAAATGTCCGCTGGCAGCGGCGACACGAACGAGTTGAAAAAGCAATTAGAAGAAACTACAAGCAGATTGGCTCGCGTGCAGAGCGATTCGGAGGCTGCGGAAAATGTGATTCGCACGTACGCGCCGAGCGTTTGCTTGCTGCACGTTTCCGTGGCCTTCCGTGACAAGAACAGCGGAAAGCTTCTTCGCTATGGAGGAATTACGCCGCAGGGCGAGCCGTTGAAGGACAGCGACGGCAACATCGTTTACACGCTCGAAGGACGCGCACCGGAGGTGCGCCAGGACTTTTTTGGCACGGGATTCATCGTCGGCGATGGAAAAATTCTGACGAATCATCATGTCGCGCAGCCGTGGTGGAAGAACGACGAGTTGGAAGAAGCGACAAAGCAGGGGCTGGAACCCGTGGTCGCTGAAATGAATGGCTATTTTCCGGAAGTGACGAACGGCATTCCTGTACAGGTTGTGCAAATTTCTGGTGACGCGGATCTGGCACTGCTGCGCGGCGACCTCGGCAGTCTGAAGCGAGCGACGCTTCGGATTGATACCCGTAAGGAAGCCGCCATCAGCGGGGCATCGCTGATTTCGCTCGGGTACGCGACCGGCATCAGCGCGATTTTGGCGCGAGCGGGAGACGAAACCGTGGACCAGATATTGAAAGTGAGTGGCGGCGACCCGAAGTTGGTTATGAGCGAGCTTGCGAAACGCAAGCTGATCCGGCCGCTCGTGACACAAGGGCACATTGGGGATGTGCTGACGGACAAGATTGTTTACGATGCGCAGACGACGTCGGGCGGATCGGGCGGACCGCTGATGAACAAGGATGGGCGCGTGATTGGCGTGACGTTTGCCGTAGTCCGTGGATTTGGCGGTTCGAATTTTGGCGTGCCGATTCGCTATGCGGAACCTTTGTTGAAGCATTAACCTGCTCCGATACTGCATAATCGGAGCATGGCGGCACGAAACGCAAATCCCTGCAAAAGTCGCAGAGCCATGCCAATCCGACAGATGGCTGTGCTCTGCGGCGCGATTCTCCTTTTGTTGAGCGCGACGGAGTTGAGAGCCTACTCCGTACTTTCCCATCAAGCGATTATTGATGCGGCTTGGGAAGAAGATCTGAAACCGGCGCTGCTCGCGAGATTTCCGAACGCAACCCCCGATGAACTGGGCGCCGCGCAGGCGTATGCGTACGGCGGAGCGATCATTCAAGATTTGGGCTACTACCCGTACGGTAGCCACTTTTTCAGCGACCTGACGCATTATGTGCGCAGCGGCGATTTCATCATGGTACTTCTTCACGATGCGAATGACATTTATGAATACGGCTTCGCGCTGGGAGCGATGGCGCACTATGCGGCGGACAACAACGGCCATCGCATCGGGACGAATCGCGCGGTGCCCGTTCTTTATCCGAAATTGAAAAAAAAGTACGGGGACAGCGTCACCTATGAACAGGACAAACTTGCGCACGTGAAAACGGAATTTGGCTTTGACGTGCTCGAAGTGGCGAAGGAGCGTTACGCGCCGGATAGTTACCACGATTTTATAGGATTCGAAGTTGCACAAGGGCTGCTGGAGCGGGCTTTCCGGGAAACGTATGGACTGGAATTGAAATCGGTTCTGCTGGACGAAGACAAGACGCTGACGTCTTACCGGCACGCTGTAAGCAAACTTCTTCCGAAAGCGACCCGCATTGCCTGGCATTTGAAGAAAGACGAAATCATGGATGATATCCCGGGCATGACGAAACGGCGATTTCTTTACAATTTGAAGCGCTCGAATTTCGAAAAAGAGTGGGGCAAGGATTACAAGAAGCCAAGCCCTGGAGAGAAATCTCTGGCCTTTCTGTACCTCTTGCTTCCCAAATGGGGTCCCCTGAAGGTTCTGCAATTTCGAACGCCCACGCCGGAGACGGAACGATTCTTTGAAGCAAGCTTCAATCAGACGCTGGATCATTACCGCCAGTTGTTGCGCGAGCAGCGAAATGGGAATGTAAAGTTGCCGAACGACAACTTTGATGTGGGCGCCGATACCGGCCCGGGACAATACAAGATGAACGACGGCGCCCATGCTGAACTCATGAGCCGCCTTGCCAACCAGAAATTTGCCGGCGTCTCACCGGAGTTGCTCGCTGAGCTGAAGAGCTTCTACTCGGATCCGAATCTTCCCTATGTGAACAAGAAAGACCGCAAAGCTCAGGCGCGATTGCAGGCCGCGCTTGAGCAACTAAGGCAGCTGAAGCAACCTGAGAAAGCCATCGAGACGAATTAGGGCGCCAATCTCATTCGTTTGTAGCTCACTATTCAATTCCTGACTCCGCTGAATCAAAAAAACTGCTGTAGTGTTGTGGCGCAAGCGTGAAAGAATGGTCGGCTGCGCCGCACAGTGCATGCGCACAGGTATGACTAAGGCCCACAAAATCGAGAAGTTGCTCGCCGCAAACCGCAGCGAAATTGCGATCCGCATCTTTCGCGCCGCGAACGAACTGGGATTGCGCACGGTCGCAGTGTACTCGCAGGAGGATCGGCTTGCTCTGCACCGCTTTAAGGCCGATGAAGCGTATCTGATCGGGAAGGGGAAGGGGCCTGTCGAGGCGTATCTCGACAACGCAGGCATCGTCGCGCTGGCAAAAGAAAAAGGTGTGGACGCGCTTCATCCAGGCTATGGGTTTTTGTCGGAGAACGCAGCGTTCGCTCGTGCCTGCGAAAAAGCAGGAATCACTTTTATTGGGCCGACACCGGAGTTGCTGGAATTGCTTGGCGATAAGACGGCGGCGCGGAGGCTTGCGATTTCTGCTGGCGTACCAGTCTTGCCGGGAACAGAAAAGCCGATTAAGTCGGTGATTGAGGCGAGGAGAATCGCGGCGGAGATCGGATATCCCGTCATCGTAAAAGCGGCGATGGGCGGTGGTGGCCGAGGTATGCGTGTCGTTCGAGAAGAAGCGGAGCTCGAAGTGCGTGTGGAAGAAGCGCAGGGAGAGGCGCGCTCTGCATTCGGCGATGATTCTGTATTTTTGGAGAAATTCCTTGCGCGCGCGCGGCATATCGAGGTGCAGATACTCGCCGACCATCACGGAAACTTGCTGCACCTTTACGAACGAGATTGCTCCGTGCAACGGAGGCACCAGAAAGTTGTGGAGGTTGCACCTGCAGCAAATTTGCCTGCTGAGATTCGCAGTGAGCTTTGCGGTGCAGCGGTGGATTTGGCGCGCAAGGCGAAATACCGTAACGCGGGCACGGTTGAATTCCTGTACGACGCGGATGCGCGGAAGTGGTACTTCATCGAAGTCAACCCGAGGATCCAGGTCGAACACACCGTGACGGAGATGGTGACTGGAATTGACCTGGTGCGGGCACAAATTCTCGTGGCCCAGGGGTACAAGTTGCACGAAGACCCAATCGGACTGCTTTCACAGGAAAAAATTCCGCTATATGGTACAGCGCTGCAATGCCGCGTGACGACCGAAGATCCTGAGAAAAATTTTTCCCCGGATTACGGAAAGTTGACAACGTATCGATCGCCGGCTGGATTCGGAATTCGTCTTGACGGCGGAACTGCCTACGCCGGCGCGTCGCTCGCTCCTTACTATGACTCGCTGCTCGTGAAAGTGACTGCGTGGGGCACGAATTTGCCTGAGGCTTGCCAGCGGATGGATCGCGCCTTGCGCGAATTTCGCATCCGCGGTGTGAAGACAAATATTCCTTTCGTTGAAAATGTAGTGAATCACCCGAACTTCCGCAACGGAGAGATAACAACTGGGTTTTTGGAACAGCATCCCGAACTGTTTCGCTTTCCAAAACGCGGTGATCGCGCGACGAAACTGCTTTCCTATTTGGGCGATGTGATTCTGAACAGCAATCCTGAGGTGAAAGGGAAGAAAGTGCCGGATGGTTTCGAACTGGCCACTTCGCCTGCGGTGCCTGGCATTGAACCACCGAGCGGGACTCGGCAATTGTTGAAAAAACTGGGGCCAAAGAAATTTGCAGCGTGGGCGAGAAGGGAAAAGCGGCTTTTGATTACAGACACTACGTTGCGTGACGCGCATCAATCGCTGATGGCGACGCGCGTTCGTACGTACGACCTGCTAGCCACGGCGACTGCGCTCTCGCAACGTTTACCGAATCTTTTCAGCCTGGAAATGTGGGGTGGCGCGACTTTCGATACCGCGCTCCGTTTTCTTCACGAAGATCCGTGGCAGCGATTACGCGCATTGCGCGAACGAATCCCAAACATCTGTTTTCAGATGCTCCTGCGTGGCGCGAACGCAGTTGGCTACGCCTCGTATCCGGACAATCTGATTCGCGAGTTTGTTCGCGAATCGCACGCGCAGGGCATGGACATTTTTCGCGTGTTCGATTCCTTGAATTCCATCGAGAACATGCGCGTTTCGCTGGATGCCGTACTGGAAACGGGAGCAGTTTGTGAAGGAGCGATTTGCTATACGGGCGATATCCTCGATAAATCGCGGCCGAAATATTCGCTGAAGTACTACATCGGGCTCGCAAAGCAACTTGAAAAAATCGGAGTTCATTTTCTTGCGATCAAAGATATGGCAGGGCTTTGCCGCCCGTTTGCCACGTTTGAATTGGTGAAGCGGCTGAAGGAAGAGAATGAAATCCCGATTCACTTTCACACGCACGACACCAGCGGAATCAATGCAGCGTCTGTCTTGAAAGCCTGTGAAGCTGGCGTTGACGTTGCGGATGGAGCTGTGGCCTCCATGAGCGGAGGTACGAGCCAGCCGAATTTGAACTCTATTGTCGCGGCTCTGAAGAATACGCCTCGCGACACGGGACTGGATCTTGTAGCGCTGAACGAGTGTTCGGATCATTGGGAAACGGTGCGCACCTACTATGCGCCGTTCGATTCCGGGCCGAAATCAGGTTCTGCGCGATTGTACGAACACGAAATTCCCGGCGGCCAATTCACGAATCTGAAAGAACAAGCGACGGCGCTCGGTCTCGGCCACCGCTGGCATGAAGTTGAGCAGACGTTTGCGGAAGTGAATCAGCTCTTCGGCGACATTGTCAAAGTCACTCCCTCAAGCAAAGTCGTCGGAGACATGACGCTTTTCCTCATGGCGAAAGAAATGAAGCCTGCGGATGTTCTAAAGCTCGACGCGCATCATGATGTCGACTTTCCAAATTCTGTGGTCGAGATGTTTTCCGGTTTACTTGGCGTTCCCCCGGGCGGCTGGCCAAAGAAATTACAGAAAACTATCTTGCGTGGCGAGTCGCCGTTGAAAGGCCGGCCCAGCGCGAATCTTCCTCCAGCGGATTTTGCAGTTGAAAAAGAAACGCTTGAGAAGAAAATCGGCCATTCCGTTTCGAAAGAAGACTTGCTGAGTTATTTGCTCTATCCCGAAGTGTTTTCGAAATACGACAAATTCCGCCAAACCTATTCCGACGTAAGCGTTTTGCCGACCCTTGCTTTTTTTTATGGTCTAAAATCCGGCGAGGAAATTACCATCGAAATCGAGCCCGGCAAAACGCTCATCGTGAAATATCTGACGGCAAGCGAGCCGCATCCCGACGGAACGCGGACTCTCTACTTCGAATTGAATGGACAGGCGCGCGAAGTAAATGTTCGTGACAAAGCGCTGCGCGTCATTGAGCGCGCGCATCCGAAAGCTGACCCGGCCGATGCCGGCCAGGTCGGCGCGCCTACGGCCGGCGTTATTAGTGGCGTTGCGGTGCAGGCCAACCAGCCCGTCGAGCGCGGTGTTAAACTAATGACGCTCGAAGCGATGAAGATGCAATCCAATATCTACGCGCCCATTTCTGGCCGCGTCGCGAAACTTCTTGTCGCCCCCGGGCAAAGTGTGGAAGCAAAAGACTTGTTGGTGATGATCGCTCCGTGAGCGCGGGACAACTTCGCAAACACGAAAAAATTTCTTCTCGGTATCTGCGCAATTCGCGGGACCTGGTCGTCTATCTGCCGCCGGGCTACGACGAACAGCTAGATCGCCATTTCCCCGTTCTCTATCTCCACGACGGCCAAAACCTTTTTGACGGACGCACTTCTTACGTGCCGGGAATGGATTGGCATGTCAGCGACGCAGCCGACGCGTCCATTATGAACGGCCGCGCTGAGCCGATGATCATCGTCGGCATTTACAATACGGGAAAGTCTCGCATCAGCGAGTACACGCCGACGCGTGTTCCGAAATTGGGCGGCGGGCGCGCCGATCGCTACGGGAAGTTTTTGCTGAATGAGTTGCTGCCCCTAATCCAAAACACTTACCGTGTCGAACGCGGACCGAATCGCACGGGGATTGGCGGCTCGTCGCTCGGTGGCCTGGTTAGCCTCTATCTCGGCCTGCGCATGCCCGAGATCTTCGGGAAAATCGTCGCTCTCTCTCCGTCCGTTTGGTGGAACCAGCGAGTTATTGTGCGTTTTGCGCAGGCAAGCGTTCCTGAGCCGCGCCCGCATATCTGGCTCGACATCGGCACACGCGAAGGACCACGCATCGTAGACGACGTAGAACTGTTGCGCGACGCGCTCGTAAAGAAAGGCTGGCGCCTCGGCGAGAATCTGCACTACCAGCGAGTGGAAGGCGCCGAGCACAACGAAGCCGCATGGGCGCTGCGCGTGCGTCCATTCCTCGAGTTTTTGTTCCCTGCAAGCTGATTGCGGCGTATACTGCGCGCCCTGAGTTTTGCGGCGGCAAGCAGTGCAGCTCCCGTGGAGAAGAACCCAATGGCAGAGCGGCCCCTCACAATCCTTTGCGTAAGTTCCTACGAAAAGGGCCAGGAATTTCTGCGTACGTGCAAGCAGCTTGGCTGCCGCGTGCTTTTGCTCACCGTTGAAAAACTGCGAAATGGCAACTGGCCGCGCGAAGCGGTTGACGAAATGTTTTTCATGCCGGAGGAATTGCCCCTCCCCGAGCTCACGAATGCCGTGAGCTATGCCGCACGGACGCAAAAAATCGATCGCATCGTAGCCCTGGACGAATTCGACATGGAAAACGTCTCCGGGCTGCGCGAACACTTACGCTTGCCCGGAATGGGCTTGACCACCGTTCGCTATTTTCGCGACAAACTTGCCATGCGAGCACGAGCAAAAGAAGAGGGCATCCTCGTTCCAGAATTTGTGCATGTTTTGAACTATGACGAACTACGCGAATTCATGGCGCGGGTGCCGGGGCCATGGCTGCTCAAGCCGCGCTCACAGGCTTCTGGCATCGGCATGAAGAAGATTCACGCCCCGGAAGATCTCTGGCCTTGGCTGGACCGGCTGGCCGATCAGCAGTCGCATTTTTTGCTCGAGCAGTTCATTCCGGGCAGTGTCTTTCACGTGGATAGTGTTGTGAGCGACCGCCAAGTGAAGTTCGCAGAGGCCCATGCTTATGGCGCGCCCCCACTGGACGTTTCTCATGGCGGAGGAGTCTTTACGACGCGCACGTTGCCGAGGGACGCCGAAGAGACGCTGCAGCTCAAACAAATCAACGGGAATCTTATGCAGGTTCTGGGCTTGCTTCGCGGCGTAACGCACGCTGAATTTTTGAAAGCGCACGCTACGGGAAAAATCTATTTTCTCGAGATTGCGGCCCGCGTCGGTGGTGCCTATATCGCCGACGTCATCGAAACGGCGACCGGAATTAATTTGTGGCGCGAGTGGGCAAAACTGGAAGTTGGTGCAGGGAAAGTTCCTTACCAGCTTCCAAAGGCGTCGCAAAACTACGCTGGCGTCATCCTCTCGCTCGCGAAGCAGGAAGAGCCGGATACATCCTCTTACGACGATCCGGAGATCTCCTATCGCGTGAAAAAATATCACCACGCAGGATTTGTTCTGAAGTCTCAGCGTGAAGAGCGCGTCCGCGAACTGCTCGATTCGTACGCAGCGCGATTCGCGGTCGATTTCCTGGCTACGCAGCCTGTTCCCGATAAACCCACTTCGTAAGGCGAGATCAATTGTCCTCGGTACAGTTCTAGTGCTGTCCCAAAGGGTAGTTACTTTCACGCACGAAATTCTGCTACGTTGTTTGCGCAAAATGCCTCGGTAGGAATACAGTCTTTACTACCCCAAAGCGATTCCGCCTGGGGCAACTTGTCCCTGGGGAGAAGGCCGATGTGGGGTAGCCAAAAAAAACCGGAAACGCCGCAAGTCGCGCCACCGGAGACGAAAAATTTTCCAGTGAATCAGCCGCCGAAGCCCGCTCCGGCGACTTGGGAGGGAACTAACGCTATGAGTACAGATGCATTGCGTCCAATGGGTGCGACGGCGGACCGTGCGACCGCACGGCTCGGACCGAGCCTCCATATCAAGGGTGAAATCTCCGGTAACGAAGATCTGCTGATCGACGGCTCGGTCGAAGGACTGGTTCAGCTCGATGAGCGGAAACTCACCGTAGGTGCCACCGCGAAGTTGACTGCCGACATCATCGCCCGCGAGGTTGTGGTGTACGGCAGCGTGAAGGGCAACCTTCGCGCGAAAGACCGGATTGAAATCAAGAAAGACGGCTCGGTGAACGGCGACCTGACGACGGCGCGTATCAGCATTGAAGACGGCGCGTACTTCAAGGGTTCGATCGAAATCGACAAGAGTGCGGAGAAGGAATCGCACAGCAGTGCGTTTTCGAAGTCATCCGCTCCCGCAGCAGCAGCAACCGCAGGCCCGAAAACTATCTAACTACAAACCATTCTGCTTTCCCCGGCGGCGCGAATGAAAAGTTCGCGCCGTTTTTGTTTTTCTTGTGCGCTAGGCTTTCATGCTTCCAATATTTAATAACTTTATGATCAAACAAATAGGAGTATTTGATTTCCATTCCTGGGGCAGTGTCGGAGCTCCGAATGGGACGTTTCGATCGTCTGTCGCGGCTATCCGGCGGCCTACGCCTCGTCCCGGGCGTTTTCCCTGCCGGAATCTCGTTATCTGTCGCTGTGGTGGCGGCGGACAGGCTGATGTGCAACCTCCGCCACCTCCTTCGCCGGATTTTGCGTTGGCGTTGTCGGCCTCAACCGTCACGGTCGCGCAAGGCCGCACAAGCAGCCCGGTCAACGTTAGCATCACTCAGCTGAACGGATTCTCCGGCCAGGTGCAGGTTTCGCTAGGCATGCTTCCTACCGGAATAGTTGCGAATCCTCTTTCACCTTTTACGGTAAACGCAGGCGCAAGCGTACCTTCGCTTTTCACTGCCAGTGATACCGCCGCCACGGGCACTATCAATCTCACCGCAACAGGCACGAGCGGCAGCATTACGCGTACGGTGTGAGTCGGCTCGACCACGCAAGCTATCTACGAACTAGACGCGACGAGCTTTCAAGTTCGCACGGTTCATTTCGTTCCAGCGTTGGGGCCGGTGCCGGGTAGCGTTTTTGATCGGCCGGAAGAAGTCTTCACCATGTCCAGCGGTAAGGCGATGGTTCGCTTTAGTGAGCCTGCAAGGTCGGAATCACTCCTCGCGCTCTGGGATCCTATAACCAATGCGCTAACCAACCTCACTTCTGCCGTGCCGCAACTTTTTCAGGCTGGCCTCGGCCCGATGGCGAAATCGGGAGATGGCTCGCGCCTGTTCGTTGCGGCGGCGGATTCGAGCGGGGAAGTGGCTCTCTTCGATTCGAGCGGTTCTCTGGTGGCAGGCCCACAAACTATTGGTGGCGGAACAATTTCGTTTGCTGCTGCAAACAAAACGGCAACGCGGTTTGCAGTTCTGTTTAACAGTGGCAGCGCCACGCAAGTCCAGCTCTTTGATTCCTTTCTGAATCCGCTGGGAAATTACAATGCAACAGGATTGTCTTTTCACCAGACAGCACCAACGTTTAATGCAGCGCGTGACTCTCGTCACTCCTTCCGGAACCCCAGGCACTGCGGATGTCATCATCAGCTCCCCGGATGGCACTGCCACTTTGCAGCGTGGCTTCGAATATCTTCAAAATGAGCAAGTTTTCGCCAAAGCGGGCTTTTACAAGTTTCTCCTCTACGATCAAAGAGGCCAGCATCTCTATTTAAGCGACATCGATCACGTCGACGTTTTCGATCTTGCCTCTTCCCAATTTCTCTCTGCACTTCAACCGCCTGGCGGTCCTCCGCCCAATTCCGGCCTGCGCGGCCTTGCTCTCACGCCGGACAACTCGCAACTCATCGTCGCCGACTTTAGCGCGCAGAGCATCTACGTCATCAATCCGGATACTTCCGCCGGCAGTATTTCTTTTGTTGGCGGCATACCGGCTACGCCAATTCCGGCCCGTCACGTTTGGCTGCCACGAGCACACAGTCCGTTTTTGTCGGGATGAGTGCTGAGGGCAGTGCGCAAAATGGTTGTACGACATGCCTTGCGCAAATGGACATGAGCAAATCTCCGCCAGCCGTAGCGCCTGCAAGTCAGCCAGAAATTTCGTTTCTTACCGGCACTCCTTTGCTGCAAGCCAACTCCACGGGTGAACACGTCTTCTTTCTCTTCCGCGGCCGGCGGTCCGATCGCCGGGTGGAATGCTTCCACGCCTGGCGAATTCCAAACGCTGATGGCGAACGCCTCTCCAGTGGATCTCACCGTTTCTGCGGACGGAAACGCCTTCGCCAGGCGCGAAAACTCTCAGACTCTGGTTCGCGCAGACGACTTGATTTTGTACGGAGTCAGCGCAAAGGACGAACTCGAAAGTATTCCGGGCCGCGTGGAAGTGCCCGGCGTCGCAATGCATCCGTCCGGAGCACCTCCCCTATGTTCCTTTCCTAACTGGCCCCCCTCCCGCGTTGCCGCCCGCAACGGGGATTGCAGGCGGTGTCGACATCCTCGATGCGCGCACTGGAACATTGCGTCGCCGCATCCTTTTACCTGAGCCTCTCGCCATGCTCTCCGCGGACTTCGACGGCCAGCATGGGAGCTTTCTCGCCATCGACGAAATGGCCAGCGCATTTTTGCGTTGACCACTTCGGGCCTGACCGTCATGCAACTCGCAAGCGTTCCTCTCGGAATCGGCTCGTTGACTCCGGCAACTGGCAGCAGCTCCGGCGGCACCAACGTCACGATTCGCGGCAGCGGATTTCAATCCGGCACAAAAGCTACCCTTGGCGGAAAAAGTGTCGCAGTCACGTTGAAGGATATGAACACCCTGGCGCTAACCACTCCAACGCTTTCCCGCGGCGCCCAGCAACTTGTCATTACGAATCCCAGTGGAGAAACCGCGGCTCTCGACGCAGCCTTCATCGCAAACTAATCCTCGACCGGTCCTTCTCTCGTGGAAACATTTCTAACCTTTCCTTACAATGCCTCATCGAAGGGTATAGACGAAACAGCGCTTGGTAGCCATACCCTCCGCGAGGAAATCAACGGTGCAGACAAGAAGGCTTGGCAATTCGGATTTGCAAATTACTTCGGTTGGATTTGGCGCGTGGGCGGCGGGCGGCCCCGGTTGGGAATTTTCCTGGGGCGCACAGGACGACGCTGACTCAATCGCCGCCATTCACCGCGCACTCGAGCTTGGCGCCAACTGGATTGACACCGCCGCCGTTTACGGCACGGGTCACTCAGAAGAAGTCGTCGCGCGTGCTTTGAAACAATGGCGCGGCGCGCGGCCCTATATTTTCACCAAGTGTACTCTCCGCTGGGACGCCACCGGAAAAATCACGCCCAATCACTCCGCCGCTTCTGTCCGCCAGGAGTGTGAGGACAGTCTTCGCCGTCTCGAAGTTGACGCCATCGATCTTTATCAAATGCATTGGCCGCCGCGTGATAATGGCCCCCAACTCGAGGAAGCCTGGCAAACCATGGCAGCGCTGCAAAAAGAAGGCAAAGTTCGCTGGATCGGTGTTTCGAATTTTGACGCAGCGCAAATGCACCGCGCGCAAACTATCGCGCCGGTCACCTCGAATCAACCGCCCTATTCCATGATTCGCCGTGCGATTGAAGCCGAGATTCTGCCGTTTTGCGCAAAACAAGGAATCGGCACTATCAGTTACGCTCCGATGGCCTCCGGCCTTCTCACCGGTGGAATGACGCGCGAGCGCGCCGCCGCGCTTCCTCCCGATGATTTTCGCTCGCGCAATCCGGAATTCCGCGAGCCAAAGCTTTCGAAAAACATCGAACTTGTAGAGCGCCTCAGAAAAGTCGGCGCGCGCCACGGCCGCGGCCCCGGTGAAATCGCCATCGCCTGGGTTCTGAAAAATCCTGCAATCACCGGCGCCATTGTTGGCTCGCGCAGTTCCAAACAAGCGGAAGGTGTAATGCGCGCCGGCGAAATCACTCTGACAAAAGAAGACATTGCGGAAATCGAGGGCGCAGCCGCCGCTGTTGCACGCTAATTCCATTTATTTTGAGCTCCAATTGAGGAAACAATGGATTTTGGCTTGGAAGGGAAGACTGCCGTCGTTACCGGTTCCACTGCGGGCATCGGTTTTGGAATCGCCGCAACTCTTGCTCGCGAAGGCGCAAAGGTTATTGTTAACGGCCGAACATCTCCGCGCGTCGAAACGGCACTGAAGAAAATTCGCGATCATCTCCCCGCAGCAAACGTTACCGGCGTCGCCGCCGATCTCGGTACGAAGGACGGGTTTGCATCTTTCGCAAAACAGGTCCCGCACGCAGACGTGCTTGTGAATAATCTTGGGATTTTCGAAGTGAAGCCGTTCCTGGAAATTCCCGACGAAGACTGGCAACGATTTTTCGAAACGAACGTCCTAAGCGGCGTGCGCCTCACGCGCCATTATTTGCCCGGCATGCTCAAGAAGAACTGGGGCCGCGTCATTTTCATCTCCAGCGAGTCCGGCCAGCAGATTCCAGCGGAAATGGTGCATTACGGCATGACCAAAACCGCGCAAATCGCCATCGCTCGCGGTGTCGCTGAATCCATTGCAGGCACTGGTGTCACCGTGAACTCTGTCCTGGTTGGCCCCACGGCTTCGGAGGGGGCCAGCCAATTTGTCGAGACGTTTGCAAAAGAACAAGGCATCACCAAGGCGGAAGTCGAAAAGGAGTTTTTCAAGAACATCCGCCCGACTTCTTTGCTGAAGCGTTTTGAAACGGTGGAGGAGGTTGCTGACGTCGTAGCGTTCCTAGCCAGCGATAAATCCATCTCCATCAATGGATCGGCCGTGCGCGCCGACGGCGGCGTCGTGCGCAGCATTCTTTAACTGACGGATGCTATGCCCGCTGGTAATCCGGTCTCCAGGTTTTTACGAGTTGCTTAATTTGCTTGCGGCCTCGCAAATTTTCGTTGAGCACCCTCCTGGCTAATGCCGGGAGTTCTTCATCGCATGCAAATCGGAGCGCAACCAGTTGCGGTACGGTGAACTCTTCGATTCGCGGTTTCAAATCATCGGGCAATAACCGGGCCAGCCGCAACCGCTCTTCGAGCCGAATCATGCGATCTTGCACCGAAAGCGCAAAGAGCCGCGCATACAAGAATCCGAGGGCGAGCGCGAGTGCAAGCAGCACGCCGACGATGCCCTCAAACGAAAAGTGCAGTTTCCAGAGGTGATAGATCGACCAAATGAGATTCAAAGCGAGTATAGGCAACACGAAAAAATGGAACGGCGGTACGTACTTGGTGTGATTGGAAAAATTCTGTTCAGCCATCGAGACTCCCCCTTCAAAGTTCTGTAATGTAGTAGATGCAGGTGGTTTATCAAGCGTTATAGGGCCATTTTGCCCGATTCGCAAGCAGGAGCAAGCAAATGCCGAAAGCCTATTGGTCGGGAAAAATGATTGCAGAAAGCGATTCTTGCGTCGTCGTGGAAGGCAATCAGTATTTCCCTATTGAAGCAGTGAAAAGGGAATTCCTGCGTCCCAGCGCGCAGACGACAGTCTGCCCGTGGAAGGGAACGGCTCACTACTACCACGTCGAAGTCGACGGCATGAAAAATGAAAATGCCGCCTGGTACTATCCCGAACCAAGTGAAGCCGCAAAGCAGATTCGCGGTCGCGTCGCTTTTTGGAAAGGCGTCCGCGTCGAAGCGTAGTCTGCTCCCGCCTACTTCGCGCTCAGTTCGTTCTTGAATATCGTGCCCTCGTGCATCACAAACTTCACCATCTTCAATTCGCTGATGTTGTGGAGCGGGTCCTCGCTTACCGCAATCACGTCCGCATATGCGCCTGGCGCGATCACCCCAATTTCACCCTTCATATCAAGCATCTCCGCCGCACGTGAAGTTGCCGCGTGGATAGCGCCCATCGGTGTAAACCCGAATTTCGTCATGTATTCAAACTCCACCGCCATCGGTTCTGTCCACGGAATTCCTCCTATGTCCGTGCCGAAAACTGTTTTCACTCCGGCCTTCGCCGCTTTTTGCACGGAAATTTCGTGATCCGAAGCGCGCTTGCGGTCGCGCTGTCCCCCAGGCGTATCTTCCCGGGCCCAATCGCCGTAGTACGGCGTAATGGTAGGGCAATACCACGTTCCTTGTTTGATCATCTGCGCGATCACGCCGTCCGTCAGCGTTAGCCCGTGCTCAATCGAATCGCATCCGCCATCGAGCGCGCGTTGCAACCCGATTCCGCTATACGCATGGCACGCCACTTTCTTTCCCCAGCCATGTGCCTCATCCACGATCGCGCGTAACTCTTCCACGGTTAATGTCGGCTGCGAAACCAGCTCTCCGTTCTTGCCGACCCACGACCGGTGCGTCATGTACACCTTGATCCAGTCCGCGCCATGATCGAGTTGTTCGCGCGCCGCTTTGCGTGCTTCGACTGGCCCGTCAATGATTTGCACGCCCTTCGGCATCACCAATTCCGGCGCGTAGCCTTCCAGGTTGTACCCGCCAGTCGAAGATATCCCGCGGGTCGAAGCAAAAATCCGCGGCCCGGGAATCGTTCCTTCTTCAATCGCCTGTTTTATTTCGACGTCGCCGTAGCCTGCCCCTTCCGTCTCCAAATCCCGAATCGTTGTAAATCCCTGTTCGAGCGCCCTTCGGCATGCATATGTTGCGCGCGCAGCCCGCAGAGCGATGCCTGCCTTCAAAATGTTTTCGTCGTAGCCGCCCTTGGCAGGATCTTCTCCCCACAAAAAAATGTGAGTGTGCGAATCAATGAGCCCCGGCAAAACCGTCGCATTCGAAAGATCAATCACTCTCGCGCTGCTTGGAATCGCTTCGCTTGCCTCCGCAACTTTCTCAATGCGTTTGCCGCGCACAAAAATCAGCTGATTCTTGTGCGGCGTATCGCTCGTGCCGTCAATCAAGCTGCCAGCGCGAATCACCGTTAGCGTGCTCGCGCCGTTCGTCGAGCTTTGCGCGTTTGCGAATCCACACAATACAATCGCCACAAAACAAACCAAAAATGCTCTGCGCATTTCTTCACCTCCCGAATTTCGCCGCGTAGCTTGCCGCAAACACTCGCCCTTGGCAACAACTCTCCGCGGCATCACGATATGTGGTACACCTTCCGTATGTGCCCCAACGCGCACAACGCAAACGGAGAGTGATGCAAAAAGCGCAAGCACAGCAGCCGATTGAAGAAAAGTATCCTAGCGTACTATCACCGCCCGAAGTGGCGGGCGGCATTCCGTCCATCACTACTGCGCTGCGGTATGCTCTCGGCGCGCCCGGAATTGCTCGAGGTGCCTCCGCGCTCTCCTGGCTGAATCAGTTTGACGGTTTTGACTGTCCCGGATGCGCTTGGCCTGATCCAGATGTGGAACGCAGCGCTAACGAGTATTGTGAAAATGGCGCAAAAGCGATTGCGGAGGAAGCAACCTCAAAACGTGCCTCGCCTGATTTTTTTCACCAATGGACCGTCGAAAAACTCTCCGAACAATCTGACCATTGGCTCGGCCAGCAAGGACGTCTCACACATCCGATGGTGCTGCGAGAAGGCAGCCGCAATTATGCGCCCATCTCCTGGAATGAAGCATTTCAATTAATCGCTAACGAGCTGGCTGCCCTGGCCTCTCCGGACGAAGCTATCTTTTACACTTCTGGCCGCACCAGCAACGAAGCTGCGTTTCTCTATCAGTTGTTTGTCCGCGAGTTCGGAACCAACAATCTCCCCGACTGCTCCAACTTGTGCCACGAGTCCTCCGGAGTCGCTCTGAAGCAATCAATTGGCGTGGCCAAGGGAACCGTGAAACTCTCCGATTTTGATTTGGCCGATACCATTTTTGTAATTGGACAAAACCCGGGCACGAACCATCCGCGCATGCTCACGACTCTTCAACACGCTGCGCGCCGCGGCGCGGCGATTATTAGCGTCAATCCACTTTCCGAGGTTGGCTTGAGCCGATTCAAGCATCCCCAGGAAATTTTGCAGCTCTTTGGAAGAGGAACAAAGATCGCCAGTCATTTTGTTCGAGTGCAACTTAGCGGCGACCATGCATTCTTCCGCGGCATTTGCAAAGCGCTATTCGAAATGGAATCGCGCGACATTGGAACGGTTCTGGATGGCAAATTCCTACGAGAAAAAACCGCGGGCTTCGAAGAATTCTACCCGCTCGTTCAATCAACTTCCTGGGATCAAATTGTTGAACAAAGTGGAGTCTCTCATGAACAAATTGAGCGGATCGCGCAGCTCGTAAGCCGTTCCAAGGCCATGATCTCCTGCTGGGCCATGGGGCTCACGCAGCAGCGGGACGCCGTCGCCACGATTCAGGAAATCGCTCACATGCATCTTTTGCGTGGACAAATCGGCCGTCCCGGTGCAGGCCTATGCCCCGTGCGCGGCCATTCGAATGTCCAAGGCGATCGCACGATGGGCATCTCCGAAAGAATGCCGGAGAGTTTTCTGGACGCGTTGCAATCCACGTTGGGGTTCGCGCCTCCGCGAAAGCACGGTTACAACGTCGTCTCTGCCATCCACGCCATGGAATGTGGCGAAGCAAAAGTCTTCTTCGCTTTGGGCGGTAACTTTCTTTCTGCTTCTCCGGACACGGAACGTACTGCTGCCGCCTTGGGAAATTGCTGGCTGACGGTTCATGTCTCGACGAAGCTAAATCGCTCACATCTCATCAGGGGAAAAACCGCCCTGATTCTTCCGTGCCTTGGGCGTTCGGATCTCGACGCTAAAAAAAGCGGCGAGCAATTCGTCACTGTAGAAAATTCCATGGGCATCATCCACACTTCACGGGGAAAATTGCCGCCGCCTTCGCCAGAGCTTCTCAGCGAACCTCAAATCATTGCCCAACTCGCTCAAGCCACGCTCGGCTCACGCTCAAAAGTGAATTGGCTTCATTTTGCAGAAGACTATGACCGCAT
>Ga0126376_10000153_pt1 | contig 31559 bp, 28 predicted proteins | sample PanSoiMetPlot_15_FD_92760 | JGI IMG/M metagenome (GOLD analysis project Ga0126376, IMG submission 92760) | Tropical forest soil microbial communities from Panama - MetaG Plot_15 | ecosystem: Environmental > Terrestrial > Soil > Tropical forest > Bulk soil | place: Panama | collected 2016-02-17 | reverse complement strand
GCTTTCAGGATCGCGATGATCTGATGTTCGCTGAATTTGCTCTTCCGCATCGAGGCCTCCCTGGCGTCATAGTCGCCCGGAAACCTCTAGTTTTCAATGGGCCGGATTTAAGGGAGGGTTACACCGGGACCGCGGCGTTAGCATTGTTCCTGATGTTCATTGTGCCTCTCGCATGGAATCGCGGGGTAAGAGACTTTGAGGAAATGGCGGATGAAGACCAGGACGAAACCCGTAACGATTCTGAACGTTTGGCGGATAACCCTGTTACGGTACGACGTATCATTTGGATCTATTGCCTCATAGATCTGTTTATTCTCACTTACCTCGTGTATGTCACTGGCGGTATGACCGGAAGCATGTATGCAGGCTTATATCTACTGGTTCCGTCGCTCGCGTTACTGTTGATGCTGGGCTCGGCAGATCTCAGTCGCGCTATTTGGCTTATTTTCTGGGCCATAGTCGGTATCGCTTTATCATTCCTGATGAGCTTCTCAGGATTTGTTCTCTGGGATGCAAATTCAGCCCACAAGCAGGCCTATAACGTTGCCCTATCGTTGGTGAGTTTACTGGGTGCAAGTCAATTGATCATACAGGTAGCTATCCTTAAATTTCAGTTCGAGAAGAGAGCCAGACAAGCACAACAGTCGCGCCGCACACCTGTAATAGAGCCCCAATCAAAACAGGCCTAGCGGGCTTTATTTGGTCCAGAGCACCAGGGCCAGGACAGCGAGAATTACCAGGATCGCTAAACCACCTGGGATCAGTATCGCAGACCAGGGAGTACTGGTCAGGACCTCGCGCAAATCAGGATCGGGTGGCTTACCAGGTGGTGCGGGGGATGTACTTTTTTCATCGATAGAGGCACAAAGCGGGCGGGCTAACTGGCTGGCCGCCTTGTGCATGTTTGACACGTACACAGTCATTCCTCCGGTCCTTAATACAGCTACGACATCGGTTAGTTGTGAGCTGGCTGTCCGACCGTCGTCAACGTAAACCGGTAGCTATACAATAACTACTCCACCATCGTTTCGCGCTTACCGTGTTCGTGTGACGATTTCGTTGCTTTGGTAACGGTGACGTCACGCTGCGAGGGAGACCGATGTAAAGCCTCGAAGGATGACGAAGGAGCAGGCACGGCGGTTAACGCCGTTGAGCCATTAAAAGGTTACAATCTCCCCAAAAGGAAACAATGGGTTCGGTCCAAGTTAGGGCTCTTACAGACGCTGCTAGATACTAGGTTCGTTGTCAAAAGTCAACAACTATTCTTTGTTGGCGTATCTTGTTGTTCATTAGCTAACTTTGTTCTGTAACGTTCTCAACAAACGCGCAACAATATGTCCAGGAGTGCCACTCGCGCTTGCAGCGGTCGGTCACTATTTAAAGCGCCGACGTTCACACCCGCAACAATACGGGCGTCGTGTCTCGACCCGTCGCAAGGGAGATCGCCACGGCATAAAGCTGTACTTGAGTCTGGTATGCGTCCAAACGGCCTCTCAATTCGATATCGGTCTTGTAATCAACAACGGTCCATGAATTGTTCTCTTCATACGCAAGATCTACGACGCCTTCAACTACTAACCCGTTTCCAAGCTGAGCGGTAACAGGAACTTCCCGCCGACACTTCCTGCCAGCCCGAGCCGCCGCCTTCAATCGTGGATGTGCCAGCGCTGCTAAGACTGCTTTAACGCCGGCAGTTACCTCTTCGGTATTAGCTCCCAATATCCGCCCTTGAACCGAAGTTGTCGCTTCCACAGCCGGCGGATCTGCACTGAGAGGAACGATAGATAATACGGTGTGGACCAGCGTGCCAAAGCGAGGGCCATACGGTCTTTCGGCGATACCTTGAACCGACTCCACGATGAGGTCCGGCAATTTGGACCAGGTCTTCCCGGCGGCTGTTGTTGGATCAATCATAAAAGATGGCGCGATCGAGTGACTGCCTGCAGTTACAACAGACCAGGACGGCGTGCTGGAGATTTCTCGCACTCTTGTTCGTTGCTCGTGCCATTCTTCATGCCTTTGCATCCCCTCCCTGGCTCGAGTTCCGTCAACATCCTTTGTTAACAGGTTCGTTAATCGTGAACCTGAAGCAGGTTGAACAGTAAGGTCCAACACTGACGGATCCCACCAGACGACCTGATGTTCGCCCGCCCGAGGCACATGTAAGCCCGGCGAAACCGAGCCCGGTCTGCGAAAGCAGTTTTGTGGGCGTTCGATCACATTGTCAGTACCAAACTCCGGGCAGCCGGTTGGTCGTCTTGTGCTCGGATCGAAGCTGTTGTCGACATGGGGATAAAGAACAGGTGTCAAAGTGGAAAGCCAGCCATCATACGGCTCATCTCCGATGGCGCAGACAACCAGAAGATCTCTGGCACGTGTGGCCGCAACATAAAGGAGTCGTTTGGCTTCTTCCTGCTCCAGGGTTGTTTCCTCATCAGCATGTTCAGGAACTTCAACAGGAACGCATCCGGCCAATTCCATTGCACACAACCGGTCGCGCTGACTGCTCCAGCGCAACGCCGGTCGCGTATCTTTTGCAGTAATGTCCGGCAGGATAACAACAGGAAATTCAAGACCCTTTGCTTTGTGAACGGTCATGATTCTGACGCCATCCATGCCTTCTTCCAGGATCGGGGCGTCGCCCGCCTCTCCGTTTTCGGCCTGGTCCTCAAGCCAGTCAACAAATCCGCGAAATGAAACCATGCCATTTCGTTCGGCCCGCCGGGCCATCTCCGATAAACGCATGATGTTGGCTAGCGCCTGTTCTCCAGTGGGCCAGGTTGCGATGCCAGCATGCGCGCGCGTAAACGACAATAACCGCCCTAATGTCGCAGCCAGCGGCTGATAGTTTCGCGCCCGATGCAGCTCACGCAGGATGGATAACGCATCAGCAACTTCCTTAACGCTGGCTGGCAGATCAGCGGCTGCCTCGCGATAAGGATTAAAGCTGGAATGAATACTCTTGTAGCTCAGTAGCTGAGAGTCATTCAGGGCGAAGAACGGTCCCCGCAACGTCGCAAAGACAGCTAACTCGTCATTAGGCCACTCAATCGCAGTCAGTGCAGTGCGGATTGCTTCAATTTCCTCTCTCGTGTGAAAGGCACTCCCTCCAATCAACAGGTGCGGCAAGTTGCGCTCCTCAAGTGCTGAGGCATAAGGCCAGGTCACATCGCTGGCGAACCCTCGAAAACGCTTAAAGAGAATGCAGATGTGGCGCGCTTCCAGTGGCACCTGGTCCTTGCCAGAACCTCGTTCGGTTACGGTCCAGCCACTCTTCGTTAATAACCAATGTATAAATGCAGCCACGGCGACGGGTTGTGAGGCATTGATCTGTTTGTCAGTAATTCTACTGCGGTTGCCATAGTCGGTATAGGGCTGTGGTACCGGCAGAGCGATCAATGCGGGCTGCTCACTAACGCTTGATCTGAACGGCGCCAACGGGACATAACGGGCCTGCGTTAACGATTCTCCGTTCATGACAGAAGAGAAGGCCGCGTTGATGGCAGTCTGGATTTCCGGTCGCGATCTGAAACTCACGCTTAGCTCGACCAGCTTCCCGCCGCAGTCGAGAATCCGTTGTTTGACCTCGTCGTACAGCTTTATGTCAGCTCTGCGAAAACGAAAGATTGACTGCTTTGGATCACCGACAATGAACAACTTGCCAGGTGTAATTACCGCCTGACGCCAATCTGTTTCATTGCGGTTTCTGGCAGCCAACAGCATCAGAAGTTCGACCTGCAATGGATCGGTGTCCTGAAACTCGTCGACGAATATGTGGGTGATACGCTGCTGGAGATCGTCCCGTACGCTTTCGTTATCGCGAATCAGATCGCGAACCCGAATAAGCAGGTCAACGAAGTCGAGATAGCCGGCGCGCTCTTTGCGATGTTCATATTCGCTGATGGTGGGCCACAATTCATCCCGCAACAGCGGGGCTAATTGTGCGCCGGCGTCACGAATGAAATCCGAAAGATTACTTACCAGCCGGTCTCGCCGTTTGATCAATTCCTCTTTCGGAAAACCATCGTCACCGAAATACGCCACGTAGTTTTTCGATTTCCAACTGTGAAGGAACTCAAACAACTGTCCTTCGATAGTGTCGTAGTCTCGATTTGCAACCCGCTCCATTCTCGTCATTTCACTAACAAAGCGCTTCACATGAAGGAGCGAGTTGGTCAGCTGCCATTTGGGATTTCCCCGGTCAGCCCAATTGCTCAGTTCTTGCATGTCAGCAATTAGCGAGTCGATGCGCGCTTCGCGATCGAAATTCTCAAATTTGCGCCATGGGCTATCAAAGTCTCGTTCTTTGGCGAGTTTCCAGGCTGCATTACGCAGAACTTTCCGTGGTCCGTCTTCGCCGGATCTGCCGGGGATGTTTGTTCCGCCTCTGAGGGCCCTAACCGGCCGACGCAGGATCCGTCTGAGTGCTTCATTCGGGTTGTCTATTTGTTTTTCAAACCAACGATCAAATGCCGCGTTGAAGAGCGGGCGTGCCACATCGTCAGGCGCCACCTGGAATAATGGATCGATTCGCGCTTCGATAGGTCTTTCGCGCAACACGTCGGTGCAAAACGAATGGATAGTGCCGATTCGTGCTTCTTCGAGTTCTCCCAGAGCTTGATGGAAGAGCAGCATTACGTGGTCAGAATGAGTGCCCCTTTGTCGCTCTTTTTCTATCGCAGCTCGCAGTCGAAGCTTCAGCTCCCCCGCGGCGGTGTCCGTAAAGGTCATGGCCAAAACACTCGCCAACCTCAAGTGACCAGAGATGATGCCGGCGATGATTCGCTCGACCAATTCCGTAGTTTTGCCAGTTCCCGCCGCGGCTTCCACGATGAGAGTGGTGTCGAGATCGCGACGAATAGCGTCCCGGGCAGACTGGTCGACCAATGGCGTCGATGTATCGTTCACGCGAGACCTCGTATTCTGTTCAGTTGCATGAGACGATCGGACGGCTTACGGGCGGTCCGCTTCTCCTCCAAACCACCACAGACAACCCGGAAGTCACACCAGCCACAGGCATCCTTCTCCGGAGCAGCCGGAAGAAATCCTTCAGAGAGTGCATCCCCGATCGTTGTGATAACGGTTCTTAAACTCTCGATATTCGTATCGTTAACTGAAACACATCGCTCTTCATAGCCGCCGTTTGCAGTGCAGTAATACAAGCGACCGGTTACAACTTCCGTTTGCAGCAACGCTTGGCAGGCGAGTGAGTAAAGTAAGGGCTGCAGATACTGTCCTCCGCCGACAACGAGATCCTTTTTTGCAAGCACCTTACCCGTCTTATGATCAGTGATACGTAGTTGCCCGTTTCCAAGGCGGTCGACCAGGTCTATTGAGCCTTGTAGCTGAAGATCTCCTATGAGAATTGGAGCAGCACTCTCTCGATCTGCGTCCGTGTGTGCAGTTCCTAATCCAAAAGTCAGCTCGAATCTCTCGGGAACAGAACCGTCGTCCGACTCTGCCAGACGCCTCAGCCATTCCTGTAGGTCTACTCTTATCGAATTGATGCTGTCCTGCCACACTCTGGGGATTGCGGGCGCAAGTCGATCTTCGTGAAAGCTGGCAATGCGACTGACAGTTCCATTAACAGCGACGAATATGCTGGGCAGTGTTTCCCTTCTGGGAGGGAGCAGTCCTTCGGCCTTCAATCGAGTGAGTACCGCAAACTGCATTTCGTGAAATAGCGCGCCGCGCGTCAGCGGATCGATGACATCGATGGCTGCCAGCGATTCGCGGGGCTCAAGATGCAGTAACGCGCTTAAGAAAAACTTGTAAGGACAGCTGGCGTATAATTGAAGAGCGGTCGCCGAAAAGGAACGATGGGAATACTGGTGCTGGCTGAGTGCCTCTAGTCCCGGTTCATCTGGATCAACGAGGCCGTCGTTTATGGTCCATCGACGCAGCCATTTTCTGCTGCGCGCACGAAGTGCTCTTGCCAGATGAGGATTGACGGTTAGAAGGTAATTGATGCTGCCAAGCTGATCTTCCTGATTGGCACTGACCAAATCACCGAGCAGGGCCAGATCGTACTCAGCCTCATCGATTGCCAGTTCGGGATGCGCTGGCGCCGGCCATCCCAGGCGCGCATGACCCGGCCCTTCAGCTCGGGCGGCCAACTCCTCAAATCCAAGAAGAGAACCCTCGGCTGCCCTAAGCACTTCCAGCGCATAGAATGATGCAACACGACGTCGCGCCTGTTGGTTATCTACGCGAGGATATGACAGGTAGACTCGTCTGGTTGCCGCTCCAACCGCAAGGCGCAGTCCCAGTCGTTCTTCTTCCAATCGTTCATGTCGAGTCGGAAGCGATCTTGACAATTGACTGCGGTAACTGTCGCTGAGAATTGAATCCTCAACAATCTTTCCTGGGAAAACTCTTTCGGCCAATCCCGGGATGAAGACGATGTCAAAAGAGAGCCCGCGAGCTGCAGTCACTGGTCCAACAAACACAGCGCCATGCCGACGACTACCTGGTGGAATAACTAATTCCCGCAAACTGGGACCGAGCACGAGCTGCACCTCCTGGAGATCGACTGGTCCAACCGGCTCCATCGCTTCCAGTTCGGACAAAGTTGAAAGGACTCCTTTGGGATAGCGCAAAGCTCTTATCGCCAACTGCCTGAGTTTTGCCAGCCATTCGCCCCAAGTGGCTGTTTCCGGAAAGCTGGCCATTAGTTCGACCAGCGGCAGTACAGAGGACTTGAGCTGAGCCAAGTCCCGGAGCTGCCTGTGAATTGCGGCTGCACGCGACTGTTCTTCCCCATCAATGACACTTAAGCGCAAACGTAATTCATTTTCGAGGCCCGTAAGACGACGTTGCCAACGCTGCTTCCCTCCAATTACGGCAGCATCGACCAGAAGCGACTCCCACCTCCATGGAGCATGCAGAATGTCCTTCTCGGAGCCGGGCTGGTCAGGTGTATCCAGGTGTGGCTGCCTTTCAGCAATAGCAGCTTCAACCTGCCTGTTATCTTGATCACTTGTCAGTAACTCATCTCTGGGAGGCGCCCAAGCAGAGGTATCTGCTTTTCCGGGAATTGGAACCTGACCAAGAGAAAGGTATTCGGCAAACCGACTCGCCGATATTCCTTCGGCGACGCAGGACAACAATGCCATCATCGCTCGACCGGAAGGATCCAGAGATGTTGCTCCCTCCGCAAAAAATACTGGAATTTCCGCCCGGCCAAACGCTTCTTCGAGGTGAGGTCTATAGGTGGATGAAGCGTTGAGAAAGACAGCCATATGATCAAACGGCACGTTGTTCTCTGCTTCCTGCTGGATACTTCTGACAATCTCCACACACTCACGGGATTCACCGGGCCACGAACTCAAGATCATGCTCTCGTCGAGAGTTGAGAGTTCAGGACTGGTGTCCTGGAACAAGTGCTCCTTGGCCAGGCTGAGTGAAGTTGTTGGACCTTGTGCCCTGATGACGCTTTGCTGGCAGTCGAGAATATCTTCCAAGCTTGACGCAGTTCTGTTGTCACCAAGAGGCAGGACTGCGAGTACGTCCGGTGAATGACGCGCCAGCTCGCGAATCAGTCTCACCTCGAGCACACTGTGAATTGGCAGATCCAGGAACAGTAATGGAAGACCAGCAGCACCTTCAATCTCGCCCACTTTGAGCGAGGCAATCGCCTCCTGATAGACGACTGCGCGATCAGCAAGCTTCCTGGAATCAAGCTCGTCATCCACGGCTCGCGTTATGACAGCCAGATCCTTACCGGTAGCGCCCAGATAAGAAAGGGCCTCCGGCTCAATGTCATTCATTCGCAGTTCGTTGAGGGTTCTGGCTAATGCGCGTGGGAAACCAGGTTTGGTTGCAACCGGAAGGAAGTAGTCGATTCTACTTTCGGTTTTGAGTAGGTGGATTACACGCGCAATTACCGCTGTAAAGCTGAGTGCACTGGCCGTGGCTCGACCTGCCTCGGCAAGTCTTCGGCGGGCTAATTGCGAAACCAGCGCGGCAATGGTAAAGCGTCTAGTTCCGAACGATGCTTCATGCGAATTGAGTCGACCAAGGTGAAAAGCATTCGCCGCAATACTGGTCCCTGCCAGGACCAGTAGTTCCGCATCCGCCGGGTATTGGCTGGCCCACGCTTTGGCAACATCCAACCGCAGGGACGCATCAGATGAGGTTTCAATTCTGCGCTTGCTTTTGACCATGGGCGATTCTCTAGTTTCAAATGACGACTGCTTTGTGTCGTTTTCGATTGCCACCGTAAACTAACTATTGGCAACGGGGTGTCGTCATTATCGAACTTCTTTTGCGGTCCACCTGGTCCTCATTAAAATTTATCTCATACATAGTGGCGTCGCGGCACAGTTCATCCCTGGCTGGCGATTGCGCCGTTGTCATCGAACTGCTGTATTTGAATTGATTTCCGATTCACTCTAACTATGTTCTAAAGCGTTTAAGAACGGGAGAAACGGAAGCGTTCGGTTGGACTTTTATGCTTGATGATTTTCCGTCAGACCCTTAGTTTAATGATCTACGATGGCAGTCCATTACACAATAATTCCAATTTGAGAAGTTTTTGAGAGTTCTCTAATGACTTCTCGCTGCGACACGGTTACCTTACGGCGTGTTGCCGGGATTGAGGGGCCAATTTAATGTCGGGATCTTCATCTGTTCCATTGAAAGAAGCATGATGGCAACTTTATCCACTCGACGTTGAGAAGATTTGTATTGCGATAAAATCCATGAGGATCGGTACTTCGTCCTCACAGTCGCTTTCCTCCTTCAAGTTCCGCATCGCCAGTGAACAAAAAACTCGCCTGTCGAAACGAACCGGCACTATTAACGAATCGTTATTCTGATTATCGCAGCCTCGTGAACCATCCAGAATCCTAAGATCTACTTGCGACGAATTCATCAGTTGAGGGAAGGGATCAATCCGTGGTAATAGCGTTGTCCTTAATCGCCGCATATCGGATGTTGTGATCGCGCGCAAACTTAAGCGCTTCATTTAAGGGTTTTGATGCCACCTACCGCTGTCATTTCCACCATCAATGAGGCTTTGAACATTGAACGCTTCCATGACTGCGATTATGTTTTGGTATGGCCAATGTGCGGATGACTGATTATCACGGCGAGGAGGGGTCTGCTGAGATTTGAAAAGAAAAGAGCTGCTTGACCAGCCAACATCAATCTTAGTGTTTTCATGGTAGGAGTCTCTTGCGGGGCGTGGAATTAGCGGTTTAGAGCGAGCCGGCTTTTATCATCCTACGAAGCAGCACGCAACAGTATGTCTATGTTTGTTAAAGGTGAGGCAGGCGATTCAACCCTCGTCAACGAATTCAGAGCTTGAGGACAACGATGCGACGAGCTTAGACATCACACGAGTCAGCTCATCGAAATTGAGAATATACTAATAACTCTTTAAGAGTTCTTTGAGGAACTTTTTCAGCCTCTCATGGTCTAATCATCACCAAGCGGGTCGTGACTAGCGTTGTAAGTTGTTCTTAAATTTCTTATTGACGGAGAAGTAGTAAGAGAGTAGGGCTGGACCTGCTCAAAACGCCACGTTTCAAAGGGTCGCACTTCCCCCATACCTCAACTTCTGAAGACTAAGCCGGCGGCAACAGCCAGTACAGGAGTTTTCTGGTTTGGCATAATCGTCGACAAATCCACTCTCGATCAAAAAGCGACGGTTCGAACTTGCTTCTGGATTCAACTGACATCTAGCAGCAGTGGCTGATAAGTCACACGATGAATTTTTCTTTCGTTAATTACGCAATTCTCAACTTATTCAGTTATCGCGTGGTCGCCGAAATTAACGAAGCGACATAGCACGTATTTCCTAACTTCATGAGGAGCAGAACCATGGTCCAAGGAAAGCGGAAACTTTCGTGGGTGGTGTTGACTGGAGTTGTTTCGATATGTGCGGTTGCTCTTGCTCTCGATCGGGGACACTCCGAACAGGGTCAGTTTAATGGCGCTTCAAACACAGCTGCGACAACTCAGATCGATGGAACCGCTCGAGACCCAAGATCTTCACTGTTGCTTGACTTTCTTCCAGCGCAGCGAAATCCAGGTCTGTCACAGATTATTGCGTTGCCGATGGCACTTAGAATGAACGGCTTCATTCCGGCTGAGATCACGCGCCCAAAAGGCGACTTCCTGATTTCAGTTACGAACCTTACCGGCCTCCCGGATATTGGTGTGAGACTAGCTCGCGAAACAGGAGAAGTGGTGCACCGCGGTAAAGTTCCGAAACAAAGCCGCACGTTGCGCCAGAATGTCCATTTGTCGCCGGGAAACTATCTGCTGACAGTGATAGACCATCCGGAATGGAGTTGTCGCCTGACAATCACCGCACAATAGAAGGTGCCATGCCTTACATTACTCAAACCGGATCGAACCTTTGGAGCTCTTCATGAAAGTAACATCGCCCTCGCAATGCAAATTAGCTCGAGTTCTTGGTTTTCTCTTCTTCATATTGATCTTTTCCAGCCGGTCCACACTGGCCCAGTATGGTGCTACACCTCTTGCGTTAGCACCTGGATCACCAGTGGGTTCATATAAGCTGAGCGATATCGACACCGTGAATCTCTTTAACGGCCATGTCAATGTTCGTATGCCGGTACTCACAGCGCAGGGTCGTGGAGGCGCTAAAGGTCAGATAACGTTCAACTGGGAATCTCCGGCCAGCTTTCATATCCGGACCGATGTGGATCCCAATAATGGCGCTCCTCTTAATTACGTGGAACCGGGAGGCGGCGCTGCGTCTACAATAGATGGCCTAACACTGGGCTTTGCGCAGGTGTATGGAGTTCAGTCTGGTACGCAAACCAGCTACTACTGTTCTCTTGATGGTACATACACCTACCAAAAAACTCTAACGCGACTGTATTTCGTAGAACCCGACGGCACCGAACACGAAATGCGTGACGTCCAGACTGGCGGGCAAGCACTACCTATTTCAATTTGCCAAATGAATGGTCCTTCGCGAGGAAAAGTCTTCGTCAGCACCGACGGAAGCGGCGCCACCTTCATAGCAGATAGTCCGGTCATCGACTATACATATGCAGGAGGGGATTTTCCGATAATTGGCCCAACAGGCTATCTCATGTTGAGCGACGGCACGCGCTACAGGATGAACGACCCGCTCCAAATGCGAGATCGGAACGGCAATCTGCTTTCTTTAACGTACGTGAATAATCCGCCGGTGTTTCAATATCAGATCACAGATTCACTTAATCGACAGACTTTCCAACAATTTGGAGTTGCATGCCCGCCTCCGACTAGCGGTACCTGTCAAAAGCTCTCCTATAAGGGCTTCAACGGATCATCAAGAGGCATCTATCTAACTAATGGCAGTCCGATAAGGTTAATTCTTCCGAATGGTCTCGATTATAAATTCTATCTAAACGAATATGGTGACTTAACCCGCATAGACTTACCGACTGGAGGATCTATCGAGTACACCTATGGTGCAGGTATTGATGGTCCTCAGCCTGACCCTTACGCTTGGATTCAAGGGCTTCAGAATTCAATGGATGGAACCTATCCTCTGGGATTGGGTGTAGGTGTGGTCTATCGACGAGTGACAGAACGAAGAGTGTACAAAGAAGGTCACGTACTCGAAAGCCGACAGACTTTCAGCAAGCCGGAGTACTTTGACGGAAGCGGAAATATCAATCCTATCAATCTAGGGTATGTGGATCAGAAGCAATACGATGCCAGTGGCAATCTACTCAACACTGAGAGGCACTTTTTCTACGGCGCCGCAACCAACTCCTTTTATGTTGGTCCGACCGATTACTCCTCCTGGAAAGAAGGACGTGAGTATCATTCGGAGTTCTATGATCAAAATGGAAGCCTGCTGCGACAGACTAATCTCACCTGGGAACAGCGTACGGCAGTGCCGTGGTGGGGCGGTAGTGTAGATGCGTCGCCACAAATGGATCCACGCCTCTCCCAGGTAACGACGGTATTGGAAAACGGTCAAAGCAGTACGACGACCAATGGCTATGATGCTACTGTTCCTTACAACAGTCTGACTGACGTGTACCAGTATGATTATTCCGGCGCCCTTCTACGACACACCCAAACTACCTTTGTCAAAACTCTGAACGGCACCGATTACACCGGCACGAACATTCAGGATCCGGCTTTGCCGTATATGCGAGAGCTTCCAGCGCAGGTCTCAGTATTTGACGGCTCCGGCGAGCAAAGTCGCACGTCGTTTGAGTACGATATCTATACCGCGACTACCAATCACGCAGCCCTTGTTGCTCGCTCTGCGATTAGTGGACTCGATGCTTCTTTCAGTACTTCGTATATCTACCGCGGCAACGCTACTGGCGTTACAAGATACCTGTTAACGGGTGGCGTTGTTACCGGTTCGGTATCGACGTATGCGCAATACGACGTCGCCGGCAACATCGTCAAAAATATTGATGCACGAGGTAACACTTCTACCATTGGATACAGCGACGTTTACGGCAGTAATGATGGCGAAGCACACACGAACCACGCGCCCAGCGAGTTGAGCTCGGTGGGACAATCCAGCTTCGCATTCCCTACGTCGACGACAAATGCCCTGAATCAAACTACGTACACTAAATTTGATTATTATTTGGGTCGTGCGGTGGATGTCGAGGACGTAAATGGCATCGTCAGCAGCGCCGCATTCAATGATTCACTGGACAGACCTACGCAAATCGTCCATGGAGCAAATCAGAGCACCAGTATCGAATCTCAAACGAGCTATAGCTACGACGACACGAATCGGGTGGTTACTACTACTTCCGACCAGTCGAGCTACAACGATGCGAATCCGCTAAAAACGCAGACTGTCTATGATTCGCTCGGACGCATAATCGAAAACCGCCAGTACGAAGGTGGTAGTAATTTCATCTCCAGACAGGTCCAATATGACGACTTAGGTAGACAGAAAAAGCAATCGAATCCGTTCCGGCAATCCGAGACGGCAGTGTGGACCACGACTACTTACGACGCGCTGGGAAGAGTTGTTAGCGTAACAACTCCTGACAATGCGGCCGTCGCCACTGCTTACAGCGGCAACACCTCAACCACGACGGACCAGGCTGGTAAGCAACGCAAACTGACCAAAGACGCTCTCGGACGGATCACTCAAGTAAATGAGGCGCCGAACGATCCTTCTTATAACTATCAGACGACCTACGGTTACGACGGCTTGGACAACGTGACTGCGGTCTATCAAGGGAGCCAGACCCGAACCTTCGTCTACGATTCACTTTCACAACTCAAAACCGCCACTTTCCCGGAGAGTGGGACGCTTACTTACAACTACGACAACAACGGCAACCTGACGAGTAAAACTGACGGGCGTAACATCACCACGACGCAGAACTACGACGTCCTCAACCGGTTAACTTCAACCAGCTACAACGACATTCCGCAGACAGCTACAGTCAATTATTTTTACGACGCGCAATCCTTGCCTTCCGGAGCTCCCAGCTTTGATCGGGGCGCGGCAACGGGGCGGTTGGTCGCCGTAACTTATGGCGCGGGCAGCAGTGCGGGAACCTACCGTGGATACGACGCGCTGGGCCGCGTGGTGCGCCAGTATCAGCAGACTGATGCGGTCAATTATCTGGTAGAAGCGACGTACAACCAGGCGAGCTATATGATCACCGAAACGTATCCGTCAGTACCTGGTGCAGGTGATCGACGGACGGTGATCTATGTGCCGGATGCAGCGGGCAGAGTGGGATCGTTAAGTACCAGCGCCACCAGCTATGCACCGGCGGCGAGTGTTTCCGGTATAGGTTACGCGTCGCACAACGGTATCGCGACCGAAAGTTTCGGCAACAGTCTGGTCCACGCCGTTACCTATAACAACCGCTTGCAACCGACTCAGATCAAGTTAGGCACCACTGGAACGCCTACCTCAGCAGTTTCGATCATTTACGATTACGGCACCACGAACAACAACGGTAACCTGTTAAGTGTCAGTTATGCAGGTGGTGGCTTGAGTTACACGCAGACATTTGGCTACGACGCAGTGAATCGATTGACCACTTCGCAGGAGGGCGCGAGTTGGTCGCAAACCAACTCTTATGATCGATATGGTAATCGTTCGGTAGGCGGCAATCTTAGCTACAGCGCTAGTAGTAACCACATTACCAACTCAGGTTACGCTTACGATGCTTCAGGTAATCTGACGAACGACACGGTGCACTCGTACTCGTTCGATGCCGCGAACAGGATAATCAAAGTAGACAACACCCTCGCTTATGTTTACGACGGTGAAGGCCGTCGCGTTCGTAAGCTGGTCAACGAGAATCTGCGCTTCATTTACGGCATAGACGGCCAACAGATCGCTGAATTCAACGGCTCAACGGGAGCTTTGCAGAAGGAATATATCGATGGGGCGGAAGGCGTCGTCGCCAGTATTGAGCCAACCGCAGTCAATGCAAACGGCACCCGCTACCTGACCTCCGACCATCTGGGATCACCGCGCGTCGTCACTAACTCGTCGGCCGCAGTTGTCAGCCGTCACGACTATAGGCCTTTTGGTGATGAACTGCTGGCCGGGACTGGTGGCCGGTCCGCAGGGCAAGGCTATGCGCCCGAGGGATTGAGGCAACAGTTTGCAGGCAAGGAGCGCGATAACGAGACCGGACTTGATTTCAGCAAGGCCCGTTACTACGCCAGCATTCAGGGTCGATTCACGTCTGCCGATCCGGTTCTCATCAATGCCAATCGTTTGGCGGATCCGCAGCAAATCAATCTCTATAACTACGCCAGAAACAATCCACTGCGATTTACCGATCCGACCGGTGAAGACATAGACGATTCCAGTCTCGACAATAACGAGTATTATCAGAGATGGAAGAAGGCCTTTCTGGCTACCAAGTCTGGCCAGGCTCAGTGGAATAGGTTGGCCAATGATCACAGTATAACGGTCACCATCACCATGGGAGATAACAGTGCCGGCGGACAGTATGGTGCCGAAACAATACCGACCTTCGACGCCAATGGGAAAGCAACCGGAGCGAGTATTGTGCTGGGGTCAAAGTTTGGTCAGAAGGCGGTATCTCCGTCAGATTATCCGATCGGAAGTACCATGACCTCCTGGGACCCGAACGGCGGTTACTCGGTGTCGAGTGAAGCACGCGCAATAGGTATCCTCGCGCATGAGTTTGGGCACGTCGAGGATGCGCAAAAACTAGGCGGGGTTGAGTGGCAAAAACAAAATGACATTATCAACGAAATGAACGCGGGCTTCAAGAGAGAAGGATCGGCGTACTGGCAATCGGCAGACTACCAAAAACTACTAACCCAGTGTGGCTGCAAAAATGTGTCTGATATCAAAGTGGACCGTGAACTGCGAGCCGAAGGATACATGATCCCAGTCTTGAGGGATTACTTCGCTAAAGGCGCCGGTCATGGGTCAATGCCCGGACGAGTCAAGCAGGCCATCAAGGACTATGAAAAGGCGCATCCATAATGAAGATGAAACTAGCATTTGGAAAACTAATAATGGCGGCACTGCTGGTAAGCATGTCGCTAACCGCGGGACAGAGTTCAGCGCGTGTGCCGGACACTTGTGTGCCTGATACTTTGCGCGTCGAGGCAATCTCTGGCCGAGTTATAGCGCAGTTGGATAAGGGAGAAACTCCGCTTTCTCAGTCATCCGTCACGTTGATGAAAGGGCCCGAGAATGGGCCCGTCATCGCCACCCGCACGGTTGATGCTAATGGGCTCTTCAATTTCGACCATCTCAAGCCGGGAAAGTATCGTTTGAAAGTGACTACCCCGCACCTGATCGATTTTTACGTGGACTTGATTCTTAAACCTGACCGGCGGGCGAAAGATGAGAAGGAAATTGTCATTAAGATGGGCGCGGACTTCCTCAAAGCATGCAACGGCAGCTCTGCGGAGCTGAGAACAAAGAAGGCCGCTGGCTAACCTCCACCACTCTTTTTAATTATCAGTAACGGGCATGCCGTGACTAACCATAACTTACGGTGTTCGGTTGCCGTTGTTGGCTGATGAGGTAGATAGGCAATAGAGCTGATTCCCGCAAACTTCAAGAAAGCCCGTCCATTATTGGACGGGGCCTTCCGTTGCTCTCAGATGCAGTCACAGAGGTATTACCGATCTTGATCTCAAAACTGTAACTGGCCCGAGACACTGCTTCGGAATACTCTTGCACTCGGTTAGGAGTGCGATGAGCTGGCACCTCTTATTAGTTATAATTGACTCGCGTCCACCTCCCAGGTGGATGAAGCGGTCGCGTGGGGTGAGGACACGTGGCCTTTGGGTCGGGACCGTGGGAGTTCCCGGCCCATCTTTTTATCCTGCCGGATACGGTTCTTGTAAAAGAGACCAACCCGACGTGCTAAGATCTCTGTCGTTCATCAGTCGTGACCAACGGTGACTGTATAAAGACGATGGAGGCTCACATCCGGAAAGAAACAGTAGACGACCTCATGCGGCAGGTCATCGAAGTGATCCAGTCCTCAGGTAAACCAATTGAAACAAGCAAGGGCCCATGTGCTGAGGTAACGGGCATACTCCTGGAACTCACCAATCCCTTAGCCCGCCTGAGCCGAACCGAGACCCGCGGAAAACTGTTCAGCCCTTTGGGAGAACTATGCTGGTACCTGGCCCAAAGCAAGCAATTGAATTTCATCGAGTACTACTTAAAGAGATACAAGGAGTCTGCCGAAGACGATGAGATCCCCGGCGCGTATGGTCCACGACTGTTCGACTGGAACGGGATTGACCAGATAGCAAACGTGACCGCGCGCCTCAGAGAGAAACCAAACACGCGCCGTGCAGCCGTGCAGCTGTTTGATGCGGCTGACCTTGACGTCGAGCATAAGGAGGTCCCCTGCACTTGCACGCTGCAGTTCTTATTGCGGGATGGCAAGCTGAATATGATTGCGTTCATGCGATCCAACGATGCGTACTTGGGACTGCCTCACGATATCTTTTGCTTCACGATGCTTCAAGAGATCGTCGCACGCGACATTCCTGCTCAGCTTGGTACGTATAAGCACATTGTCAGCAGCCTTCATCTCTACGATTCCGATCGTGAATACGCGCAGCAGTTTCTTGATGAAGGTTTTCAGCCAACTACTCTCTTCATGCCTCCGATGCCTGAAGGTGATCCGTGGCCGGCAATCAAGGCGCTGCTTCAGGCAGAAAGCCAGATTAGGTCCGGCGAGCCGGTTGCTGAGTCGCAGATTGCTCAACTAAATCCCTATTGGGCCGATCTCGTACGGTTGCTGCTTATCTTTCGCGCGGATCGAGATTCGGATGTGGACAAAATTAAAGAGCTGCGTGAGGCGATGTCATCCGATTACTTTCGAACATTTATCGATATGAGATTGGCGCGACGAAACTGATCTGATCCTGAACTTCTGACGTTAGGACCCGAACCCTGAACTGATGCTTACTACGCTAACCACCTTAATTGACCGTCTTGATCGCGGCGCGGTTGCTGAAGACGTCCTGTCCTGGGGATGTCCGGTGCCGGCATTTGGCGATCTATCAACTTCCAGAATCGCAACCTTGGGCATCAACCCGAGTAACCGTGAGTTCGTGGATGCGTCGGGAGTTGAGTTGGATGGCGCAGCGCGGCGCTTTCCCACACTGAACTCGCTGGGTCTTGCTTCATGGTCTCATACCGACGCGACCCATATGGCATCGATCATGGATTCGTGTCGCAGTTATTTTTCCCGTAACCCTTACAACTCGTGGTTTCAAAGACTCGAGTACATAATCGCCGACGCGGACGCTTCCTATTACCGTGCGTCGAGTGACGCGGGCCACCTTGATGGCGCGTGCCATCTGGATCTTATCCCTTACGCCACGGCGCGAAAATGGACCGAGCTCGCGTATCGGCAGCGAGCAACACTGCTTGCTGCTGGCGGCGACACGCTCGGTCTATTGCTGCAGCAATCGCCGGTGCGTGTACTAGTGCTCAATGGTAGATCTGTGGTGGAAGGTTTTCAGGAGCTGGCGGGCGTGCGCTTAGATTCGCAGGAGATCACCGCCTGGAAGTTGTCCAGAACCTCGACTGATCATGTCAAAGGAATTGCGTACACCGGAACGATAAACGAACTCTCGGGATTTCACTTTGGACGGAGTATCAAAGTATTGGGTTTTAACCATAATCTCCAGAGCAGCTTTGGCGTAACTAAAGAAGTAATGACCTCTATTCGCGACTGGGTCACCTGCGCCGCCAGGAAAGATAATTGTGAGACCACGTGACCGACAACTGGCTGCGAGATTGACTGCTCGACTCCGCTCCTTTAACGGGCGGAAGCACCGGCTGCTGGGCATTCGCAGTGCGGCTGCCCGCGAAACGTTTCTGGAGCAGTTGCTCGAAAGCATTCATCGCGTGCGCTATCCGGCGAGAGTTAGTGAAAGACCTTTAAGTGAACTGCGAATGGATCCGGATAGTGAGCTATTTCATCCACTGAAAGCGGCGATCCTGAAGCAGCAGGCGGGCGACGTCGAAGAGGCATTCTGGCTGGTATTCCTCTTTGTTCATTTCGGGAAGAATCAACGCGGCGGATGGCGATATGCGCGCGAAGTCTATGGTCGGGTGGGCGAGAATGGTCTCTGGAACTGGGTCAGTGTGTCGGCAGACCCTGCTGCGTTTTGTGAGTGGCTGGATGACCAATCCAATTTTCTGGGACGAAAGGATCCGCCCGGCGGGTTTGGCAACCACCGGAAATACGAAAGCCTCTCTCAGACCTGCGCCGCGGTTGAAACATACGTTAACTGGGTAGGACCACCACGAACGCACCAGCAATTAATACAGGAGGCCGTGCAGTGCGCCGCCGGTGATCCAAAGCAGGCATTTGACGATCTCTATCGCTCGATGTCCATTGTCCACCGTTTCGGCCGCACGGCGCGATTCGATTACCTCACGATGTTGGGAAAGCTTGGGCTGGCGCCCATTGAACCTGGACTTACCTATATGCAGAACGCGACCGGCCCCAAAAGCGGAGCCCAACTGCTTTTTGGTGGCAGAACAAGGACGGCCGCGGAGTTAGAGGCGCTCGTTGGTGAGCTCGAATCCGATCTGAACGTGGGAATGCAGGTGATGGAGGATGCCCTCTGCAACTGGCACAAGAGCCCGCGCCAGTTCCAAAGGTTCCGTGGCTAAGCTAACCTTCCCACGTGTAGCGTCTTTTCAGCCGGTTTAGTTGATTGTATTTAAGGTGACCAAGGTACTGCAGTTGCCCGACGACAATGCCTGGTGAAATACCAACATGCATGGCAAAGCGGATGACTGTTTTGTGATTGGGCCGCAAAGTGAGGAACTCGTCCCGATACTCAGGTGGCACGAGGGTGGAGGCTGCAAAAACATCCGCCTCTTTCTCATCGCCATCAGTGGTGAGGTCATCCCCCTCCAGAAAGAAACGTCTCTTTCCGTGCAGTAGCAGATGACCGGCTTCATGGAAGAATGTGAACCAGAAGTGATCATCTGATAAATGACGGAAGCTCAGCATTAAAATCGCTTTGGTGAGAGAAAGAAATCTGGTAGCGCCACTGGCTCTACAGCCGTTGGGAGCTCGAAGCGAGACCACCGCTACACCACACTCTGCGCAAAGGTTTTTCAGCGCCGGAAGAAACCGATCGGGATCCTTTTCACGCGTCAACTTGCGGATTTCCGAGAGCGAGTGTTGAAAGGTGTCCGCATTCCACTCTTTACAATCGACAGCATTCGCTTCAACTTCTCCCTGGCGCAACCAGGCAGCCACCGCGGCAGGCTTGGTGCTAAAAGTGGGCGAAGTTCTATAGGACATCACCTGCTGTAACTGAGCGTATCGTTCACTCCACGCGCTGACATTTGGCACGTCGAAGAACTTCAGGCAGGACGACAGATTTGGAGTGGGCTTTGACGGCAGCCAGCCAAAACGGATCATGTCCTGAATCGGCAACTCAGATAACCATTGCGTCGCCGCCTGCTCACGTCGCTCCAAGTCTTCCCGGTATTGATAGTCGCGAGACATCCAAAACTGAAACGTGGCCCCCAGCGTCTGCTCCAATTGCCGGGCGAGCTCCAGTGTAATCGTGACCTGCCCGCGCAAAAGGCTCTGCACCTCTTCGGACGGACGGCGCAACTCGGCGGCAAACTGTTCCGGCGAAACATTGCGCTCACGTAGAATGTCCGCGATCGTGTCACCAGGTGGCGATGCCCAATCCGGGTGAAAGTCGCTCTTCATCATGACGTTCGTCCTATATCCAGTATTTTGATGCGACTGATCCGTGTCCAGTCCAGCTCGCCATTTTCAGTCACCGGGTTCGTAACATGATTGGCACAGAAGCTAAGCTGATATCCTGACGTGAGGTCGACAATGACTGTGGGCTTAGTTGCTTCGGGGAGGAATCGAGGGTGCCCGGCAACCAACTCATGCATGGAAGAGGCGGCGCGCAGATCTGCCAGTCTCCCGATGAGAGCATCTGCGGTCTCTTCCCCCAGTTCGTGTTTCGCCACGGCATACTTTTCGCACAGGGTACGAAGCGGCTCGGAGTTGAAGGCAAGATCCAAATTGACTGTCCTCGTGAATATCGCCGTTCGCGCTTGGGGTGTGGCGGAAGACGAAAGAACCCCTGAGTAGTCGCGAGCGGTGCAACGGAGGTGCGATGTGATCACGGCTTTCTGCCTGCGAGGACCGCTAAACCATCAGCTACAGAATAGAATGTCGCCCTATCATACTACAAATGCGACGCAGCGAAAGAGATGTTGTGCTGATGGTGCTGACGTCGAAGGAGAATAAATAATTGCGCTCTGTTCCCGTTGTCGCCGCCGTCATATTCAAGGGAGAGCGAATGTTGGTGTGCCAGCGCCCGCACCACAAACGCTACGGAGGATTGTGGGAGTTCCCAGGAGGAAAATGTCTGCCGGGTGAGTCGCTGGCTGATGCCGCTCGCAGAGAGCTCCGCGAGGAACTCGGTGTTCAAGTTGAAGATGTGGGTAACGAGTTGCTTTCGCTTCCCGACCCGGATTCCGTATATGTCATTACCTTCACCAGAGTAAACATCAAGGGTGAACCAGTCTGCCACGAACACATCGCCCTCTACTGGGGCACTGCCGCAGAGCTCAGAGAACTACCGCTGGCTCCGTGCGATCGACAGTATGTAGAGTCGATTTGTTAGGAACCCTGGGACCTGCAGGGCGGACTGCGATAGCACCGGAGAAATTGCGCCAGCCAGACTGTTATCTGCCGCTGCCAGATTTGTTTTTAGTGGCATCCACCATGCGGTAGGTCGCGCCCTTGATGGGTGAGGGCGGCAGAGGTTTTCCCCTGATAGCAGTGATCTCGGGTCCTTTTCCGCCCCGTGGTCCAATGCGTCGATACTGTCCGGAACGCGGCGTCGGCTCTCCCGGTTTAGACCAGTTGTTCTTGTCATGAGTTCTCCTGATAGTAATTATATAAAGCGTCAAGCCTAGCACGAGTATCGTCAATAGCTTCCCGCCTCTGGATAAAGAAACGTCAGTACTCCGAATCGTCCCAATTGAATTGATTCTTCGATAAAGAGTGTATTCCGGCTGCTGGCGCCGCTCACAAACGGAAACCACGCGGAAGCAGTCGTCCCTGCAGAAAAGAATCCCGATGCGGGAGCCCGCTCACCTCGAATAGCTCGTGCTGTAGGTGAGTCCGGTTGTAATTTGTCGAATGATTCGATAGGGCGGCGAAAACGAGCATGGAAAGTTTCAGTTGAGAGCCACTTCCACTCCAACCGATCATTACTCCATTTCATTACCAGGCAGGGAAGAATATCCAGCCTGACGTACTTAATGGCTGTGCTCGTTACCGAAGTGCCGAATTCGTGTGAGACATTGAGAATCCCTTGCATGCCGCGGGGCATGCGCTGGGCCAGCTTGCCAAAGCGCGTAGGTGGCATTAGTAAACTTGACGCGAAGTGATCGGCCTCTCGTTCAATCAGCAGATCCGATTCGTATTCGCAGACGGAAGGGTGTGGCGGCAACCCGGCGGCCATCGCGTTCCGGTGCTCATCGATGAAGTAGTGTCCCAGCTCGTGTCCCAGGGTGAAGCGCGCGCGGGTGGAATCTGACTGCTCTAGTCGATCAAGATTGGCGTAAACATGGAAACGCCCGGACTGGTGTTCCAGCAAGCCATCAAAGGAATCTCCGTAGTAGCCAAAGCTGGAGGTTATTCCCTTGGCTGCAATGATCGCGAGCGGCTCGATACGGCGCGCCGGGAAATAATCGTCGGCGATAGCCTCTGCCAACTCAGCCAATTCCTGTTCACGCGTTACCGAGAGTCGAAGCTGTCCAGGCCTATTGGTCATCAAGGTTCTGTTCCGCCAGTTTGCGATCGCGCCTCATCTGTTCCTCGACCTCCGGAGGAATATTTTTGCCGGCGCGTGCGGCACGTGCCAGTGAGTCCGAGGTATCCTGATCGTCTGGCTGTAGAACTGCGACTCTTCCACTTCTTCCTTCAGAGCGGCTCAAAACTACCTGTGGGTCACGCAGTTCAGGCGGAAGTTCCTCGTGATCTGCTTCACTCATGGCAGCCTCCGCGGCACTGACCTCGCCTTCGGTCTGCGGAATGATCCAGCCCCTGGCCAGGAAGGCTTCATAGACTTGTTGCTCCAACTCTTCGAATTCGCCCAGTGATGTCTTTTCGATGTGGTGGGGTTTCTTTCCCATGCTTACATTCTTTAACCTGTCTTCGACTTTATGTATTGGTCGAGCTTTCGGAGGGCCCGTCTCTTGATCTGGCGCAGGTTTTCGGGTGTCGTCTGCAGGGTTTTTGCCAGATCCTCTACTACATCATGCGGCAAGTGCTGGTTCTTCTTCCCCGGCTCATAGTATTGGTAAGTTGTGCGAAGCACGATTTGCTCTCTTTCAGAAAGCGAGTCAATCGCTTCATTCAGTAGTTGCCTGCTGGTTGATGTTCCGGATGATTGAATCGGCTCGGGCTCCGGGCCGGGGTCGTTTTCCTCCAGCGGAACTTCTCGTAGACCATCCCTACCGCGCAGCATGTCGAGGAAGATACGATGCGCTATTCGTCCCAGCCACGCTCTCGTGCGTCGCCGCAACCTGTCAGGATCTTCAATTCCCTCTCCGTTGAACGTGCCGGCTCTGTGGTAAGCCCGTATGAAGGTGTCCTGGACCAGATCTTTGGCTCCGGCGTCGTCCAAAACTCTTTTCGAAAGCTTACGACAAAGCCGATAAAGATACTCGCGATGACGCTGGAAAAACTCCGCCCATGCCGCACGTGCGACGGCGGGGTCGTCCTCACGCATAGACATGTAGATGAGCAGATCTTCGTCGCTCTCGTGGCGAAGATCCACGCCGACACCGGCTGCCTGGACTAATTCCATCAGTTCGCTGCTCGATTACGACGTCAATTGAAAAAAACCTCATGAAGTATACGGGAAAGCGTGACACAAACCACCTTGACTGCGGGATGTCACGCTTCTTCGTCTTTCAGGCAGAACGGTAATTGACGTTCTAAGTAATCTTCGTGAGAGAGGTGATTCACTGATGCAAGACGAGCAACAAACGCATGTTTCGGCCGGTGCCGCGGACGCGCGCCCGAAACCGGATCCACAACCAGGTCCTGACGTCCAAATAACTATCAACGGCGTCAGTAAAACTATCCACCGCGGTCGCCGCACAGTCGTTGAAATCAAAAAGCTCGGCGATATTCCGCTGGCCGATGAACTCGAGCAGTTAATCGACGGCAAGCTGCAACCGCTGGCAGATGACGGCGCCGTCACTATAAAAGGCGGCGAAGTATTCATGAGCCACGCCCGCTCTGGTGGCTCTTCATAGAAAAGTTATGAAATTCTCTGACGAAGAACTAAAGGAAGTGCGAGAGCTCTGTTCTGGTGCCGAGTCCTGTGGAGAAGGAGGGGTTTTTTACATCCTTCTCCCGGAGCTGAACCTGCCGGACGGCTGCAAGCCGGCTCAGGTCGACGCGTTGCTGTGCCCGACCGCGCATCACGGATACACCTCCCGGCTCTTCCTGGCTCAGCGCATCAGCTCGCCACAGTCACGCAACTGGAGCACGGAAGCGCGGATCATGGAGCGCACCTGGTATGCGATCTCATGGAAATTCGAACAGCCCAACCTGCGGCTCGCGCAGATCCTGGCGCTGCAACTGAGGGCGTTCAGATGATCGTGCACGGCCGGATTCCACAACAACTTTATTTGCGCGTGCGAGCAGACCTGGCACGCCGCCATGAATTTGCCGCCGAACGAGTCGGGTTCCTCTCAGCGAGGCTCGGTAACCGCGCCGGCGAAGAACGGCTTCTTCTCTTCAGCGACTATCACTCGGTTCCTGACGACCAGTACATCGACGATCCACGCTCCGGCGCCAGAATTGACGGCATTGCTATTCGCGAAGGAATGCAACGCGTATTGGATACGGGCGATGGATTGTTCCATGTCCACCATCACGCTCATCGAGGCAAGCCGGGGTTCAGTTGGATGGATCGGAACGAAACTCCGCGCATCGTCTCGAGCCTCCAGGTTGCAGGGCCCGATCAGGCTCACGGTATGGTGTTGCTGAGCGATGATTTTTGTATAGCGCACATCTGGCTGCCTCAATCGGATCAGCCGGTTGTGGCATCGCGAGTGACGGTAGTTGGTTACCCCCTACAGAGTTTCGACGCGGAGGTGTGATGGTGGCAGGCGAAAGATTCTCGCGACAGTCATTTCTCGGTGAGGGCGCGCAGGCAATTATCGGGAACTCGATCATCGGCCTATGCGGTCAGGGTGGCGGTGGCTCACACATTGCGCAGCAGCTCGCCCACGTGGGCTTCCAACACTATCGAATCTTTGATGGAGACGTTGCCGAAGACTCAAACTTGAATCGCCTCGTCGGCGCGACCGTCGAAGATTGTTTGATGGAAACGCGAAAGACCGACATCGCTGAGCGAACGATCAAACGTTTGCAGCCCGATGCAGATGTGAAGGTGTATTCCTGTCGTTGGCAGGACCATCCCGAGCCGTTACGCGGCTGCGATTTGATCTTCGGTTGCGTGGATGGCTTCGGCGAGCGCCGCGAACTTGAGGCCTCCGCGCGCCGCTACTTGATTCCGCTCATTGACATCGGTATGGACATCCATTGCGTTGAGAACGAACCTCCCAGAATGGCAGGGCAGATCATACTCTCGATGCCGGGTGGTCCATGCATGTTCTGCCTTGGCTTCTTAAACGAACAAGCTCTGGCGCGTGAAGGCGAACGCTATGGTGATGCTGGACCGCGACCACAGGTAGTCTGGCCCAATGGAGTGCTTGCCTCGACGGCGGTTGGGATCGCAGTCGACCTGCTGACCGATTGGACCAGATCGCTGCGATCAGTCGTCTATCTGGAATATGACGGCAACAGGAATACTGTTAAGCCACACCCGCGTTTGCAGTACATTCAAGTTACTGCTTGCCCACACTATCCGGCAGACCAGATAGGTGATCCCGTGTATCGAAGAGTAGCCTGACTGGGTTAAATCTGCTCGAGCATCCCAAGCAGATCCCGAGGCTCAGCGACTACCGGCGTCTCATAGCGCTGGTCGAATTTGAGTTCGTTCACGACCAGATGATGCAAGCTTCTGTCAGTGGCAAAGTAGTCGCAGTAGGCGAGCGCAGCAGTGGCGTGTCCGAAGTCGTGCAAATCGTTGCCGGTAAATTGTCTTCCGCGGTTTCGTCGCACGCCAGCGTGCAGGCCTGCGCGAATGATCAATGTTGGCAACTGCCGGCCTATCTTGTCGGTGCGCAATGCTTCCACCAGAAGGTTTACTAACTGCGGCGCAAAACGTCGGCGCGTATCTTCCGAAGGAGGGACTCCCATTTCGTTCTTGTAAAGGTGACTGAAGATCTTTTCCAGCGTGGAGAGGTACAGCTCGAGACCTCCTCTAAACTCATGCAGGTGGAGTTCACCGAAAGGCAGCGCTTTCTGATCGTGCTCTTTGATCTCGCGATTCAGTTTGTCCGCAAGTACATTCCAACGACCGTTCAGCTCTGCCGGTATTTCGTTTAAATAAGAGAGCTGATCAGCCAGCGGGAAGTCCCAAAAATAATCTGTGAACGCTTTTTGATACGCCAGCAGCTCATCTTCTGAAAGCGACTCCAGCGTGGGAAAAGTATGGCCCAGTACGTAAGCGGGAGCCGTCCAGACGAGCCGCTCCAATGGTTCCAGCGCGATCGGACCGCGTAAAGAGAGTTGGACGCAATGCATTAGCTCGGTGCCAGTCCGCTCCGCTTCACTTTGCAACGCAATACCGAGCGAGAGTTCGTCAATGAGTTTCGCCGTGGCCAGTCGCGTTGTTTGGTCGCGTTGCTTCAGTAACTCGGCCAGCGTATTGGCATTGATTGGACAGATCACCTTTCCAGAGTCGACCAGCCGTCGTAGCTGGTCGAGCATCTGTTGATGGATCGGATCTTTACCACGGCCCAAACATGTGTCTCGCAGTAGTATCCAGAATCGAGTGTCCAGGTAAACTGACTTCCGTACCAGGACACGATCGGCGGTTGCAAGTACTTTGCTGCGCACGTACCGTTCGAGTGACACCTCGGGATGCTGTTGATGGTACGGAAGAGTGATCCTTCCAGGAGGAACGCCAATCAGGAGGGCTTCGACTTTCTGCCGCCAATTTGCTGCTTGGTTCATTACTTGACTGCTTAGGCCACTTGGGAGGGGACGCTCACACTTTCAGTGTAAATGTGTGAAATATGCAGCCGTTGAAGCGAACGGGTTCTCTACTCTGAGGGCCGTTGATGACTATTGTAGTGAGGGATCGCAGTGATCTTAGATTGGCTTGTTAGACCTGAGTTTTTAGGTCGTTATACTCAGACTTCGCCTCATTCCAATGCTCGCGAGCGACTCGACCAACCAGGCCCAAAAAGCTCATGACAGTAGTACTGCCGGAGGAATGTAAAGCGTGTTCGGTAGATGCGGCAATTCTCTCTTTGAAGGCGTCGATCGATGCTTGATCTGGTTGAGTTTCACGCTCCCGGTCAACAACTGTCTCAGCGCATGTGGCTTCAGGCATCAGCTTAACCTCCGTCTAAACTCTATTGCCCCTCGTTTCCCTTGTCAAGGGAACGAATTGACTCATCAAAAACCCACTCCAAATGGCATTCGTTGCCTCATTTAAAAACCCACTCGAAATAGAGTGTGTTTTCCCTCCAGTGTTTGAGGGCACTGGAGGTGAGGATGAGGCTAACGATGAAGGCGAGGCAGGAAGTTACCAAAGCGACCGCCGGTCAATATCGTGGCGCGAGCAAAAAAGAGAAGGGCAGGATCCTGGACCAGTTTATCGCGACCACTGGCTATAGTCGCTGGTATGCGTGCTTGGTGTTGCGGCATGAAGGACGTCGCATACAAACAGATAAACAAACAATTGTCGTGGTGCAGCGCAAGTCAAGCACAAAGAGAAACCGCGCGCATTACTATGACGAGAAGGTACGAACAGCACTGGTGCGACTGTGGCGTCTGATGGACTACATTTGCGGCAAGCGGTTACAGCCCATGCTGCCGGAGTTGCTCACGGTACTCGAGCGCCACAATGAGTTCCGTTGCGATCGCGAGACGCGAGCGAAGCTATTACGCATTAGTGCCGCCAGCATTGATCGTTTGCTGCGCACAGAACGACGCAAATATGAGTTGCGCGGCCGTGCTGGCACAAAGCCAGGAACGCTGTTGAAAAAGCAAATACCAATTCGCACCTTTGCCGAGTGGGATGAACAACAGCCTGGCTTTGTGGAGATCGACTTGGTAGCGCATGACGGTGGCATCGGCGCCGGTGACTATTGTCAAACGTTGGATCTCACTGATGTTGCCACCACCTGGACCGAGACCATGGCGGTGCGCAACAAAGCACAAGCCTGGGTCTTCGCTGCTTTGAAGGAAATGCGCCAAAAACTGCCTTTTCCGTTGCTGGGAATAGACAGTGATAACGGCTCGGAGTTCATCAACACCTACCTGGTAACATACTGTCAGGAGCAAAAACTGAGCTTCACGCGCTCGCGCCCGTATCGTAAAAATGACAACTGTTTCGTCGAGCAGAAAAACTATTCGATTGTGCGGCGGGCGGTAGGCTATCGACGTTATGACACAGAGGTGCAATTGCGTTTACTCAATGAGCTGTACGCAAGTTTGCGGCTCTACAGCAACTTCTTTCAGCCGACCATGAAACTGATCTCGAAGGAGCGTGTGGGGAGCAAAGTGACTAAGCGTTATGATCGGGCACAAACTCCTTACCAGCGGGTGCTGGCAGCTGCTGAGGTAAGCAAAGCGGCGAAAGAACGGTTGCGCGCTAAATACCAAACCTTGAACCCCGCCGCGTTGAAGAGAAAGTTGATGCGTTTACAGGAGCAATTACTGAAATCGGCTGCTAACAACAAACCAGTGCGGGTGCGACCGCGGCAATGCCGCAATCATCGCTATTTCACTAAGCAGCTCGAGGGATAAGAGGATGAGTTTATCGCTTTACGGAGTACCGGATGGGCAGCAGAAAGGGCAGAGCGCTTGGCCCTGCCCATCCGTATACTCACCGACGACGGCGCTCGGGTCGCTCTCCAGCGTTGCCCTATCCTCCGCGCCGGCGAACGCGACTCTAACACAGCGCCGTAGAGAGACGGCAATTCGGCGACAATTTATCACTCACATTTGGAGTGGGTTTTTAGTTGAGGCAACGAATGCGTTTTGGAGTGGGTTTTTACGTGAGGCAATAGGGGGAACGTCTCTTTGAAAGGGTGCCCAGAGCCGGCCCCGCCTCCCTGGCTTTCGCTAGCTTCATGCTACGGTTTTAACGTGGCACGGGCCGCTACTTCAGTTTCGGTAAAAACTGTTCCAATTGCACTTGCGGCGGCAAGTGCAACTTCCTGCTCAAATGAACCAAATGCGTTCTGTTTAGCCGAATCCAAATTTAGGATCGCGAGAACCGTTTTGGGATCGTCGATCTTGCGAATAGGCAGACTAATGATGGATCTAAACGGATGCTTCTCTGTCGCCACATATACTCGGCCTGTTAGATCATCCGATTTTTTCGGAATATAGCTCTCCTTACCGTTGCGGACTTCCTTTACAAGCTTCGACACGACAATACCGTATTCAAACATGACTGCGGGTACGTAAACCGCCGCATTCGCGGTGAATGCAGTGCCGGCACACCCTTCATCCAGTTCTAATCTAAAGTTTGGCTCGTAGTTGGCGTCCTTGGGCCATTGTTGTGTTATTCCCAGCTGGTCCACCTTCGAACCCAGTGGACGCATTATGTTTAATTGAATCCGCGCCTTGGGATGAAAAACACCACAGAAGGCAATCAAAACTTTCTCAATGGCGGTGCGCTCAATTACCTCGAGGGTAGCACCTTCAAATTGGCTTTATTTTTGCGAGGCCCATTTCCTCAAACAGATCTCGCATGTTCCCAGCAAACACCGAGGCCCGCTGATGCTGTCTCATCTCCTTCCAACGATGACGAACCATCCATGCGCCGAACAGGAGAGTTGCAATCTTTACCCAAAGCAGGCGCGTCAAAAACTTGATGATTGCCTTCATCCAAGGCACGCTGTCAACATATTCCATTTCCTGCTTCACCCACACCAGAAGTGGCAACGGCGACTCCCCGTTTGCGGTTGACTGAAGCGCTGGGTATTCCAAAAGCTCTTCGTGAAATAGAGCAATGCCTTCAGCAAAAAGGACCAAACTGGAGGTTAAAAGAACGATTCCCGCAGAAGTTGTCAATGCTTGTCTCAGCGGCGACTTAATCCCCCATATAAAGACATAGACGAGACAAATGAAATCCCAAAGAAAGGCCTTCAAGTTATGAAAGAAAATCCCTAATGCTTTGAGAGCTACGCGCATATTGTCCCCTTTCCCTCACGAGGTAGGTGAGAATCATCGAAAGCGCATCAGGGTACGTAAGAGCGATTCGTGCAGGACACGGCATCGGTCAAGACGGCAGCGGTTTTGATTTCGATCAGAATCGAGTCACCCTGTCCGATGTTGATGTAGCGGGCGCTGACCTGCGCCAGGATAGTGATCGTCGAAAGAGTGAGAAAGGCGAAGAGTATCAGGAGTCGCATGGGGGATTCTCCTTGGAGCGGTTTGTTATCGTTATCCCCGAGGATAGGCATCGGGGTTGAATTCGGCACAAAGGGCTGGTTTCGCGAGTATGCAAGGTTAGGCCGGCCCAGCCTAAAACGCGACCGCGCGCAACTTATTCCGTTTCGGGCTGGCTGTCAATGTTTCCTATACAAGTTTCTCTGGGGCGTGAAATGAAAGAATGGAAGGACGAGAACAAACTCCCAGGAAAGAAAGAAACTTGTAAAACCACATGAACGCAAGGGATCGAAATCTGTGTGACCATTAGTGTGACAAGCAGTCCCTTCACAGTAAACCAGTCCACTTCAGATAATCAGGAACTGAACAAAACGCTCGCCTCTTACGCTCTATAAAACCAGATTGCACTGAAAAGCTTATTGGCAACACAAGGGCTTGCCGGCAATGCTGCCCGTCGAAAAGTTGCGTGTTAGTGAATAGAACCTTCGTGCTACCATTGCTGCAATTGGAGGCCACGATGCAAGCTTTAGATAAACAAACATCGATCGAGGTCAATTTCTCACCACTCCTGCGACGCTACACTCTCGAAGAGTTTTGGGCACTGCCCGAACGAGAGGACCATGCGCGCTATAACCTCATTGGAGGATTTCTTTTTATGGTTCCGCCGCCGAATCCGCCTCATCAGGAAGTCGCCTCACGAATGAATAGGTTATTGGTAAGATTCGTGGACGGCAACAGAATCGAAGGTGATGTGTACTTTCCGCCTGCACCTATTTATATTCGGGCGGAGGGTTCGACTTACCTTGAACCCGACCTGATGTACGTCTCGAGTGAGTTGCAAAAAACGATGGGGACAATGTTCACTACAGCAGAGATTGTCTTCGAGTTTTGCTCGCGCCGGACGATTATCTACGATCACACCACTAAAGCCGACACGTATCTCGCGCTCGGCGTTCGCGAGTTATGGCTGGTCGATCCATTTAGCGTAACTATCGAAGTGCGTCACGCCGGCAAGATTGGCGAGAAGCTGGTCTGGCACACTTTGAAATACTCACGCGGCCAACATGCGCAGTCGCGCGTGCTCGAAGGCTTTGAGGTTTCCGTTACGGATCTGTTTGCAGGACTGATAGAGGAATAGGGTTATCCACAGATTACACAGAGAGAATCTGTGTAATCTGTGGAGTGACTCAGTAATCAGTTATTCCCTTGCTCGGTCGCCTTTGACGTCTGACGACTATTGATCGTCTTCACCGGTGGTGCGGGCTTCGGCGGCAACTTCACCGGCTCCTTCAGCTTCGCCATGACTTCCGCGATCGCGCGTTCGAGCTGCGGATCCTTGCCTGCGATCACCGACTGCGGATCGTTGTCGACTTCGATATCGGGATCGACGCCGTAGCCTTCGATGATCCACTCGCCTGTCTTGCTCGCGAATCCCGACTCCGGCACGTTAACTGTGCCGCCGTCGATCAGTTGCCCGCGATTCGTGATGCCGACAACACCGCCCCACGAACGTTTGCCAATCAACGGTCCAAGTCCGGCTTCGCGAAACATCGCCGG
>Ga0126376_10000152_pt1 | contig 31632 bp, 16 predicted proteins | sample PanSoiMetPlot_15_FD_92760 | JGI IMG/M metagenome (GOLD analysis project Ga0126376, IMG submission 92760) | Tropical forest soil microbial communities from Panama - MetaG Plot_15 | ecosystem: Environmental > Terrestrial > Soil > Tropical forest > Bulk soil | place: Panama | collected 2016-02-17 | reverse complement strand
CGACGGCGTTCGATCACAAGAGTAGTGTGTTATCCGAGATCGGTAACGTGACGAAAATCGGTGGCTCCTCGGTTTCTTGGTTGAACGACAATCCAACCTCATTCACGTGGACGGGCGGCACGCCGACTGCCAGCGCCACCAACACGCAGAGCGGCATCTTCATTCCCGGTATTGGCAACGGTTTTCAATTCAATGTTCCGGCTGATACCGAAGAGAAGACTCTCAAGATCTACACGGGCTTATGGCGGGGAACCGGCCGGCTCGAAGCGACATTGAGCGACGGCAGTGCTGCGCCTTTTGTCGACACTTCGCTAACGAATGCTTCCGGCACGAGCAACGGCGTTTACACGATCACCTTCAAGGCCGCCAGTCCGGGACAATCACTGCGAATCAGATACACCAAAAGCAGCTCCGATCCGATTGGGAACGTAACCATGGAAGCCGCGACCCTTCAATACTCCGCGCCGGCGATCACGAGTTTGTCCAGCAACTCGGGACCGGTTGGTGGTTCCATCACGATCACGGGTTCCAACTTCGGACTGAGCAAAGGTAACAGCGCGATTTCGTTCAATGGCGTCAATGGTACGCCGACGAGTTGGAACAGCACCACGATCGTGGTCCCAGTTCCCGTTGGCGCTACTTCCGGGAACATTGTGGCAACCGTGCGCGGCGTGGCCAGCAATGCGATGAGCTTCACGATAACGCCGGGCATTAACAGTCTCTCAGCGTCGTCCGGAGTCGTTGGTACTTCAATCACGATCACCGGCACCAACTTTGGCGCGAGTCAGGGAACGAGTACGGTAACTTTCAACGGCACTACCGCGGCGCCGACGAGTTGGTCCAACACTTCGATTGCGGTTCCGGTTCCGGCGGGAGCGACGAGTGGCAACGTGGTCGTCACCGTTGGTGGACTCGCGAGCAACGGCGTCGCGTTTTTAGTTGGACCAAACGTCTCGAGCATCAGTCCCGCCGCAGCGCCGATCGGCGATACCGTCACGATCAACGGCACGAACTTCGGTGCGACGCAGGGAAGCAGCACCGTCACTTTCAATGGCACGGCCGCAACTCCAACCAATTGGTCTGACATGAGCATCATCGTGCCGGTGCCGAGTGCGACCAGCGGTTCGGTAGTGGTTTCTGTCAACGGTCTGGCGAGCAGCGGCTTTTCGTTCGGCGTCTCGCCAAAGATCATCGGCATCTCGCCGGGTATCTCTCCGGCGGGCCAGTCAGTGGTGATTAGTGGCACGAGCTTTGGCGCGTCGCAGGGAACGAGCACGGTAACGTTCAATGGCACGGCGGCGACACCGAGCTCGTGGAGTGGAACCAGCATTACGGTGCCCGTTCCGTCCGGCGCAACCAGCGGCAATGTAGTTGTAACTGTCGGCGGTTTGGCGAGCAGCGGCTTTGCCTTCACAGTTGCTTCGCACATCACGAGCCTGAGTCCGACTTCTGGCGCAGTCGGCGATTCGATCACGGTGACCGGAACGGACTTCGGCGCCACTCAAGGCAGCAGCACGATCACTTTCAACAGCACGAGCGCAACTCCTTCGAGTTGGAGCAACACGAGTATCATCGTACCCGTGCCAACTGGCGCGACCTCAGGCTCAGTGGTAGCGACGGTTGCCGGCGTCGCTAGCAATTCGGTCAGCTTCACTGTCAAGCCGAAGATCACCGCGATCGTTCCGGGATCGGGCGCGGCCGGTGAGCCGCTCACGATCTCGGGAACAACCTTCGGTGCGACGCAGGGAAGCAGCACGATCACCTTCAACGGGGTGAGTGCAACTCCGACCAGTTGGAGCGACACGAGTATCTCGGCTCCTATTCCGGCGACAGCAACAACTGGTCCAGTCGTCGTTACTGTTGGTGGAAACGCAAGCAGCGGTTTCACGTTCAACGTGACCACAACCGTCACGCTTTCCGGAAAGATCACGGTCCTTGGCGGCTCCACTCCGATTCCCGGCGCCACGGTGAAAGCGATACAAGGCAACACCGTCGTAGCGACTCAAACGACGAACGGTGTCGGTGATTACACCTTCGCGTCGCTGACAGTCGGCACTTACACAGTCGAGGCCGCAGCCACGGGTTACGGCACGAAACGAAAGAACCTAGTCAGCGTCGTCAGCGATCCGACCACCGCAAACCTCGCGCTCGATGCGATCATCAGCGGACCGGTCTCTTATGTTTACGACAGCGTAGGCCGGCTCATCTCGACCGTCAGTCCAACCGATACGGTAATCTACTCTTACGATGCAACCGGCAATCTGCTGTCGATCTCACGGCAGAGTTCGGCGCAGGTGGCGGTGTTGGGCTTCACGCCGTCGAGCGGTGAGGTGGGAACGTCTGTGACAATCAATGGCAGCGGGTTTAGTGCGACGCCGGCACAGAATGCTGTTCAGTTCAATGGCACCGCAGCTACCATCACGTCTGCGACTGCGACACGGCTTGTCGCCGTAGTGCCGGCAGGCGCGACGACGGGTCAAATATCAGTTACGAGTCCAGGCGGTTCTGACACGAGCGACAATTCGTTTACCGTCGGCAGTCCCGGCGCGCCAACAATCACAAACTTCTCGCCGCTTATCGGCCTCGTTGGTGATGCAGTAACGATCACCGGCACAAATTTCCAAACTACCGCTAGCGATAACAAGGTCAAATTCAATAGCATCCGATCCACAATAAACTCAGCGAACGCAACGACGATCGTTACGAGTGTGCCCGCGACGCATTCCGGAAAGATCTCCGTTGGCACACCGTTCGGTAACGTTATATCGACCGCTGATTTCTTCATACCGCCGGCAGGGTACACAGTCAGCGATGTTGAGAACACCGGCCGGATGTCAGTCAACAGCCCGTACACGCTCACGGTCAACACGCAGACGAAAGTCTCGATGGTGATCTTTGATGGTACGGCCGGTCAGCGCATCAGCATCGATCTTGGACCAGCCACTGCGACCGACAGTCTCGTCAAGTTCTACAAACCGGATGGTAATCCGTTGCTCGATAACGCGGGCTTTGTGCCGTGGGGTGCGAACAAATCGTTCATCGAACCATTCGTGCTGCCGGTCACGGGTACTTACACGATTCTCCTCGATCCGAATGGAACCGGGATTGGCAGTGTGCCGGTCGCGATTTATGAAGTGCCGCCGGACATTACTGATTCGATCAGCATCGGCGACACCAAGACGGCGACGAATACAGTCCCCGGTCAAAACCTTGTCTACAGCTTTACGAGTACGCAGGGACAGGAGATCAGTCTCAAGACAGCCAGCACGACTGTAGGTGGCGCCATCAACATCAGGAAGCCTGATGGGACTAACCTCGCCGGGGCTACCTTCGATCCATCAGGAGGAGTCTTCGAGGCGTTCATCGATAAGCAGACTCTCCCGGTGTCGGGCACCTACACGATCTTCGTGAACTTCGGTGGCTCAGGCGTGGGCAGCACAAACGTTTCGCTATACAACGCCACTGATCTTACGTCACCGATCGAGATCGACGGATCGCAAGTAACAATTACCACCACCGCGCCGGGTCAGATGGCTCGCTTCACATTTGAAGGAACCACCGGTCAGCGAGTCTTTATCAGTATTCCGAGCCCGGGCTTCAGTACGAGCTTCTACTTGAAGCGACCCGATGGCACAACACTCAGGGCGGCTGGCGGCGTCGCGTGGATTGATACCGTTGAGTTGGATGCTACTGGAACATTCACGATCCTGGGTGATCCAGATTCCTGGTACACAGGAAGCATGAGCGCGAGGATCTACAGCGTTCCCGCGGATCTGACTGGCTCAGTCACGATCGGCGCCACTGCGATTCCGGTAACTGTTTCAAACATCGGTCAGAATTACTACCTGACTTTCGATGGTTCGGCGAGTCAGCAAGTGACCGTGCGCGTAACCGGAAGCACTTATCCATGCGTCGGCGTCTACCTGCTCGATTCAACTGGCACCGTGCTCACTTCGGCTGGGCCATGCCAGGCTAGCTTCGACACACCGACAATTACCTTGCCCGCTGCCGGCACTTTCACGATCAAAGTTGATCCGAGTGGGTCATACACTGGCACTCTCAACCTTCGGGTTACGAATCCATAACAGGAGAATCGGAGAAAGAACATGAAGAGTCACCTCAACAAGACTGTCGCCATCGCTCTGATGCTGCTGTTGACGGCCGGTCAACTCCCGTTGTGGGCGGCAACAAGCGAACGTGCTGCGCGCCCGTTACCCCCCAGCCCACCAAAGCGTGCGAAGAAACAGGATCCGTTGCCGCAGCCGCGACCGGCGGGCGAGAGCGTGACGCACCTGCCTGATGGAAGAGTTCTCTATCTCGGCGGTGAATCGCCTGATGGTCCAACTACGGCGGCTGAGATTCGCGACGAGCGCACCGGCGCGGTGACGCGTTTGGCCGAGAGCTTTCGCTTTGCACGAGCGTGGCACACCGCGACCGTGCTCCCCGATGGCTCGGTGTTCATCTTTGGCGGCATCGGCAGCAAGGGAGAAGTGTTGAGTCGTCCCGAGCTGTTTGATCCGGAGACGAACAGTTTCCAGGTGTTGCCGGTGAACGGGCTCAATGAACGCGCCTATCACACTGCGAACATATTGACCGACGGCCGTCTCTTGTTAGCCGGCGGCACTGACGTCAAAGGCGCGCTCTCGCAGAAGCTCGAGACGTGGGACAGTGAAAAGAAGATCGCGAAGGTCGTTAAGGCCCAATTCCAAAACGGGCGTCGCAAAGCGCGGGCACAGTTGCAGGCTGACGGCAATGTCTTCATCTCGTCAGGCTCGAACGAAAGTGAAGGTTCGGTTGGCGGTGGAGAGCTCTACGATCCTGCAAGCGATTCGCTTACGTGGATCCCTGCCACAGAATCTGCTCCTGAAGAAGCAACGGCGCGCCTGGTGTTTTCTTCACCGGCGGACGGCAGCGTTGACGTAGATACGAAAACCCGCATCTCCGTTCGTTTCTCGAAACGGTTGCAGGGCGAGACCGTCACGCGCGAGACAGTGAAGTTACTCGGTCCGAGTGGTGCTGTGCCTGCGAAGATCGTGAGCGCCGAAAATGGCCGCTTGTTGTTTGTCACGCCGCTGGCGCTGCTCGATGCCGATTCGTCTTACCATCTTAGCATCGATGGACCATTAACAACCGACAAGCAGAAACTCGAGTATTCCACGTTTGGTTTTAAGACCAGGGCGGACGGTGATTGTCAGCCGGGGCAGGACTGCGGCAACACTCCGCAAACCTTCGACGCTGACTCATGGATTCCATCAGCGGACAATTTCAAAGGCACGTGGGCCAGCGGACGCAAAGAAGTAGTGGCTGAAATGCCGCCGTTGCAAGCCGCAGACGGTGAAACGGCTTTGGCTGGTCGGGTGTTTGCGCTGAGTGGAAACCCGCTCTCGCAGGTGACGCTTCAGATAGCTGAACGAACGGCGGTGACCGATAACACGGGTCGCTTTCTGCTGCCCGGCATTCCGAGTGGCCGCCAGGTACTCACAATTCAGGGACACACGGCGGGTAAACCCGGTAAACGCTACGGCACGTTTGATGTTCTCGTTGACGTAATCGCCGGAAAGACAACCGCGCTTAATTACAAGATCTGGCTGCCGGTTCTTGACGATCAGAACGCCGTTACTCTGCCCATTCCGACGCATCGTGAACTCGGCATCACGACGCCACGCATTCCCGGCATGGAAGTTCGCATTCCGCAAAGCTCTGTTTTGAGGATGCCTGCTGGCGCGCATCGTTCACACGGATTAACACGTAGAGAACTAACCTCCGTCGCGATCACTCCAATTCCTGCGGACCGCACACCATTCCCGCTGCCGCAGGGCGTAAACGATGCCCTGGTCTTCACGTTGCAACTGCACGGCGCGCACGTTGAAGGTCCCAACGGCGAGAAGCGCCCGGGAATGCGCATCGTCTATCCGAACTATCTCAATCTACCCGCCGGCGATCGGGTCGAGTTTTGGAACTACGAACCGGCCGGGACCGGTTGGTACAAATACGGAAACGGCACCGTCACGCCCGATCGCAAGCAAGTAATTCCAGACGCCGGCGTCGAGTTGCAGAACATGCACTGCATCTCGCTGATGTTGAAGTTTGGCTTTCCTCCGGCCTGGCCCATCATGTTCGCGATGGACGGCGATCCGGTCGATCTCAGCAGCGGTCTTTTCGTCTACAACAAGACCGATCTGCTGCTGCCGGATGTGATGCCGATTGAACTCCGGCGCACTTATCGCCAACAGGACTCTATCGATCGTTCGTTCGGCAAGGGAATGACCAACCCCTACGACATCTTCATGGCCGGAAATACCGCCACGTGGGGAGCCATTATTATGCCCGACGGGTCACGAATTCAGTTCGATGTCGTTTCGCAACAGCAATGGCCCTTTACCTACGAATGCACCACGTCGCCGGGCCGATTCTACAAAGCCACCATGACTCTGATTCCCGGCGTTGGGCCGGATGGCGCCTGGGAAGTACGGCTCCGAGACGGAACCATTTATCAGTTTGGTATCAAGGTTCTTTTCGGCGACATCTTTGGTCCGCACGATTCGATTACGGGTTTATCGACCGTACAGGATCGCTTCGGAAACAAAATCACGGTCACACGCGACTCAAGTTTCCGCATGTCGCGCGTGACTTCACCAAACGGGCGCTGGGTCCAGTTCACTTATAGCGACACTTCGAAACGAGTCGCGACGGCTACTGACAACACAGGCCGTTCAATTGGTTACACCTATGACGCCAACGGTCGTCTGTGGAAAGTCACTGATGCGAAGGGTGGAGTTACTGAATATCAGTACGACGCGAATGACCGGATGCTATCGATCAAGAACCCGCGCAACATCATCTATCTGACCAATGAATACGATGCAGCGAGCGGGCGTATTACACAACAAACATTCGCCGATGAGGGCGTCTATCATTTCGCTTACACGGTCGACGGGCAAGGTAAGATTACACAAGCCGACGTTACTGATCCGCGCAACCACACTCGGCGCTCAACGTTCAACTCGAGCGGATATCCGACGTCTGACGTCATGGCGCTCGGCACACCTCTGCAACAAACCTTCACCTATGAGTATGAGTCCGGCAGCAACCACATACTGGCGGTAGTTGATCCGTTGGGCCGTAGGACCGCAATGACTTATGACACGCTGGGAAATATGACCAGCATGACGAGAATGGCGGGAACGGGTGATGCCGTAACGACCACCGTCACTTATGAGCCGGCCTTCAACCAGGTCGCGACCATAACCGATCCTATCAATCACACCACCACATACAATTACGATGAAGATGGATTACTTACGTCCATCACCGATCCGCTCAATAAGCAAGTCACCTATACCTATAACTCTGCGGGACAAGTGTTGACCGTCACCGATCCTTTGGAGCGGACGGTCCACTATGGTTACGACTCAGGCGACATGGTGAGTATGACCGATCCTCTGAATCGAACCATTACGCGATTCGTTGACGCGGCTGGTCGTGTTACGCGGACCACCAATGCGTTGGGCCAAACAACGCGCTATGAATTCGATTCGCACAATCATCCAACTCAGGGAACGAATGCGAATGGTGATGTCAGCGCGATGTCACACGATCCGAACGGCAATATCCTGAGTCTGACGGACGCTCGCAACAACGTCACCAGTTACGTCTACGATGACATGGATCGTGTCACTACGGCCCGCGATCCTCTGCTACACGATCAAACCTACGAATATGATGAAAACGGCAATGTGTCGCAGATCACGGATCGTAAGGGTCAAGTCACAGCCTTCACCTACGACGCTCTCGATCGTCTGTCCCAGGTTACTTACAATGATTCTTCAACAACTACATACACGTACGACTCTGTCAGTCGCTTGACGCAGATTGTCGATTCCATTGCGGGCACTGTCACTTTTGGGTATGACACGCTCGATCGACTGACAAGCAAGACTACGCCGCAAGGCACGATCAATTACGGCTACGACGATGGCGGCCGGCTGACCAGCCTGACTGTCGATGGGCAGCCTACCGTTAACTACACCTATGACGATGGCGACCGCCTTACACAGGTTACACAAGGCACTGCAACCGTCACCATGGGGTATGACGACATTGGGCGGCGTACATCGCTGACTCTTCCTAACAACGTTGTCACTGAATACGGTTATGACGATGCCTCGCACGTGACCAGTCTTACCTACAAGCATAACGGCAACACGCTTGGCGATTTGACTTACGACTATGACGCCGCCGGAAACGTTACCAAAACTGGTGGCAGTTTCGCGCGCAGCGTCTTACCGCAGCCGGTTGCGTCAGCTAGCTATAACGCTGCAAACCAGCAATTGACCTTTGGCGGCAAGACGTTCACCTACGATCTCAACGGCAATCTCACGAGCGATGGCAATAGTTCGTTTACCTGGAATGCGCGCAATCAGTTGACACAGGTTAATGGACCAGAGGTGAATGCGAGTTACGGTTACGGTGCTGCTGGCGGTAGGGCCAACTCCACTGTAAATGGCAACGCCACCAGTTTCCTGCGTAGCGGCGGAAATGTAGTCCAGCAGCAGTCCTCACAAAACGGCACGACAAACATGCTTAGTGGCGGACCGGGTGAGATCTATTCGCGGAGCGACAGCAGTGGTGTCTTCAGTTCGTTGACTGATGCATTGGGTAATGCGCTTGCCTCGACCGATGCCACGGGTGCGATTCAAGGCGAATACAGTTATAGCCCGTTTGGTGAGTCTACCAGCTCCGGACTAACGCCCGAGAATCTCGGCCAATACCTCGGCAGTGAGAGTGATGGCACGGGACTGCATTACGACGGCAATAGTTACTACTCACCTGAACAGAAACGTTTTATTAACCAGGGTTCTGGCGGCGCCAATCAGTACTCGTTCCCCGGCAATAATCCGATCAGTCCGAAACCTGCTGGACCGAAGAGTATGTTCCGCGATCCATTCTCGGTTGACTCAGTCTTCGGCAATGCGGCTGCCAATACGTTTAACGACATGATGATGGGGGACAAGTTTGCCGAGTGGGCCTGGATCTGGGCCGACCATTGCCGCCCGATGATGGAGCGTATATTTGCCGGTTGGAAGATCATCGCGATGGGCGCGATTATGGCTGGCGGCGGCATCATTGCTCGTGGAGCTACGCGAGCGATAGCTGCTGGTCTGAGCAAACTGCTTGGCAGCGCCGGTGGTGCAGCAATTGAGGCTGGCGGTGGTGTGGCAGTTGAGGCTGGCGGCGGGGCGGTAGAGAAGCTCGCGCTCGGTATCGAGCCATACCTGGATGACTTTGCGCGATCGCAGGGCGCCAGTACGTGGAAAACTTTTCCGGATCCGGCTAATTGGCAATCTACCATGTTAGAGAAACTGGCCGATCCAAAGGTCAAAATTCTGTTCAATTTAGATGGTCCTGTGGAGGTTATGCCGGGAGTGCAGCGGGCCGCTGCAGGTTTGGGCGGCGCCACGGATTGGGAACTGCTTCAGATTTACCAGAACCAGGGATGGTGGGGTACAATCGAATGGTTCGAGAACGGTGCGATAGTCCCTAATCCATTTCTAAGATAATGACACGCTTTGCATCACGCATGTTTCAGACGTGGCAGTTCAGGGTAAGCCATGGGGAACTCCTCGTCCGTAGCCCGAAGGATGCCAATCACTCCACGAACATCGATCTGATGTTTGCCGGGGTGGAATACATGGACCTGCCGCGTCACCTGGGGCAGCTTGAGGTCCACGAGCCAGATGAGACTGACATTTCATTTATTCGTGAGCGCCTCCCAAAGCGAGGCAGTTCAGATAAGATCTTTGTGCTGATTAGTAACGGCCGTCGATACCGCATTGTTGCTGCAGGGATGAAGGTATCCGAAAACGAGCTCGAGATCTTCGATAGCCCATTCAGGTAGGAGTTTCAAGCACTTGGAGGACTCGCAACTAAACCTTGAAACAATATGCATACAGTTTAACGACACCACAGGCGTCACGGTTCACGGACTAAAGCTGGGCACGATAGAGCGTATAGACCATCGCGATCGCATCAACGGGGTGAGGATTAGATACAGTGACGGACGCCACATCGATTTACCGAGTGTGGTGGACATAAGCGGGCAGCTCGAAGCGCCACGAGTCTTTGTTGTAGAAGGCAATTATCGACGCGATGAACTTCGGCGCGGGCTGATTATTTCTTGAAGTAACCGGAATCGATCGGAGATAACGATAAAGGTGTTCGCAAACAGGCTTGCTGATAGACACCACTTGATCAAAGCATTGTGATCGGTGATCTCCTTACGAAACTCAAAGATGGGCTAAGATGGTGGCGTGACGTGTTGATACTAAACCAGCCGAAGCGATACCTTGACGACCGCTAGGCGCGTAAATACTGGCTCATATCATTTGGTAAGATTAGGTAATGGTGCTATCACGGGACTTAAAATCCGTTGTCCGAAAGGACGTGCGGGTTCGACTCCCGCCCTCGGCACCACTCTCAACTTTACTACTACAACAATTTCAGACTCGCCAGTTGGGATGAAGCAACCAATGCAGCAGTTTCTTCACAGCCTTCGTAAATAAATCAAATGACTATGAGTAGTTTGTCACTTGCAGTTCTGATTCTGCTTCCGCGCAGGAAGTTCAAGTTGACAATACCGAAATACGGCTTGTGCCAAATGTGACCGTCTTTTTTGCTAACCTCCGGCGACAGCACGTTAGAGGCACTCTACGAGTCTTAGATGAGCCCGCACTCTTTAGCTTTGAGAGCAGCCTGAGTTCGATCGCGCGCCTCCAACTTTCCCAGGATGCTCGTCACGTGATTCTTTACTGTGCCTTCGGCGAGGAAGAGTGACTCGGCGATCTCTCGATTGCTGGCGCCTCGGGCAATAAGGCGAAGGACCTCGAGTTCGCGTTCGGAGAGCGGTTCGATCAGCGAGTCTGAGGTTCTGGCTGTTTTCCGGCTGAGGCGAGAGAATTCCGCCACTACTTTCGCGGCCACTGAAGGCTGCAGAAAGGTTTCACCGCGCGCGGCTACGCGAATAGCTTCCGCCAGTTTCTCTGAGGGAGCGTCCTTCAATAAGTAACCCACCGCGCCGGCGCGTAAGCCGTCGAAGACCATTTCGTCATCATCGAATGTGGTCAATACGATCACGCGACAATCGGGTTGCTCCTCCTGGAGGCGCCGCGTGGCCGCAACGCCGTCAAGCACGGGCATCTGTAAATCCATTAATACGACCGAAGGCAGCAGCGAACGAACGAGTCCGATCGCTTCTTCTCCGTTGCCGGCTTCGCCGACGACTTCGAAATCAGACTGCACGGAAAGCAGAGTGCGCAAACCCTCGCGGAAAAGCGGCTGGTCATCAACCAAAAGAATCTTGATCAGGTTCATACCGGCAACTCCACTTCCAGCGAAAACCCTTTGCCAGCTGCGGTGTGCACCCGTACCTCGCCATTCAAAAGCTGCACACGTTCACGGACTCCGAGCAAGCCAAAGCCACCTTCTGAGCTTGTGCTGCCTGCTCCATCGTCTCTAACGCTCAATTGAACCAGACCATCGCTATATTCCAAATAGATATCCACGCTGTTGGCGTGAGCGTGTTTCCCGACATTGGTTAGAGCCTCTTGCGCCGCGCGGTAAAGCGTAAGATTGGCCTGAGGTGTGAGAGACCGAATTGTGCCGGCCACTACAAACTCTGCCCGCAGCCCGGCAGCATCCCATTGTTCAGCGAGCTTAGCCAAGGCCTCCGGCAGCGGGCGACTCTCGGTTGGAGAAGCGCGCAAAGCTGCGACAGAGTGCCGCACTTCCGCCAATCCTTCTTGCGTCAGAGCCTGAGCCTTCGACAGGTGGTCCAGTGCGCGCGGACGGTCCTGCGCAAGGATCGCCTGCGCCGCGCTGATCTGCACATTAACCACGGTAAGGTAATGCCCAAGGCTGTCATGTATCTCACGCGCGAGGCGATTGCGCTCTTTCGTCGTTGCCAGTTCCTCGACTTGCACCGCGTGATCCCGCAAGAGCTGGTTAGCTTCTGCGAGTGCGGTGCGGGCCTCGCGCTCGCTCGCTGCCACACGCGTGAAGACAACAACAAAGACAATGCCGGTGCCATATATGAGGGCGATGGCAATAGCATCAATCCATCTGCTGCGGATTATGAAAGGCATAACGAGCGTCACGTAAATCAGGAAACAGACCGGAACCATCCCAGGCAACGGCAACAGCAACGCGCTTTGCCCTGCTAATGGAAGCAGTATCAGCGAAAGCTCTCCGGTAGAGCCCCGTAACAGAATGAGTGTGACCGCGAGTAATAGTTGGATAACAAAGTAGCTGACCCGCGCGAATAGTGATTGGGAGCGGCGACAAAGTGCGAAGCCGTATGTGCCGACAACTAAATATGCCGCACCCACGGCCACGAAGACTGCAGCTTCCCATGCAGGCACCGGACGTCGCGAATAGATTATGGCGGTCGTGGCGGAAGCGTACGAGGCACAGACCACGATCACAAAGGCAATGTTGCCGCTGCTGAAGAAGCTTGTTTTGTTAGGAGGCTTTGAATTCATACGTCATCGCTTCGAGGAGACACGGTCCGGATCGGGCAATGTCACTCTAGTACAGGTCCTCCGGCCATAGATAGTGACTTTAGTCATGTTTGACTTGCGTCAGGGTCACCCAAAACGTGACCGGAGAAAGTGACGAGTGGCACATCAAGGAATTTCCTGAAAGGTGTAGTTATGAACGAGGTCCGCTGCGGCGAAAAGGAGGCAGCCCTATATGCAAAATATTCCTGCAGACATTGATCTCTCCACATCTACTGCGCCGGCGAAAGAGGTGGAAGTCTTTCCGGGCGTGATAGAGCGTCGGTATTTCCTTCGAGGTTCAGTAGCAACTGCTGCCGCAGTTCTCGCTCTCGAAGCGATGCCAAAAAATCTCCTAGCGCAGGAGCTGGCCAAGGGGACGAGCGTAGCCGGTGCGGACAAGTTGGTGTGGGATGACTTTCTCAAGCAGTCTGTTCCCATCGCTCAGCAACTAATTGCCGATCCGGCGTTCAGTGTTGACGAATATCTTTACCGAATAGGTTCCCTGGCAACCCGTTTGAAAGAGATTCCTGACAGTGCGCTCAGGTCTTACAAGACAGTAGAACCACGCGTTTGGTTCGGGCCTAGTTTCAGAGGATCGCCCTTTTTCATTATTCAGTGGCGCATGGAACCGGGTGCTGTACTTCCCCCACACAACCACCCGAACGCTAGTGTTTGCACGCTTGGCTTTGAAGGTGAAGTGCGCCTACGTAACTTCGAAATTATTGGCGAGGCTCCAGACTACGCTTCCAAGAAAGCGTTCCGCGTGCGGGAAACCCGCAACGAAATGATGTCTCACGGGAGAATTAACACCCTTTCCCCACTGCGCGACAACATTCATTGTTTTCAGGTGGGTAGCGAAGGCGCACGCGGCATTGATATCAACACGCTTCATGGAAAGACCAATAACTTCAGCTTTCTCGACATTAGTAAGACGCCCGCGGATTCTGAGAGGCGGATCTTCGAGGCAGCATGGAGTGATCTAGGTCGTGAAGCGCCCCCGGCAAACAAGCCGTGAGGGGTTGTGGGAGAAGATGTCAAAGCGACGGCGCCTGGGCCGCACACAAGCTGCCGTTCTGATTGGTATTTATACTTCGCATAGTGTGCCTAATTCAGGCTCAGCCCAAGCGACGGGACATATTGTCTACCCGTGACTGGAGCCACACTGTTCATCCTATCCATTCGTCTACTCTTGACCAGCTTCGGGCCGCTGAGAACCCAAAAGACGCAAGTTGGATCTAAGATGGTGGCGGTACGTGTTGATACTAATCCAGCCGAAGCGATACCTTGACGACCGCATATATACTGGCTGGGTGAGGCTGAAACGGAGAAAGGAATAACAACAGTATAAAGACGGCGGAAGAATGACGCGCGTCTGAAGCAGCGGAGTTGTTGAGACGAAGAAGTAGTCCGAAACCCGCTGCCCGATAACGCTCCGAATTCACATGGTGAGTTTATGTGTTACGAACGGGAAAAGGGTTCTCGAGAAAAGATTGAGACACTATCAGCGTACCCGATCCGCCGCGGGCGATTGTTCAGCTTTCTTGGAAACTTGATCGTGGCATTCCTCACATTGCGGATCAGCGCAGTAATAAGTGCTACCCAACAGACGGATCAGGGTTCGTTGGGAGATCTAAAGCAGGATGTTTTGAGAATTCCAGTTGAGGAGGTGCGCATACCTGTCTTCGCATCGGACGAACAGGGGAGATTTGATACGCAACTCTCGGCTACTGACCTGTTCATACGTGAAGATGGTGTCGCCCAAAGTATCAGAGGCGTGTATCAGGTTCCCGCCCACGTACTACTGCTGCTGGATACGGGAGGCGAGCTTAACCTTCTTAAGACCGTGAGGCTGACCACAGATGTGGCGGTCGAGTTCACTTCCAAACTAAGACCCGAAGACTCTGTCGCCGTAATGCAGGTGAACGGCAAGGTCGAATTAATAAGCGACTGGTCAATAAACCATTCGGACACCATTCATTCCATCCGCACAAAACTGCTGCCGGGAAAACGTACCCTCCTAACAGAAGGATTCATGCAAGCGGTTGAGAATTTACAGAAAAGGCCTGCCGGCAACCGCCATTTAGTCATCATTTCTGATGGCCTGGACAACAGTGACCGTCGGTTCAAGTTGGATGAAGTCATGAAAGACATGACAACAACTGGCATAACAGTACACGTCATCAGTTACACCTCGCTCACAGATAAGGTCTATACGGCATCCGTATCGCGGCCGCGAGAAAAGAGCAGTGTGCCCCAGGAGCTAATCTTGGCGATGCCGCACACCCACGACCCGAGAGATCCTTCTGTATACGACATGAAAGATATTCTTCAAGCGAAGGGTGGAGTCACTGTAGACGTCGAACGCATGTTTCGTAGAAGCGGGATAAAAAAGGAAATGGCGCTGCGTGAATTGGAGTTCGTCCAGCTCGCTGAAGAAACCGGTGGCGTTGCCTGGTTACCTGAAACCGCGAATGCAATGATCTTGCAAGCCAGTGAGGCGGCACGCGAAATAGACTCTCAGTATGTGGTCACATACCGACCAGTTAGACCCCTCGCGGAAGCAAAACAAGGAGAGTACCGGAAGCTGCAGGTAATTTCTCGGCGGGTGGGACTGCGCGTTCGATCAAGACGGGGATACGTGGTGAATGACGGCAGAATCTATAATGCGCCAAAGCGGTCCTGAAGAGCTGACGACACCAAGCCCCGTTCGCACTGTCCTGTCCCGTCTGAACGAATCCACCAATTAACTTGCTCCGGCAAGCAGGAGGACGCTCTCATAGCTATGAACACTCGCCGTCAATTTCTTATTCGCGCTCCACTGACCCTACTCGTTGCCGCTGCCGGGCTCAAGACCGGTAACGCACAAACTCCTTCGCAAACACCAACAACACCAGGTGCCCCACCAACATTCGGAACGGGCGCAGGCTTCGGACCAACCGTAACACCGGAAACATTTGCGGAGGCTGAGAAACTGCTGCAAGTCACGATGACGGCTGCAGAACGACAACAGGCAGCTGAGTCGTGGCGTACATCACTTGCTCAGTACCTCGAGCGACGAACAGGTCCACGCAAAGTTTCGATCAAGGACACGGACGCTCCGGCAACGCTGTGGCATCCACTGCTACCGGGAATCCCGGCAGTGCAATTACGCGACCGCTTCGTTCGGTCAAACGTCGACAATACTTCCCTGCCTGCCTCGGATGTTGACATCGCGTTCGCGCCGGTGACGCAGTTATCGAGATGGATCGAATCGAGAAAGCTTACCTCTGAACGGCTCACCAATATTTATCTCAGCCGGATCGAACGACTCGATCCAAAAATACGATCAATCATCACCCTGACCAGGGACCACGCACTTGCGCGCGCGAAGGCGGCAGATGTCGAGATCACCTCCGGCAAATATCGTGGTCCATTACATGGCATTCCGTACGGCGTGAAGGATCTGCTAGACACCAAAGACATTCTCACTACTTATGGTGCTGAGCCCTTCCGAAATCGCATTCCGGCCACCGATTCGGCAGTCGTGCGACGACTTAATGATGCCGGTGCCGTTTTGTTGGCCAAGTTATCCCTCGGAGCGCTCGCCCTCAACGACATTTGGTTTGGTGGTCAGACGATGAATCCGTGGCTTTTGGAAGAGGGCGCGTCGGGATCGAGCGCTGGACCGGGCGCCGCTACTGCTGCTGCGCTGGTCGCGTTCTCAATTGGAAGTGAAACGGGAGGAAGCATTGTAAGCCCCGCAATGCGATGTGGAGTAACTGGTTTACGTCCTACTTTTGGACGAGTTGCCCGCACTGGCGCAATGACACTTTGCTGGTCACTGGACAAACTTGGCCCGATGACGCGCTCGGTAGAGGATGCGATGCTGGTATTACATGCGATCACTGGACCAGACGCTCGAGATCCATCAAGCGTTCCCAGCAAGCTCGACTTCGATGCTTCGCAAGCAGTGGCTGGTTTGAAGGTTGGTTACATTCCGCAGTGGATGAAAGAGAATCCAGCGACCGACGTCGATCGCGCAGCAATGGAGACAATGAAGAAGCTGAAGATGGAACTGAAGGAAGTAACACTTCCTGATTGGCCATACAGCTCACTCATGCCAATCTTGTTTGCCGAAGGCGCCGCATCGTTTGAGGAGCTTGCAGTTAACAATCAACTCGGCGAACTCAAGGTTCAGGTCAAGGACGCATGGCCAAACTTATTTCGTGAAGCACGGTTTCTTTCAGCCGTAGATTTTGTTCAAGCCGATCGATTGCGTCGCAAGGTTGCGCTAGAGATGGACCGGATATTCCGAGAAGTCGATTTAATGATCGTGCCTTCACTCCGCGACGAGCAGCTTACGATCACGAATTTCACCGGTCATCCATCACTTACGTTCCGCGCAGGTTTCGTTCAAGTCTCCGAAGCACGAAGTGATTGGGCACCGGATCCGGCGAATCCGCTACCCAGGTTCAATCCACCACGACGTGTGCCGCATGGCATTACGATTCTCGGTCGCTTATTTGACGACGGTTTACTTGGTCAAGTTGGGATAGCACTTGAACGCGCGTTTGGTGTTGTCAATGAAAGACCGACGGGATTTGCGTGATGCCTTTGCAGCTATTGTCTGACGCAGCTCACCCTTAATCACGGTAACGCTACTATTTGCGCATAATCAACGTCACGCTTAAGGCGGCCACCGCTAATCTGGTAAACCAGCCGAGAGAATGCGAAACAGCGACAAGCGGGTGCAGTTTCATGAACAGACCGTCGGTTACGATTATGGGAAGTGCCAGCGCCAACCACATCCACAGCGCGAGTTTCAAAACGGCGCCATAGTTGTAGAGCTTCAGACTGGTGCAGGCATAAATGAAAATCGCACAAGTGAAAAAACCGATGCCGATCCAAATCGCCTTGTTTCCGGCCTGTGATACGCGCCACACCTCCGGGTAGGCGTTATACTTTTCGTGGAATAACACGCCAAAGAAGAACCAATCGGTGAATGTGATGGCCACACCGGAAACTACTACTGCGAGCGCGAACCTAACCCAATTCATGGCAACTCTCCTCCTGTCAATGAGCCTGAATTTGAGAGCTAGAAACGGTTTGATAGTTCTTGAGTTGTTTAATTATCTGAGCGCAAGCACTAAAGAGGCAAGGGATCTACTGAAATGCGGTGCACACAAGCACGATCTTGCCAGTAATGCCTCCTCTTCCGAGCAACTCCTGCGCTTGTCTGGCCTCGGCAAGAGGAAATCGTTCCGCAATTAGCGGCTTGATTTTTCGCTTTTGAAGGAGGTCGAACAACGCACTTAAATCCTGTCGAAACATCGCCGGTCTCAATCGTTTAAGCCACTGGATACTGTAGAGACTTACCCGCCTCCGGCCCGGCAAAAGCCAACCGCCAGCCATGTACAAACCGATGACGGCGACTTCACGAAAGCGATGACGCTTACCTGAACCACCTGAAGCCAATCGTCCTCCGCGTAGGGACGAGGTAATGCCATAGGCCACCACCTTCCCACCCCGACGCAGAACATTGCGAGAACGCCAAATGTGATTACCTCCGATGCCGTCAAAGACAACGTCTACACCGTCGATCGTGAGGTCGTGAATCTCTTTTACGAAATCGAGATGCTGGTAATCGATTGGAATGCCCCCCAGATCAGAAACGGTGGACGCCCCCCGCGCTGAACATGTGCCGTACATCTCCAACTCGCCGAGGTGCCCAAGCTGCAATAATGCCGTACCGACTCCACCTGCCGCGCCGTGAATCAATACGCGCTGGCCCGGTCTAACCTTGGCGGAACGATGCAACATCTGGTACGCCGTCACGTAGTTCAGCACGAGGCTGACAGCCTCTGCTGGATCTATTCCGGATAGTACCGGCACCAGTTCACGCTGTGGCAGACAGACGAACTCCGCATATGCACCGCTGATCGGCAGTGAGGCAACTATTTGGCCCAGCTCGATCCCAGAGGTTCCCTCGCCTAGCCGATCCACGATGCCGACAAGATCCCAACCCGGAGTGAAGGGCAATCGAGGCGTCTCGGGATGGATCCCCTCGCGCATCATTAAGTCGGGCAAAGAAACACCCGCAGCCAGCACTCGCACCCGTACCTCACCCCTCTTTGGTTCGGGAGTCTCTTTCTTGAAGCACCTGAAGTGCGTCGGGCCCACCGTAATGCGTGACGATGATGCGCATGTGTTTCAAACCGCGCCTCGCGTGGCGCGCACCATGGCCGCGATTTTAGACATAGTAATCTCCGCCTTAGCGACGCTCTGCAAGCGATGTGCCTCCGCGTTGCGAAAGCAATCTCCAAGGAAAATGGGCAGTTATGAAGAGGACTGAGGCTGATACCAGCAAAGGGATTCTCTTTAGCGATCGCACGAAGATGCGTTGTCAGTTGCTCGCCAATCTTGGCCGACAGTTTTCTGATGACGGTCCAAACCGGATCATCAGGATTCTCTGGTTCGACTCCCGCCCTCGGCACCACTTTCAACCTTTCTGCTACAAGAACTTGCATTGTTCCCCGTAATTGCTCCGTACGCGCTACTCTAAGCGAGATGAGGGAGTAACTTCTTTGCGAGAAAAGCGTGTGCCGCGTGCCATCGACTCGGAAACGAAAAGTAACTCTCTTTCAACAGACACGGAGCGGCGAATTGCTGATTCTATAACTGCCCACACGACGCTTGAGCTGAAGACTCCGGACCGCAAGGATTAGTCGAAGCTGTTTACTCCGGGCGTATCTTTAGAAACGGCGGCATGCTACTGTGCAAAACAAAACCGCACAAGCCCTAGTGATATTCAAGTCCCCGCAGACTCACTCCGGTAAGTGCTTCAGTCAGCCGCAATCTACAGCGCACATGCGAAAGCCTCGCCCCACTTTCGGTTTGGGGCGAGGCTTGCTTGCTCGCTAACAACACTTTACCTTATGTCTTAGTTAGGCCACGGAATTCTTCGCCACCAGTCGCTATTTCGATTAGTGCGATAGTCATCGTTTCGGCGATAGTAGTCATCATTTCGCCGGCGGTTCCGATTTTCACCATGATTCTCTCCTCGTATTCCATACGCGTCTGAGATCACGCTCAACTCCTGACTAATCTCTGACCACTCGTAGCGTAGCCGGTCATTATAGAAGTGATGACTCGAAAGATCTTCAAGGTGACTAGCAGTATCAAGGACTCGATGGGCCTCGTCAGCGCTGCTGTCCAGGTAGCGCTCATTAAAAGCATTTCTTAAATCGACTACGGCACGCCGAAACTGCTTGGCGTCGGCGTTCAGATGGTCCTCATGACGCGTTCCATTTTCGCGCCCGCGATCGAGTTCCCGATCAAGATCCCTCTCAAAGTCTCTACTCAACCGATCAAGTCTTCGAACTGAATCGCGCAGATAACGACTGTCATAGCGGCCGTATCTGTCGTCATATCGGCGGTCGCGCCTGTAATCTCTGTCCTGATCGTAGTCTCGGTCTCGTCCCCACCGATCATAATCGCCTTGGGCGGCGGCCAATATGGGAAAACAGATCGCTAGCATGGCAGCTGCGAAAATTGAAAGACCGAATTTGCGTCGGTTCATGATTAATACCCTCCTCAAAATCTCGCTTGGCACTGACCGTTCCCGATTCATCGAGTGAGTTGTGGCCTGCGTTTTTTCAACGCTCGTCGCGGGAGCCTACTCATTCGAGCGCCACCAACTCTAACCGGCAAGCACTGTGCCGCTATCAAGCCTTCGTGATAAGCCCTGCTCAAAGTTGCGCTTAGTAGCCTTTGTTTGATCTTAAAGAGTGTTTTTGTGAAACGAAGAGGCTCGAAAACGTGCAGAAGGTTAACGGAAATGGTCTAGTGCGTTACTCTCACCGTTTTTACGACCTCCATTAACTTGGCCCTTAGAATAATCTCAACTCCAACGTACCAGCCATTGACACAATACGCCTTCGTTGAAGTTACACACTGCCAGTCTTTCCCAGACACATTTGTCGGAGTTCTCCAACCACTGTACAATCTGACTACCGCAGGAGACTACCAGGCAAAAGAAGGTTTCGAAAAACCGTTTCTCCGAGCAAGGCGGGCCTTATGGCATTTTCATTTTATATATCGTTGAAATAAACCATTTGATCCAAGGAATGCGACGGTTGCCGAGAAATACATCACTTCCTAAATAAACCCAAGTAGCGCGCAGATGAGCTTTACCCAATCGTAGTAACGATTGATCGTGATTGGGCGCTCGAGCCGGACGATATGGAAATACTGATTCGTAACCGGCGCATTCTCACTTCTCGTGATCCAGCGTTGCGTTAAGCGGATCAGAGATGCAGACGGAGTCCGCCTTTGGGGATATTCAAGCCGAAGGTGATCGAGAGACCGATCATTAAGACGACTGATCCAATCTCCTCTTGCGTGAAGGTTGTCATTTATCAGAAAGGAGAAACTGCAAAATGAAAACTAAGAAGTCTTCGGCACGGTATTTTGCTTTGTTGCTGGCTGTGGGTGTGTGTTTCATTCCTGTCGGAGTCGCTGCTCAGGGCTTCCGCGCCACCATCACCGGCCGGACCAGCGACCAATCCGGCGCGGCCGTGGCCAAAGCGAAGATCACCGTCACCAATGTCGGCACTAACGAATCGCGAACAGTCCAGAGCAGCGATACGGGCGACTACACGGTGTCGCAGTTGACTCCCGGAGAATACACTCTGCTGGTAGAAATGACCGGATTTAAGCAAACCATACAGCGCGTGACCCTGGAGACTGGTCAGCAATTGCGCGTCGATGTGTTGCTGGAGGTGGGCTTGATCTCTGAACAAGTCAACATTCAGGCGGCTGTGCCTTTGCTCGCTTCGGAAGATGCGTCGCTCGGCAATGTGGTTGATCAAAAGAAGGTCGTCGAGCTGCCACTTAACGGGCGCGACTATTTGCAGCTCGCGCAATTGCAACCGAACGTATTTGCGCCGGCGCAAAACTCGACGCTCGGCTTCCGCGGCGGCTTCAACGTTGCCGGTAACAGCGAAGTTGCCAACAACTACATCAAGGACGGCATCGATAACAACGACGAGACGACCAACCAGCCCCTGCATCGACCAATTCTGGATGCGGTGCGTGAGTTCAAAGTGTTGACCGGCACTTATTCGGCTGATTATGGACGTCAGGCCGGCGGCCAGATCATCGTCACTACCAAGTCAGGGACCAACGACCTCCACGGCTCTGCCTTTGAATTTCATCGTAACTCGGTGCTCGACGCGAGAAACTTCTTTGCGCCGGAGAAACCCAGCTTCCGCCGCAACCAATTCGGCGGTGTTATTGGTGGGCCAATTAAACACGATCGCACTTTTTTCTTTGCTGGGTACGAAGGACAGCGCCGCGGGCAGCAGGAAGCAGGACTGGCGAGCGTACCGCTGGCGGCTTTCAAGCGCGGCGACTTTAGCTCAGTCAGCACCCAACTACGCAACCCGTTCAATAACAACCAGCCTTTCCCTGGCAATCAGATTCCACCACAGTTCTGGAGCCCGCAGGGCGCAGGGCTACTCGCGCTGTTTCCTGATCCCAACGCTACGGGCGCAAATAATTTCGTCTCTGCCGGGACAGGCCGGTTTAATATCGACCAGTTCTCTGGTCGTATTGACCATAAGATAAACGACAACAACAATCTCTTCGGCGTTTATGAATTTGCCGATTCGAAGGAGTTCTTTCCCATCTCCAATCCATTGTGCTCGGCGCGTGATGTGCCTGGTTGGGGCTGCGACGAATTGCAGCGCACCCAACACGTCGCGCTCTCCTGGACGCACCTTTTCAGCCCGCGCCTAATCAACGAAGTGCGCCTCGGCTATACGCGCTTTGGGTTTTTCCGATTGCAGGAGGATCGCAATGTAGATGTGATCAACCGGCTGGGTATTAAAGGACTGACCGACGCCGGCCGCACGCCCTTCAATAACGGCGTGCCACAACTGCAAGTGACCGGCTTTGCGACCATCGGCGGACCAACGAATCTGCCACAGGGGCGCCACGACAACACTTATCATTACGTCGAAAACATGACCTTCACCAGCGGCGCGCACACCATGAAGTGGGGCGCTGATATTCGCCGCTTTCTCTTCAACTCGTTCTTCACTTCGTTCGGGCGAGGCGCCTTCCGCTTCGACGGGCGCTACACAGGCAATGCGGCGGCCGATATGTTGCTGGGCCTGGCCTTCCAGGGCGACCGGAATTTAGGTGAGCCTTTCCACAACGCGATGAGTTTCAGTTCCGACTTTTATTTCCACGACGATTGGAAGGTGAGCCCCAATCTGACTTTGAATCTTGGACTCCGCTACGAGCTTAATCTGCCGCCGACGGAGCGCGTCAACAAGATGGCTTCTTTCGATCCTAACACCAGGACAATCAAGGTCGCCGGTGGTAGAGAGGCTTTCATTAATCCGGTTACGGGGCTGCTTGAAATTCGGCCACGTGCTGACGTCGGCAGCCGAATGTGGGCTACCGACAAAAATAACTTCGCCCCGCGCATCGGAATAGCCTGGCGGCCATTCGGGGGCACGAAGACCGTCATTCGCGCGGGTTTCGGCACCTTCTACAATCTTCAGATTCTCGGCAACGGCATCACGCCGCTCTCGCGGAACTCGCCCTTCCGCCAACGGCAGACTGCCGGGCCGTTCACAGCGAGCCAACGCCCGAACGTTGCAGACATTTTTTCCGGCAATCCATCGGTCGTAGCGCCGGGCATCGATCCGAACTTTGCGACGGCCTACATCAATCAGTGGAGCCTCGGGATTCAGCGCGAGGTTGCTAACAATCTAATAGTGGACATCTCGTATCTGGGTTCAGAAAGTCACAAGCTGCCGGTTGGAGTAAACATCAATCAGGCCATTCCTGGGTCTGGATCAGTCAACAGCCGGCGTCCGTTTCAGGGCTTCGGCAACATCGTCGGCGGCTTTATCGAATCGGTCGGTAATGCTAACTACAACGGTTTGACGGTGCGGGTCGAACGCCGCCTGGCGCAGGGGTTGAGCTTCCTCTCTTCCTACACATGGTCGAAGGCGATTGACTTCAACTCCGGTATCTCGACGGCGAGCGATTCGAGCGGTGATATTCAAAACGTTCGCGACATCCGCGCTGAGCGTGCCTTGTCAGATTATGACGTCAAACACCGCTGGGTCTTCAGTTATGTCTACGATCTACCGTTCGGTAGCGGCAACCGGTTCACGCCATCAAACCCGGTGGCGAAATTCCTCATTAGCGGATGGCAGTTGACCGGGATATTCACAGTGCAGACCGGGCGTCCTTTTTCGATTTTCACTGGCACTGATCAGAGCAGCACCGGCCAGAATGCTGATCGGCCTAATGTTATCGGCGATTGGAGGGTGCCCAATCCCGGGCCAGGCCGCTGGTTTAATCCGTGCACGTTGCTGGCAAATGGAACTCTGAGGAACTGCCTTCCCGGTGACACGCCGGCCTGGCAGCAGAATCCAAGCGGCGCCTTCGGCAACGCCGGCCGCAATATCGTGCGAGGGCCCGGACTGAATAATTTCGATCTCGGCATCTCGCGCTTCTTCAAGATCACCGAGAGGCAGCGCGTCCAATTCCGCGCCGAGGTCTTCAACCTTGCCAATCATCCAAACTTCTTCCTGCCGGTGCAGACACTTTCCAGTTCGTCTTTCGGCACGATCCAGCGCGCCATCAACACAGGCACGGGCGCGCAACGGCAGATCCAGTTTGGGTTGAAGTATATCTTCTGATCGGCAGGTCGGGACGTAATTCTCCTGAAACTACTACAAAGCGAGGCGTCGGACGTGGACGCCTCGTTTGTTTCGCGGTCGCGATCAAAGAAATGGCGCGACTAAACGGAGATGGGGCTAAGATGGTGGCGGGACGTGTTGATACGAAGCCAGCCGAAGCGATACCTTGACGACCGCTAGGCGCGTAAATACTGGCTTGTATAGTTTCGTAAGAATAGGTAATGGCCCAATCACGGGACTTAAAATCCGTTGTGTGTGATGGCTGAATCGTAAAAGAGGCATTTTGATTTTGGCGTCAGATTGACGCGACCATAGGGCAATAGATGAGAATGAGTAGGAATCTATCAACTGCGAATGATCCTTCGGACGGCTGCTTTGTTGAATTTAGGTTAATGCATAGGAACGTGTCGTAATCAGTGGAACCAACTAAAACGCATTCGCAATGCGGTGGTCAGGGGTTCGACCCCCCTCTGCTCCACCAATAGAATCAAGCACTTACGGCAGGGGTCACGTCCCTGCCGTTTTGCACTTGGCGTAGACTTGACGTGGCCGCAAGCCTTTCAAGTGCTTGACGCTTTCTTTCGTGCATCGCATGTGAGTAACGTAGACCAACGCGCTGCTGTCCCCGCCTGCAACGAGTTAGACGGCACTTCACGTTTCATTTCTTTTGTATTTCATGAATTCGTACACTCAACCATCTTCGCGTTCATGTCGACGGAACTGTCAGCTCATCCAATTTCTTTGGCCGGGTCTTAACACTTAGTTGGCTTTTGTCGGGGCTGAACTCGGAGGTTTCGAACTCGATCTGCGAATCAAATCTTTTATCGCCATCAACCGGCTTGACGCGCGAGTATGTTCCATCAGCTCGCAACTCACGCGCGTTCACGTTGTCTTTCAGGTAAAAGGCGAGGACAGTGTCCTTCAATACGGTTCTTAAGGTTGCATCCTTAATCGGCGTGAGCACTTCGACGCGACGACTCAGGTTCCGATACATGAGATCCGCACTGCCAATATAAACTTCTTCCTTTCCGTTATTCAGAAAATAGAAGATGCGACTGTGCTCGAGAAAGCGACCGACGATGCTGCGCACTCTTATATTTTCTGAGACTTGCGGCACTCCGGGTCGTAACATGCAGATGCCTCTCACAACCAGATCGATTGAAACGCCGGACTGAGACGCCGCATACAAAGCCCGTATCATCGCAATGTCAGTCAGACTATTCAGCTTGGCAATAATGCGCGCCGGTCGACCAGCCTTTGCGTGAGCGGTTTCGCGGCGAATCAGCTTGATAATACGTTTCCGAAGGTTCAGCGGCGCGACGAGCAAACAGTCGTAATCAGTGAATTGTGAAAAGCCCGTTAACGAATTGAAGAGGTTCGTGGCGTCGTCGGCAATCTCATCGTCACTGGTGAACAGACCAAGGTCCGTGTAGATTCGAGAAGTAGTTGGATTGTAGTTGCCGGTCGCAAGATGAACATAACGTTGCAAGACTTTGCCTTCGCGTCGCACGATCAGCGTGAGCTTGCAGTGAGTTTTTAATCCCACCATGCCATAGACCACGTGTATGCCTGCCTGTTCGAGACGTCGCGCCCACTCGATGTTGCTTTCCTCGTCAAAGCGAGCTTTCAGCTCAACCAACGCGGTAACTTGTTTCCCTTGTTCCGTCGCATCGATCAGAGCTTTTACGATTGGCGAATTTCGACCGGTGCGATACAGGCAGATCTTGATTGCTACTACGTTGGGATCAGAAGCTGCCGCGCTGATGAAATTTGTGACAGTGCCATAAGACGTGTAGGGATGATGCAGCAGAACATCCTGCTTCCTGATGGCCGCGAAAATGTTCTCACTATCACGGAATACTGCGGGAACGCTGACCTGCAAAGGCCGATCTTTCAACTCCGGTCGATCGAGATCGTAAAGTTGCATCAGATCGGGAATGTTGAATGGTCCATCAATGCTGTAAACATCCTCGGGCCTGAGCTCCAGCGATTTAGTCAAGAACGAAACCATGTCGCGCGGCATACTCGCCGCGACTTCCAACCTGACGGCATCGCCAAACCGCATGCGACGCACATGCTTTTGCATTGTCCGCAAGAGATCACCGGCTTCGTCTTCTTTGATTTCGAAATCAGCATCGCGAGTAACACGAAACAAATAACAATTCCCCGTGCGCATGTTGGGGAAAAGGGCGTTCATGTTGGCGGAAACCAGACTGCCCAGAAAAGTAAACCTGGTTCGTTTATCGTCGATTGGAACAAGACGCGGCACGATTGGCGGCAACTTGATACGCGCAAATCGAGCCTCTTTCAGCGTTGAGGCGTCTTTGGATTTCTTCGATGGGGCCGGCGAGACCATTACACCGAGATTCAGACTCAGGTTAGAAATGTAAGGAAACGGATGACCAGGATCTACGGCCTGCGGCGTGAGAATCGGAAAAACATTTTCGAAAAAGTAGTCATCAGCAAGTTTGCGTTCCCGCCTGGTAAGCTCTCGAAATGGGCGAATAACAATTCCCTCCTCTGCAAGCTTCGGCAAAACGCCGTCAGTCAAACAACGCATCTGCCGTTCGAGCATCGGTTTCAAACGCGATCTAATTTCCAGCAACTGTTCCGACGGCGACATCCCGTCCGGCGACTCTTCAAAAATCTCCGCCTCAATCGCTTCTTGCAAACCAGAAACGCGGACCATGAAAAACTCGTCCAGGTTGGAAGAAAAGATGGCCAGAAACTTCAGTCTTTCCAGCAGCGGATGACGTTCATCAAGCGCTTCCTCGAGGACGCGCCGGTTAAATTCCAACCAACTCAATTCGCGGTTTATGAAGAGGTGTTTTTGGTGTCGTGGATGCCGTGACACCTTCGCGCCTTCAGGCTTCTCAGTTGAGTCTTTCGCTTTAGCAGCCGTTGTCATTAGTCTTGTTTGACTGCGGCAAACGAGTTAACGCCTGCAGCATCAGTCGAGCAATTTACTCCATCTTATAGTATTACTGGTGAGTTATTAATTGGACTGTAGGCAAGCAGTGTTACAGCGGGGTGAACCCTGTCTGAAGTGAGCGTTCGGGCGTTGGTGAGAGTTAAGCGTTCAGCTTACGAAGCAAAAAACGACGGGGTGCGAAGAGTTTCTTCTCACCTCGTCGTCTTTTGAACCTGAGCGCCGGCCAAAAGCAGGCGCGCGTCATTGAAAGTTCAAGCAACTGAAATCTTCAGGGCCGTCCATGTACCGTCGTCACCCTTCTGGGCTTCGATTGTGACAACATCGTTTGCTTTCACATCTGCAAGGACCGCATCCTTTCCACCCTTGGTCACTTTGGTGTCACTTGTGACAGCGAGCGTGTGCTCAGCCTTCTGGCTGTCAACGATGGTCAACGCAGAATCAGTAACCGCAGATACTGTTCCGTTGAGTGTAGTTGTCTTCGTTTTTTCTTCCTTTTTCGGCTGATTCTTAGCCGGCATAGACTGATCCTGCGTTGCCATGACAATGCTGGCTGATAAAAGCAGTCCCAGACACAGCACCGCCGCGCCGAGTACCCTTGATACTTTGCTCATCTTCTCTTCCCTCCTTGATTGTGTTCACACAAGCAGACTTCAAGACTGAATGCGGGAGACTTATCGATAACGTAAAGCCACGGTTATTCTGGATGGTTACCACGAACATACGATGACGTTGTGAACCGGTTGTTTACCGGTTCATCAATGAACGTGAAATTACAACTTCCGTTGGATCTCAGCCGGCCCTGTCCGAGCGATTCGTAACACTCACGTCATGTGGTGGTAATTCGTCACGTGCCCATATCTGGTCGCTGCTTCACCCTCAGAGAATCGAATCGCGCGTGTTTTCCGAGAAATATTGCCGCTGAGTAACAAGCTGCAGTGGTCGCGAATTGGCAATCCACGTGATCAAGGCACCGAATTTCAAGTGAGTAACGAGTAGAGCGAGGGGACGTATGCAAAACGGACTTCAAAGCACTTTGACCTTTGGGGAGATGTCCCGTGGCATCTCACGTTTGTTGCTATTTAGCGTGGGCACCTGCGGGGCAGGTCATTGCAGACAAGTAACAACTCGGTAAGTCCTTTGTTTTCAATGCCCCTCTTTTTTGTTACTTAAGAGCTGGAAACATGACCCCTCCACGGCTCAAGGCCGTGGCATCCGGCTTGGTGCTTGAATGAGGCGATGTAGCGAACCAGCGTGACACTCCACGGGACAAGCCCGTGGCATCTCCGACTTTTTTGGGCAAAGCCTTGAATACGGTTTAGTCTCCTCAATAGTCGTATTGAACCGTATAATCCTCGCTTGTTATCGTTGACGAAACCGTCTGAAAGGATTATTAGGATGAGCGAACTACTTACACCGATGCAGGCTGCGCGCGTGGCTGGAGTCAGTTACCCGACGATAAAGCAATGGATCTACAAGGGCAAGATACATCCGACCAAAACTGCCGGCGGACACTACCGTATCGCTCGCAGTGAAATCGAGCGTGTTACCGGCCAGGGCAGTGCGAGGCCAAAGCGAGGAAAGCCGGTTGGACTGGATGCGATCAGCGGACGAAACAAACTACACGGTTCGATAACCGAACTCCGTTTTGAAGGCTTGTTGGTCCAAGTGACCATTGACGTCGGAGGACAGGAGATTACATCGATCATCACTAGCGACGCGGCTCGAGCGCTGGGTTTGAGAGTAGGCGCATCCGTCTACGCCTTGATTAAGGCCACAGAAGTCATGGTGATCCGCGGCTAATCAAACTCTGACTGAGCCGCATCATCTTTAGTTCAAGAGGGGTTTACAAAATGCGGCTGATTTCACATCTCACTTTCTGTTCTTTGATTATCCTCTCGCTCGCGGGCGCGCCACATGCTCAGGCAGCTAAATCCGAACTGGTTGGAGAAGTGCGGGACCAAAATGGCGCTTTGGTTCCGAACGCAAAAGTTAGCCTAACCGACGTGGCCACGAGCCAGACGTCGTCTCAGGTCTCTGCCGATGGTTCGTACACGATGACGAACCTGAAACCGGGAATCTACAACGTTGCAGTAGAGGCCGAAGGATTCAAACAGTCTCTGCGTGAAGGCGTGCGACTAGCCACCGGGGAGCGCGTTCGCCTTGATATCGAGCTCGATCCTGGGACTGTAACCGAGTTGGTTACAGTCGTTCAGGATGCTTCGCTGCTGAGAACCGAGAGTGGTGGTCTTGGCCAAGTTGTTAGCAATCGAAAGATTGTCGATATTCCACTCAACGGTCGGAATTTCCTTTCGTTAGTGACACTATCAGCCGGAGTGGCCCAACCGCCGCCAACCACTGCTGGTCCCTCATTCCCACGCATCAATGGCGGGCGACCGAGAACGAATGAATATCTCTTTGACGGCATTTCCGTGTTGCAGCCTGAGCCTGGTCAAGTCGCTTTCTTTCCGATCGTCGAAGCCATTCAGGAGTTCAAGGTAGAAGTTAACAGTCCTCCTGCCGAGTTCGGCCGCTTTAACGGCGGCGTTGTTAACCTGACAACGAAGTCGGGCACAAACGACTTTCATGGATCCGCTTTCGAGTTTTTGCGCAACGAAGCGTTGAATGCGCGCAACCTGTTTGCGCCTGCTACTGCCGCTAACCCAAAGAAGCCGGTCTTTCGAAGAAATCAGTTTGGGTTTGTCCTTGGAGGACCAGTAATTAAGGACAAGACATTCTTCTTCGGTGACTACCAAGGAACACGACAACAAATTGCCAGAGTTCGCATCTCGACAGTGCCTACACTGGCCCAACGCCAGGGAAATTTTTCGTCAAGCCTGGGTGCTTTGCTCTTTCTGCCACCGAACGGTTCGATATCGACGACTGTGACGGCCAATCCGGTGAACGTCACTGACACGAATGGCAACACGATCCAGGCGCGAGTGGGCCAGATCTTTCGCCCGTCGGATCATCGAGCCTACGCGGGTAACTTGATTCCTGCGAACACGTTCGATCCGGTCGCCGCAGAGTTGTTAAAGCGTTACCCGAATCCAACCAGCACCGGCGCAGCAAACAATTTCACTCGAATCGGGACCGAGAACACCGATCAGGATCAATTTGACGTTCGCCTGGATCATCGATTCTCCGAGAAGAACCAGCTCTACGGACGCTTTTCATTTGCAAAGGACATCACATCACCGGTGACGCCCCTGCCGGATGGCAGTGGAAACATTACGACTGGCGTCACCGGACTAACCGACACTCGCGCGCAATCGTTTGCCGGAAACTATGTTCACGTTTTCAACTCCCGCGCACTCAACGAACTGCGGCTTGGATACACGAGACGATCGATCGATCGACAAGCCACCGCACTTGACGCGCCGCCGTCTCAGAGTTTGCAACTGCCGGGCATACCGACGAACGGCGCGTTTGAGAACACGCTCCCAACATTTTCAATTGCCGGACTGCAACAGCTCGGTCCCTCAGCCAACACGGCGTCGAACTTCCGTACAGACGTAACCCAGGTTTTCGACGCCGTGTCCCTCCAGCGTGGTCGTCACTCGATCAAGTTTGGTATCGACTCTCGCTGGGAGAGGCTCGATGTTATTCAACCGCCTTCCCCCACGGGCACCTTCAACTTCAACACGTTATTTACCAACTCGCAGGCTGTCCCAACTGTCGGCTCAGCGTTAGCGACCTTCACCGGGAATGCGTTGGCAAGTTTTCTGCTCGGTCAGGTGCAAACGTTCTCGATCGATATTCAGGAACAGGTCTTGCGACCCAGGGCTCATACGATGGAGCTCTTTGTACAGGATGATTTCAAGGCGTCTTCTCGGCTGACGGTCAATGCGGGATTGCGTTATACGCTGAACTTTCCTTCGACCGATGCCGACAACCAGGCTGCGGTTTTCAATCTGCAAACTCAACAACTGGAATACCTGGGCCAAAACGGCTTCGGAGAATCGGCAAGAAGATTACACAAACTTGATTTTGGACCACGGCTCGGCATTGCCTATCGTTTTAACGACAAGACAGTCGTGCGCGCAGGTTACGGTCTAATCTGGATCGAGCAAGCTGGTATCACCACTCCTTTTACAATCCCGCAGTTTCCGTTTATCCAAGCAGTCTCTCAGCGCACGCTCGATAACATCAGTCCTGCATTCGTACTTTCAAATGGACCAAGCGTCGCGCCCATTCCCACCAGTCCCGACGCCGGCTTGGGACAGGGAGTGTTCACTGTTGACCGAGATCTCGGCAGCGGTTATGCGCAACAGTGGAACTTTGCCGCGCAGCGCGAATTGACTAAGAACCTGGTGGTGGAAGTCGCTTATGCCGGCTCCAAAATCACACACGTCGGCATTCCTGATACCAATATCAATCAACTGAGTGCCAGCCAACTCGCGCTTGGACCGGTATTACTCACCCGCGTTCCCAATCCCTTCTTTGG
>Ga0126376_10000151_pt1 | contig 31668 bp, 27 predicted proteins | sample PanSoiMetPlot_15_FD_92760 | JGI IMG/M metagenome (GOLD analysis project Ga0126376, IMG submission 92760) | Tropical forest soil microbial communities from Panama - MetaG Plot_15 | ecosystem: Environmental > Terrestrial > Soil > Tropical forest > Bulk soil | place: Panama | collected 2016-02-17 | reverse complement strand
GTAAGTAGAAAAGGGCGTTCCGACTGTGTCGGGACGCCTTTTTAGTTTCGGCACCGAAGAAATTGTTAAGGTGAGTGAACCTCAGGGGTTAAAACCCTTTTGTGGATCACATCGTAGGGCACAGCTGAAGCTGTGCCTTCCCGGAGACCCGCCGCATTTTACACGCGATACATAGTGATGCCGCTCAGGAGCTTGGGGAAAAAGTCTGTGGACTTTTGTGGCATGACTTCGTTGGCGGTGGCGATTTCTACGACTTTTTCAACGTCGCAGGCGTTCAGCAGGAAAGAAACTTGCGCTTTGCCGGAATCGACCGCGGCGAAGGCATTGGCGGCTTCGCGTTCGTAAGTGAGATTCGCTTCTTTCGTCACGGCTTGCGGCGTGACGCCGAGAGCCGGCTCGAGAATACCTTCGTGGAGAAGGACGACGTCCAGCTGGCGCTGACGCGGGGAAACGTTCGGCAGGAGTTGCACCAAATCCGCTCCCGGGCGCAGCGAAAGCAGATAAAACGCGCGGTGGCCTTCGCCGGCTGCGGGGTAAGCACCGATGGGGCGCTCGGATGCGTTGGACTTCAGCCGAGCGAGAAAATCTTTGCGCGCGGACTCTTTTTCGGTGTCGCTAGTGAATCTGAACACTTCGGTACTGAACCACGGTTCGAGGTAGCGGCGAACGGCGGGCCAGGAAAAATCGTGGATGTTGGCGGCAACGCGATGCGTCGGGAGAATCACGAGGCCTTCACTACGGGTGTTGACGAAGGTCATCATCGCCGATTCGTACGAAGCGCCCGGATCGGCCGAGGCGGCTTGTGCGCGGCGCTCGTTGCGATAGTTGAGCGCGGTTTCGTAGCGATGATGGCCGTCGGCGATGACGAGTTTCTGATCGGCCATCGCCGATTGAATTGCAGAGACCTTTTGCGGATCGGAAATGACCCAGAGACGATGCACGACGTCATATTCGTCGCGGACTTCGGTTGCGGGAGCGGCGGAAGATTCGGCTTCGGCCAGAATTTCATCCACGAGCTTTTTCGGATCGGAGTAGAGCATAAACAATTGGCCGGTGTGCGTGCGGGTGTTGCGAAGGAGTTCGAGGCGATCGGCTTTGGGGCCGGAAAGGGTGTGCTCGTGGCGGAAGATTACGCCCGCGGAATATTCTTCGAGCTTGCCGGCACCGATGAAGCCGCGGCGGGTGCGGCGTTCGGTTGTGCCGGGGACGGTGAATTCCTGTGTATAGGCATAAAACGAGGGCGTAGCATCCGGTACGATAATGTTGCGGGATTCCCAGTCCTTGAAAGCGGCGGCGGCGCGGGAGTAGACATTGTTGCCAGGCGCATCGCCGGGAAATTCCTTCCCTTTTTCCACGCTGATGAGATTTTGCGGGTGCGCGTCGTAATACTTTTGCTGCATTTCGGAGGAAATCTTGTCGTAGGGCTGCGTGAGCACTTTTTGGAAAGGGGCGAGCTGCGGGTTGTAGCGGAAAGCGCGGAATGGGAAGACCTGAGCCATGGGTTCTCCGGTATGAATTTTGGGTACAGCAGAAACTAATAGTGTACGCGAAGGGCGCCGGAGTTGGCGACGCGCGTATTACAATTCTCTTATGGAGAAAACGAAAAACCTGAAAGTGAAGGCGCTGGTGTTTGATCTGGATGGGACGCTGATCGATTCGAAGCTGGATCTGGTGAACAGCGTGAATGCGACGCTTTGCGAAATGAAGCGGGAAGCGCTGCCGAACGACGTCGTGGCGAGTTATGTCGGTTCGGGTGCACCGGTGCTGATTCGGCGGTCGCTCGGAGGAAATCCGAGCGAAGAGGAGTTGAAGCGGGCGCTAGCGTTTTTTCTGGTGCACTACGAAGAGAACAAGCTGGCGCACACGCGCTTGTATCCCAGGGTGGCAGAAACTTTGGCGGACTTGAAGAGCCTGCCTATGAGCGTGCTGACGAACAAGCCAGAGAAGATCAGCGTACGAATTCTGGAAGGTCTCGGCGTTGCGCAATACTTCCGGAGCATTTACGGCGGAAACAGTTTTGAAACGAAGAAGCCGGACCCGATGGGCGCTCGAAAAATCTTGAGCGAGTTCGGATTGGATGGCCGAGACGCGGCGATGGTGGGAGACTCCGAAGTAGATGTGCAGACGGCGCGGAATGCCGACATGCCGTCCGTTATTGTGAATTTTGGATTCGGAGTTCACGACCGGACGGCGCATCCGGCGGACGTTTATATCGACCGGTTCGAACAGCTCAGAGACTACCTGGATAACCATTGATTCGAGCTGCCCGCAATGCGAAATGCTTGCGAACAGGAGCGGCGCAAGGCAGACTCGGGCGCGTGCTAATTGGACTATTTCCGGAGCTGGATGCGCCGGGCGGAGTACAACGGGCGGGACGGCATATGGCCGCGGTGCTCGCGGAGTTTGCCGCGAGCCGCGGCATGGATTACCGGTTCTTGAGTTTGAACGACTCGCCGGGGCTGCACCGGATGACGGTGAGCGGGCGGGAATTTGTTTTTACGGGATGCGACCGCGGCAAAGGCACTTTCACTGCGGCGGCGCTGAAGGCAGCGAGGCGAAGAGCAAAACTGGTGCTAGCGGCGCATCCCAATCTGGCGCCGGTTGCGCGATTGATGAAGTTCGCAGCGCCACGAATGAAGTCGATTGTATGTACGCATGGTGTGGAAGTATGGGAGCCAATGTCAACGATGCGGCGGAAGGCTCTGCGGAAGGCAAATCTGGTTTTGGCCCCTAGCAAGTACACAGCGGACCACGTGAAAGCCGATCAAGGCGTGGTGCAGGAGAGAGTGCGGGTCTTGGCGTGGGCTTTGGATCCACAATTCGAAGCGTTTGTTGCCAGCGCTGTGAAGAATGGCCCACCGGGGAATTTTCCAAAAGGGCAGGTGATTTTGACCGTTGGCCGATGGCTGACGAGCGAGCGCTACAAGGGCATGGATACGCTAATCACAGCACTGCCGAAATTGTTGACTCGCTGGCCGGACCTGCAGCTTGTGGCCGTTGGGGAAGGCAACGACAAGGAATGGCTTGTGGATTTGGTGCAAGAGCACGGCGTGCAGCGGCACGTACACTTTCTAAGCGCAGTAAGTTATGCGCAATTGGCTGCATGCTATTCCGCTTGCAACATTTTTGCGCTACCGAGCCGCGGCGAGGGATTTGGGTTGGTCTATCTGGAAGCAATGGCGTGCGGCAAACCGGTGATCGGCGGCGCGCACGGAGGAGCGCCGGAGGTCATAGAAGACGGCGTAACGGGATATCTCGTACAACACGGCGACGCGGTGCAGTTGGCAACTTCGATTGAAACGTTGTTGGCCAATCCGGAATTGGCGCGCGAAATGGGGCGGCGGGGCAAAGAGCGCGTCGAAAACGAATTTCGATTTAACGTGTTCGCCAAACTGCTGAAAAGAATCCTGCGCGAGTTATGCGAATCCTGAATGTGACGGAGACTTATGCTCCGTTCTATGAATTTGGCGGGCCACCGGTCAAGGTGGAAGCGTTGTCGCGCGGACTGGCAGCCCTCGGGCATGAAGTCGCGGTGGTCACCGCGGATTGGGGAATCGCAGAAAGAATTCGCGGTACGGCCACCGAGAAAAACTTCCATCGGTCGGACAGCGCTTGGACGGGGGAGGATCAAGGCGTCCAGTCGATCTACTTACCTACGCTTCTCCGGTATCGCGCGACCAGTTGGAATCCGGCAATTCGGCCGTTCTTAAAGAACGAATTGCAGAAATACGCGATTGTCCACATTTTCGGTTTGTACGATCTCCTTGGGCCTTCTGTTGCCAAGGCTTGCCAAAAAGAAAATATTCCCTACGTAGTGGAACCGATTGGGATGTTCGTTCCGATTGTGCGGAACGTGTGGCTGAAGCGCCTGTACCACGCAATGCTCGGAAAGAGGCTGTTGGACCGAGCAGCGAGGGTCATTGCGACGTCCGGTCAGGAAGTTCGAGAACTGACCGAAGGCGGGGTTCGAAAAGAAAAGATCGTTCTGCGGAGAAACGGCGTCGTGCAGCCGGAGCGGCTGCCCCCGAAAGGAGTTTTCCGGCAGACTCGAGGGGTCCCCGAGGACGCTTTGCTGGTTTTGTTCTTAGGCCGCTTGAGCGAAAAGAAAAGTCCCGATTTGCTGCTGCGGGCATTTTCTGGGCTGCCGACAAGAATAGAGGGACGGACGACGCAGCTCGTTTTTGCCGGACCGGATGAGCACGGCATGGAAGCGAAGTTAAAGGAACTTGCAGCCGGTATGCAAGCGTCGGAGAGAGTGAAGTTTACGGGACCGGTCTTTGGAGAAGAAAAGTGGGCCGCGTATCAGGACGCCGACGTTTTCGTATTGCCTTCGCGCAACGAAAATTTTGGGAATACGGCTGCGGAATCGGCTGCCGTGGGGACGCCGGTGATTGTGACGGAGAATTGTGGAATCGCGCCTTTGCTGGCCGACGGTGCGATAGTGGTTCGACACGAGGAACGAGCGCTGAAAGAAGCGCTTCAGAAATTGCTCGCAAGCGGCCCTCTGCGCAACGCATTGGGGCAAAAAGCGACGGCCGCGGCGGAGAAGATTGGGTGGGCAGAACCCGTGCGCGAGACTGAAGCACTTTACAGAGAGCTTGCAGAAAAACGGTAAGGGTTGGACAATCGGCTGGTGTGGGGCTTCTGTTGGCCGGCGGAAAACATATTGTGTTTAGGTCTATCTGGCGTGCGACGAACGTTTCGCTACTGCTGTGCCTAGCGGGGATGGTGTACGCGGCGGGCTGGGAATATTCGGTTCGAAAATATTTGGCCGGATTTTCCGACGCGGTGGTTCCTGAGAGCGTCTCGCCAGAACAAAAGGTTGAGGCGATTTTGGCATGGATGCGGAGCGGACCGACGCGTGCCATCGCCAAGGACCCGGATGCGCTGCCCCGGCGGGATCCCGAAACGACACTGAACTACAAACAATTGTTGTCGGTGTGCGGGACGGCGACTAACGCGTTTTTGAACCTGGCGCGAAGTTCCGACCTGAGTGTGCGCAGGCTTTTACTGCTCTCGCCGCAACGAGGGACAAAGCACGTCGTTGCGGAAGTCTTGCTGGATGAGAAATGGGTGATCGTAGACCCGACTTACCGAATCATTATGCGAGACAAACAAGGACGGATGCTGACGCGAAGGGACTTGCAAGATCCTGTACTTTTCGCCGAAGCGACGAGCGTCGTTCCAAACTACCCGCAGATTTATAACTACACAAATTTCGCTCACGTGCGGATCGCGAAGCTTCCAATGCAGGGTCTACATCTAAGGACAGTCCTGGACAAAATGTATGCTGGCTGGGATGAGGCGCTCGATTGGAGCCTTCTGCTAGAGCGGGAATCGTTCTTTGTTCTTTGCGCGTTCATCGCAGGGTCGCTGTTTCTGCTGTTCGTGCGCGAGATGCTCGCCTGGTATGCAGACAGACGGCTAATGATGCCGCGATTCCATCTGCGAGCGCACTTTCTGCGAGCCGGGGCTGCATTTTTCGGGGCGCCGGAAATCAAACAATAAAGTGTGCGGAATCTGCGGCGTCGCATTCGTTACACGAAGCACGGAGGCGGAAACTCGCGCCCGAACGATGACCGCCGCGATGAATCATCGCGGACCGGACGAGGACGGATTTCTGGTCAGCGATTCGCGCGCCCCGGGACTTGCCTTGGGAATGCGGCGGCTAAGCATCATCGATTTAGCCGGCGGTCAACAACCCATTTGGAACGAGTCGCACGACATCGCCGTCGTGATGAACGGCGAGCTGTATAACTACCGCGAGGTGCGAGACCGGTTGATCCGCCTCGGCCACAAATTCAAGACACAATCCGATACGGAAATCCTTGTGCACGGATGGGAGGAATGGGGTGAGGAGTGCCTCGCGGAAGTGCGAGGGATGTTCGCGCTGGCGATTGTGGACTTCCGAAAACACTACACATCCGGCCCGGTGCTATTCCTCGGCCGCGATCCGCTCGGAATCAAGCCACTTTATTACGCGCAAGGAACTGAAGGATTCGCGTTTGCGTCGGAGGTGCGAGCGCTTCGCGCGGGAACGTCGGCACAAATGGGAATTTCGCAGGATGCACTGACTTCCTATTTGTTATTCGGCTGCGTCAGCGAACCGGTGACGATGTTTGAAGGCGTGTTCTCTCTCCCGCCGGGACATCGGATGCTGGTTTACGTACCCGATCGCAGAAAAATTCCGCGCGCGCATCCCTGGTGGGACCCGCGCAGGGCTCCGGCAGCTCGCGATCCCAAGAAACCACGGGAATACTCCGCAGCGGTGAAAGGCATTCGTCCGCTACTGGAAGATGCGGTGCGGGCGCACCTGATTGCAGACGTGCCGGTGGGATTGTTTCTTTCGAGTGGGCTCGATTCAGGAGCGATCGCCGCGCTTGCAGCGAGGGAACATCCAGGAATCCAGAGTTTCACACTGGCGTTTCCGGGTACGGAGTACGACGAATCGGAAGTGACGCGACGTGTTGCAAAACACTACGGAACCAACCACACGGAGGTACGGTTGGAAGGAACGGCGGTCACGGACCGTCTGGACGAAGTTCTGCGGGCGCTGGATCAGCCGAGCGTTGACGGTGTGAATACTTATTTTGTGTCGTGGGCGGCGCGAGAACTGGGGCTAAAGGTGGCTTTATCCGGTCTCGGCGGCGATGAGTTGTTCGCGGGCTACCCGACGTTCGCGAGTGCGCCAAAACTGGAACGAATCGCAGCGATAGGACAATTCGTGCCGAGTAGCGTGAGGAGAGTGACGAGCCGCCTGGCGCGCACCGTGATGTCACTCGGAATGACACGCGATGCAGCCGCGAAAGCCGCGGCGGCGTGGAGCGATGCGAGGAAGCTGCCGCACGCCTATTTTTACGCGAGAGCGCTTTTTGCTCCGCAAGAATTGACACGGCTCACGGAACCGCGATTTCGTCCGAGCAACATCGGCGCCGATGGCACATCGCTCGAACCGACATGGCTGGGGTGGTTAGAGCGCGCATCAGACGACGCGCGGCATATGGGCGGCAGCATAGGAGCGATCAGCTGGATGGAGATGCGATCCTACATGGCGAGCATGCTCTTGCGGGACACGGATTCCGTAAGCATGGCGCGTTCGCTCGAAGTGCGTGTGCCTCTGCTCGACACACAGCTTGTGGAATTTGTTTTTGCCCTGCCGGACGAGGTGCGCCGAGTGAAAGGAAGACAGAAAGCGCTGCTAGCAGATGCACTCAAAGATTTGCTGCCGCCGGAAATCATGGCGCAAAGGAAACGGACTTTTACGTTGCCGTGGGAAAGGTGGCTGCGCGGGCCGCTTCGGGGAAGGTTAGAGGCCGGGTTTGCAGAGGTTGCGCCACCGTTACGCGAGCACCTGAAGACAGAGGGCGTCCGGACGGTCTGGGAATCCTTTTTGGCGGGAAATACGACGTGGTCGAGGCCTTGGGCGATTTTTGTTTTGAATGAATGGTGTAAGAGGAATATCGCGGCGTGATGCGACACGGCTCAGCGCGCTGGTGCGGTACACTGAATTCCCTGCATGAATATTCTGGGGATTAACGCGTATCACGGAAACGCATCCGCTGCGATCGTATGCGATGGACGATTAATCGCAGCAGTCGAAGAAGAGCGATTCAATCGTGTGAAATACGCCGCGGGGTTTCCGGCGGCGGCGATTCGTTACTGCTTGAAAGAAGCTGGACTGATGCTCGCCGACATAGATCACGTTACGGTACCGAGGAATCCGTACGCGCGGCTGGGGACAAAATTGTTCTATGCGGTGAGGATGCCGTCGTTCGCGCGTGAACGAGTGAAAGTGCTCGCGAAGTTCACGGGGATTCGCGAAGCGCTCGCAGCAGCGTTTGATAGCAATCCGGGGAAACTGAAGGCGAAGTTCCACCGCGTGGAACACCACGTGGCGCATCTCGCGAGCTCGTTTTATTGTTCGCCATTTGAAGAAGCGGCTCTGCTATCGGCAGATGGATTGGGCGACTTCGCAAGCTCGATGTGGGGCGCGGGCTTTGGACCGCGAATGAAGGTGCATGGCTCGATCGCATTTCCTCATTCCCTGGGGTTGTACTACAGCGCGATTACGCAATATCTGGGCTTTTTGAAATTCGGTGACGAATACAAGGTGATGGGTCTCGGCGCGTACGGCGATCCGGAATTTCTGGAACAGTTTCGCGAAATTGTGAAGTCGAACGGCGCCGGATTCACGCTGAATCTGAAATATTTCACGCATCATCGCACCGGGCCGGAGATGAGTTGGGCCGAAGCCGACAAAACGCCCGTGCTCGGGAAGTTATTTTCCGATGAATTGCCGAAGTACTTGGGCGCTACGCGCCACCCAGAAGAAGCGATCGAGCAGAGGCACAAGAACTTGGCGTCTTCGCTGCAGGTGCGGCTGGAAGAAGTATATCTGGGAATGCTGCGGCAGGCGGCCGAGCAGACGCAGATGAAGTCAGTTTGCCTGGCCGGCGGCGTTGCGTTTAACTGTGTCGCCAATGGGAAAATCTTAGACCAGACTCGGTTTGAAAATGTTTATGTGCATCCGGCAGCGGGAGACGCAGGACTGGCAGTGGGTGCCGCATTCTACCTGTGGCATCAAGTGTTTAAACAGCCGCGATCATTCGCGATGGAACACGCATACTGGGGGCCGGGGTTTTCTGTTGCGGAAACGCGTGCGGCAATTGATGAAGCGAAGCTGGCCTCAGGAGGATTTTGCATCGCGCAGCTGGATGAAGAGAAATTGCTGCGAGAGACGGCAAAAATCATCGGCCAAGGAAAAATTCTTGGCTGGTTTCAGGGGCGCGCCGAGTGGGGACCGCGTGCGCTGGGGAACAGGAGCATCGTGGCCGATCCGCGGCGGCCGGAGATGAAAGAAGTACTGAACCGGCGGATCAAACATCGCGAAATATTTCGGCCTTTTGCACCGTCGATTCTGGCGGAAGCGAGCGGCGAATGGTTTGAGAAATCACATCCGTCACCGTTTATGACCATGGCGTACGCGGTGCGACCGGAGAAACGGGACAGGATTCCTGCTCCAACGCACGTGGATGGCACCGGGCGACTGCAAACCGTCACCAAGACGGCGAACCCTCGCTATTGGAAGCTGATCAAGGAAGTGGAGCGGCAGACTGGAGTCCCGGTTGTGCTGAATACATCTTTCAACGACAACGAGCCGATCGTTTGCAAGCCGCAGGAGGCGATTGATTGCTTTTTGCGAACGCAGATGGATGCGCTTGTGCTCGAAGATTTTTTGATCACCAAATCGTGAAGAAAGCTGTGCGAAACGTCGCGAAACCAGTGGCAGCATGAGAATCCTGCTGCTCAATCTCTATTTCCCGCCGGACACTTCCGCCACAGCGAAAATGGCGCGGACCGTCGTGGACTCGCTGTGCAAAGAGCATGACGTGACGATTGTGTGCGGGAGGCCGTCGTACGACCCGACGGAACGGCGCCGATGGCGCTTCTGGCAAACGGAAACGGCCGGTCGTGTCACGATTATTCGTGTGGGGTCGACGGCGTTTCCGCGCTTCGACATGAAGAAGCGCTTAGTGAATTACTTGAGTTATGTATTGCTCGCGGTGATCCGGGCGTCATTTTTGCAATGCGATGTTGTGCTGGCGATGACGGATCCACCTTTCGAAGGGATCGTGGGCGCTTTCGTTGCGATGCTGAAGGGCAGGCCGTACATGTACAACATTCGTGACATGTATCCGGACATGGCCGTTGGTGGATCAATCGTAGAGCCGGGGCTAATGGCACGCATCTGGGAGAAGATGCATCGCTGGGCGTTGCGACGCGCGAAGTGCGTAGTCGTACTAGGCGAAGACATGAAAAATCGCATCCTTGCGAAAGGAATTGCTGCGAAGAAACTGGAGATTGTGCGGGACGGAGCGGACATTGGCCCGGCGGGCGCGGTCGCGCCCGTACTGGACGAGGAAGTGATTCGAAAGATTCGCGGAGAGTTTCGATTTGTATTGCTCCACGCGGGGAATTTGGGTTTTTACGGAGCGTGGCAGACGCTCTTGGCGGCAGCGAAGGAACTCGCGGCGGATGGCGTAGGGTTCGTGTTCGTTGGCGAGGGCGCACAACGGGAGCTAGTTGCGGCGCAAGCGAATGGGATTTCCAATGTGCGATTTCTACCGTTCTTTCCGGGGAGCAAGATTCCGTCGGTGCTCGCTGCGCCGGACGCCCACTTGATCACCGTGAAGCGCGGGCTCGAAGGCGTGGTGGTGCCGAGCAAAATGTACGGAATCCTGGCCGCGGGAAAGCCGATCGTGGCCGTAGCACCGAACGAAACAGACGTGGCGAGCCTAGGTGCTAGACAAGGTTTCGGTGTCGCCACCGACCCGGACAAACCAGAAGAGCTGGTAGCTGCAGTTCGGGCCCTTGCTAGGAGCGAGGAAAGAATTAAGCAAATGGGAATCGCGGCGAGAGAAGCGGCAAGCGGCTATGATAGAGTCACAGAATTGCAAAAATTCGTGGAAATTACAGCCCGAGCTGCAAACTGAGCAAAATTGAGGAACGGTGGGGGAAGCGTGAAGCCAGCTGGGACGTTTTGGACTGGGAAACTTGTGCTCGTCACCGGAGGGGCGTCATTCATCGGCTCGACGCTGACGGACCAACTCTTGGCGCGCGGCGCCAAAGTACGCGTCGTAGATGACTTGACGAGCGGGCATCAGGGAAATTTGAAGGGACCTCTGAGCAAAGGAGAGGTGGAGTTTATCAAGGCTGATTTGCGAGAACCAGGCGTTACACGCGCGGCAATGCAGGACGTGGACACCGTCTTCCATCTGGCGGCGGATCACGGCGGTCGCGGCTATGTGGATTTGCACCAGGCCGGACCGGCGTCGAACTTTTTCCTGGATGGAATGGTTTTTTGGGAAGCGGTGCGCGCAAAAGCGAAAAAAGTCGTGTTTGCCTCTTCGGGATGCGTCTATCCGAATTTCATGCAGTCGGATGTAAACAAGGAATTGTTTTTGACAGAAGACTTGACCAAGGGTCCCAACGACGCGGACAACACGTACGGCTGGGCAAAGCTGATGGCGGAATTCACACTGAGCGCGTATCACAAGGAGCATGGGCTTGGCGCCGCGTCGTGCCGGTACTTCACGGTGTATGGTCCGCGCGGCGTGGAAAACCACGCCGTCATCGCGATGATCGCGCGGGCGTTTATTGGTCAAACGCCTTTCGAAGTGTGGGGAGACGGAACGCAGATTCGCAATTGGACGTACATTGACGACATCGTGGAAGGAACGATTCTCGCTGGAGAAAAGATCAACGACGGCACGGCGATCAACCTCGGAACGATGGAGCGGATTCGCGTGCTGGACGCTGTGAAAATGGTTCTTGACATTACGGGCCACAGGGCGGAAATCAAGTTTCGGCCCGAGATGCCGACGGGACCGCTGAATCGCGTGGCAGACAACGCTCTTGCGAAGAAACTTCTCGGCTGGGAGCCGAAAGTGCTCTTCAAAGATGGCCTAAAGCGAACCATCGACTGGTATTTCGCGACGAAAGAGAAGGACGAAGTAAAGCGCATTTTTGCGCGAATGCTGACCGAACGCTAGCCTCAACCGCTCTGCCCGGTGCTGGTTAACTGATCCGAGAAAACTGGGTCTGGCCGAAGAATAGGAATGGCGGGGCAGACGATTCCGCGCTAGCGTATAGGGCTATCGAGGAGTAGTGCAAGTTGCTTGGGAGCCGGACCCAACCCGGCAAAGCGTTACGCCAGGGCGAACCCTTTCCTGCCGGCGGCGTAAGCAAAACGTTGAGGATGGATGGTAGCAAGCCTGATTGCATTCTTTGTTGCGTTGATCGCCTCTCTTATTCTGGCGGTGCCGGTGAAATCGTTGGCGCTGCGGGTAGGAATGGTCGACTTGCCAGGACCGCGCAAAGTCCATTTGCAACCGATACCGCTGCTGGGCGGCCTCGCAATTTATGGCGGCGTTCTTCTTGGCGCCCTGTCCCTTTTCCAGGGGGAAGCGCGGACGCAGATCGCGGCAATTCTGGCAGGGGCAACGCTAATCGCGGCAGTGGGAATTCTGGATGATCGCGGACTGCTTCATCACCAGATCAAATTATTCGTGGGGATGCCGGTTGCGGCGGGAATTCTCCTGCTGAGCGGAATCCACGCACAAGTTTTTGCAGTATTAATCGGAGGTCGCGTCGGAAACATCCTGGACGGCTTTCTGTCGATAATCTGGGTCGTTGGCATAACAGCGTCGTTCAGCATTCTGGATCATATGGATGGGCTCTGCGCAGGCGTTGCGGCGATGGCATCAGTTTTCTTTGCCATGCTCGCGTACCTGAATGGCCAGACGCTGGTTTCCGTGCTGGCCGCGGCAGTGCTCGGAGCCGCGGCGGGCTTTCTGCGCTGGAATTTCAAACCTGCCAAGATTTTTATGGGCGATGGCGGCGCGATGTTCCTCGGTTTTTTGATGGCGACGCTGGGGCTAAAATTGCGTCTCGATCACGCGAATCATTTTGCTTCGGGGCTCGCTCCGGTGCTGGTGCTCGGCGCGACGATCTTCGATACGACGCTGGTGACGATTTCGCGCAGTCGGCGCGGACTGCTCCCGTTTGCTGCTCCTGGAAAAGATCACGCGGCGCACCGGCTCTCCAACGCTGGCTTGGGACAGCGCGGCGCCGTACTGACGATGTATCTAATCGGCGCGGCTTCCGGTTCGCTGGCGATTCTCGTCAGCTATCTGCCGACGAAGCAGGCCATTCTTGTTGCGATCTTCGTCGTGGCAGCCGCTCTGATAGGTGTCCTTCTGCTCGAACGCACCCCCTACGAGCGGCAGGCAAAGAAACCTGCGGCCGCTTCCTGAGCGTAGTGGCTGACATTTCTGTTCCAGAATCCTTTCCCGCTGCGTTTGCCCAACCGCATGGATTCGCTATACTTGAGTGCCGCCCGAACGTTCGCACGCATCCGTGCGTCAACTCGGGCGGGTTTTTCTACTCGCAGAGTCAGGTGACGGCCGCCAACGCGGGTGCGCGGTTCGAATTCGTTGAAAGAGATCGAAACAAGTGGGCAAACGGCTACCCTCTTCTAAAGGGCAGGAAACCCGGGAAGTAATTGTCGTCGGTGGGTCCGCGGCCGGTTTGTTTGCGGCGGCTAAGCTGGCTCGCGGCGGCCGCGCCGTGCGTGTGCTCGACTCGAAGGCGGAACTGGATCCTGCACCACGTTCACTAATTGTTACGCATCATTTCCGGACACAGCTCGGCACCGCAGCAACGGCCAGCGTAAAAAACGAAATCCGCAGGTTTGAGTTATTCACAGACGGACGCTCGGCGCAGATTGCGCTTCGCGACCCGGATCTGATTATCGAACGTGCAAAGTTGATTCCTGCGCTGGCGGCAGACGCGCGGCAACATGGCGCGAATCTGAGTTTCGACACACGATTCTTGAGCTTAGGACCGAACGCCCGCGCGCTGCGACTGGAAGTGGAAAGCGGAGGGCAGAAAGAAGAATTGCACGCCGATCACGTAATTGGCGCGGACGGCGCAACGAGCCGTGTCGCCCGCTCGGCGGGTTGGCCACCAGTCGAAACCGTGCCGCTGGTTCAAGCAATCGTGAACCTGCCCAAGGATTGCCCGTCCGATACCACGCGAGTATGGTTCGTACCGGACGACACGCCGTATTTCTACTGGCTAATTCCGGAAAACGACAAGCGGGGAGCGCTCGGAATCATCGGCGAGGGCAGCGGGCAGGAAACGAAGAAGCGAATCGAACAGTTCCTCGAAAAAAAAGGCATGACAGCGCTCGAGTGGCAAGGCGCACGAATCCCGGTCTATCGCAAATGGGTCCCCGTGCGGCGCAGGGTTGGAAACGGCGAGGTGTTCCTGGTTGGAGACGCTGCCGCACAGGTGAAGGTTTCGACCGTGGGTGGCATCGTGACCGGTTTTCGCGGTGCACAGGGCGTAGCCGACGCCCTGCTCGAGACGAATCGCGGCTCCGAATTGCGCGCATTGCGAAGGGAGCTTGGCACTCACTGGCTGATTCGGCGCGCGCTTCACTACTTTCAGCAAAGAGATTATTCACAGTTGGTGGACTTGTTGAACGATTCGACCCGAGAATCGCTGGGCGAAATCAATCGCGACGAATCGACGCGGCTTCTGTGGAGAGTGGTTCGTAAGCAGCCGCGTCTGGTGCTGCTCGGCCTGCGCGGACTGTTGATGGGCAAACGCGCCCAGTAGTTCGTGCCGCGCTGAAGCTGAAAGTTGATACTTATTTCATCTCGGGAGTGGAGCTTGCACTTATCGGTGATTGGATGTGGCTATGTGGGGCTGGTGACCGGAGCTTGCCTGGCTGAAGCCGGCCATGAAGTGATGTGCACAGACATAGACGGCGGCCGGATTGCCCAATTGAAATCCGGCGATGTGCCCATTTATGAAGAGCACCTGGATGAGGTTCTGAAGTCGGCAGGAAAGGCCGGCCGAATTTCCTATACAGCCGACGCAGGGGAGGCTATTCGCTTTGGCGATGCGATTTTTATCTGCGTCGGTACGCCACCGCGCGAAGACGGGAGTGCCGATCTCTCCGCGATCGACCACGTTGCACAACAAATTGCGACGGAAGCAAGAACTTCCAAACTTGTCGTGGAGAAAAGCACGGTTCCCGCGCGAACCGGCGAGGAACTGAAGCGAGCTCTCGAAGCATACTCGCGGGGCGGCAATGTGAAATTCAGCGTCGTTTCGAACCCAGAGTTCCTGCGCGAAGGCACCGCCGTGTACGACTTTTTTCACCCGGACCGCATCGTGGTCGGCGTAAGCAATGAAGACGCCGCTGAGAAAATGCGGGAGATTTACCGGCCGATTCTAGAGCGTAAATTCCATTGCCCGCTGCACAAAAACGGTTGCCCGGCGGAACCAAAAGGAGAATTCCTCGTCACAACAATCAACAGCGCGGAGCTGATCAAGCACGCATCGAATTCCTTCCTCGCACTGAAAATCAGCTACGCAAATGTCATTGCGGACCTTTGCGAGAGGCTGAACGGCGACGTGGAGCAGGTCACTCACGCCATGGGCCTGGATCCGCGCATCGGCTCGCAATTCCTAAAAGCAGGCCTGGGATTTGGCGGATTCTGTTTTCCGAAGGATATTCAAGCGTTCATTCGACTGGCTTCTTCCGTCGGCCTAGACTTCGACATTCTGAGAGCCGCGGAACGTGTGAACAAAGAGCGCATCGAACGCTTTTTGGAAAAAGTGAACAAAGCGCTGTGGGTCGTGAAAGGAAAACGCATCGCCGTGCTGGGCCTGGCTTTTAAAGCGAATACCGACGACATTCGTTTCGCGCCGGCCATTGACGTGATTCGCCGACTGCTCGACGAGGGCGCGCAAGTTCACGCGAGCGATCCAGAAGCGATGGAAAGGGCGAAAAGAATCTTGCCTGGCGTCACGCTTCACGAGGATCCCTACGACGCGATCCGCGATGCTCACGCTGTGCTGATTTGCACTGAATGGAGTGCCTTCAAGAATCTGGACTGGGAACGCGCCGGACAATCCATGGCGCGAAAGCTGGTCGTCGACGGTCGGAATTTGTATTCTCCCAAGAAGATGGCCGACCTGGGTTTCGAGTACTATTCCTTCGGGCGCGGTTAACACTAAACCGCCGCTCGAATCGCGTACACTTCCTTGAAGTATGCGATGGTGAGCCCTAGACCTTCTTCCAAATTTACTTTTGGTTCCCACTTCAGCAGACGCTTCGCTTTGCTGATGTCCGGGCAGCGGCGCTTCGGATCATCCTCTGGCAGCGGCTCAAAAACAATCCCCGGCGCTTTGGGGAAGTGGGAGCGTACGCGTTCGGCGAACTCCAGGATGGTCAGTTCGGCTGGATTGCCGATATTCACGGGAAAGTGCTCGTCGGACAATATCAACCGGTAAATTCCTTCAATTTCGTCCGAAACGTAGCAGAAACTGCGCGTCTGCTTTCCGTCACCGTAAATCGTAATCGGTTTGCCGCTCAATGCCTGATAAACAAAATTCGGCAGTGCGCGGCCATCGTTCAGTCGCATTCGCGGGCCATAGGTGTTAAAAATACGCACGATGCGTGTATCGAGTCCGTAGTGGCGATGAAATCCCATCGTAAGTGCTTCCGAAAAACGCTTTGCTTCATCGTATACGCTGCGCGGTCCCACAGGATTTACGTTGCCCCAATACTCTTCGCTCTGCGGTGACTTTTCTGGATCGCCGTAGCATTCACTCGTGGAAGAGAGAAAGAACTTGGCCTTCTTGGCGCGCGCGAGTTCCAGCGCATTGAGTGTCCCGGCCGAACCAGCGCGCATTGTTTCGATGGGATGTTTGAGGTAATCGGGTGGGCTTGCGGGAGAAGCGAAGTGCAGAACGTAGTCCACCCCGCCTTCGACGTGAAGCGATTCGCTAACGTCCGCGCGCTGAAATTGGAATTTCGGATTGCCTTCCAGATGAGCGAGATTGTGCGCCACACCGGTGATTAGATTGTCGAGCGCCAGAACTTCCCAGCCTTCCGTTAGCAAACGATCGCAAAGATGAGATCCTAGAAATCCGGCAGCCCCCGTAACAACCGCGCGCATGCGCCCTCCGATTTGGTTCGCGTACCAGTCTATCGTCCGCGCCACGGATTGACCACCCAGCGGCCACACGCTACGATGCGCAGACTCGTGACGAAAACAGTGCACCAAGGTCACAAGCAGCAGGGGCGCGCGAGGACATGGCTAATCGCAGCCCTGCTGGTGTTGTGCTTTTGCGGCCTAGTCTTCCTCCGCATCGGCCACTGGTTGGTGCGAGAGGACGCATTAGAGCCTGCTACGGCGATCGTCGTGCTCTCCGGCGCGATGCCTGAGCGCGCTCTCGAAGCCGCGGAAATCTATCACGCTGGCTATGCCCCGCAAGTATGGTTGACCGAACCCATCGAACCAAAACGTGCGATGGCCTCGCTAGGGCTTCCCCTCGACGGCGAAGAGGAATACAGCCGCCGCGTCCTCGTAAAACGCGGCGTGCCGGAAGGCGCCATCCGGATCCTGAAACCCAACATTGTGAACACAGTGGATGAACTGAATGCCGTCGCAGCAGCATTACAAAGCGTACGGGGCGCGCGTGTGATTGTTGTGACCTCGAAAGCTCACACGCGGCGCGTACACGGATTGTGGAACCGGCTTGAAACCGGCCGCGGCCAAATCATCGTTCGTGCGGCGAGCACGGACTCGTTCGACCCTTCGCGCTGGTGGCGAACGACGCACGACGTATTGGATGTGGTCCGAGAGGTGTTGGGACTGTGCAACGTCTGGGCCGGCCTGCCGCTCAAGCCCTCGCGTTGAACGCCGATTCAGCACTTCAGAAGAAAAAAAATCTCTTGCGCCGTTTAGCTGGCCGCTCATCGGCAACCTCCGGAACGTACGGCAGCGCACGGCCTTCGAACGCGGCTCGCGGGTTATCCACGAAAAGCGCCTGCGCCGTTTCTTCTCCGAATTGACGCGCGACAAATTCAAATGCCGGCCGCAAAACGAGCGGCCGCGATTTCGTGTTGTGTGCGTCGCTCGAAACAAAGTGAACCAAGCCCTGCGCAATCCAAGCAAGCGAATCGCTTTTTGCGCCGGGACCGAAAGTTCCCAAAAGCGAACCTGCAGTCACCTGCGAATGGCAGCCGATCTTTACCCATCGCAATAGGCGTTCGGGTTGCGCTCGAACAATCCCGTTGCGCTCGGGATGGGTCACGATTGGTCGCAACGCGGCGAGCTGCAAGTGGTGCAGCATCTGATCCATTGCCGGCGGAATCGAAAACTCATTGAACTCCACAAGTAGATAGTCCTTTTGGTTAATGCAGAATTGCTCTGGGGATGCTCTGAGGGCCGAAAAATTTTCCGGGTTCAGGTGAAAATCGCATCCCGTGGCTACTTGCAGGTGGTGGCCAAGACGCGATTGCAGCTCTTCGCGAGCCGCGCGTACGCGCGCGTAATCGAACGCGTACTCGCTACTCGCGTGCGGCGTTGCAACAATGTGCGTAATCCCATCCGCAATGGCCATTTCCGCCATCGCGAGCGAGTCTTCGATTGTTTTCGCTCCGTCGTCCAGGCCCGGCAGAATATGACAGTGAAGGTCGACCATGGTCTCCAACAGTTAGTGCTTCCAATTTCCAAAAACTTCCCACGCTCCGAGCAAGAACAACAGTGTCGCAAAAACCTGCCGCATCCGGTGCGGTTCAATGCGCTTGGCAACCTTCGCGCCGAGAATTCCGCCGAGAAACAGACCGGGAACCAGCAAAATACCGGTCAACCAGAAAACGTAACCCGATTTCGCGTAGGCAAGAACGGCGAGCAGGCCCGTCGGTGGGATAAGGGCTACCAAACTTGTGCCCTGTGCGCGGTGCTGGTCAAATGCGAGGAGCAGTCCGAAAATCGGAATCAGCACCACGCCTCCGCCGATTCCAAACAAACCGGAAGCAATTCCGCCGGCAATCCCCGCCAGAAAAAACCCGGTGGCCTTTTTCATCTCAGGCGTCACCTTCTTCAGGAAGCGCTGACTCAAACGTTCGCTTGGTGGCCTTCCCCCAAAGTAGCAGCGCTGAAAGCATCAAGAACCCACCAAAGAATTGCGTCAACATGCGCGAGGGCATCGGTACGGCAATTCTCCCGCCCAAATAACCGCCAATCAGCATGCCAATGGCGCAATAAATTCCGGCCTGAAAATCGACAGCTCCCTTCTTTCTGTACTCCAGCAGCGCACCAAGACCAATTGGAAGAAGCAGGACAAAGAGCGAAGTCCCTTGCGCGGCATGTTGATCCATATGCAGAAGATGCGTCAGCGCCGGCACGAGCACGATTCCCCCGCCGATTCCCAAAAGACCCACCAGGATCCCAGCACAAAGACCGATTAAAAGAATCACGAAGGTCATGCAGAATCCGGCGTCCTTTCGTTCCAATGGTCTCGTCACACCACTGCGGCTTCGATTCTGGCTTATCCCGCGCGCTCTGCCAAGCTTTTGGAGCGCCGTGCGCTACCTGCTATATTTTAGTTTCAGCCTTATCGACACGTATGCAAGTGATTCAGTTCACTAAAACAAGGATGAGTGTGCGTTTATGCCAGTAGATCGGAAACCGGAGTTCTTCAAAGGCGCGCAACTGAAAGTGGGAATCATTGGATGTGGCTATGTGGGACTTCCGCTCGCGTTGCGTTTCGCCGAAGCCGGACACAAAGTCACTGGCTTTGATACCGACCCCGAGAAGGTCAGCCAATTAAACGCAGGGCGCTCCTATATCGAACACATCTCGCAGACAAAAATTCAGCAGTACGTGAATTCGCGCCACTTCTCTGCGACCACGGATTTCGCAAGACTGCGCGACGTCGACGCGATGCTGATTTGCGTGCCCACGCCGCTCGATGAACGCCGCGAACCGGATTTGACTTACGTGCGGCAAACGGCGGAATCGATCCTGCCCCATCTGCAAAAGGGCCAGCTGGTCGTGCTCGAGTCGACCACTTATCCCGGCACAACGGAAGAGCTGGTGCTTCCCGTTCTCGAATCGAACGGAATGCGGTGTCCCATAGCTTCGGGGGCGGCGAGTGACAATATTCCGTGCGACTTTTTTCTGGCATTCTCGCCCGAAAGAGAAGATCCCGGGAACAAGCAATATGGTTTGGCGCAAATCCCAAAAGTCGTCGGCGGCGTGAATCCGCCGAGCGGCCGCGCTGCGCAAGCACTTTACGCGCAAGTTGTCTCCCGGGTGATTCCGGTCAGCTCCACGCGCGCTGCGGAAATGGCCAAGCTGCTCGAAAACATCTTTCGTTGCGTAAATATCGCGCTGGTCAACGAGTTGAAACTCTTGAGCCTGCGCATGGGCATTGATATTTGGGAAGTGATCGACGCGGCGGCCACGAAGCCGTTCGGCTTCATGCCCTTTTATCCCGGCCCTGGACTTGGCGGACACTGTATTCCCGTTGATCCGTTCTACCTTTCCTGGAAAGCGCGCGAGTATGATTTCGCCACGCGTTTCATCGAGTTAGCCGGAGAAATCAATACAGCGATGCCGTATCACGTTGTCGAAGCTGTCGCAACGGCACTGAACAAGCAAAAAAAGAGCCTGAACGGAGCGAAACTGCTCGTACTCGGTGTGGCCTACAAGAAAGACGTAGACGATTTGCGCGAATCTCCGACACTGAAAATCATGCAGCTCTTGCTGGGCCGCGGCGCGCACGTGGACTACAACGACCCCTATTTTGCGCAGCTCCATCGCATGCGGCACTACAATTACGAGGGGATGAAATCCGTGTCACTCTCCAAGCAGACACTGGCTTCCTACGACGGCGTGATCATCGCAACGGATCACTCTGCCTACGACTACAACGCCATTGTCGACGCGTCGAAGCTGGTTGTGGACACGCGCAACGCCACGCGCCGCGTGACCCGCGGTCGCGATCGAATTGTTCTCTGTTAAGCCCAGCGGCTCGTTGGCTCCGTTATTCGCCTTTGGATTGCAGTTCTACACGCGCTTCGGCAAACGGCAACACCGCTTGCAGCAACACCGGCGTTCGCTGGTCATCGCGGGCAAGATACAAAGTAAAGTGCGCGTCTTTCATCTCCGCGCCATTGTCGAAAACACGCACATCAATCGTCGCAGCAGTGTAACGGCCCGCCGGCACAGCGACCTCCGACGTTCCGATGAGCTTCGCTCTCACGTCGTACAACTTCCGCCCGTCAAAAACGGGACTCCTCACCTCGCGCGTGTGATCCCAATCCACGGAGCGCAGATACTGCATCATGCCAATCGGGTCGCGCGTTCCCGGCAGCACCACCGCCGCCGACATTCCAGGCGGAGGCGGTTCCTTGCCGGTCGTGGTCAGCCGCTGAATGGACAAAACCTTCTGCCCGCGCTCGCTCAGTCGCATTTCGTATTGCACGCCAAGGAACGAATTACCCTCGCTGAACGAATCGAACCGATCATCCAGCTCAAACAGCAAACGCATGGCGTTCTGCGTCTTCGCCGTTGCTTGAAAATGCCACGCGGGTTTGCCGTTCAATTCCTTTTTATCGATCACTTTCAGCTGCAGGCTGGCGACGGTTCCGACCTTCGCGAGGCTTGCTGCAAATTGCAGGTTTTCGCCGGTCGGAGGCCCAAAAGGCTCCGGCGCGGCCGGCTTCGCCGCGACGGCGCTGGAAGCAGCAGCGCTGGTTGTACCGGGGTTCTCGGCCGGGGCTTCTTTCGCGGGTTCCGTCGCGTGCGCGATCGGCGTGAACGAAATCACCGGCTGCTCGCTCCCTCGACGGAAATGAAGCCAGGCAAATGCCGCTCCGGTCAAAATCAGGGTTACGCCTACAGCCACGTACACCGACGCCTTGCCGTTCATGTTGGGGCGGCTTATCGTTGGTTTGAAATCAAACTGTCGTCTGTTTGTTGGCATGTTGCGGTTTCGTCGTACAATTTTAACTTGCGCGCCCGCACCACTTGCCGCACGGTAGCGCGCCGAAGTAACAGAATACCAAAAACCTGCAGTCCAGGACTCCTCCCGCTGGAAGCAGCGCAGGGCAGTGACACTCGGGCTTCGGCAAGTTTTGCAGTCAGGAGCTTAGATCGATGCAATACGTCGTAACAGGCGGCGCCGGTTTCATCGGGTCGCATACGGTAGAGGAACTCGTTCGCCGCGGCGAGACCGTCGTCGTGCTTGACGATCTTTCAGCCGGCAAGGAAGAGAACCTGGCGGAAATCCGCAGCAAGATTTCTTTCATTAAAGGCAGCATCACGGATCTGGAAGCTGTCCGGAAAGCGATACAGTCTGCCGATTACGTCATTCACCTTGCCGCCCGTACTTCCGTGCCACGCTCCGTGAAGGACCCTCTCGAAACCAACAAAGTGAATGTGGAAGGAACGTTAAATGTCTTGCTCGCCGCGCGTGATGCAAAAGTGAAACGCTTCGTTTTTGCCGCATCCTCTTCGGCTTACGGCGAGACGCCGACCCTTCCAAAAGTGGAAACAATGCGACCCGCGCCGATCTCTCCCTACGGTGTTGCAAAATATGCAAGCGAGCTCTATGCGCAAACGTTTGGCCGCGTATACGGCCTGGAAAATGTTTCCCTACGTTATTTCAATATTTTCGGCCCGCGCCAGGATCCGAGTTCCCCGTATTCCGGCGTCCTCGCAAAATTCTGTACCGCATTTCTCGACGGCACGCCGCCGACAGTATTCGGCGACGGGGAACAATCGCGCGATTTCACCTACGTCGAAAACGCTGTGGCCGCAAACCTACTGGCCTGCGAAGCGCCGAATGTTTCGGGCCAAGTCTTCAATATCGGCACCGGTAGCCGCGTAACCCTGAATCAAACCCTTGCGCTGCTCGCAAAATTGAGCGGCAATCGGCTGCAAGCAAAATACGACCCGCCCCGCGACGGCGATATCCGCGATTCTCAAGCCGACATCGCGCTCGCACGCGAACTCTTAGGTTACGAACCGGCGGTCGCATTCGGAGAAGGCCTCCGCCGCACGCTCGATTGGTATCGCGAAGCACAAGCCAAAGCACTTGCAAAACAAAAGAGCGAAGCCTGAAGGCTTCGCTCTTTCAGACGGTTGCCCAGTTTTGCTTAAGGCTGCCCTGTCTTGCCATAGCTCAACGGCTCGCCCGCCTTCGGCACATCGTAGTTATTCCAAAACCAGAGCTTGCCGAGTTTCTTCTGCTCCGGCCATACCTGGTCCAGGGTATCTCCTTCAAACAATTCCCCGTTCTTCATCACCCAATGAATGGTGTTGGTGTTGTGGATGTCGTCGAGCGGATTTTTGTCGAAGATAACCAAGTCTGCGAACTTGCCGGGTTCGAGTGTGCCGAGCTCTTCCGGACGTCCGACTATTTTCGATCCATTTAGCGTCGCGCAGTGAAGTACTTCCATTGGCGTCATTCCGCCGCTGGCAAGCATCCACATCTCCCAGTGATAGCCCAAGCCTTGCAGTTGGCCGTGGCTGCCGACGCCGACCAATCCGCCCTCGCGGCTGAGCTTCGCCACCTGCGCCGCCAGCTTCGGAAACGCGTACTCATCCTTGCGAAACCACGCCGGACGCCGCTTCGTCTTCTGGTCAATCACGCGGTGCGGCGTAAAGTGATTCAGCTTCACGTTGTCGTGGACTTCGCCGAATTCGTACCAGTAATCCTCGCCGAAAGGCCCGCCGTAATTCACAATGAGCGTGGGCGTCTCCGCAATTCCGGATTTCGCGAACACTCCCAGCACATCCTTATAAAGCGGCGTAATCGGCAGCGTGTGTTCGTTGCCATGAAAGCCGTCGATGACGTGTGTCAAATCGAGCTTCAGGTCCAGCCCGCCTTCCGTCGTCGGCATCATTTGCAGCTCTTTCGCGGCCTGCACCATATACTGCCGCTGCTTGCGATTGCCCACGATGTAGCTCTTGATGTTATGCGTGCCGTAATACTTCTGATACTTCGTCAGCACGCCCTTTACTTCTTCCATGGATTGGAAGTTGTTGTCGGAAAAGACGCCGGGACCGGTGGAGAACGCTCTCAATCCGACAATGTCGCCGCTGTCCACTAAATCTTGATACGCGAACATGTCGTTCGTACTCGTCTGAACGTCCAGGCCTGCGGTCACTCCGTAGGCGAGGTTTGCCAGGAAATTCCAGTTCTGCGTATCCAGGATGCCGCGCCGGATTTCGAACCAATGCGCGTGCGTGTCGATGAATCCCGGCGTGATCGTTTTCCCTTTCACATCAAAGATTTTCGCCCCGGCAGGTACGGTTACTTTTGTTCCCACGCTCTTGATGCGGTTGTCCTCGATCAAAATGTCAGCGTTCTTCAGTATTTCGTCGCCCTTCATTGTCACAACCGTCGCGCCGCGCAAAACGATGGTTCCCTTCGGAGTCTTGCGTGGCACCTCCAGATTAATCACGATTTCCTGAACGTCCTTCTCCTGCTCCTTGAATTTCTGCGGTTTCTTTTCTTCCTTCTTGTCACCCTCTTTTTTCTCGGCGTCTTTCTTCTCGCCTTCTTTGCTTTCTCCTTCTTTCTTTTCATCCTTTGGCGGTTCGAACGAGATCGAACTTAGCGACAGCCGGAAGTAGCTGGCCCCAATGGCCCAGGTGATTGTTTTGCCTTCATCGGCCCAACCAAAATAGTCCGCGCCGATGTCGGTCAACCGTTTGAGCGGGACTGAAGGTCCGCTTGTGCTTACCGTTGGCGCTTCTCCGGCCGCCGTCGGCAGCGCCAGGACGTAAAGCTGATTGCTGATGTGCGCCAGGGCCCACTGTCCATCCGGGCTGGGTACAATGTCATCGGCCGGGACCGGTTCTTCCGCAAAATAAATTCCCTGCCCCTTTACCTGCAGGTGTGTACGGCGGTCCGTTCCGTCATAACGCAGCGAAACCAAGCCGGCCGGCGTGTAAACATAAATGCGATCCTTGTCGTGCGTGAAATGCGGCCCTCCCGATCCGCGCGCCGGTAGAATCAGATTTGCATCGCCGCCGGCCGACGGAATCCAAATCAAATCGGCATTCGCCGTCTGGCCACCATCGAACGTACTGTTGTCCCGGTCGTACGCATTCCCGCGCAATAGCACGATCCGGCTTCCATCCGGCGACCATACCGGATTGCTGTACAGCGCGATCGACTTCGAAAGTTGTTGCGGGGCCCCGCCTCCGGCCGGAATCTTCCAAAGTTGTCCGCCATCGGCCGTCCAGCTTACGTAGACGATCCACTGTCCGTCCGGCGACCAGGCGGGCTGGTAAGCTCTCACATCGCCACTCGTTAGTTGCACTGGCTTGCCGCTTGGCAAATCGGCCACGTACAAACGCGTCATCGCGGAAAAGGCCAGCTTTTTCCCGTCGGGCGATTCCACCGGGTCCTGAATGAGCCGCACTTTCACCGCGCCCTGTTCCACTTTTTGCGGAAAATCCAGTTTCGGCCCGAGGTCCTGCGAAACTTGTGCCGTGAACGGAATTACGGTCTCCGCGCCCGTTGTCAAATTGAGCCGGCGAATCTTGCCGTCCTGGTTGTAGACGATCTCCTGCGCTCCGGGCAAAAATGCGTAGCCGGGAAAAACGTCCCGCGTGAACCGCGATTCCTGGTCGTCGCGCGTGATCGGATACCGCACCCACTTGTCGTCGCCGGTCTCCAGATTGCGCATACGCAATCCCGATTCCGTCTCGAACCGCGACACGTAGAGCATCACCTTCCCGTCAGGGGAAAGCACCGGGCGAAACGCGCTCAGGGATTGTTCGATAATCGTGTCTTCGTCACCCGTCTTGCGGTCCTTCCGCTTGATCGCCCACTGCGGCAGCATCGCGTTGTAGGAAAACGGCCCACGCCGTTCCGCGTAGTAGAGGTAGCGCCCGTCGGACGATGCGACAGCGCCTACGTCGTTCGGCCGGTCCTGCCGGCGCGTCGTTGGTGCTGGCTTCGCCTTGGTAATCTGAATGCCCGAACCGCCATCTATGTGATACATCCAGATTTCGTACGACGCGATCCCGGCTGCCGCTTTCGAAACAAAAATGTATTTTCCGTCCGGTCCCCACGACGGCGACACAAAGTCGCTCCCGGGATCTTTCGAGACCTGCTTGGCTCCCGTTCCATCCGGATGCATGATCCAGATGTTGTCGCTTCCCTCGCGGTCGGAAAGAAACGCAATCCACTTGCCGTCGGGCGAAAACTTCGGTTGGCTGTCAAACGCCATGCCGCCGGAGACTAACTTTGCTTGTCCACCTTCGACCGGCAGCGTATAAATATCACCGAGCAGCTCGAAGACGATCGTCTTCCCGTCCGGTGAAACGTCCAGTGACAACCATGTCCCTTCGTCCGTCGTAAACTCGATCTTGCGGTCGCTCTTCAGCGGCAACGGCGGCTTCTTGTCATCCTTTTTCTCTTCTTTCTTCTCATCTTTCTTTTCCTGTTCAGCCGCAGAAGCCCCTTCGACGCCCCATCCAAATCCAAGCGCCAACGCCAGTGCCCACACGGATGGTCCCCGCCAAACAAACCTGGTCGCACTCATCGCCTTCTCCTTCGATTTGCTCTTCAATTAGTCCAGAAAGCGCCCTTCGGCGAGCGGAAGAGACTTCGCCACAGGGCCCACCCCGCTGTCGCACCCTTAGACGCGAAACGCCGGGAAGCGTCTCACATTTCAGGTCACTTCCACAACGAAGTTCCGAGAATTCATTGCCACCGCCGGTGCTGCACACAACCGCGCACACATGCTAGGCTATCCAACTACTTAAATTTGAGAATGTTCCGTCTAGCTTCCACGCTCCGTCTGCTGTCCCGCAAATCTTCATCGTTTTCCTTCGTTTTCTGCCTCGCCGCGTTGCTTGTCTTCGCCGATTCCGCTCGCGCGCAGCTCATCCGCCTGCCATCCGGCAAAGGCGAAATCGTAGAAATATCCGCGGACGGTCCGCAGAAAAAGCAGGGCGATCTCTTCATCGCCGACCAAAATGTCCTGATTCAGTACGGCGAAATCTCCCTTCGCGCCGATCACGTCGAGTACAACAACAGCACCCACGACGCTTTTGCCACCGGCCATGTCCTGTTCGACTACCAGAATCAGCACCTTCAGGCGGCGTCCGCCCAGTACAACGTCAGCACCGGCGCAGGCAAATTCCACGAGGTCCGCGGCGACGTAAAAATCTCCCGTCGTCCCAACCCGCTCATCTTGCTCACCGAAAATCCGCTCCATTTCGAAGCGCGCGATGTTGATAAGCTCGCCGGAGACGTTTACATCATTCGTCAAGCTTGGATCACTGTCTGTGATCCCGAACATCCCAAGTGGCAATTCTTTGCCCGCCGCGCACGCGTTCGGCTCGACAAGGACGTCGCCCTTGTTAACGCCAACTTTCGCCTCTTGCGTGTGCCGTTGATCTGGCTCCCATACGCTACCGCCCCTGCTGGCCAGCGCGTCCGCCAATCGGGTTTCCTCATCCCGGATATCGGCAACAGCAATCGCAAAGGTTTTATCTTCGGCGACGCGTATTACTGGGCGCCGGCCTCGTGGTTCGATACGACCGTCGGCGCTCAGTACCTCAGCAAACGCGGTTCCTCGCAGCGCGCTGAAATTCGTGCTACGCCCAACGACAACACCACGTTCAATTACAACTACTACGGCGTCATCGACCGCGGTCTGCCCGATTCGAATGGCGTCCTCCAGCCTCAGGGCGGTCACCAGCAGCGCCTCGAAATTCAATCCTTGCTTCCCAACAACTGGCGTTTCGTCGCCGACTACAACCAGCTCTCCTCGCTCACCTTCCGTCTCGCTTTCGCCGATGCTTACGGCGACGCCATCAACTCCGAAGTTCGCAGCTCTGTCTTCCTCACCAACAATTTCAAGGGCTTCAGCCTGAATTTTGCGGCCCTCAATGACAAAAACTTCCTGACCATCAATCCAGAAACCAGCGTCTCACTACGTAGTCTCCCCGAAGCGCGCCTCAGTTCTGTCGAACAAGCACCCTGGCGCAGGCTTCCTCTTTATTTCAGTTTCGATTCCTACATTGGCGCGTCCAAGCGAGACGACGGTACGCTCATCACTGCCGCAACCGTTCAACGTACGGAATTCGCCCCGCGCGTCACCATCCCCCTTCATCTCGGCCCCTGGCTCGGCATCACCGCAGCGGGCGCGGTTCGCACCACGCGTTACGGTGCTTCGCTTGATGCGCTTGGCAACCTCAATGAGCAGCCGCTGACACGCAACGACGGTGAATTAACGCTCGAACTTCGCCCGCCCACTCTGGAACGTTTCTACGACCGCAGCTCACTCAAAAAAGACAAACCGCGCCATCGCTACAAGCACACCGTCGAACCGGACATTACTTTCCGCTACGTCGGCGGCATCAACGATTTTCAGCGCTTCATCCGTTTCGATTCCGACGCAACGCTCAGCAACACCTCGGAAATCGAATACGGCATCACGCAGCGCGTCTTTCTCAAATCCGGAGACGAGCAACCGCAGGAGCTAGTCTCCTGGCGCATCGTGCAAAAGCATTATTTCGATCCAACTTTCGGTGGCGCCATCGTTGACGGTCAGCGCAACGTCTTACAGGCTCTCGATTCCGTTACGCCATTCGCCTTCGCTCTCGGCCCTCGCAACTGGTCGCCCATCGTCAGCGACGTCAAAGTCTCACCCGGCGAAAAATATGACGCCGAACAAATCCTCGAGTATGACCCGCAGCTCCAGAAAGTCATCGCGATCGGCACGCTCATGAAAGTGAAGCCGTACTCGGAATTCTTTGCCACCGTCGCGCACTTCCGCTTTCAGGACGACCCGCGCCTGCAGCCGCTTTCGAATCAGGTGCGCGCGCTCTTCGGCTACGGTGCGCTGAATCGTAAAGGCTTCAACGCTACCGCAGGCATCAGCTACGACATCACCAACGGCGTTTTGCAAAACCAGATAGCGCAGATCAATTACAACGGCGGCTGCTGCGGCCTCGCCCTCGAATACCGCCGCATTAACCTCGGTGCGGTCCGCACAGAAAATCAGTTCCGCGTGGCCTTCATCATCGCCAACCTCGGGACCGTAGGAAATCTCCGCCGCCAGGAAAAAATCTTCTAGCCGTCTCTGCGTTCTCTGTGTCCTCCGCGCTCTGTGTGTTAAATTCTCGTCTCCATGAATAAGCGTGATCTCTCTTCTCTTTCCATCTCTGAACTGAGTCGCCTCTTCCGGGCACGCAAACTTTCCCCCGTCGAACTAACCAAACATCTCCTCCACCGCATCGAACGGCTCAATCCCGAACTTAACGCCTATCTCACCATTACTGCCGACCTCGCCCTCGCCCAAGCGCGCCAGGCCGAATCTGAACTCTGCAGCACAAAAAAATCGCGCCGCGACCGCGGCCCGCTCCACGGAATTCCGCTCTCCCTCAAAGACAACATTTACACCGCAGGCGTCCGCACCACCGCCGGTGGAAAATTTCTCAGCGATTTCATTCCGGAAAGAGACGCTGCCGTCGTTTCAAAGCTCAAGTCCGCAGGCGCAATACTTCTCGGCAAAACCAATCTTCACGAATTTGCTTACGGCGTTACCACCAACAACCCCCATTACGGCCCCGCGCGGAATCCTTGGGACACGAAGCGTGTCCCCGGCGGTTCCAGCGGAGGGGCGGCAGCAGCCGTCGCATCGGGCCTCTGCGTCGCCGCTATCGGTACCGACACTGGCGGCTCCGTTCGCATTCCCGCTTCTCTTTGCGGCATCGTCGGCTTCAAGCCAACGCTTCACCGCGTCTCCGTCGAAGGCATCGTGCCTCTTTCACTTACGCTCGATTGCGCGGGCCCGCTCGCCCGTTCTGTCGAAGACGCCGCTCTAGTCCTCGACCTAATGGCGACGCCGCGAAAAGGCGAGGTGTCCTTTGCCACGTCTCTCGCCAGAAAACCCAAAAAGAAATTCACTCTTGGCATTCCTAAAGAATTCTTCTTTGACATCCTTGCACCGGAAGTTCGCTCATCGTTCGACGCCAGCTTGAAACTTCTCCGCAAACGCGGTTTTGCTACAAAAGAAATCTCCATTCCGCTTCTCAATCACACCGAATCCGCAGGAAACAACATCGCCTGGCCCGAAGCCACGCGTTATCATCAGAAAATGGATTGGTTTCCAAAATATTCAGCCGATTACGGTGAAGATGTCCGTTCGCGCCTCGAAATTGGCGCTCGCGTCACCGCCTCTGCCTACCTCGAGGGTCTGGAACAGCGCGACGAATTCATTGCCCAATTCCATTCCGTGCTGGCCGATAGCAAAATCGACGCTCTCGTTGTCCCGACAACCCCCATCGCAGCCCCGCTCATCGGCGAAGAAGCCACGACCATCGACGGTAAAGACCACTCGACACGGGCTCTCCTGATTCGCCTGAACCGCCCCGCGAACCTCGCCGGTCTTCCGGCCGTCTCTCTCCCCTGCGGACTCACCTCTTCCGGCCTCCCCCTTGGCGTGCAATTCATCGGGCCCGGCCACGCTGACTCCAGGCTGCTATTGATTGCCAGTATGTTTGAAAATTCCGTCCGCTCGATCGGGTTTCCATATCTCTGAATAAAGGTTGGACCAATTCGCCCCTCAATTCCGCATTCTGGATTGAGGGCCTCATGCGCGCCACGATCTTCCGGCAATTCGTCTCTTCGTTCCTCGTCATGCTCCTGCTGCAGCCCTCCGCAGCCTCATTCGACACTTTTTGGCATTCCGCCGCCACCTCTGCCGCCGCTCGCTGTTGTGTCCTTGGTGTTAAATCCTTTTGCTTTCTTTTTGCCGTCGACCACTACCACCCCTTCGCTGCCTGATCCACACTCCCAAACATCTCAATAATCTTGTCCACCTTCGTCAGCTTCAAACTGTAATCGATCATCGACCGCGCTCCCGCAATCCGCAGTCCGCCGCCCGCCTCTTTCAATTTCGTGAGCGACCGCACGATCGCCCCAATCGCCGCGCTGTCCATGTGTGTCACGCCGGCAACGTCAAAAATTACGCGCGTCTCGCGCGCTAGAATCATTTCGTCCACTTGCCGTTCCAGCCGCGCGCACTCCGGCCCGCTATGCACGTTTCCCTGGATGGTCAGCACCGCAAGCCCTGGCTCCAGCTCCCGTTTCGTAAAGTTCAGAATCATTGCGCCGCGCGCTCCTCGGCTTCGCAGGGAAACTGCCGAATCAGCCGCACGCAATCTCCCAGCGCGGAAAAGAGCGATTCGCCCCACCCGCACGGCACAAACGGCGCTGCATTCTGATTCACCGCCTTGTCCGCTTCCGCGTAAAACCGCACGCGTTGCCCCGGTGGCGCCACAGCGTACTCTTTCACGGTAATTCCGAATTTCACATTTCCCGTTGGCTGCACTTTCACCATGGAAAACTGATGCAGTCTCATCAACTCTTCCGCCGGATTTGCCTGCAAATACACCCAGTCGCTCATGCCACTCGCCTCGCTCACGTTCCACCGCGGGCAAATCGTATGCTCCGTCTTGATCCAAGTCAACGCCGCGCGGCAACGCACAGCGAACTGGCTGTCACTCTTCTTTCTTTTTCGACTCGTCAGGAAACCAAAGCCCCACACACTCCGGACACATTCCGTGGGAAAATTCCACCTGCGCGCGATCGCGTACGTAAACTTCGATTTGTTGCCAATTTCCAGTTTCGGTTTGAATCTTTTTGCATGAAGCGCAAATGCGCAGCCATCCAGCCAGCATATTGATTCCCGCCAGCGTTTCTTTCAGCTCTTTGATCAGTTGATCTTTTCCCGCTTCCTCTTCTGTGCGTTCGTCAATCAGACGGCTGTTCACAACCAGACCTCGAATTTCCGGATGATCCAAGAGATTTGAAGCCACAATTTCAAACGTCATCCAGAAACCTTCGGCGTGGCGCGCACGGCATTGCACTGCATCGCGTCCGCCCGGTTTTTTCAGAAGCTCCTCCAGAGCCATCAAAACTGTGTCGCGATCTTCCGGATGGAGCAGCTCGAAGCACGTCGAGCCGATGATCTCTTCCTTCTTGTATCCCAGCAGCCGGTAGAAAGTCGGATTCGTGTAACGCACCCGTCCGTCGGCTTCACGAATGGTAAGAATATCGTTACTGTTTTCCACTAACGAGCGAAACGGTTTATCTAACTCGGCGATTGAGTCAGTCCCTGGCGTTGTCAAATGTCGGCCTTTCCCTAGAACGATGGCGCGGTTCCGGTAAGCTGCTTCAGCATTCCGCGGTTTTTTTTCTTCTCTCGTTAGACGCCCGCAATCCTACCTGGTCCTTCGAACGGCTGTCTGTATGTCT